>Ga0255336_100742_pt1 | contig 38542 bp, 37 predicted proteins | sample MeOH1_35cm_T3_17_FD_189102 | JGI IMG/M metagenome (GOLD analysis project Ga0255336, IMG submission 189102) | Sandy soil microbial communities from University of British Columbia, Vancouver, Canada - MeOH1_35cm_T3_179 | ecosystem: Engineered > Artificial ecosystem > Sand microcosm > Unclassified ...
GGGAGAGACTTGTCTTTTACATTCGGGAACAGATGGTCGTCTGCGGCCTTAGTACCAGTTATTTTTTGAATTTGCTCCAGAACCTGAACTGCCTGCGCACTCAGGGATCGCTTATGCCGACGACTGGGGTTGCCAAGTACTTCTGTGCCTTTCGAACCCCGGCGGACCGGAGCAGTACAGCCAGTGCGTGCCGCCCATTGAAAAACTATGGAGAGCGTTGCGCCACGGCGATCCGTTTCCGACCTGCGATTTCGGTGCCGGCAGCTCGAAAGGAACGCTTGCGACCAACACCTTCGCGAGCAGTGGTTATTGCCGTGAAGACCTGCTGTACTGGGGCGGTGGGGAGCAGAGTGAACTGCTGTGCGACGCTTCCGGCGCGATCAATGTCGACATCGACAATCACCTCTATACCCGTGTCTGGTGGGGCGTAAGAGGTCGGGTGCCGACAATCACCGAATTCTATGGTGCCGGCAGTGCGCAGGTGCCCTACGACCCGACGCAGTCCGCAGCGTTTTTCCTGCAGCAGATGGAGCTGCAGGAGAACGACTTCGGCGGGAGGCACTGAAAATGCCGCTCGACTTCATGACGCTCGCGCAGCAGTGCGCGCCGCAGATCGCCCCGACCACAATGGCGGCGCTTGTGCGCACCGAGTCTGGATTTAACCCCTACGCGATTGGCGTGGTGCATGGCCGGCTGCTGCAGCAACCATTGAATGAAATCGAAGCAATCGTCACAACGCGGGCACTCGAGAACGATGGCTGGAATTTCAGTGTCGGGCTCGCGCAGGTGAATCGTGCGAACTGGTCCTTATTCGGGTTGACGGACCAAAACGCATTCGAGCCCTGCCGCAATGTGGCCGTCGGCGCCGCAATCCTGCAACGCTGCTTCGCATCCGCACGTCGTATACAAGCCGATACCCAGGCGGCGCTTCGGTCAAGTCTGTCCTGCTATGCGAGCGGCGATTTTTCGACGGGCTATCGGACAGGTTACGTCCGACGCGTGGTGAATAACGCGCAGCAGCCCGTTCCGATGTTACCGATCACCATTCCTCCTATCGCGCCGATTCCAGTGGTGCCCGTCGATTCCGGAATATCTGCCAGTTCCGTCCGGCCGCATCCGGTGGTCCGTCCTCCGGTGCGACCGGATCGAAACGATGCATCGCCGGATGGGAAGGGGAGTGAACCGGACAGTAGCGCAGTGGTGTTCTAACCCGCGATCCAGGTTATGGCGGACAGATGGCAGACGCAAAGGAGTCAATCATGTATTTAGGGTTACATATCAAAGTATCTGGTCAACTTTCGTGGTTACGTCGTATCGTCTCGGAGCGTCAGTTGGCGAAGGATCTTGCGGTATCGACCTCGACGCTACTGCTCTCGACGCCGGCGTGGGCACAACTCTCGCAGGTCAACACGCTATTGAACACGATCCAGACGACGCTGCTCGGCGTCGGGGGCGTGATCTGCTCGATTTCCATCATCTGGGCGGGTTTCCGGATGATGTTCCAGCACGCCCGGTTCGGCGACATCGCGAACGTCTTCATCGGCGGTCTCTTCGTCGGCTGTGCGACCGTGATCGCCGGCATGCTTATCCCGACGAGCTGATTTTTGAGAGCCGAGTCATGAACCTGCTCAAGGATCCCGTCTTCAAGGGCTGCACCCGGCCGGCGATGCTGTGGGGCGTGCCGCTCGTGTCCGCCCTGATGGTCGGAGCCGGCATGCTGATCCCGGCCATCTGGGCGCTGCTGGCGAGTCCCCCGTTGGGCGTTGCCATCCTCTTTCTGATGGTTCTGGTGTTCGTCGCGATGCGAGTGATCACGCGCCATGATGACCAGCGCCTCGCTCAGTACGCGCTGCGCCTTAGTCTGATGCTCCGTCAGGGCAATCGCCGATTCTGGGGAGCGCACGCCTACGTGCCCGTTCGCCTGAAAAGGAGGGCGTGACATGCGTGCCGAGCCCCAACTTGTCGCGGTGGCGAACCGGGAAGTCCCGCTTGCCGGTTACATCCCGTACTCGACGCACGTGACGGATCACGTCATCAAGACGCGCGAAGGCGACTATCTCCGGATCTGGAAGGTTGCGGGCATCGCGTTCGAGGCAGCCGACCCGGCCGACATTCTCGCGCGCCACGACGGATTCAACCAGCTCGTGCGCGGCCTCGCTGGTGGCCACGTGGCGCTCTGGTCACACCGCCTGCGCCGGCGCGTCTCGGATCACTTCGCGGCGCCCTACGGCAACCGCTTCTGCCAGGAACTGGCCACGCGCTATTACGCGAGCTTCGCCGGCTACCGGATGATGACCAACGAGCTGTATGTGACGCTCGTCTACCGTCCCAACCGCACGAAGCTTGGCCGCGTGTTCAGCCGCGCCGCCCGCCGCACGCGCGACGATATCCGGCGCGATCAGCACGATGCCCTCAAGACGATAGCCGAGCTGGCGACTCAGATCGAATCGAGCCTCAAACCCTACGATCCGGTCGGGCTGGGCGTTTATACCAGACAGAGCAGCCATACCGAGCGTCCGCGCCGGTACTCGTCGGCGCTGGAATTGTTTGGCTATCTGGTGAACGCGGTATGGGAACCAGAGCCAGTCCCGGCTGGCCCGATCCGAGACGCGCTGCCAACGTCGCGTCTGTTCGTCGGGGCGGAGAAGATTGAGATACGCATGCCGGCCGCGAGCCGGTTTGCCGCGATGCTCGACCTGAAGGACTACCCGGAAGACACAGAGCCTGGAATGCTCAACGGGCTGCTATACGGCGACTTCGAGTACATCGAGACGCAGAGCTTCACGATCCTCGACAAGCCCAGCGCGAAAGAGGCACTGGAGCGCCAGCGCAATCAGTTGATTGCCGGCGAGGATGTCGCAGTGTCGCAGGTAGCAGCGATGGATCGGGCGCTCAACGACCTGATCAACGGCGATTTCGCGCTGGGCGAATACCACTATTCGCTTGCCGTACTCGGCGACACGCTGGATGAAGTGTCCAAAAATGTGGCGAAGGCACGTACGCAACTGGCTGACGCGGGTTTCCAGACGGCGCTCATCGATCTCGTCGCGGATGCGGCATGGTTCGCGCAGCTGCCGGGAAACTGGCGTTACCGGCCGCGTGAGGCCAAGCTCACGTCGCGCAATTTCTGCGGCCTTTCCTGCCTGCACAACTTCGCGACGGGCAAGCGCGATGGCAATCCGTGGGGCGAAGCGATCACGATCGTCAAGACGCCCAGTGGCCAGCCGCTGTATCTGAACTTCCACGTCACGCCTGACAAGAGGGACTCGCTCGACGAGAAGGCACTCGCCAACACCCAGATCATCGGCCAGGCCGGCGCGGGCAAGACGGTGCTCGAACTGTTCCTGCTCGCGATGGCAATGAAGTACCGCATCACCGCCGTGCTGTACGACAAGGATCGCGGTACCGAGATCGCGATCCGCGCGATGGGCGGCACGTATACCGTGTTCCGCCGTGGGGAGCCAACCGGCCTGAACCCGTTCCAGATCGAACCGAAGGGGTCGGTACTCGATTTCTGGGAGCGGCTCGTGCGCAAGCTCGTCGATATGGGTGTGGCGCTATCCGCAAAGGACGAACTCGATATCTCGCGGGCCGTGCGGGAAGTTGCCCGCATGGACAAGCCGCTGCGACGCCTGTCGATGGTGCGGCAACTTTTGCCGAACGTGGGCGAGAACAGCTTACATGCGCGCCTCGCCAAATGGTGCGCGGGCGGGCGCCTTGGCTGGGTGCTCGACAACCCGATCGACTGCACTGATCTTGCGCGCCCGGGCCTGTTCGGGTTCGACGATACCGAGCTGCTTGACGATGCGGAGGTCTCGACGCCGGTCACGATGTATCTGCTGCACCGGACCGAAAGCCTGATCGACGGTCGGCGCTTCATCTATGTAATGACCGAATTCTGGAAACGGCTCTCCGATCCGGTTTTCACCGACTTTGCGAAGAACAGGCAAAAGACGATCCGCAAGCAGAACGGGCTCGGGATTTTCGATACGCAATCGCCCACCGATGTGCTGCACAGCGAGATTGCCAGTGCGCTGATCGAGCAGAGCGCCACGCTCTTCTTCCTGCCGAACCCACGGGCCGATTACGACGATTACGTGCGTGGCTTCAAGCTGACCGAAGCCGAATTCAATATCGTGCGCAATCTCGGCGAAAACAGTCGCCTGTTCCTGGTCAAGCAGGGCCATCGCTCGGCCATTGGCCGGCTTGATCTGGCCGGTCTCGGTGATGTGCTCGATGTGCTGTCGGGCACGACCGACAACGTCGAACTGCTCGACACGATTCGCGCACAGGTGGGCGATGCGCCGGAAAACTGGTTGCCTCTTTTTCACGAGCAGCTTGCCCGGCGGCGCGCGGCGAATGGCGGAGTACGTCCTCCGCAGGTGCCGGGGGCGGGAGGTGTGCGATGAGCGGTCTTTTTACCGCCGTAGGCGGCACCCTCGAAAACGGCATGTCGACCTACATCACGAACGTGTCGTCGGCCCTGTCCAGCGCGCTTGTGCCTGTCGTAACTACCGCCGTGACGATCTGGATCGTCGCCTACGGTCTTGCAGTGGTGCGGGGCGAAGCCCACAAAGCCGTCCCCGCATTTGCCTGGCGGGGACTGAAGGTTGCCATCACGCTCGCGGTCGCGTTGAGCGCCGGCATCTACCAGCACCAGGTGGTAACGGCGATCAATGGTGCGACGTCGGGGCTTGCCCAGACGATCCAGAACGCGGCCAATACGTCGGGCGGTGGCAATCCCGGATGCGGGTCGGTCAACGGCGGCAGCGTGACGGCCCAGAGCGCGACCAGTATCTATCAGACCCTCGACTGCTACGACCAGCAGATCGACCTCGTGATGGACGCCTACTTCGACAAGGCCACGCACGAGGGGATCAGCGTCAGCGGCCTTGCCGCCGCCATTGGCGATTTCCTGTGCGGGATCATTGCCGCACTTGGTGGCTCGGTCTTCCTCGTCGTCCTGGCCTTCGAGGTGGCGATGGCGAGGATGCTGCTCGACCTCGTGCTCGGGCTTGGTCCCATCTTCATTGCCTGCGCGGCGTTTGCGCCGACCGCGCGCTTCTTCGAGGCCTGGACCGCGAAGGTCGCCAATTACGGCTTGTTGCAGGTGCTCGTCGCCGCCTTTCTCGGCATGGCGCTCACGGCATTTTCTGCCGATCTGACTTCCCTCAATGCCACCGGTGCATCGCCCGGCGCGGATGCATCGGCCGTGATGCAGGGCATTACCGCAGCCCTCAACGATGCCGCGGCGGGCGCTGCAGCGATCGGCCTGTTCGCAACTGGAGTCTTTCTCGCGATGGTTGGCTGGCAGTTGCCGTCGGTGGCATCGGGACTTTCCGGTGGTGCCACGCTGTCCGGCTTTGGCGCGTTCGTGGCGGGGTTTGCCGCTCGACGCGTGGCCAGCGTACTTAGTCAGGCGTTTTCCCGGAGCGGTGGCGGCTCATCGCCTGGCGGAAAGATTAGCGACCGTACCGGCTCAGGTGGTGGCGGCAGCAACGGATCAGGCGGGGGAACTTCGGCGAACGGCCCCATGCCCGCTTACCAGCGTGCAGCGCGCGCAAACCTGGGGCAGCAGGGCGAATGAATGTGAGGTGATGGCCATGACAGGACGAACCAGGCTGACGGGCGCCGTGATCGTGTGGGCGGCGCTCTGTTCCGGCGCTCGTGCACAGGGCATTCCGGTGTTCGACGCGCAGAACGTGGTGCAGGCGATCGCGACGGTTGCCCGGCTCGAGCAGGAAGTACAGCAGGAAATGCAGATCTATCAGTCGACTGTCGGCACGCGTGGCTTCGGTGCGCTGCTGGGCAATCCGGTCGTCGCCAACTCGCTGCCATCTGACTGGCAGAGCGTCTACACGGCGATCCAGAACGGTGGCTATGCGGGCTTGACGGGCAGCGCCCAGACGTTGCGCTCGGCGAGCCAGCTCTACAACTGTCAGGACCAGTCCGGCATTGACCTGCAGGTGTGCCAGCGCGCGCTGAACAAGCCGTTTCAGGACAAGGCGTTCGGCCTTCAGGCGTACCAGACCGAACTGCAGGAGTTGAACCAGATCCAGAGCCTGATGCAGCAGATAGACGTGACGCAGGATCCCAAAGGCGTGGCCGAGTTGCAGGCGCGCATCCAGGCCGAAAACACGGCGGTCGGCAACGAAATGACGAAGCTGCAGCTCTTCCAGATGCTGGCCGAGTCAGAGGACAAGCTCGTCGCCGAGCAGCAGAGCGAACTGGTACTGAGCCGGGCGGGCAAGACGGCCCGGTTGCAGGACCAGATGGTGCCGGCGTCGTTCGGGAACTGAGGAGGAATGCCATGGCTACGCTCACGTCCGTCACGTTCGCGGGGTGTCTGGCCTGGAGTCTTGCCGCCTGCAGCAGCGGGCAACCGAAACCCGTGTTGCCGGATGGTCTGCACCGCGTACCGGTCAACCGCATTCTGCCGATGCCCGAAGTGCCGACATCTGAGAAATCGCCACCTGCAGCGGCGGCTTCCCGGAATCTGCCCGCGTCGTCGGGCGCAGGAGCCCGGTCGTGAGCGTGCCACACGACTATGGGCGCGTGCTCGATATCGAAGCATCGCTTACCTACCTGCAGGAGCGATCCGAGCGGCGCGCATGGCATGTCGCCTATGCGGCGGTCGGCGTCGCCATACTGAGCGCCACGGCGCTTGCGATGATGGTGCCGTTCTATCGCGTCGTGCCGCTGCCGATTGAGGTCGATCGCCTGAGCGGCGAATCCCAGGTGATCGACGTGCTCGATGCCCGCCACGTACACACGAAGGATATCCAGGACAAGCACTGGGTCGAGGCGTATGTGCGTTCGCGCGAGCGGTACGACTGGGGGCTGCTGCAGATGGATTACGACAGCGTGCTCGTCATGAGCGATGACGTGGTCGCGCGCGATTATCGCGGCATCTATGGCGGTCCCGATGCGCTGGACCGGCAACTGGGGCCGGGCACCGAGCGGCGCGTCCGCATTCTCTCGACCACTCTGCCGCCCGACGAAACCGGACACGCCGTCGTGCACATCGAGCGCACGTCGTTCAGGAACGGGGTGGCGAACGCGGAGCCGACGCAGCGATTCGTCATCACGCTCGCCTACACCTACCGCCCGCCCGTATTGACGCGCGAGAGCGTCGCGATCGCCAATCCGTTCGGCTTTAAGGTGACGGCATACAGCCGGGACCCCGAATATACGCCGCCGGTGGCCTCTTCGGCTCCGGCCTCGACGGCGGGAGGCGCACCATGAAAACGCTTCCTCCCTGCGTCATGCTGGCGGGCCTGCTAATCACCTACACCGCGCACGCTTTCGATTTACCTGGCTGGTCCGATGATTCGCGTGTGCGACAGGTGGTGTATCGCGCGGATGAAGTCGTGTGCATTCAGGCTCAACGGGGTTTTGCCACGCATATCGCGCTCGACCCACACGAACGGATCCAGGTAGTTGCACCTGGTGATCGGGACGGCTGGCAGGTGGTGGCGAACAAAGGCGACCACGACGTGTACCTGAAGCCACAGCTTGCTGCACACAATTCGAACCTGGAGATCCGTACCGACCGTCGCAGCTACAGCTTCGATCTGGTGGTACTGCCACTCAAGGCGAAATTTGGCAACCACGACGTGATGTACCGGGTGACTTTCACCTATCCGGATGAAGTGAAGGCTCAGGCACACGCCAGGTCAGACGCCGCGCTGGTTGAGCAGCGTTTCGCACAGCCGCCCGTGGTGCGCAATGCCCACTACTCGATGGAGGTGATGCTGCATTCCGACGACATTGCGCCAACGGCTGCGTGGGATGACGGGCGGTTTACCTATCTGCGCATTCCGAACAACCGGCGGATGCCGGCGATTTTCCGGGTGGCCGATGACGGTACGGAGAGCGTTGTGGACAAACACGTGCAGGGCGACACGACCGTCGTGCACGAGATTGGGAAGCGCTTCGCGCTGCGGCTCGCGGACGAAGTCGTCGGAATCTGGAACGACGCTTACGACATGGATGGCGTCCCGCCCCATGACGGCACGACTGCCAGCGGCGTAAAGCGCGTCTTGCGGAGGCACGGCGATGAATGACGATACGCCTCGCAATACGATTGAGCCCGATGGCCCGCCAGATCGTGCGCAGTCCGGGTGGGAAAAGGGCGGTACCGGTTCGCCGGGGATGTTCATGGATCGCGGCATGCCGGCGCTGGGCCAATACAGCAGCGCTCGCCCGCGTGCCTGGTGGCTGACGCCGATTGTGATCGTTCTCATGGTCGGGGCCGGCGCGGTGTGGACTGTGCATGGTTTCCTTGCGCGTCATGACGCAGATGCGAAGGCGCACCGCGATGCAGTGGCCGATACGTCGGCCCAGGGACGTGTGTTCAAGGATGGTCCTGCCTCTGCGGTGGGTGTCGTCGCCTCTGCACCACTTGCCGCAAGCGGCATAGCAGTGCATCCCGCACAGGCTCCGGGGCCGGGCATTGCGTCGGGGCCGGTCGGCGCCATGCCCGTTGGGACGCGCCGCAGCTATTACGACGCGTCGCTGCTTGCGGCAGGCAGTGCGGGCAGTCAGGACGCGGCGGACGGCGTCCCGGGTATGGCGTCCCCGGCGGTGGCCGCTGTGTCCGGTGGAACTGGGCTGTCTGGACAAAAGATGGATCAGGCAGGCGGCGCGTTGGCCCAGGCCCTGACGCCGTTTGTGACGCCACGTGTGAGTGCCGGGACGCTGGGGAATCGCAGTCTCGTGCTCGCGCAAGGCGCCAAGATCGATTGTGTGGGCGATACGGCGTTCGATTCCACCGAGGCGGGCATTTCAACCTGCACGGTGACGAAGAACGTGTATTCCGACGATGGCCGGGTCGTACTGATCGAACGAGGCTCGCAGATCAACAGCCAGTATCGCTCGAACCTGTCACCGGGCCAGAAGCGGGTCTTCGTGTTGTCCGCCCGCATCAAGACACCCAATGGCGTAACGGTCGAGATCGATTCACCGGCAGCTGATGCGTTGGGGCGCATGGGTATCGATGGCCATATCGATAACCACTGGGGGCAACGCATCGGTGCCGCGCTGATGCTCGGCATGACCCAGGATGCGATCGGCTATCTCGCCACGCGAGGGGGAAACAGTAACGGGTCAGTCGTCTACGCGAACACGCAGCAGCAGGGCAACGACATGGCCACGCGCGTGCTCGACAGCACGATCAACATCCCGCCGACGCTGACGCAGAACCAGGGCGCGGAGTTCACGATCGTGACCGCACGTGATCTGGATTTCGGGTCGGTCTATGCGCTACAGCCGGAGTCCGCACCATGAATACCCGTACGGACAGACCGGATCAAGCATATGACGCGGTGCTGGCGCGCCTGCCTGACGATGCGTCGGTTCGGGAGCTGATGCGGCCGTTCGCGCCACTGCTCGACGACGCGGATGTGACTGAACTCGTCATCAACCGGCCGCAGCGCGTGCTGACCGAGACACATCGTGGCTGGCGCAGCTACGACTACCACGATCTCGACTTCGAACGCCTGATGTCGTTCGCGGTGGCGGTCGCCACGCTGACGAACCAGGAGGTGTCGGCCCAACATCCCGTACTCTCGGCGCTGCTGCCTGGCGACGCGCGCATCCAGATCGTAGTACCGCCGGTTGTGCCACCGCGCACGGTCTCGATTACGATCCGCCGGCCGTCCGCGCGCGAGAAGACCCTCGATGCATACCGCGACGAGGGGTTGTTCGACGATACGGCATGGCATCGCCCGGATGGACTCGATGTGGCGTTGCCGGTGTTGCGCCCCGAAGATCGCAAACTCATCCAGTGCCTGGAGATGCGGGATTGGGGTGCGTTCTTTGAGCTGGCGGTTACCGGCCGCCTGAATATCGTGATCGTCGGCAACACGGGTTCGGGCAAGACCAGCTTCATGAAAACCCTGTGCCGGTCGATCCCGCCGACCGAGCGCATCGTGACGATCGAGGATGTCCGCGAGCTTTTTATCCGGCACATCGAAAACTGTGTGCATCTGCTGTACAGCAAGGGCGGTCACGGCCACGCGCGCGTGACGCCGGCCGATCTGATCGCGAGCACGATGCGCATGCGTCCCGATCGCGTGCTGCTCGCCGAGCTGCGCGGTGCCGAAGCGTACGACTTCCTCAAACTCCTGACGACAGGGCACGCCGGTTCGATTACGAGCTATCACGCTTCAAGCGCGGCGATCGCGATCGAGCGATTTGCGCTGATGGCGAAGGAACACCCCGAGGCTGCGGCCTACGACGATGCCGCGCTGAAGCGCCTGCTGTTTCTCACCATCGATGTCGTCGCGCACATGGAAGCGCAGCCGATTCTCAACGGAGCCGGTGAGCAGTCCGGCAAGCGTTGGGGCATGACCGAAATCTGGTTCAACCCGGTGCGCAAGGCGCACACGGCGTTTGCGTAGGAGAGAGCCGTCGTGATGAACTTACTTTCTCCTGCATCCCATCTTCTCCGGTCTGTTGCCGGTCAGACTGGAGCCCATCACGTGAGGACCGCCGCCATTACGTTGGTCACTCTGGCTGTCCTGGCGGGAGGGCTTGCAGCCTCACTCTGGCTGGCATCGTTCTTCCTGTACGCGAGCTTGCGGATCAATCCCCTGCGTGCCGGCTTGTGGGGCTGGCTCGAGGCGGCGCTCGCCTGGCACGACGGGGTGATGCCGAACGGTGGACGGCGGCTCGCCGGTGCAGCGCTCTTTGGCGTATTGCTGGCGTTCGGTGGCCCGGCCGTCGGCCTGCGCGTCCTGTGGGAACGGTCAGGGCAGCGACGCCTCTATGGCAGCGCGCGGTTTGCCAGCGATGCGGAAATCCGCAAGGCGGGACTGCTATGAGCACGCTCGCAAGTATCGATTCCACACCGGCCATTGTTGTTGGTGTGTGGCGTGGGCGCTACCTGCGCTTCACCGGCCAGCAGTTCGTGCTGCTGGCAGCGCCCGCGCGCTCGGGTAAGGGCGTCGGCGTTGTGATCCCTAATCTGCTCAGCTTCCCTGATTCGGTGGTGGTGCTCGACGTCAAGCAGGAAAACTACGCCATCACCGCGGGTTTCAGGCGTGCGCACGGGCAGGACGTCTATCTGTTCAACCCGTTCGCGGAAGATGGTCGCACGCATCGCTACAACCCACTGTCGGCGATCTCGGATGGACTGTTCCGCGTGGGTGACATTCTCGCGATCGGATACGCGCTCTATTCACCGGGCGGCCACGACGATTTCTGGAAGGACCAGGCGAGGAACCTGTTTCTTGGCATCGTGCTGCTGCTGTGCGAGTGGCATGATGCTCGCCGGGCCGGCAAGGGACCGTCAATTCCCGATTATCCGGTGACGATGGGCGAGGTGCTGCGACAATCATCGGGCAATGGCATGCCGGTGAAGGCTTACCTTCAGCGGGCACTCGTCCAGCATCGCAATCTGCTGACGGGATCGTGCGTCGATGCGCTGAACCGTTTCCTGTCGAACGACGACAAGGTACTGGCGAGCATTCTCGCAACCTTCAACGCGCCACTGACGATCTGGGCCAATCCCATCGTCGATGCTGCAACAAGCGCCAACGACTTCGATCTGCGTGACGTGCGCCGCCGCCGGATGTCGGTCTATATCGGCATCACGCCAGACCATCTGTCTGAGGCGGCGCTGCTCGTTAATCTCGTGTTCTCGCAGCTCGTCAATCTCAACACGAAGCAGTTGCCCGAGGCCGATCCCACACTGAAATTCCAGTGCCTTGTCCTGCTCGACGAGATGACGGCGATCGGCAAGATCCACATCATCGCGCGGGCAGTTGCTTACATGGCGGGCTATAACCTGCGTCTGCTGTCCATTGTCCAGTCGATCGCACAGCTCGAATCGGTCTACGGACGGGCCGATGCGCGCACCTTCATCACGAACCACGCGATGCAGATTCTCTATGCGCCACGCGAGCAGAAGGACGCGAACGACTATTCCGAGATGCTCGGCACGTTTACCGACCAGTCACGCAGCGTTAGCCGCTCAAGTGCGACCTTCGGGGGGCGGGGCGGAACGAGCGAAAGCATTTCCGAGCAGCGCCGACCGCTCCTGCTACCGCAGGAACTGAAGGAGCTTGGGCGGGACAAGGAGATCATCGTGCTCGAAAACACCAAGCCGATCCTGGCCGACAAGATCTGCTACTGGCGCGATCCCGCGTTTGTTTCGCGCGTAATGGCGGCCCCCGCGGTGCCAGTCATGAATCTGGCGCACTTCAGCGCGGTGGTCGAACGACGGTTGCGCGATTTGCGGACTGACGAGATCGATCCGGAAGGCACTGGGCTCATCAATCCGCCCGCCGAGTATCTGGAAGTGCTGCAGGCATGGGATCCGCGCGATCTCCCGCCACGCCTTGCTGACATCAGTGAAGACGATGCTGTGGCGTATGTGGAGCGCCATTTCATGCTGCTTGGGGTGCCCGCCGAAAGGGTCGGGAAGACCACCCGCCGTCTGTCGGTTGCCGATCTCGACGTGGCGGAGCTTTCCCCGGTTGAACCATCACGAACCCGCCGCGCATCTGCGCGGCGCGTGCCGTCGAATGTTGTGCCGATTCAGGGAGGTGATCAATGAACGCGTCACATGTCGATGAGGCTGTGCGCGCACGCGCAGCGCTGGCGGTGATTCCTGCGGACGATTACGGGACGTGGGTGGACATGGCGTTCGCGCTCAAGCAGGGATTCGGCGATGAGGGCTTCGAGATCTGGGACGAATGGAGCCGCACCGCCGGTAACTACAACGAGCGCGCAGCGCGGACCACGTGGCGCTCAGCCGATGCGTCGGGCGGCAAGACCCTTGCATCATTGTTCTGGCTCGCGCGCCAGCACGGTTTCGATCTGAAGCGATCGCACTACCCGGACCGGATGGCGACTGCGCCGGTGCCTTCCCCCGAGGTACTCGAGCGTCGCGCGCGCGAGGAAGAACGGAGGCAGGCCCGTCATGCCACAGTGGCCCACGAGGCGGCCGCACTCTGGCAGTGGGCGCGTCCAGTTGGGCCGCAGCATCCTTACCTGACGCGCAAGCACCTCGATCCGGTAGGGACCTTACGTGAACTGGATGCGCAGGAGCTGCGCTCGCTCCTTGGGTACGCGCCAATGAGCGAGGAGGAGCCGCTGGTGGGGCGCGTCCTGATTGTGCCGGTCTGGATCGATGCGATCTCCACGCTGGAGCTGATCGATGAGCACGGCCGGAAATCATCGTTGGCGGGGGGCGTCAAGAAGGGCGGGTACTGGATGGCCGGGCCGGCGCCGACGCCGACGCCGACGCCGGACGAAGCATCCGTGCCGATCCTGGTCGGTGAGGGCATGGCGACGGTACTGTCCGCATACCGCGCGACGCGCTGGTTTGCAGCAGCGGCACTCTCGAGCGGGAATCTGGGCCAGGTGGCCGCGGCCTTGCGCGAGCGCTATCCCGACAGCGATCTGATTGTGCTTGGTGAACTGGGGCGGGGTGAAGCGGATGCCCGGCGGGCGGCGGAAGGCGCAATGGCGCATCTGGCCTGGCCGGTGTTTGCCGAAGATGCGCGCATCGACGGCAAGATGCCGAACGATTTCAGCGACATGGCGGTGCTGTCGGGTTTCGATGTCGTGGGCGACCATCTGCGTGAAGTGGCGTTTCAGTCCGTCAAGAGAGTGGACGGATCGCGGGAGGTGGATATGAGCGTCATCTCCGGCGTGCAATTGGGTGAGAGTGATGAACGGAATGAGGAGGGAAAAATGAACCGCGTCAAAGAGAACCAGGCGGACGACGCCGCAGACAGCCAGCCTCGGTCATCGAAACGAAGCGCGGCCAAAGAGGCGGCGCTGGAATCTGCTGCGCCGCTTGCGTCGGGGCCGACTGCAACGACCGTACTTCCGGCTGCTGAAACTTCAGCCGCCGGGTCTCTGGCGAGAGTACCCTCCGCGGCCGATCCACCACGGTTTGCGGCGACGCGTGCGCCGGTTGGCGAGCCATTGTTTGGGTTGGGTGACGTTCCCAACGAAATGAAGGCGTTGGCGGAACACCGGTTCGGCACACCGCTCCGGATGGGAACGCCGCGCGAGAACGGCGGCCCGTATCGTGGAGAGGTATTCAACACGGAGCACTACCTGATCCAGGAAGTTGCGACGCGCAGCGTCGTGTTTCACCAGAAGGACCGGATGGAGTTTGCTTCCGATCGTCTGAAGTGGATGGACGGGAATGCGCGGCTGAACGGCTCCGAGGTGCAGGTCGGGTACGACGGCGATCGGCCGAAAGTCTATCCGTGGGACCGTGCCCGCGATCTGCTTGACCGGACGGTAGGGTCACTGAAGAAATCCGCCCGTGAACTGAATTTCAGTCCGAACCTCGAGACGATGCTCGATCAGCTGCAGGCGAGATCGTGGGCGCGAATCAGGGAGGCACGCGCCGCCGCACTGGAGAAGTCGAAGGAACAGGCATCGTCGCCTGAACCGGCGGCAGACCCCGATCGGTAGCGTATCGCAGTCGCGGTACCCATTCGCAAAAACCTTCGCTGAACAGTATGAGGTTGCATCATGGCACAGACATCTTCGGCCCAGGATTCCGATCCGGTCATCAATGTGATCGAGCAGTATGTGCCGGGCGTGAGTGGCGCAACTGCTCCATCAGGCGGCAATGGCCGGGATGACGCCCTGGATTCGGCTGCAATGGAAGCGGTGTCGGCGCGACGTCGCCGGGAGTTCGATGCGGCGCGGACAAGGCTGCGAGACCAGGCGATTCGCGACGATGCCGGGGCATCGCGGCAAACTGGAGTACGAGCGGTCGCTGATGTGTCGCGACAGGATACCGGTACGGGACGCGTGCCGCTCGACCAGCCACCGGAGCGTGTCCGCAAGCGGTATCTGCGTGCAGGCAACCAGTATTTCCTGAAGGAGGCGCCTTATCAGCTCGCCTTCGAGGACTTGGGGCCGTACCTCGTTACCGAGCACAACCGGCCGGACGTTGTGGAATCGATGGTCGATATGGTGCATGCCAAGTCGTGGCGACGCATCCGTGTGTCGGGGCACGAGGCATTCCGTAGCGAGGTGTGGCTGCAGGGTACGTTGCTCGGGATCGAGGTGAACGGCTACGGGCCGAAGGCGGCGGATCTGGCCCGCCTTGCGGATGCCCGGCAGGCCCGGCTGAATATTCGCATTGAAGCTGGGCCGGAGGCGGAGCCAACGGCTGCTGCTGACTCAAATGGGCGTGCGAGTGAACACCATGCTGCGCCGCTATCGCCAACGCCCCCGGCTGATGCGCGTACAGCCTCGAATGACGGATTACCCGCTGGGCCTGCACGTGAAGGGAACCCCACGTCGACGTCTGCCCTGGACAGCCTGAATTCCGCGAATGACGAACCCGACGCGCCACGACGGTACGTCGGCGAGCTTCGCGAGCACGGAGGGGCACCGTATCAACATAATCCTGCACGGAGCGAGTCGTACTACGTAGTGTTCCGCGATGAGGCGGACGTCGATCATGTGGTATGGGGCGTGGATCTCGAGCGTGCCGTTCTTGAGTCGAAGGCGGAGATTGGACAGCGGGTGACGCTTGAAAACCTCGGCAAGCGCCTCGTAAGGGTCAAGATGCCAATCCTGGATGGCGATGGTGTCGTAGTGGGCGAGGAAGGGAAAGACGTCTACCGGAACACGTGGCAGGTGGATGTCCTCCAGCGCGAACGGGCGGTCTCTCAGGCGACATCACGAGCCGACAGGTCATCGGGCGATGCGGCTCAACCGCATGCCGACCAGCGTGTACAGCACGCCGCAGAGCGCGTATCGGAGCGTCGTCGTGCGCAGCCGGCCGATGAGGCGCGTGTGCTGCACCTGGCCGTCCTGACCGCTGCGATGCGGGAACAGGGCTTTAGCGAACGCTCTATTTCTCGTGTGCAGCGGCGTGCCGCAAGCATGCTGGTCGCGTTTGACAAGGAGGGCATTCCGGTGCCAACACCGAAGGTCTTCGATCCCAAGGCGCCTTCGGCACGTGATCGTCGGACGCGCACTGCTCCTGAGCGTGCATCGACTCGCGAAATCGACCGGACGCCGGCCGAGCCATCAATGCCGGCGCGTTAGGGTGAGCTGTGAGAGTCCGTGAGCGCCTGTGCGTCGAGCTGGGCGCGGTCAGACCGCGCTGGGACGCATGGTGTGCGCGCCGTGGCGTGACGGCGGGCGATGGCGTGAGGCAGTTGATTGCTGCCGCAGTCAACGCAGAGGCTGGCGATCGCTCCATTGCGATCGAATCTGGACTGGCCCAGCCGATAGTCGGAGAGTCGCGCAGTCGTGTCGAAATCCGGTTGACCGTCGCAGAGCGGACGGCGGTTGAGCAGCGCGCGGTGGCGTCGGGCCTGAACTGCAATCGGTGGATCGCGGCGCTGATTCGTGCGCAACTGACGCGGGAGCCGCAGTTGGGCGAACTTGAGATGCATTTGCTATCGGCGTCGAACCTGCAGCTTGCAGTCATCAGCCGGTCCTTGGGAGAGATTATGCGCGGTGGTGACGCGGAACTTAAACGCCAGAGCCTGGCCGAGTTAGGGGGCATCCGGGAACAGATTGACGGGCATCTGCGTGCTGTCGCAGGCGTGATTCGTACCAATCTCGACCGATGGAGCCGGTAACATGCCTTACCCGAAAATCTACATCGACGCGATGCTTCTGAACTGGGGTGACCGGTTATTTGCAGAGCCCTTCAGGCACGCGAGGGCATCGCGGCTCTCACGTGTGGGCATTCGGGACGAGGCAGCGCGCATGCGTAATCAATTGGCGCGGACGCTCAAACGTACCCCGGAGGTGATGGTCAAGATCACCAACAAGGCATCCAGTGCGCAAGGCATAGGCGCCGTGCGTCGGCATCTTCGTTATATCTCGCGCAATGGCCAGGTCGATCTGGAGGATCAGAACGGCGACACGATTTCCGGCGTCGATGCACTGCGTGACCTCACGAAAACCTGGCAGCTCGGCGGATGGGGAATCCCCGACACCAGCACTCGTCGCGAGGTATTCAATATTCTTCTGTCGATGCCGCCGGGAACGAACCGGCAGGCCGTGCGCGATGCGGCGCGTGACTTTGCAGCGCTCGAGTTTGGCGACGGACGCGCGTATGTCTTTGCAGCGCACGACGATGAGGCCCATCCACATGTGCATTTGAGTGTGCAGGTGCGGGGGCCGGACGGGCACCGGTTGAATCCACGTCACAAGGATCTTCAGCGGTGGCGTGAGCGCTTTGCCATGCAACTACGAGAACATGGTGTTGACGCGAACGCGACATCCCGGCGAACCCGCGGCGTTACACAACGTTATCCCCAACCGGCCGTCGTGCACATGATGGAGCGCGGCGAGACGCCAGGTTTCTGGCGGGCCGTCCCGACCGATGCGCAGCGCGAGGCCGGTTGGGTTGCACACGGCGGGGTGTTTGCCGCATGGCGCGAGGTGGCCTTCGCGATGGCGAGATCCAGTGCACGCGAAGATCGTGCAATGGCGGTTGATATGGCGTATTTCGTTGGCGCCATGCCGGTACAGCGGGACAGGCCTGCGGCGGAACGAGGGCGGGATGCCGAACCGGAGCGGCCGGATCGCCCCGCACGGGGACGCAGTGGCAGGTCGAGCAATGCCGGGCCGGATGTGGAACGCTGATCGGCGGAGATGGTGATGGGCATCCGGTACACGGTCGGAGGCGCGGACAGTACCGCTTCGTGCGAGGAACTGATCCTCTATGGGTGGAATCGGTCAGTTGCCCCAGCGGGACTGTTCCAGGGGGAGCGCGGGGAGTGCGGCGACGCGATATAGGGCGCTGGTACGCAAGGCTAACCGCCGCTTAACGATCGACGAGCCACGCCGGTCCCGCCTTGAAGGATGCGAAAAGCAGAAAAACCATAGCAGCCAGGAGGAGCGGGAGGCTGTAGAGAGCCACGGGGAAGAACAACGCCAGTTGCAGTGCCGAACCGCCTAGTCCGTGGACAAGATCCGTCTCGCGGATGTTTTCGTAAGCCATCCAGACAATGGGGACGACGCTTAAAACGACAAGGACGAGGCCATCATTAATGGAGGCGTGATCGCGTACAGCATTTGCATAGCAATAGAGTCCCAGCCACATGAGGTTGATCGCGAGTGCTGCCAACCAGAATGCGCGAAGCGTGAAAAAGCGATGGCCGAAACGGCGACGGCAGTGGCCGTTGAACAACTGGATACATTTCACAAGGCCGATCAGGGCGCCAGCGGTAACGGCACATTTCAGGATTTCCACTACCTCACTCCTTGATCGTTGGATTGTGGAGATATGCGGACGGCTGCCGATGGAGGGCGTGATTCGGTGCACGCAGTCCTTGCGTTGCTTTTTATCCAATATAGACGGTCGGGTTGCCTCGGACAAAGGCAGTTTGGATCAGTCACGAAGACGATGGGAATTGCGCAGACGCTGCGAGGGGCTGCCTGAGTGTCGCTATCGACGCACAACAAAGTCTCTACCAATCGGTGACGGTGTGCTGGGTCATGAGCGCACTGGGAAAACCGTGATGCGGAAACAATTGTGCGGATGTGACATTGGCATTTCGGCTTGGTGCTGATCCAGACCATTAAGAGCCTTGAGAGGCGACGGGAGCCAGCCGTAGGATCCCCGCGGGACTAGCTCGGGCCACATGGATTGCGGTGCTAACACAGAGGATTTTTAGCGAAGCAGATGCGCCATTAAACGTGATGGAGCTAATACGACTCGTCACCATTGAAACTGGACCTCGGCGCGGGGAACCGCCATGATGAGCGGCCGCGGATCTCGCCTTTTCGCCATTAAAAGCAATCCCGATACGTGGAGTTATCAGGGTTGGAAGGGCGCAAAAAAATGGCCCGCACCTTCGCGGACCCGGTTCTGGCGGAGCAAGGACGGGCGGCCAGTCTCCCGCCAGCCCCGCCTTGCCCCGTTTTGCGGTCGCGTGTCGCTAGCACGGACCACATCTACATGATAGTCACTGCACCGGCCCGCGGCCGGATTTTTCAGCCGCGCCACGCCACGGGCGGGCACCGATCCCACCCGCTCCTTGGGACGAGGACTTGCGAAGTATAAGGAACTGAGAAAAAACGCAGAAAAGTGGCGTAAGTGAAGGCGTCGATAGTCCGAGCTATCGACCCCTTCATTTGCGGACACTGGCCCTTATAGGAACCGGATGACGCTAGCCGGATGGCAGCTGGCGTGACTCCGCCGTGCACCGATAGGTGGCCGGCGTGCGTGCAGCATCGCCGCGCGAGGAAAAGGGCCACTATCGACACATCAGCCCGACGCCTTCGGTTAGCTCAGCTTACGCACCAAGAAGAATAATCGACTGTACGCGGCAGAACTCGGGCGCGCAAACTAGAATCACAAAAATGGCCATTAGCCGGATAAGTATGGAGACGATCTGCCCGCAAAGCATCCGCACGCAACGTGCGCTGCGGCGTCCGACGACGAGTCGAACGGCACGCAGACACGGTAAATCCCACGAAGACCGAATACGTCGCCTAAATCTGCTGGCTTCAGGCAAGCCAGGCGTCGAGGCCTCTTCGGGCCTTCGAAGGATAGCGCTAGTCGCTCCAATCGCCCGCCTGTGGCGGCATTTTGTTCGATAACTTGTGTGCCTTCGCTACCCGCAACTTGTGGGGCGCGGACTATCGCGCTTTGTGTTCGTACGGGTGCCGCCGTAAGGAAGCCTGCCACGACCTCCTAAAGCGAGCGGCCGGACATCAACGCAACCGTTTAGTGTGATGCTGTTATCAGGGGACATCGGATGAGCAATAGAGTAAATGCTGGCGCGCGACTTGATCGGCTCCCTATCGGATCTTTCCATACTAGGGTCCTGTGGCTAGTCGGATTGGGTATGTTCTTCGATTCGTTCGACAATACCCTATCCAGCTCGGTGCTTGCGTCAATGCTGAAGAGCGGCTGGTCGACGTTGCAATTGAATTCGATTTTCATGTCAGCGACGTTTGTCGGGCTGACGATCGGCGCAGCGCTTGCCGGCTGGTTGAGCGACCGGTTCGGCCGTCGCTTCGCCTATCAATTCAACCTGGCGATCTTCGGTGGCATGGCACTCGTGTCCGCATTTGCGCCGTCGATGTCATGGCTCGTCGCGTTTCGCTTCATCATGGGGCTGGGGATGGGCGCGGAGTACGTGATGGGTTACGGCCTCATCATCGAGTTCGTGCCTCCCACGCATCGTGGGCGCTACCTGGGACTCCTTGCGTTGATTGGCGGTTCGGGTGTGTTCGTCACGGCGGTTGTCGCGACGCTCGTCATTCCGTGGCTCGGTTGGCGTCCAATGTTCATCATTGGTGGCATCGGTACGCTGTGGGTCTGGTGGATGCGCCGTCATCTGCCCGAATCGCCGCGGTGGCTCGAGCGCGTCGGGCGCAATGACGAGGCAGAAGAGGTCATGCAGGCGATCGAAAGGGACTCCGGCGTCACTGCACCACTGCCTCCGGCGCCGCAGAGCCCGGCCAGGGAGCCGCACTGGGTGCCGCTTTCCACGCTTTTTTCGCGTACTGTGATTCGGCGCACCTTGCTTGCCATTGTCATCAACGTGATCTGCCTGTTCGGCTCCTATAGTCTGACGGGATGGATGCCGACGTTCTTCGTCAAACAGGGAATGAGCGTCACTCACTCGCTTGGCTTTACCGCCGCAATGATGGCGGGTTGGATTGCCGGCCCATTGTTCCTCTCGTATATCTCGGATCGGATTGGACGCCGCACGGGCATCGTGATGTTCGCCGCGCTGTGTGCATGCCTCGGGGCGATCTACCCCAACCTGACATCGGCAACGGCAATTATGATTTGCGGCTTCCTGCTCGTCTCGGCCGTGGCGATTTTCCTGACGCTCGGCCTCGGCATGACGCCGGAATTATTCCCGACGGAATATCGCTTCCGCGGCGGCGGTGTGGCGCAGATGTTCGGACGCCTGGGTCTGATCGGATCGCCATTCATCGTGCTGGGGCTCTTTAGCCGCTATGGAATCACCGGCGTGGTACTCGCCATCTCAGGCGCCTACATCTTTATTGCAATCCTCGTCATGGTCGCGGGTATCGAGACCAACCAGCAATCGCTCGAGGCATTGGAGCCTGAGGAAATCGCCGACGCGCATGCCGCGATTCCGCAGACGTTGTCCCGGCACTAGCCATCCAATCAAATGCGCGCTGAAAACAGCGGTGCGTTCGACGCAATGTATCGCTGTTCGCAGTCGTTCATCTTTCACCTAACAGCACTGAGGAACACACGGCATGCGTGGCATTGTCTTTCGCGGTGACTGCAAAGTCGAGCTCGCGACTTTCCCCGATCCGACGCCGGGCGTCGGCGAAGTCGTTCTGGAAATCAAGGCTTCTGGCATGTGCGGAAGCGATCTTCACTTCTATCGCCGGCCGGCAGGCTCGCCCGTTCCTTCAGTCATCGCTGGTCACGAGCCGTGCGGTGTTGTCGTCGTTGTGGGAAAAGGCGTCGTGGGGCCGCACGCGCGCATCGGTGCGCGCGTCATGGTCCATCACTACAGTGGCTGCATGGGATGCCCCGACTGCCGCTCGGGTTGGCCGCAAATGTGCAGGACTGCGCCGATCATTGTGTATGGGACCGATGCGCACGGCGCGCATGCCCCTTACATGAAGGTTCGCGCGGACACGCTGGTGCCGCTCGACGAACGGCTCAGCTTCGAGGCAGGCGCTGCCATTTCCTGCGGAACGGGTACTGCCTGGGGCGCTTTCGAGCGAATCGGCCTCACGGGGCGCGATACCATTGCGGTATTCGGGCAAGGGCCAGTCGGCCTTTCTGCAACGATGCTCGCGAAGGCTCAAGGCGCTCGCGTTATCGCGTTGGACGTCGACGCAAGTCGTCGCGAGACAGCGGCAAAGTTTGGCGCCGATGCTGTGATTAATCCGCTGGATGGAGGAGTCGCCGATGCAATCCGCGAGCTCACCAGCGGCAGGGGTGCGAGCGTTGCACTCGAGACTTCGGGCGCAGCCGCCGCAAACCGCGATGCTCTCGACTCCGTGAGTCCTTGGGGCACGATTTGCCTCGTTGGTATTGGGTCGGAATTCACTCTTTCGCTGGCCAGCTATTTGCGCACTCAACTCCGCGTTCTGACCTCGTGGACGATGTCCGTTCAGGGCCAGCGAGCCTGCGCCGAGTTCATCGTCGAGCGCGAGCTCAACCTCGACGCGCTCTTCACAGACCGTTGGCGCCTTGATCAGGCGGAAGAAGCGTATCAGGTCTTTAACCGTCAAAGCGGCGGCAAGGGCGTGTTCTTGATGTAGCGGTGGAGATTAACGTCGAGATAGTTCTGCCGAAAACGGCGTTGTATGGCGGTGATGTCCGCGCCGGACCGTTAGCCAAACTTACCGGGCTATCGATGAAAACGAACTGTACTAGAAGGAGTCCCACGCGCAGAATGATCAGGAAGATAAAGCGTAAGCAGCAACGCCATTCATGAGTCACTTTTTGCTGTGCCGTCTTTCCCGAGCACTTTCATGACCGACCATTTGGACCTCTGCCATCATTTCGCGAAATTCGCGGCAGAAATTGGCTACGACGATTTGCCAGAAGACGCGATTGAAGGCGCGAAGAAGACGATTCTCGACACATTGGGCGTGACGTTGGCCGCAAGCGGTGTCGAGCCCGCGGTTCAGGCATTGGTGCAATTGCTGCAGGAAAGCGGTGGAAAGCCGGAGAGTACGGTCCTCGGATTCGGCGGGAAATTGCCTGCAATGTCGGCGGCTTTCGCCAACGGGTCCATGTCTCACTGTCTGGATTTTGATGATCAGACTCCGTGGGGCGCGCATGCGGCGAGTTCAATCGTTCCTTCCGTCTTCGCGATCGCTGAACGAATGGGTGGAGTGCCAGGCCGTACGCTAATCACCGCGGTAGCGATTGGGCAGGACCTCTTCGCCCGGTTGCGCTGCAACGTTGGCTGGAATCAGAACTGGAATTTATCGTCGATGGTGGGCGCTTTTTCCGCGGCCGCGTCGGCTGCACATGTGCTTGGACTGTCGGCCGAACAGACTGCCCACGCTCTCGGCATTGCCAGCCAGCAGTCTTGCGGAACCATGGAAGTCATCTTTGCAACCGGCAGTGACCTGCGAGGAATGTACGCTGGGTTCACTGCGAAAGGCGCCGTCATTGCAGCGCTCCTCGCGCAGAAGGGCATTACCGGAATCGATACTCTGTTTGAGGGAAAGGCCGGGATTTTCAACGTTTATTTCGGCGGAAAGTACGACCGCGAGAAGATGCTCGATGGGCTGGGCGTGCGGTTCCTCGGAGGCACGACGCTGTATAAGGCATGGCCGGCGGTGGGCAACTCTCACACCTATATTCACGCCACCATCGAATTGATGAAAGAAAAAGGCATCGCAGCAAAGGACGTCGAAGCCATCCGCGCCTTCGTCGGCGACTTCACGTACACCATGTGTACGCCGTTGGAAGTTCGGCGTGCGCCGTCCACGCTCGTCGACGCAAAGATGAGCTTGCCGTTCATACTCGGAATTGCAGCGAGCAGGGGCAAGATGACTATCGCCGATTTCAGCGAGGCGGCGCTGAAAGACCCCGACGTTCTATCCATGGCGGCGAAGGTCGTTCCGGTGCAGGATCCGGATCAGAACTGGACATTCAAGCTGCCGGACGGCCGGATCGAAATTGTGACGCGGGACGGCCGTGTTTTCGGCCGCCTTGGAGACAAGATCCCAGGTAATGCAGAGGCCCCGCTAACCTGGGAGCAACTGTCGGAAAAGTTCGTGAGTTGCGCCTCTGTTGCAGCTATTGCGCCGTCGGACGCGGGAATTGCCAGGGCTCAGATGCTGATTCGGGAGATGGAAACTCTGACTGACGCGACCGGGATACTTCGCGCACTCACGTAGCGTTGCGGTGCCTTGCCCAGTTGTTTGGGCAACTGCACAGCGCATTGATGGGTAGATGAGTCGAGAGTTTGCAGGTGGCGCGGCGCATTGCGCACTTCACTAAGCAGCTGACAGCTCTTCATGTCGGTGTCGCGATGTTGAGTCGCCCGACATGTTGTTTAAACATGTAGTAGAACTGATTTGGTTCGCCTACTCATCCTTTGATCTGGCGCCGGCAGGCGAACCCCGCGATAGAAAGGCGGCCAGACAGTGACCATAGGAGGGTCAAAATGCGAGTTTCAGAGGCCTCGACAACAGATTACGGGAGAATCGGCAGCAATATGCGAGAGGGCGTCCTCGAGCAGAAGTTCCTGCTGCAGGGAAAACCGGGTTCTCCGAATAACTACCTCATCAACGTCGGCCGCACGGGCGCGGGCGGCTGGGTCGCGCCCAGTCACCGCCACAATTTCGATCAGGTCCGCTACGTGATCAAGGGCGACTTTCCTTATGCGCAGGGAAAGAGGATGCCGGAGGGTTGGGTAGGTTACTTCCCGGAGAGCGTGTACTACGGTCCGCAGGAACGTCCTGAAGGGCTGGAGATGATGGTCTGCCAGTTCGGCGGTGCGGCGGGCTACGGCTTTGTGAGCGTCGAGGAGCGCGAAGCCGCAAACCAGGCGTTGAAGGCCAAGGGCGAGTTCAAGGATGGCATCTTTACGTGGTACGACGAGTCGGGGAAAAAGCACAACCAGGATGGATTCGAAGCTTGCTTCGAACACGTGACGGGACGCAAGCTGGAATACGCCAAGCCGCGTTATGAAGATCTGATCCTCATGAACCCCGCAAACTTCGAATGGATTCCGGAAGAAACGCGCGGCGTCTTTTCGAAGTGGCTTGGCTCTTTCACTGAGCGAAATACGCGAATCGGCTTCGTCAAAATAGACGCGGGTGCGTCGCTCCCGGCGGGTATAGAGTCTTCGATCGAACTGCTTTTCCTGAGCAAAGGTAAAGTCAGCTTCGAAGGCATGGAATATGGCCTCCATACGGCGTTCGAATTCGAGGCGAACGAGGGCCCGGTGCCGCTCAGAGCAATTGAGGAAACAGAGTTCTTCCGTCTCGTGCTTCCCAGGTTCTAACGCTGTGCGCGGTGTGCGGTCGCGCCGCGCACACCGCAGATGCGGGCGCCTGCTTTTACCTCTCACATACGACCAAGCCGGAACGAACTATGACTACCATTGCCGTGATTCACACCGGACCAGTCACGGTCCAGCCGATCAAGGAACAGATCAGCGAGCAGATTCCCGAGGCGCGCGTGATCAACATCATCGACGATAGCCTGCTCAACGACGTGCGTGCAGCAGGACATCTGACGCCTGAGGTTGCGAGCCGGATTCACTCGTACATGGCGAATGCACAGGCAATGCGTGCGGACATTATTCTTAACGCCTGTTCGTCCGTCGGCGAGGCCGTTGATTCGGTGCGTAAGTTTGTCAGTACGCCGATCGTAAAGATCGACGAAGCGATGGCTGAGGAGGCCAGTTCCATCGGCCGCCGCATCGGAGTGGTCGCGACCGTGCCCACCACACTGGAGCCGACCGTTCGGCTGATCAAAAGGAAAGCCGGCGAACTCGGCCGCGACATTGAAGTTGCCGAGCGGATTGCTGAGGGCGCATTTGACGCGCTGCTCGCGGGCGACGCCGCGAAACACGACGAGATCGTCAAGAGCACTATCTCGGCATTGGCGGCGAGCGTGGATGTCGTCGTCGTGGCTCAGGTGTCGATGGCGCGACTTGTTCCTCAGCTAAAAGACCTGCGTGTGCCGGTGCTCTCTAGCCCGCGTAGCGGTGTTGCTTCCCTGAAACTCGCGCTGTCAAGCGTGCGTTAAGTAACACGGTGCAGCGCGGTGTAAGCAGTCGCTTGTGTTCCGCGTCCGAGATTGAGGAGACAAAATGAAAGTAGCCGCAAAAGATCTGGTCCGCAACGTCGTCAAGGAGAAACTGGCGCGCGATGAAGTTACGCTTTCCATGACGGTCCGCCTCGTCAGAACAACTGAGATCGTGACGATCGCAAAGACCGCGGGTTTTGACACGTTCTATATCGATCTCGAGCACAGTACGCTGTCTCTCGAGACCACAGCTCAAATCTGCATGGCCGCCATGAACGCTGACATCGCGCCGTTCGTTCGTCTGCCGAATCTGGCTCCGGATGTCATCGCCCGGATTCTGGATGGTGGTGCGCTGGGCGTAATCGCGCCGCACGTCGAGTCTGCTGAACAGGCGAGACAGGTTGTTCGCGCGGCCAAGTTCCCGCCGCACGGCGAGCGCTCGCATGGTGGCGTGCTTCCGCACATGGGTTTTCGCTCGTTTCCGAGTTCAGAGGTCGGCGAGGCCGTCAACGATGCCACGATGGTTGTCATAATGATCGAGACCCGGGAGGCGCTGGCCGCGATTGATGAAATTGCGGCGATCCAAGGTGTCGATCTGCTTTTCATCGGTACCAACGACCTTTGCGCGTCGCTCGGAATCGAGGGGCAATTCGAGCACGAGATGATTCGCGAGGCCTACGCGAAGGCCATGGCCGCATGCCGAAAGCATGGCAAGCATCTCGGTGTCGGCGGTCTCAATGCTCACCCGAAACTGGTCGCGCAATTCGTCGAAATGGGTGCTCGATATATCTCCACCGGCACTGACATTTCGTTTCTCGTAAGCGCAGCGAGTGCCAAGGCCGCCGTCATGCGCGATCTGTGATCTGTGAGCGCCGGGCCGGTCAAGCCCAAGGCGAGGCCGGCTCCAGTGTCGCAATATATGAGGATATCTCGAATGAATAAAGTCGTAGTGTACAAACCGCTGCCCGAAGAAACGATCAACTACCTTCGCTCGCATGCAGAAGTAACCATCGTCGACCCGAAGCAACCGGGCGCGCTCATTGAAGCACTGAAGGACGCTGACGGCGCGATTGGGACGGGTGTGAAAATGAACGCGGAGACGCTGGAGGGCGCGCGGCGGATCAAGGTTCTTTCTACGGTATCGGTAGGCTTCGATGCGTTCGACATCGATTATCTGAACCGGCGCGGGATATTGCTGACCAATACCCCGGATGCGCTGACCGAATCTACCGCTGACACGGCGTTCTCGCTGGTTCTTCTGACGGCGCGGCGCCTCGCCGAACTGGCGGCGTTTGTGAAGGCCGGAAAGTGGACGAAAAAAATCGGCGAGGACAAGTTCGGCGTCGACGTTCACCATAAGACGCTGGGTATTGTCGGCCTTGGCCGTATCGGCACCTCAGTGGCTCGCCGCGCTTCTCTGGGCTTCGCGATGAATGTTCTGTACGTCGACCAAGGCGTCAACGAGCGGGCCGAACGTGAGTACGGTGCAAAGAAAGTGGACCTGAATGTACTTCTCAAGGAATCGGATTTCGTTCTGTTGCAGGCGCCATTAACCAAAGAAACAAAAAATCTCATTAGCACCGCACAACTGAAGGCGATGAAGCGCGGTGCGTTTCTCATCAACGCTTCGCGCGGGCCAATTGTCGATGAACCAGCGCTGATCGAGGCGCTGAAAGACGGCACCATCGCGGGGGCGGGACTCGACGTGTACGCGGAAGAGCCGCTGTCGGTGGAATCGCCGCTGCTCAGCATGGACAACGTCGTTACGTTGCCGCACATCGGTTCGGCGACGCACGAGACGCGTCAAGCGATGAACAGGAACGCAGCTGAAAATCTCATCGGCGCGCTGAATGGCACGCTCAACACAAACATCGTCAATCCCGAGGTGCTGAGGCGCTAGGCCGAGTCATGTCGTGCATGCGAAAGCATTAAAGCGTTTTCCACTGCCACGAAACCCGGCCCTGTAAGAAACTACGCCCTCTGCAATGCTCGATGCGTTCAGAGGGCGACATCTTTTCATGCTACTTCGACAGGTCCTTCACGATGTCGATCATCTTGTCGAGGACCGGGTCGTTCTGCCGGCGCACCCATCCAAAGATAAAGCGCGTCGAGTAATCCAAATTGGTCAGCGGAACGATCGTCAGGTCGCCCGGATACTGGAAGTTCTTTCCCATGACCACCAGTCCGATTCCCATGCCTACCGAAATCAGGTTCAGTTGCGAGGCGACAGTGCTCACCTCCTGAACGATGTTCGGCTCGAACCCTGCCGCCTGGCAGAACGAATAGAGCTGTCCGTAACTCAAGCTGCTGCTGGATTTAGGCACGACCACGAACCACTCGTTGGCGAGATCGTCGAGTGTGAGCGACTTCCTGCGCGCCAGCCGGTGATCGTGCGGTACGGCGACACCGAGGCTACCTGTCTGAATGCATATCGAATCCAGCACAATGCCTTCGCGCTCCATATTGATTTCGGTGCGCCGCTTGCCCGGGTGCGGGCTTGGCCCCAGATGCATGAAACCGGCATCTATCTTTCCGTCCGCGAGGGCTTTGGGCTGTAGCGACGTCGACATTTCCACGAGCGAAAGATTGATTTCCGGGTAGCTTTCGCGGAACTGTTTAACGGCTGCCCGAAAGATCGAATGCATGAGCGTAAGCGATCCATAGCCGATCCTCAACGTCCCGGTCATGCCATGCCCAACGCGCTTGGTGAGGACGATGGCCTCATTGAGATCGTCCATTACACGGACGAGTTGCGGCAGCAGTGTGCGGCCCGCGGCCGTTAGCTTGACCGTATGCGCGAGGCGTTCGAAAAGCGGTGTGCCGAGTTCTCCTTCGAGGTCGGCGATGATTTGAGAAACCGCAGGTCTTGTGATGTGCAAGCGCACCGCAGCGCGCCCGAAGTGTTCTTCCTCCGCGGCGGCGATAAAGTAGCGAAGATGTCGGAGTTCCATCTTTTTCTGTCTCCTCCTTAACAGCGGCGGCCCGCAAAAACCGTGGCCTTGGTCCCGGCGTGGACCGCATTCAACGTTCCATTCCAAGGCTGAGCGTGGCCGGTTAGCGCCGCTTACCGAGACACCATAATAGCTGACTTGACCCTACGTTGGTGCGATTCCAAACTTCTATCATCGCCGCGATTACTGCGGGCACTCCCGGTCGCGGGTGAATAACAGGAGACTTTATGCAATCGTATGAGAAGTGCTACATCAACGGGGAATGGGTTACTCCGCTGACTCGCAAGGATTGGACTTTGATCAATCCCGCTACCGAGGAACCGTTTGCGACGGTCGCGCTGGCCGGAGCCGAAGATGTCGACGCGGCCGTCAACGCCGCAAGAGCCGCGTTCCGTTCTTTCGGCGCGACCTCGAAAGCCGCCCGTATCGATCTGCTCGAACAGATAATCGACTGCTTTGTCCGCCGTGAGCACGAACTCGCTGACGTCGTGACGCTCGAACTCGGCACTCCCGTCTCGCAGAAGATTCACGCTCCTGCCGCGCTTGCTTCTTTCAGACAGGCATTGGCTACCTTGAAGGAGTACGAGTTCGAGTACCGCCTTGGACCTAATACTATTCGGCGCGAGCCGATTGGCGTCTGTGGATTGATTACCGCATGGAACTGGCCGCTCCAGCTTCTTGTCACTAAGCTCGCCTATGCACTTGCCGCGGGGTGCACGGTCGTACTCAAGCCGAGCGAGTTTACACCGCTCAGCGCAATCCGCCTTACCGAAGTGCTTCACGAAGCAGGCGTGCCGAAGGGCGTCTTCAACCTCGTGTTGGGCGACGGTCCGGTGGTGGGCAACGCTATCAGCAGGCACATGGACATCGACATGGTGTCGTTCACGGGTTCCACAAGAGCCGGTGTGCTGATCGCAGAGGCGGCGGCGCCTTCAGTGAAACGCGTTGCTCAGGAACTGGGTGGGAAGTCGGCGAACGTAATCCTCGACGACGCGGACCTGAAGGCGGCCGCGAAGTGGAACGTTACCCGCGCGTTTTCCAATACGGGTCAGTCGTGTCATGCCCCGACTCGAATCATCGTCCAGGAGGACCAGATGGATGAGGTGCTGGCGCTGCTTCGTAGCGAAGCAGAAGCTGTGAAAGTGGGAAACCCGCTGGACCCGCAGGTGTCGATGGGGCCGGTGGTCAACAAGCTCCAGTTCGAACGCGTGCAGGAATACATCAGAATCGGTATGGGAGAGGGCGCGACGGTTCTGGTTGGCGGTCCTGGCCGGCCCGAAGGGCTCAAGCATGGCTACTTCGTGAAGCCGACGATCTTTTCCAATGTGACGCCTAATATGCGCATCGCACAGGAAGAGATCTTCGGTCCGGTGCTCACCGTGATTTCCTATCGCACCGAAGACGAAGCCATCGACATCGCAAACGGAACGCCCTATGGCCTGGGCGGTTACGTGTTCTCGTCGAGCCAGGAACGCGGTCGAGCAGTCGGAGCCCGCCTGCAGGCCGGACGCGTCTTCCTGAACGGTGCGGTAAGCAACACCGAGGCGCCGATGGGCGGATACAAGCGCTCAGGAAACGGGCGGGAGATGGGGATTTTCGGCCTCGAGGAGTATCTCGAGGTGAAGGCTATGATCGGTTTTGGGTAAGCGAGAGCAGCCCGCTTGCGGGCTGTTTTAGAGCGCCTTCAATGCCTTCGCAAAGAAATCAGTCGCGCCGAAGTTGCCGGACTTGAGCGCGAGTGCAAGCGGCGCTTCACCGTTGGTGGGAACAGACTGAGTTACCGGCACTCCCGGGTCGATCTGCGGCCCGATACGCAGTGAGCGCACGCCGAGCGCCTGGACCACGGCGCCAGAAGTTTCGCCGCCCGCGACGACGAACTTGCGCACGCCGGCGTCGCGCAGCTTGCACGCGATCGATGCAAGCGCTTCTTCGACGATATGTCCTGCCTTCTCAATGCCCAGTTCGCGCTGCACAATCTTGACTTCGTCCGGCGACAACGTGGCGTAAATCAGTACCGTCTCGTCGTGAGCGCGCGCGAATTGAATGGCGTTGTCGACTACTGGCTCTCCGCGCGAAAGCGCCATTGGGTCGATTCGGAAACTCGGTTTGCCGGCGCGCCACTCCGCCACCTGCGCATTGGTGGCTCGCGATGCACTGCCGGCCAGCACGACAGACCCGCCGTCGATTTGCTGGAGATCGGCGGCCTGTCCTGAATACACGAGCAGGTCCGCCGAATGAAAGTTCTGCGGCAAACCGAGCGCCATGCCGGAACCGCCCGTGACGAGCGCAAGATCCCGGCAGGCTTTGCCGAGCATGTAAAGATCGCGATCGGTGAGTGCATCCGCGATCGCGAGCCGTACGCCATCCTGCTTTAGCTCGTCGATGCAAGCGCGAATCTCCTCTACACCTGCGGAAATTGCGTCGTATCGGATCAGGCCGACTTTGGATTTCGTCTGTCGTTGCAGCACTCTGACGAGATTGGCATCGGACATCGGCGTGAGCGGGTGGCTTTCCATGCCGGACTCGTTCAGAAGAACATCGCCGACAAAAAGATTGCCGCGAAACACCGTGCGTCCATTCTCGGGAAACGCGGGGCAGGCGATCGTGAAGTCGTCTTTCAGCGCGTCGAGTAACGCATCCGCGACCGGGCCGATGTTGCCTCTTGGAGTGGAATCGAACGTTGAGCAATACTTGAAAAAGAACTGGCGACAGCCATGCGCCCGCAGCCATTCAAGTGCGTTCAGAGATTGGCGCACGGCCTGCTTCGCCGGAACCGTGCGAGACTTCAGCGCGACGACGAGCGCGTCGGCCTCGATTTTCGCGCTTCGATCGGGGACGCCGATGGTTTGCACCGTACGCATGCCGCCGCGTACGAGCATGTTGGCGAGATCCGTCGCGCCAGTGAAGTCGTCGGCAATGCAGCCGAGCAGTGCCTGCGCCATTTACCTGGCTCCCTTCTGGACTTCGGCCCAGAAAAATGTGTTCGACATCGCTGACTGCTAGACGGGTATGGCTGCAAGCGGGTTGGTGTGCGATACCTGTGGCGCAAGCGCGCACGCCCCTACAGCATCGGACTACATGCCGTCGGAAAAGCCGGTCAGCCCATCCCTGGCGCGGGAAGGCCCGCATCGATCTCCCATATTTCAGCCAGTCTATCGACGGAACTTGAACCGCCGAGCCGGTTCGCCGCGGCGTCCAACGTTGAGCGCGCCATCGTCGCAACGAGCATCGGTGCGCCATAGCGCATTGCGGCGGCCGACGCCATTCTCAGATCGTCTGCCCAATTGCTCAAAGTGACGTCTGCCGTTCGCTCATTGGTCGCAAGTGCTGGCAATACGCGGGCGGACGCGCTGTTATAGCCGGAGCTGCTGTTGAGCACGGTCGCCATGTCGGCGATTGCGAGCCCGTTTGTCGCGCCCATCGCGGCACACTCGTAGGTGATGAGACGATTACATGCCGCAATCGCTGCGACGACGAGGCGCATCGCATGTCCATTGCCGACATCGCCGCAAGCGATGATCGTGGGGCAGACCGATTCCAGGACGCCTCGAACGGATTCGAGTACCGTTGGAGGGCCTCCGAAAAGAATGGCCGACGCTGTCTCTATCGCTGCGGTATTTTCCGTATGCAACGGTGCATCGACGAGTGTGATCCCCACCTCACTTAATGCCGTGGCGATAATCTTCGTTTCGTCCGGGTCGCCCTGGCCCATGTCGATAACAACCCGCTTTTCCGCGGAGGCCTGCTTGCCCCAATCCGGGCTTCGGAGCAGCGTTGCTCGCAATTCGTCGGAGTCAGCGCACAGAATGACGATGTCCGAACCTGCCACCAGGTCAGCGACGTCATGCACTTCTTCAACGCCGTCGCAAAGTAGCGAATCGTTCGCTGCGCGGAGAACGCGGACGGAATACCTCTTTGCCAGTTGATGCACGACGAACGTGGCGACTTTCCCGCTTCCTGCCACTCCGATCCTATTCATTCTGCCTCCCGGCGATCGCTACTTGTCGGCGCGTCGACAAACCTCGTGTCGGCCATCGATTCGATGACGCCAATCATCTGCTCGAGTTGAGCGTCTTTGCCCAGAGAATTCAACCCGATTTGAAGAAGTGACCGAGCGGCTCCTCCGATAGGCATTGGCACCTTCTGCCCGGCAGCGAGACTGATCGCCTGATGAATATCTTTTACCTGAAGCGCAAGCCAGAATCTGGTGGACTGGCGTCCTTCTGCAATGGCGGGCAGCATGCCCTGTGAAGTGTAGCTTCGTGCCGTAGTAGCGTTAATGGCCTGCGTCATGAGTTCGAGGGAAAGGCCGAGCTTTTTTCCCATCGCAACAACCTCGAGCGTGGCGAGACGGCAGCTCACGTTCATCATGTTATTAACGGTCTTCATTGTTTGACCGTTACCTACGCGTTCACCGCAGTGGAAGACATTCGGACTGATCGACTGCAGGACAGGTAGAGCCCTTTCAAAAGCATCGCGTGGCCCTGATGCGATGATCGAGATAGTACCGGCGATGGCTGTGGCCATCGCGCCGGAGACGGGCGCATCGAACAGCAATACGCCTGTTTCCTCGAGCTGTAGGGCAAAGGCTCTTGTCTCGGCGGGAACGCCGCTGGTTTGATCGATAACGATCTTGCCCGCGCTTGCCCCCTGTGCAACACCGTCCGGGCCGAAAAGCACCGCCTGAACGTCAGAGCTTCTTGGCAGACAAAGCAATATCAGATCACTGTTACGCGCAAGCTCCGCCGGTGTCGCCGCCGCTGCCGCGCCGAGTTCGACGAACGAGTCGACCGCCTTTTTATTCAGATCGAACACGCTCAACGGAAACTTGCCGATCAGATGACGGGCAAGTGCACCACCCATGGCACCCAACCCGATATACCCGACGCGCATTTGTCTTCTCCTGACTTCTTCTGCCGATGCTGTCCCCGGCGGACCGTCGCATCAGAATGCGACATTACGTTATCGTGCGCTTTGCCACGGTACACGTCGAGTCGCATTTTCTCGAGGCTCCGGTAAGTGGCACTTACCTTGGATTCAAGGATGCGATTACATTGGCGCTTTAGGCCCTTCACACTCGCGCAGATCAGGCAAGTACCCGGTGACGGCGAGGGTACTCTGCATCGTCTGCTAGACGGCAGGTCTGAGACGCCTGCCGCTGCCAACGACAATCGCCGAAAGAATCAGCAGCGCCGCGCCGCACAAGAAGGTCGTGCCGATTGAATAATGATCGAGCAGCGTGCCGCCTAGTTCCGCCCCAACCATGATGGCTAGCTGGATAGAGGCAACCATCAGGCCTCCTCCGCTTTCCGGTTTGTCCTTCACGCTTTTTGAAAGCCACGTCGACCATGCGACCGGGATCGCCGCATTAACCGCACCCCACGCAATTGCCAGAAATGCTGCTGCGCCGAAGGAGTGACCGGCGGGGAGCATGGTAAGCGTCACGACAGCTAGTGCAACGGGCAAGGCCATCAACAGATGGAAGAGGCGTTTGCTGATCAGTGCGCTCGCACCGTATGTGCCCGCGAAACCGGCCAGCCCCATGCCGAGCAGAAGGATCGATAGCCGTGGCACGTCAACGTGAGTGTACGTTTCAAAGAACGGCCGGAAGTACGTGAAAACCGTAAACGCGCCGGCAAACGTCAGCATGACGGCCAGCATTGCAAACGACACATGCGGGCGCCGCAGAAGTGCAAGCGCGTTTTCGCCGCCGCGTTGCGATGGGCGGCTCGTCATAGGCGGAAGCGTCAGCAGCAGCATGATCAGGTTGATTGCCACGATCGGGACGAGTGCCCAAAACACACCTCGCCATCCAATGACACTGCCCAGGTAGCTGCCAATGGGGGCTGCAAATGAAGTTGCGACGGCGTTGCCCGTATAGAGAACGCCTAACGCTTTCGGCAACGATTCCTCAGGTACCAGTCGCATGATCGTTGCGGTTGAAAGCGACCAGAAGCCACCTACTGTTACGCCGAGAAGCGCGCGAGCGACCATCAACATCGTGAAGCTGCCGGCCTCGGCGGTTAGCACCAACGACACCAGCATCAGTCCTGTCAGCGCGGCCAACACATGGCGACGATCGAGACGGCTCGTCACTGAAGGAATGATCAGGCTTGTCGCAACAGCGAATAGGCCCGAGATCGAGATGGCCTTGCCGGCCATGCCCACGGAGGCACGGAGGTCCGAGGCAATCGGCGTCAGAAGACTAACCGGCATGAATTCGGACGCTATCAGCATGGCCGCGCACATCGCCATCGAGGCGACCGCGCTCCATAGCTGGTTTCTGGGAATAGTTGATTGACTCGGCACTGTGGACATCGGATTTCCTCGTTCATCTTGCGCACCTACTCGCAGCGGTACTTGAACGTGCTTCGACAAAAGCAATCCACGACCGGCCAATGAATTGGCAGTCGACGATGCCGGACTACGGCGTTCAGGCGCGACGATACGCGCTCAAGCAGTGAATTGACGTGCGAGTCGCGGGTGCTGCGAACCGTTGGAGCAACGCAGCTAGCGCGTGTGTTGATTAAAGACTGAAGTCAGCGAGTGAATGCCTGACTGGTTGATCGTATTCTAGCCAAGCGGCTAGTTCGGATAAACCCGAGTAGGCCGATTGGACTTATGAGCTGTTGTGATTAATCGGTCCGGCAAACCGGTGGCCAGATCAGCTTTGGTGTTTCAGTGCATCGATCACAAGCGAGAACGCACGTGAGGTCTGGCGGCGGCTCGGGTAGTAGGCGCGGTAGCCGGGCCAGACTGGGCACCAGTCCCTCAGAACGCTTTGCAAATGACCATTGCGCATGTGTTGGACTACTGCATCTTCCGGGACGAAAGCCAGTCCGAAGCCGTCCAGCGCGGCTTGGACCATCTGAGGCTGGGTGTTGACGGTGACTTGTCCTGTAGCGCGCACTTGTGTTTCCCTCTTTCCTTTTTTCAATTCCCACGCGTACAACGCCTTCGTGGTCGTCATGCGCAAGGTAATGCATTCGTGGCGGAGAAGGTCCTCGGGCGTTTTTGGGAGGTCTCTATTTGCGAAGTAGCCGGGTGAGCCGACGATAGCCATCGGAATGTCCGGGCTGATACGGACCGCAATCATGTCCTTTGCGACCTGATCGCCGAATCGGACGCCAATGTCATAGCGGTCTTCGACGATGTTCGAAAGACCGTAGTCGACGGTGACCTCCACCTTGATATCCGGGTAGGCGGGCAAAAGTTTTCGCAGCTTCGGCCAGATGACCGTCTCCACAGGATGGTCAGCTGCGGTGATGCGGATGATCCCGGCGGGCTTGTCCCTGAAGTCGGATAAAGCGGCAATGCTTGCATCGATCTCCTCGACGCGCGGAGCCACCGCCTGAAAGAGTTCCTCGCCCGCTTCTGTTGTCGAAACGCTTCGGGTAGTTCGCGTGAGCAGGCGCAGCCCGAGTCGTGCTTCAAGGTCGCGGATGGTATGACTCAACGCCGATTGAGAGACGCCTAGTTTTGCCGCCGCCCGCGTGAAGCTCTTCTCGCGTGCAACCGCGATAAACACAAGGATGTCATTCAGGTTTTCTCGAGGCATCTCGCATTATCCATTCTTTATGGGCAAACATCCGCTGCCGGCCGGAGCAGCACGTTGTCGTGTTCGAGCGCCGTTCTTACGTCGCGATTCATGAATGATACTAATAAGCCCAAGTGAAGGCGTCTACTTAATTGGATTGGTGGAAACCCTTATAGTGTGCATGAATCGAAGTGAGTCACCCACCGTGCGCGGTGGCCACGGGACCAATATGCATGGCCCGATTCAAGACATCGCTGCCGACGCCCGTTGCTTCATCGAAGCTATCGGGCACACATTGCCCATTCTTCTGGAGCTACGACCATGAAACGCAAACTTCAAGTTCTTCTTATCACACTCACCATGTCGGTGCCTATGCTGGCCTCGGCGCAATCGTCTGCTCAAGGTCTGACGCGTGAGCAAGTCCGTCAGGAAACGGCTGACTACGCAGCGGCAGGGTATAATCCCGCGCGTATGAATCCGCGGACCTGGGTGGACGACGCGCACGCGGCGTCCGCGAAGGTTATGCTCGCGAGAGCGGAAGGCGCCTCCAATCAACTCGCGGCCAATAAGAGTGAAGACAACGCTCACTGCAACTAATCGTTGTATTCCGCGATGTAGCTGTCTATAGACGCTCGCGAGCAAAAGAGGCTATGGGACGTGAGCCCCATAGCCTCTTTGTGTATGCCAAGCAGTCGGCGACGCTTACAGACCGGCAGTTTGCCCACCATCCACGACGACCGCATGACCGATGGTAAAACTGGCGACGTCCGAGCACAGCCAAAGAACCGTATTGGCGATTTCCTCTGGCCGCCCCAGACGCCCGATCGGTTCCTGCGCGATCATCCGCTTTCGGTTTTCTTCTGTGCCTTGAGTAAAGCGGCCAATCATCGGCGTATCGATGATGCCGGGACATACCGCGTTGATGCGGACACCGTCTTTTGCATACTCGAGTGCCGCCGACTTCGTGAGGCCGAGCACACCATGTTTGGCTGCGCAGTAGGCGCCCTGTCCGCGAATACCTACGACACCCGCGCCCGAAGACGTATTCACGATGGAACCTCCGCCGTTCTTCAGCATGAGAGGGATCTGGTACTTCATGCAGTAAAAGACGCCGCCCAGGTTCACGCGGAGATTGCGTTCGAAGAGTTCGTCGCTGATATCAGCGGTGTAGGCGAGCGCCTGCTCGATGCCCGCGTTGTTGAACGCGAAGTCAAGTTTGCCGAAGGTGTCCATGGTGGCCGCAAGAGCCGCCCGCACACCATCGGGATTCGAGACGTCGCATTTGACAGCGAGCGCGCGTACGCCTTGCTCCTCGATCAGCCGTGCTGTCGCGTGGGCACCTTCTTCCGACAGGTCGACCGCGACGACATCGGCGCCTTCCTGGGCAAAGGCCAACGCGGTGGCTTGTCCGATGCCGGCCGCTGCACCTGTTACGAAGGCCACTTTGCCCTCATAGTTCCATTTGCGATGAGTCGCCATTGATTCGTGTCTCCATCAAGTTGGTTGCTTGCCCGGAGGCGAGCGGGGTACGGAAAGCGCTTCGTTACATCAATGGCAGTTCGCCGGGCGCTCGTCGCGAAAGTGTCAATTGCCATGCCTTTGACGCGAGCGGTTCGCTCAGATGCCTGGCTCGGCTCTATAGATGACGCTGCGCTGCGTCGCGCACTTGCAGTTGTTCACCTGTGCCCGAGATAGACACAGCAATACAGCGTGTTTCCGGTACTGTCGCGGATGAGTATCTCTTTGCCAGGGCGCCCGGCAAATGACGCGGTGGCGTGTCTTATTCCAGAGTAGGTTATTGCCTCGGCGGCTGCCGGGTCCAGTTCGTTTTTATTGCCTGAAGGTAAGCTGAACTGACGGCGATTTATCCGCTGGCGCGTATTGCGCAGGGACAGTCGCATTAGGGATTTTCCCTTAACCCCGCAATCACCCGTATTGGGCGACAGCGCGCTCCTCTTCGCCGAGGGCTCCGCAGTGGACCTCCGAGGGCGGTGTTTCGGCCATGGAGATCGCGGTTTAGCAATGCTTACCCTCGACCGCAGAAAAACCAACTAGACCTAACCGTGTGCTCAGAAATAACCTTCAATAAACGGAGAGACCTCTCTTCAAACAGCAGCTCATCGGCATGGAAATCTACGGCTACATCATCAGATAAGCCAGCAGCCGTTGCAAGTTGAAAGCGTGGCGCTGAGCCGCTCACACCTAACGTCGCCGCCGCCCATGGGTGCACCGCGCACGTGTTCTAGCTAAGAAGCTGTTGCGAAATTAGTTAAACCAAGGCTTGAGGCGCGTCCAGCAAATCAAGGCGCAAGCTAACGAGAGGAAAGCCTCGTGGATATGGGCGTAGCGTTCATAGCGAATCTTCAGGCGTCG
>Ga0255336_100743_pt1 | contig 38433 bp, 40 predicted proteins | sample MeOH1_35cm_T3_17_FD_189102 | JGI IMG/M metagenome (GOLD analysis project Ga0255336, IMG submission 189102) | Sandy soil microbial communities from University of British Columbia, Vancouver, Canada - MeOH1_35cm_T3_179 | ecosystem: Engineered > Artificial ecosystem > Sand microcosm > Unclassified ...
TCGATTGGCGCAACATACGTGGACTCGGCCCAGTCATTCCAGGTCTCGATCTGCACCCACGTGGCGCCGGATGCGATTGCGGCTTCCCACTCGGTCGCCATGCCGGACAAACCATTGGTTTCGAACGCGCGATAGTTGGTGCCCGCCGGCAGCCCGCGATAATACGGCGTGACTGGCGCCATGAATACTTTGCCGCGGGTTTTGAGCGCCGCGCCGAGCGCTTCGGTGGACTTCGCGATCATGTCCGGCGCACCCGCCGCGCCGAAGTAGAAATAACCGTTCGCACTGCCAAGACGTTGCGCGACTGAGCGGCTTCGCGCGCGGAGATCTGGCGCTCGTCTGTGGCCGGAAAAAAGTGAGGCACGAAGAACGTACCCGGGCTCTCGGCTTCGCTCGCGAGCGCGGTGCTATCGGTGAAACCTTTGCCGCCTGCGGCATAGGCGGACAGTACCGGCTTGCCATCGACGTGCAATTGCGCCGTGAGACCGCGCGTGGTTGCGACGATATCCTTGAGTTCGTCCTGCGCCCGGCCGTCGGCGGATACGAATAGTTTGAAGTCGAAGTCGAGACTCGCGGCCGCATCGTACAGGCGCAGCACACGCCTTTTATAGTGCGGCTCACTGGCATCCCAGCCACCGCAATTGAGTGCGAAGCCGTCGATGCCGCGCGCGTGCGCATTGCGGAATTCCGGCTGGTATGACGCGACGGTTTCCTGTGGCCCACCGCGAGGCCAGGCCACCATATAGTAAGCAAAGACATGTTTGCGTGTATTGTCCGCAGCAAGCGGCGGTATTGCGGCGCTTGCGGTGAGAGGTACTGTGCACGACAACGACAAGCAGGCAAGCATGAAGCGGCGGCGTCCCGGAATCGGACTTAATGTCATGGAGAGCGGCTCAAAAAGTGTCTGCCCCGATAGTAGCCGCATCGCGAGGACCTGCATGTGCGGGTCAGGCACATGAACGATTCGCTGAAACCAAACGCGCGATCGTGAACGCGAGTGCGAAGCGCATGGTGCACAAGCCTTCGCAATCCCAAGGATTAGTGAGCGTTTTGCCGCCGATCAGAGAAACCCAGGAACGCCTCGCATAACGCGTGGCTACTGGGTCTGGTCGGTGTCTGTCGAGCTTTGCTGGCGCCGATGCCCACGCGCTCTTCCCGTAGCGGCTGGAGCGCTGGCTTGAACGGGCGGCGCGGGCGGATGATTGATGTACTGGAAGTTCTGTGCGATAGCCGAGCTGGCCGCGTCCTGGCTCGACTGCGCGTAAGTTGAGGAAACGAATAACAGGCATGCGACGCCCGGCACGATCAGGATGCGATTCATTAGTCAGGCCTATGTCTTCTGTTGGAACGATCTTGGTCAGGTGCCATAGCGAGCAAGTTGCGTTCGCCTACCCGGACTCATAGGGTGAAGAAAAAATGGCCCACCCCTGAGGGCGGGCCAAGCTGCAGTCACTTGCATCACTCACAACTGCGTCTGGGAGAAGACGCATGATCAGTGTAGGTCGTGCCCGCTGCAAATGCGTTGCAAGGCTGCTTACATGCGTTACGCCGCATGACAACGATTCGATGAAAACAGGGGGGGAAAACGTTGCGCGCTTGGGCGCTGTCTGCAGACCGGAGTCCTGAATACGGCTTGAACAATGAAGCTGCGGTAAGGATTTTTCAGATTACAAAACGCCAACATTGCGATCGTAATGACGGGACTTAACGTGCACCCGGGGTCCCTCGATGAGCGGCCAGGTGTCCGTATTAAGCAGTCCCTGAAAAAACAGTTTCGGCACTGTTCGGAACGACTTTTCGCATCTGGCGTTTCGCAGTGCGATCGGCATCTCGGTGGCATTGCACTAACAGACTTGGCGGCCATGTGCGTGCCAGCAAGAAGATCTTCGCGTGTTCAGCCCGGAGCGCATAAAATAATTGCATGACGAATGAGCGGCAGGGTGCACACTGAAGAAACGCGGGAAATTAAGCAAATCGAAAGGTCGGACGCGCGAGCCAGGCGATAAGTGATTGCGTGAGTGATTGCGGCTTAGTGGAGCCGTTTCCTGCACGCGAAAGGGTCGATCGGCGAAGTGCGAATAGGCGCGGCCCGGCTAAGGTCGGCCAAGCGCCAGACAATAGCGCGCGAGCGTTGGAAGCCTTCGAATGTTAATAAAACCGACTATTTTCTTTCGGCTAAGAGCGGCTTTGGCGCGCCATCCGAATGCAATCGGTGTAGGCAGCATTGCTTTCTCGGTGATCGTGCTCGGATTCGCCCTGGCGGTTCTGATGCAGGCGCGGCAGGATGCGACCGCTCGCGCTATCGAGAATGCGGACAACCTCGCGCGCGTCATTGAGCATGACATCACTTACACCGCTGAACTGACGGACCTGTCGATTCAAGCAGCCGTGGACGGTGCACAAGACGCAGATGTCATGCGGTTACCGGAACAGCTGCGTAAAGAACTTCTGTTCGACCGGTCCGCTACCGCCAGCCAGTACATAGGCTCGTTGTTGTGCCTTGATTCACACGGCAAGATCATCGTCGACTCTACAAGCGCGGTTCCACGCAGCGTCGATCTCGCGGATAGATTGTGGTTCACGGTTCATCGCGACAACCCGAACCTGGGGCTGTTCATCAGCCGTCCATTGCACTCGCGCCTCAATCCTAACGAAGTCGACCTTATGTTCAGCCGGCGGGTGAATCATCCTGACGGCTCGTTCGCGGGCGTTGTGGTGGCAGCCTTCCGGCTCGACTACTTCAAGAACCTGTTGTCAGGTGTCCGGCTCGGTCCGGGCGGCGCCATCACGCTCCTGCAGGACGACGGACACGTGATCCTACGTTATCTGAATGATGAAACCCAGGTCGATGAGGATTTCACGGGACGGAAAAACTTTGAGCGGTTCAGAAGAACTCATGAGACGTCGTTCTTCGGTACATCGGGCCGGGACGGTCAGGAGCGGCTCTATAACTTCCGCGAATTCGACAAGCTGAAAATGATTGTCATCATTGCGCCGTCGAGTCGTTACGTGTTCGCGGACTGGACGAGCCGGGCGTGGTATATCGGCATTGTCACCGCGCTGTTGATCGTTGGCCTTCTGTTTGCCGCACAGCTTCTCTCCGTGGAGTTCCGGCACAGGCTGGAAGTGGAGGAGCATTTGCGCAACATGACGCGTATCGATGGCCTCACGGGACTAACCAACCGTCGTAGTCTCGACGATCGTCTCATGCTCGAATGGCTCCGCTCGAAACGCTCGGGAAAACCATTGGCGCTGCTGTTCGTGGATATCGACCGGTTCAAGAATTACAACGACACGTACGGTCATCAGGCAGGTGACGACGCGTTGACCGCCGTTGCACAGGCGATCGCGCGAAACAGTCAGCGGCAGGGTGACATAGCGGCCCGGTTCGGGGGCGAGGAGTTTGTCGTGGTGCTGCCGGAGACGGACGGTGCGGGTGCTGCGGTTGTTGCAGCCAATATTCATTCGGCTGTCCGCGCGCTGGCTATCGAACACACCGGGAGCGAACACGGTGTCATCACGGTGAGCATCGGCGTGGCCTGTACGGACGCCGAGGAGGTGGCCGACGCGCTCGCGCTGATCAAGGTGGCGGATCGGGCCGTGTATCGGGCGAAAGCGTCCGGCAGAAATCAAACGAGCGCGGCCGAGCCGTGTGGCGACGCGGCCGTGACGACCTGAGTTGTTTCCAAGCGCCAAGCGCTTCTAGCTCCGCTAGAAGAGGTCGAGGCGATGAGGGCACGCCTCGCCTCGATACCGGCACCGTCTGTCCAGCCGCATTCCTTCCCTTACGCCGCGCCGGTCACCGTACTCTTATCGCGTGTCGACGTGACATGCTGCCTGGCCGCCTCGTTGCTGTGAGAAAGCGCGCGCAATGCAAGGGAAAACGCTAGCTGGGTGTCGTGAGCGACCGCGCTACGGTCTTCATCGAAGTGTTTTGCTGCGTGACGCAGATGCTGCGCTGCCTGCCCGTGGAGCTCTGCGGCAGTCGCGTGATGCTGCGCTGCGCTCGTGCTGTCCGCGGAACCCGTTGGTGGCGGCAATATCGTCGACACGCCGGCGTTGTGCTTGACGGCGTTGTTGGCCTCGTCGATAGCGTGTAGCGCGTGACCGTGCGCCAGGATCGCCTGATGTGCTGCGTGGTCGTAATCCTTGCCTGCGTCGAAATGGTGTGACGCTTCGCGATGAAATCTTGCTGCCTGCTCGTGATGCGATGCTGCTGCTTCGAGATGTCCCTTTTTACTTTGTTTTGTGTTCATGGCTGCTCCTCCTATACGACTGTCCGACTTCGACGGTGACCGGTTGCGTAAGTCACATACGTCACATCGGTCGCGTGACCACGCAACAGGCCGGAACCTATCCAATGAAATCTACGCTTCTTTGGTTCCCGGGTGTCTTTTTTCGGAGGCCGGCGCGGTCTTTCCAGTGGTTACTGATCCTTGTCAGGAAAGCGCATCGAGCAAGCCATACCACGCCACGCCCGCGCTGATATAGACGCGCTGCAGCGCGTGAAAGGGAATCGGCTTGATCGATGTGGGCGGCACCGGCAGTCCCTGCGCCGCGCCGCTCATGAACGCCGCCAGATGTTTTCCCAGCGTCGTTGCCATCGCGATACCGCGTCCGTTGTAACCCAACGCGATCGTCAAACCTTCCGCGGGCGTGTGCACATGCGGCAGGAAATCCCGCGTAATCGCGATACGTCCCGCCCATCGGTATTCATATTCGACGCCCTCGAGCTGCGGATACATCAATCGCGCTGCGCGTTCGAGATGCGCCCAATCGGTCGCGCTGCGTGGGTCACTGAAAGGACCGCGACCACCTATCAGCAAGCGGCCCGCAGCGTCCTTGCGGAAATACAGCAACAGCCGCCGCGAATCCGATGCCACTTCGCGTCCGGGCAGGACCGTTGCACTTATATCAGCGGGTAACGGCCGCGTCGCGACGATAAAGCTGTTCGCCGCGATCACCGATTGCGCGAGGCCAGGCCAGAGTGCATCGGTATAACCGTTGGTCGCGAGCAGCACTTGTTTTGCATCGACGACATTACCGCCCGCGCATCGCACGCGCCATCCTGAGGGGCCACGTTCGAGCGCAGCCGCGCGTGTCGCACCATGAATTGCGACACCCGCTGCCTTGGCCGCGCGCGCCAGACCCCGCGCATAACTCAAGGGCTGCACGCTGCCGGCACGTTTGTCGATCCAGCCGCCCACGAAAGCCGCGGTACCAAGCCGCTTCGATACCTGCGCGCGGTCGAGCAATTCGACCGGCGCACCACGCGCTTCCCACTGCCGCGCGCGGGCGTGAAGCGTGCCGAGCAACTTGGTCGAATGTGTGGGTTGGATCCAGCCATTGCGTGTGGCGTCACATTGGATATGGTAACGTTCGATGAGATCGAAGACGGTGTCCGCGGCGCTGCCCGCGATCTGCGCGAGCGTCTCGCCATCGCGCGGGCCATGACGCCGGATCAGTTCGTCGGGATCGTACTTAAGCCCTGGAATTACCTGACCGCCATTGCGGCCGGACGCGCCCCAGCCCGGTTCGTTCGCATCGATCACGCAGACCTTCACGCCGTGTGCGGCAAGATGCAATGCGCTCGAGAGACCGGTATAACCCGCACCGACAATCAGTACATCGGTTTTAGCGGAGGCGTCGAGCGGCGGGGTATCGACGGCCGGTTCCGCAGTCGCAGCCCAGAGGGAGGGCGGCAACGGTCGTGCAACTTCAACAAGGCTCATGTTGGGTATTCAGGTCGAAGGCGCGTCGGAGGAGGTGAGCACCCTGCGCAGGAAATCGCGCGTGCGGGGATGTTGCGGACGTTCGAGCAGATCGGCTGCGGCGCCTTCCTCGCAGATCGTGCCGTCGTAGAGAAAACACACCCGGTCCGCCACTTCGCGCGCAAAACTCATTTCGTGCGTGACGACGATCATCGTCATGCCGTCGTACGCAAGTTGGCGCATGACGTTCAACACTTCGCCAACGAGTTCAGGGTCGAGCGCCGACGTGGGCTCGTCGAACAGGATGGCTTTGGGCTCCATGGCCAGTGCGCGGGCGATTGCAACGCGTTGCTGCTGACCGCCCGACAATTCCGACGGGTAAGCATCTATTCGATGCGCGAGCCCGACTTTATCGAGCAGATGCCGCGCCTTTTCCCGGGCCTGCGCACGGCCTTCTTTTTTCACGAACACCGGGCCTTCGCAGACATTCTCCAGCGCGGTGCGATGCGGAAACAGGTTGAAGCGCTGGAACACCATGCCGACCTGCATGCGCAGTTCATGGATGTGCTTCGAGCGGGCATCGACTGCGAGGCCGTCCACCGTGATCGTGCCGGCGTCATGCGTTTCCAGGCCGTTGATGCAGCGCAGGAGCGTCGATTTACCCGATCCAGAGGGGCCGATCAGGCAGACGACCTGCCCTGCGTCCACGTTGAGGCTGACGCCCTTCAACACTTCCTGATCGTGGAAGCGTTTATGAATCGACTCGACCCTGATCATCGTTTCCCCTTGAGACCGAGACGGCGTTCCAGACGACGCAAGCCATACACGAGTGGCAGGCTGAGCCCGAGATAAAGCAACGCAACCAGCGTAAATACAGTCATGTTCTGGAACGTCGACGATGCAATCAACTGCCCCGCACGCGTCATTTCAGCGACCGTGATAGTGGATGCGAGCGAGGAGTCTTTCAACATCATCACGAGCGTGTTGCCATAGGGCGGCAGTGCAATCTTGAACGCCTGCGGCAACACCACGCGCCGCATGATCAGTCCGCCGCGCATGCCAATGGACTGCGCCGCTTCTATTTGCCCATGATCGATCGCCTGGATGCCCGCGCGAAAATTCTCGGCCTGGTACACGGAATACGCGATGCCCAGCCCGATAAAACCCGCTTGAAACGCGGACAATCGCACGCCGAGATCGGGCAGCACGAAATAGATATAAAAAAGCTGGACGATGATCGGCAGTCCGCGAATCACGTTGATGAACGTTGCGGCGGCGTGCGAGGCAAGCTTGTTCGACGACACGCGCATCAGCGCCAGCAGCAGTCCGAGCAGCGTGCTCAGGATGAACGAGCAGAAGGTGATCTCGATCGTGACGACCGCGCCTTTCAGCAGGATCGGCAGGAAGTCGATGGCGTTCTGGAAGAACATGGCTTCGATCCTCTCTATACCGAGGCCGTCTTTATTCCACCTGCCATTTCTTGATGATCTGCATCAGGGTGCCATCGGTCTTGATCTTCTTGATACCCGCATTCAACTGGTCGAGCGTGGCCGTATCGCCCTTGCGTACGACGAAGCACAACTGGCCTTTCACTTCCGGCTGGTATTCGGCGACCAGGCGCAGCTGCGGATTCGGGTTGTGCTGAAGCTGGTAAGCAATGATCGGATGGTCGCCGAAGCCCGCCTTGATGCGCCCGAGTGCGACGTCGCGCATGATGTCGGCGACTGAATCGTAGGTGCGTACCTCTTTGAAGATGCCTTTCTTGTTCAGCGCGTCAACGAACGCCGTACCGACCTGGGCGCCGACCACTTCGCCCTTAAGTGCGTCCATCGACGGGTATTTGCCGGTGTCGTCGGCGCGCACGATGAGGCCTTCGCCGTACGAATAAACCGTGTCCGAGAAGTCGACGACCTGCTGGCGTGCCGGCGTTTTCAACATGGCGGCCGAAATGATGTCGATCTTCTTTGTAGTGAGCGACGGAATCAGTGAGGAAAACGTGGTTTGTTGAACATCGACGTCAAAGCCTGCTGCCTTGCCGGTTGCGCTGATGGCATCGACCAGCAGTCCCTGGATCGAGTTGGTCTTGACGTCGAGGAACGTGAACGGCACGCCGGTGGCGGTCGAGCCGACCGTATAAGTGGCAGTGGCGGCGGCCGACCACGCTGGCACGCCTACGAGCAGTAATCCCGTTGCAAAGACAGAGGCGAAGCGTTTGACGAACTGGAACATGTGACTCTCCACTGGTGGGACGGATCGAAGAAAATCGATAATTGATGTTTTGAGCATCTTATTCGAGACAAAAAAATCGTCAATCGAAATATACGTATCGATATGCGATATGGTAACGTTGCAGGATGAACCTGGGCCCTGGGCCAAACAATTGGGTGAATCCATGAGCCGAAACAAGCTGGACCTTCAGATTGACGTGCCTTCCGCAGCTGACGACGCACCGGATGCGCTGTTTAACCAGTCGCTGGAGAAGGGCATTGCGGTGTTGCGTGCGTTCAGTGCGCAGCGGCGAACGATGACGCTACCGGAGGTGGCGGAGGCGACATCGATCACCAAGAGTTCTGCGCAGCGCATGATCTACACGCTGGAAAAGCTGGGGTATGTGAAGAAACATCCGCGCACGAAGCGTTATCAGCTTGCATTGAAGGCGATGCAGATTGGCTTTAATTACTTGGCGGCGGACACGTTAATCGACGTTGCCAATCCGTTTCTATCCGAGCTTACGAATGTGACGGGGGAGACAACCAACCTGACGGAGCCGGATGGTGTCGATATGGTTTATGTCGCGCGGTTTGTCTGCACGAAGTTCTTGCCGATCCACATGCCGATTGGCAGTCGCATTCCGATGTATTGCACGGCTTCGGGGCGGGCGTATCTTGCAGCGCTGCCGGAGGACGAGTCGCGTCTGCTGCTTGAGGGGAGTGAGCGGGTTGTGCATACGCAGTACACGGTGACGGATCGTGGCGAGATCGAGGCGCGGCTGGCGCAGGGGCGGCTTAGTGGTTATGCGTCGAATCGGGAGGAGTTGTTTATCGGCGATATGACGATTGCAGCGGCCGTGGTTGATGGGGAGCGGCGGCCGGTTGCGTCGGTGCATGTGGTTGCGCCTACGAGCAGGTGGACGCTTGCTGAAGCGGAGCAGCGGCTGGCGCCGGCGGTGATTGATTGCGCGCGGGGGATTAGTAATTCGATCCGCACACTCGGGTAGGTTTTTTATTCGCACCGGTGGACGGTTTTTTGGGGGCTGCCGGGGGGATGCTGGGTTGCTGGTTTCGGGGTTCGCGGTCGGGGTTGCTGCTGCTTAGGTCTGGCGGTCGTCATATGTTAGTTATTCTATTGATCAATATTAGCCACTGTGCGTGGCGGCACTTCATTTCTGTCCGAAGCGACAAAGAAATGAAGCAAAGAAAGCGCTTTCAAACAATCGGCAAGTTAGTGTCCCTAGAGGGTGTCCCGGATTTTGTGTAAACGGGTTTTCGTTTACCCCTGCGACATCCGGTCTTCGAACTGGATGGCGAAGCGGTTTAGGGCCGCCTTCCAGTCTCTGATCGGCATCGACCATTTCTTGCTGATGTTGTTCAGCGCCAGGTAAAACAGCTTGGTCACGGCATCATCAGTCGGAAACGAACTGCGCGTTTTGATGACTTTTCGCAGGCTCATGTTGATCGATTCGATCGCGTTGGTCGTGTAGATTACCTTTCGGATCTCCGGCGGGTAGTCGAAGAACGGGATCACCCGGGCCCAGTTACGCCGCCAGCTCTGGCCGATCAAGGGGTAGTCCTTGTCCCATTTGCCCTCGAAGGCGCTCAGCATTTGCTCGGCCACCTCGACGGTCGATGAGGTGTAAATCGTCCTCAGATCGGCGGCCACTTCGCGCTGCAGTTTCCATGATACGTAGTTCAGGCTGTTGCGCACCATATGCACGATGCACAACTGCACAGCAGCCTTGGGATAGACCGCCTCAATCGCTTCTGGAAAGCCCTTGATGTCGGTAAACGGAATTACTTAGACTAGCGCGCAGTTAGTTAGACACGAAAGTACGGAATTGATTGGACTGCCCGGAATCGGCCGTCGTAGTGGTCTTCTACGTGCGGCGGACCGAGGCGCGGGCGGTACCCGGCCTCAGTCGGCTAATCGCCGAACAGGCGAGCGAGCTGCCGGTAAACGGAATTGATTGGACAGCCGGGAAAAAGCGCGGATGCAAACGAATGCCACGGGGAAGTAGATACCCGCCGATGCGGCCAATGAAGGATCGTTCCGAGAAAGTGAGAGGCTCTTGACGACCCACTTCGGCCCTTCCGACCGGCGGCACCACAACGGCCGCTTCCAAGGTGGAACCGCCGTTTGGGTTCGGCACGAATCGATTCGTATGCGATATTGAACTCGCGCGGTTATCTGCGGAGCAGTCGCGCAGGATCACTTTCCACGTCAGACCGGCAAACACGACTTGCTCCGCAGAGCAAAATCGCGCTTGCCCTAAGAAAGTATAAGGTCAGGCAAACCAACACCGGATAGTTCAAAGTTAAACAAACCAGGTGTTCAAACCTGAGTGACCGCGTCGGCCCGGACCCTTCGCAGGATGGACCGGCTCTGTTTCACGCTGGGTGAATTGCGACTCGTCGAGATTCACTAACCAATCAAGCGTCGTGCAACTGCCTGGCGCGTGCTATATCGGTCTGGTCGTGCGCCAGCGCACAGTCCGCGATGCGCCTTTCGCGTTGAATCCGAGAGATGTATCGCCTTCTAGGAGATCGATCATGGCGCGGGTCGAATTTGATGTGGACGATGACATTTCGGACACCGTCAAGAGGATCGAGAGCCGGTTTCAGGATTACGGCATCGCCACGTCAATCAATGCAACGCGTCTCTTCAAGTTGACGCTGCAAGCGCAGCGAGATGAGAACGCCCATCGCTGGAGCCGCATCGACGAACTGCTCGACGCGTTTTTTCGCGACGACGCATTCTTCGACTACTACCGCTCCACCTACGGCGACCGCAAGCTCACCTACAATCGCGCGTTGCACGTCGTCCAACATCTCGGCGAACTGAGCAAGTATCCGTGGACGCCGACACCGGATTAGCGTCAGAATTCTCCACACGGTGACGCGATGAGCACGCTCCCTCCAGCGACGGGCACGACTCCGACACCCGCTCCGGCTCCGACACCCGCTCCGGCTCAGACACCAGTTCCAGGCCCACGCTCGGGGTCACCGACCGACTGGGCAACTACGGTCAATGATCCGGGCTCGCCGCCGACCGATCGACTGTACATTCGAAGCCAACTGTTCACCGCGCGGATGAAAGCGCATGACGTTCTGCTGGAACACCTGAAGCAGACCGTCACCGTCGCCAGCGCGACGCTCGCATTGACCATCGGATTCATCAAAGACATTGTTGGCCCCGCTACCGGCACGCTGCGCGCGGAATCGCTTTTGGGATGGTCGTGGCTCCTGCTCGGCGCTACGATACTGCTGGCGATCTTGTTGCTCGCCACGCAGATTAATAACCTCGACTCGGCGCGCGATTTCGCCAACAAGGCGTTCAAGGCCGGCGACAACCGCATACGGCAGTTGATCACGCTGGGCACGTTCTTTATTTTCGGGTTAGGCATGTTCCTCCTTGGCATGTTCGGCGCGCTCAACTACGACAGCATAGTGCACAGGAAACCGCAAGACTTCACGGTTAGCTCGGCGACGATGGCAATCGAGGCCGCGAAAAAGGCGACACCGGACACCCAGACCGTTAAGCGGATCGCGTCCGTCGATCTCATTCCGGGAGCCGGCGGGAGCGGATCATCCAGCGCGGTATGGCATGTCGCCCTCGAAACGCGCGGCGCTCAGCCGTCTGCCACCTCGCCTGCCAGCGCGCCCAGCGCTGCCGACCCCGTTCGCCCGCCCCGCGCCGCGGCGAAATCGACAGGCAAGCAAAGGCAACCCGTCAGCAGCAGTGGTCCGCGCGTCGACGTCGTCGCCACATCGCCCGCCCCACAGCGAGTCGACTACTATATCGACGCAAAGACCGGCGCCGTCACAGTGCAACCTTGACTGACAAGAGACCGAGCGCGTTTTGCGCGAGATGTCGATTCCGGTCGGATTCATCCAAGGAGTATGAGCGACTCTCGCCGGTAGCTAAGCTACTTCGATTACCATATGCCGACATTTCGACCGGCAAAGACCCGTCTAGCGAAACAGCGGAAAGCAACGGATAGCCGTCCGTTGGCGGTACGGAGCCGCCGTTTGAACGTCCATCTGGTGGCGCGATCGAACGGCGCATCATGGCCGGCATGTGCCATTCGTAGCACCCGTCCTTTCCCGCACGCACGCACAAGAGAAGGTGGTCCAACACATCAGGCGAGCGTGGTCTTCGCGAGCTCGGCCGCGAGAAAATCGGCGAACGCACGCGCCGAGGGTTTCGCAGCCCTCCCCGCGGCGAACACCGCGTGCAACTCGATAACCCACATGTGCCAGTCCGGTACCTTGCACATGGGCTCGAGTCTCTGGAGGCGCCATCGTCAGTTCATGCGTGGCCGTTAAAGGAGGCTAAACTCGGGTAAATAGCAGCATTGCATGCTCGCTGCCCCCAAAAAGCACGCGGGGTACATACCCCTCTTCTTGAATGACATCATGGAGACGCGATGAATGCCGATCCTGCTACCGGTCTAGAAATGGGCTATACGCCTGACGCCGATACCCCGGTGCCCTACATGCAGCGGACGCGCGACTGGTATCTCGCGCTGGGTTATGGCAACCCTTATCGCTGGGCTCACTATGCCGACGTGCCGTTCCAGCCGTTAAAGAAGCCCCTTGCCCAATCGACCGTCGCGCTGATAACGACGGCTGCGCCTTTTCGGCCTGATAAGGGCAACCAAGGACCGGGTGCGGCATACAATGCTGCAGCCAAATTTTTCGCCGTCTACTCGGGCGATACGGCGCAGGATCATGATCTCCGCATCTCGCACGTCGCAATTGATCGCAAGCACACGAGCATGGAGGACAGCGCCTGCTGGTTTCCTTTGCCGAGGCTGCGCGAGTTAGTCAACGAACGGCGCATCGGCCGGCTCGCGCAACGCTTCCACGGCGCGCCGACAAATCGTAGTCAGCGTCATACGATCGAAGTCGATTGCCCCGAGATCCTAAGACGCTGCGAGGAGGATGGCGTTGACGTTGCGCTGCTGGTTCCAAACTGTCCGATCTGTCACCAGAGCCTGTGCTTGGTCGCGCGATACATGGAATCGTACGGCATCGCTACCGTCGTATTGGCGTGCGCGAAAGACATCGTCGAGCATGTAGGCGTTCCGCGCGCGCTATTCAGTGATTTCCCTTTGGGCAACGGTGCCGGCAAACCGCACGATCGGTTCTCTCAAGCCGCCACGCTCGAACTCGCGTTGCGCGTACTTGAGAACGCACCTGCTGCGCGAACTACCGTGCAGTCACCGCAACGCTGGAGTGATGATTGGCGATGGAAGCTCGACTACTGCAATGTCGAAACCGTTAGTTTTGAGGAACTGGCTCGACTGCGGGCAGAGCCCAATTCTGCGAAAACGGTGACGGCCAAGACAACGCGCGAGAAGCTCGCGCCAGGAGAGCGAAAGGGACTATGAGGTCGGGGAAAGCGTGAAGTTGTGTCGGCTTCGGCAACTTTCAATTGCGTGACAAATCACAGCGTCCCGGCCGGAATCCGAAAGCCGGTGAAACGACTCTCATTGCGGCGCGGCGGATCGTCACGTTTCATGCAAGTCAGAAGCTCAAGGCGTGGCTTGAAGTCGGCGCCAAACAGCGACGCCGTGACTGACCGCAGGCGACCCTCAACGGACGGTTGACCGCGCGCCACGAAATCGGCAGCTTCCAGGGTACAGCGGTCGGTCGCTCCTTCGAGTCGCTCAGCAGGTGATCAGCGGTTGCGGACTCTCGTCTGCATGTGCTCGCGCATTAGTGCGAACGTCGGCCTTCCGGCCGCCCGGCTTCACGCGAGCTCATGGACGCAGCAATACGCGACCGAAGGCGCGCCGGCTGAGCACGTATCGATGCGCTTGCGCCGCTTGTTCCAGCGCAAACACCCGATCGATGACGACTCTCAATTCACCACGAGCGACAGTCTCCAATATTTCCTGCACCTGAGCGTGTACGCGTTCGTGCTCACGATCGAGGGAACTGGGAAAGTACACGCCGTGCAAGCTGCTGTTGCTTCGCCAAAGGGTGACGGGGTCGAGCTTTTCATTATCGCGGCCCGAGACGCCGACGGTGATGGCACGTCCCCCATAAGACAGCGACTGAATGCTGCGGGTGAGGTTCTTTCCTGCAATGCTGTCCAGAACGACGTCGGCGCCTCGTCCATTCGTATCAGCCATCACCTTCTCGACAAAATCGTCGTCTTTATAGTTGATGCCCACGTCCATGCCGAAAGGCTTGAGTTGTTCCAGCCGGGAATCGTCGGAAGCCGTTGCCAGGACCCGGGCTCCGGCACGTTTGGCGAGCTGGATTGCCGCCAGTCCCAACGCACCGGCCCCGGCATGGATCAGCACCGTTTCGGTCTCCTTGAGCTTACCGGCAGTAAACAGGCATTCGTATGCCGTACCCCAGGCAACAGGTATCGCTGCAGCCGCATCCAGATCAAGGCCTGCAGGGATAATCCATGTGTCAGCTGCGGGAGCTGTTGCATATTGCGCATGAGAGCCCCAATTGAGAATGGCGACGACCCGATCGCCTACGTGTCGACCACGCACGTTGTGACCTGTCTCACTGATCGTACCCGCACACTGGTATCCGACGATGTGGGGTACGCGGGCAAGCGGGCGGATTTCGCGATTGACGAGATCGCCGCCCTCGATGGAGATCGCATCGACGCGTATCAGAACTTCATCAGGCCCGCAGACCGGGTCGGCGACATCTTCATAGCGGAAGACCTCGGGTCCGCCATTCTGATAGTAGACGGCAGCTTTCATCTCTTGCTCTCCTTGAAAGAGAAATGGGATCTACTGCGCAGGCACAGGCACGATAGATGCGATACGCCAGCCTTCGGAGGTTCGGACAGCCACTTCATAGACGAGGAACGGAGCGGTCTTGGCTGACGCTTCCGAAGCGCCAAGAGTGATCTGCGTAGGGGCGTACAGCTCGGCAACGTCTGCGGTCAGGGGAACAATCTTTATGCTCTCGACGTTCGGCTCGAACTTCCACACGCCTTTGAACGTTTCCTTGAAATGCTCGATGAGCGCGGGCTTCCCCCAGAACTGGTAGGCGCGAGCCACGAACGCGATCGGGTCGGATTGGCCGGCTGGCGTGGATGCCAGTACGCGCTCGAACGCCATAATGTCATGCGCCGTAGCGGCCGCTGCCTGCCGGAGAAAGACGTCTTTGACCTCTTGCCTGTCTTTGTCGGTGAAACGATGCGTCGCTGCGGCGTGCGCAGTCGCATTGGCGGTCGCAAGGATCACAACTGCGATGAATGAAGCGAGTGTTTTCTGTATGCGCATTGCATCTCCCATTCACTCGGCCGGAACGGGAATAACCGCCGAGATCTTCCAGCCGGATGGCGTCCGGATCGCAAACTCGTTGATCAGAAACGTCGCAGTCTTGGCGGGTTGGCCGGCTGCTCCGAGCGTGACGCGAGTAGGTGCATAGATCTGCACCGTGTCACCGTTCAGGGGGATGATGCTTATGGCGCTCTGATCCGGTTCAACGCGCCACGTGCCCGTGAACGTCTTGCGGAAGTGCTCCATGACGGCATCCCTGCCCCAGAACCGATATGCGCGAGCCACGAACGATACGGGGTCTGGCTGGCCCGGAACGGCGTGCGCCAGCGTGCCGTCCAGCGCGTCGATGTCATGGGCCGTTTCGGCGGCGGCCTGACGCAGGAACAAGTCATGAATCTCCTGCGTATCGCTTGCGGTAACTTCGGCAGCGTGCGCGGAGGTCACGGCAGTCAGCAACGAAAAGGAAAGCGCAGAGAGGAGGTTGCGACGCACACACGAAGATCGAATATCCATGATATATAGTCTCATATGCCCGTATATGGGATTTTTTTTGCGGCAAGAGAACGGGATGCTCTCGCCGCATGTCGCAGGGAGGCCAGTGGCAGATGTGGCGCCCTTGACCTCAAGAAGTCTCTTTATCGATGGTCAAGTCCAGTTGCACGATCCGAGCCATCAATCGCCGCATCGCCAACGCGTCATCCGCTCCAAATTCCATTTCAAAGCGTGCTTGCGCGTTCAGCCACGATGGTTTGCTTTGCGCCTCGATTTTGGCGCCTAGGGTAGACAACGCTACTTCACGCTCCCGGCGGTCTTCGCGCCCAACTTGAATCGTGACCAGTCCGTCGCGCTCGAGCGGGCGAAGGTTGTGTCCCATCGTTGCCCGATCCATCGACAACACGTCGGCAAGCGCGGCCATTGTTGTCGGCCCGCGGGAGGCAAGGAGGCTCAAGATCGTGTATTGCGTGGCCCGCAAACCCGTTTCCGCCATGCAGGCATCATAAAAGCGAGTCAAGCGGCGGGCGGCTTTACGCAGAGCGGTGTTGTTACATACACCAGGATTGATGGCCAGCCGAGACGCAGTCATGTTGGATCGAACGTTAAGACGTTGGAGGAAATATTATGGGCATATGAGACTATTGTCAAGTGAGTTCATGCTGGCGGATTAGCAGAGAAGTTCGCTCTGTCCATACCTGGCGCTGAGCAGACTGCGCTGCGGATATGTGATGTCCGGCTCATGACCGCCTTACCTCAGACACAACACAAATCCGGAGAAATCCATCAACAGGAACTCGCGTTGGGCGGTCCCCGCCAAGTCCTAAACGGGCTTGGCAGCTTGCTCGGCGAGTTCATGCTTTTCGACCGCCTGAACGTCACCCCATGTGAGTAGTGGGCACATGACCAGGATGAACCGGGCTATCACGTCGCTTTCCACAAATCGCGCTAACGTTCGCGTCAAGCGTCGGTGCAACGTGCCGCGCACGGCCGATAAACGCCGATTGTAACTACCTGAAAGGGCGCGCTCGATTACGATAGCTGCCGACGGATCGAACGGACTATCTATGTAGGCCGACGATGCGATCGACGGGGGTGGCGCGCAAAGGTCCGTTGTCTGGTGCTGGAGCGGACGTTCGAACGTCCGCTCAAAAGCCTGGTTGAACGTCCCTAGTTGGCCGAACTGAGCCACATGACGACCGGTTCAGTTCGACCCGTTTCCGACCTTCGAGCCCGAATCACCGCAACGGCAGCTTTCGGGCGTATGTCTGCCGCTCACCCACTCAAGCAGGTTAGTTGCTTGGCTCGTTGTTCCGCGCATTGAGCGAATTGCACGGCCTTTGCGATCCTCACGGCCCAGTCGAAATCTCTCTCCTTTGCGATGTGCATGTGATCGACGGAAACCAGCCAGGAACCTTGCCCATGACATCATCGAATGGGGCTGCCCAACGGCTGGTTTCGGCGATGTGGCGAAGCTGAGGAAATCGACGCAGGCGTCGAACTAAGGCCGGAACCGTCACCCGCCCTCACCCTGCGGGTGTGGCGCAGACGCTCCCGGCGGCGACGATCCGGTCCGCGGCGCAACGCAGGAACGCAAGGAACTCGGCGGCGGGCAACGGCCGGCTCAACAGAAAACCCTGCGCCTGATCGCAGGCAAGTTCGCCGAGCGCGCGGAATTGCGACTCCGTCTCGACGCCTTCCGCAACGACCTCGATCTGCAACGCGCGAGCGAGCGACACGACGGCGGACAACAATGCGCCGCCGCGTTGCCCGGCGGAGCCGAGATCCCTCATGAACGAGCCGTCGATCTTGATCTGGTCGAATTTGAAGCACTGGAGATAGCCGAGGCTCGAATAGCCGGTGCCGAAATCGTCGACGGCGACGGTATAGCCGCGCGACTGCAGCGCTTCGATCGTGCAGCGCGTGTTCTCGATGTTCTGCATCGCCGTCGTTTCCGTGATCTCGAACATCAGGCGACAGGGATCGACGCCGGCTTCGCCGATCAGCGCATCGATGCGGGCCACCAGGTCCGGCACGTTGAACTGGATCGGCGAAAGATTCACCGCCACCGTTAACGCAGGCAGCCCTTGCGCGTCCCATAGCGCGATGTTGCGGCAAACCTCATGCAGCACCCAGTCGCCGATCTCGACAATGAGGCCCGAGCGTTCCGCGATCGGGATGAATTCGAGGGGAGGGATCTCGCCGAGTTCGGGATGATGCCAGCGGATCAGCGCCTCGACGCCCGTTACCGATTGCGATGCAACGCTGAACTTCGGCTGGAACGACACGCTTAGTTCGCCGTCGCTCAACGCACGATGCAAATCGCGTTGCAGGATCAGCGATTTGAGCGCGACGTGGTTCATCTGCGGCTCGAACACGCGGAACGTGTTGCGCCCGCTTTGCTTGGCGGCGTACATCGCAGCGTCCGCGCTGTGGAGCAGTTCGTCGGTATTGCGGCCGTCACGGGGATAGAACGCGATGCCGATGCTCGCGCTCACGCGCAGCGGCAATCCGTTGACGACGACCTCCTCGCTCAGTCGCCGCAGCACGCCATTGGCGACCGCCACGGCAGACGACGGATCGGCCACGTCTTCGACCACGATCACGAATTCATCTCCACCCAGCCGCGCAACCATGTCGGTACGGCGCAAGTCCTGGCACAGACGCTCCGCGCACACTTGCAGCAAGTCGTCGCCGACGCCATGGCCGAGCGAATCGTTGATCGACTTGAAGCCGTCGAGGTCGATGAAGAGCACGGCGAAGGCTGATTCTTTCCGCGTGCATTCGTCGACCGCCTGCGCGATTCGCAAAGAGAGTTGCTGGCGGTTCGGGAGCTTTGTCAGCGCATCGTGCGTGCCGAAATAATGCAATTGCCGGTTCGCGCGCTTGAGCGAGATGGAGAGACTGCTCGTATGGAAGCCGAGCAATGCGAGCGTGCCGACCAGCACGGCGAACGACGTCGCCGTGACGATGAGCGCAAGCCAGTTCGGATCGAGCTTTTCGCCCGAGAGGCACAAGCTGCCGGCGGCGAAGTTGGCCGCGCTCATGCCCAAATAGTGCATTCCGGTGATCGCGATCGCCATAATGAAGGCCGCGCCGAGTCGCTTGACGACGAGATTCTCGATGCCCGGCGTTCGCAGCGTGAAGGCGAGCCAGAGCGCCACCATCGAAGCGGCGATCGCCACGCCCACCGAAAGCGCGACTTTCCAAATCGTGTATTCGATTCCCGGTGACATCTGCAACGCGTGCATGCCAGTGAAGTGCATCCCGGCCACGCCGATGCCCATGATCGTCCCGGCGACGCACAGGCGCCTGCGCGACAGCGCGCCGCGGCTCGCGGTGGCAAGCGCGATCAGCGACACGCTGATCGCGAGGAACAGCGACGCCGCGGTGATGGAGAAATCGTAGCCGACAGCAATCGGCAGCGAGAACGCAAGCATGCCGATGAAGTGCATCGACCAGATGCCGAGGCCCATCGACACCGCGCCGCCGACAAGCCATAGCGGCCGCCGTTTCGCGCTCGCGAGCGCATTCAGGCCGCCGGACAGTTCCACCGCTGTGTAGGAGGCAAGGAATGCGACCACCAGCGACAGGCAGACAAGCAGGGGGTGGTAGATGCCGGTCATCGGCCCTCTCTCTCGTTTCGTATCAGTCTTGTGCGACTGTTTTTTCTTACGCCTCGGCGAGCCGCGCCACATCGGTGCGCGGCGCACCTTCCGCGCTGTTATATCGGCAGACTGGCGGATAACTTTATGCTTTCGTCGTGCGCATGTGACGTCCGCTTGGGGTGCAAGCGCCGAACTTGTGGGATTGGGGCTAATCGACACGGCGAAGCTCCCCCGTTTGCCCCTAAAGTACAACGTACGTCATTACCTCGAGGCATCGCGTGGGCCGCTCTTCGCTGCAACGTTAAACTATCCGTTTTTATTGGGTCTCGAAGACGTTCAAGTGACGACTGCCGAGATGAGCGAGTAGTCCGGACAACAGACCGTTGTTCGGCGTAGAGCAGCCCTTCGAAAGTCCCCAAGCGTGCGTAGGCTACCGCCCGTAGATGGCCGTACCTCGCCTGTAAAAGGAGGTATTGGCCTCCGCCCCGCCCCGTCGACTAGTCGTCGTTCAGACGCGCATACAGTTGGAAATTTCCCGGTATGCCGCGGACCATGCGAAACGAGCGAAGCAGCCCCTCGTGTCGATACCGGCATTTCTGCAGTACGCGTGCTGAACTCACGTTCGTCTCAAGGACTGTTCCTTGAACTCGGACGAATCCGAATGCCGAGAACGACCATTGCGTTACGGCTGAACATACCGCACTCGCAATTCCTTTTCCCCAATAGTCGGGCGCGAGGTCGTAAGCGATTTCCGCAGTACGGTTGACATCGGAGACAGTGCGAAACCCTATCGTGCCGATCAGTTCGCCAGAAAGGTCACTGATGATCGCCAGACGCCTGATTGAGGTCGGCAATTCAGAATCAAGCGCGTCAAACATCGGCAGAAGGTCATTTTCTGACTGTAGGTTCCAGCTAGTGTGTCGAACAACATCGTGATTCGACAGATACGCGTACCAAAACGGCATATCACTTCGTTCGAGCTGACGAAGCGAGAGACCAGGATAGCCGGACGGAGAGGCGCTTAGAATTTTCATTGTGTTGTGTACCCGGAGTAGGGGGTGCGCACAAAGCCTGGAGTCGCCGGCGGCACTCTGCGAGAGATTCTAGCCGATCATCCTTTTTCAGATGGCGGGCCAGATTTGTCGACGATCCTGGCCGCCGCTCCCAAGGTCCGAAAGTGGACCAGACCGTGTCAAAACACACGCCGTTTCGGCCCAGCACAAAAACCGGCTTGTCAGAACGCTCTATATCGGCCTCGCGGCTCCTCGGGAGGGGTAAAGCGACCCACGTCTTCTATGAGCAGCAATTTGTCAAGGCCCGCTTGGCTTAACACGCAATGTTCGCCGGACGGCACAACCACTTGCGTTTGCATTCAAAAACTCAAAACTTGTTACGAGTTAAGAAGTCGCTTACCGCAGATTTGAATTCATGCACGTATTGCGCTTTTGAACCAACCTTAGGAGCAATCTCCACGAATGCCGAACCGTTGATCTCATCCGCCAACCTCCGTCCGTACTCCAACGGATGCACCGTATCTATACCGTGCGCGATCACGAGGGTGGGAACGGCTATGGTGCGAATCTGGTCAAGGGTGACACCCGGTCCATCCAGCGAGATTCGCGACAGCAACTCGGCGGTCGCCTCAGGCTTCGTTGTGTCAAAAAACTTTAGCAACGACGCAAGGTTGTCCGGCGCGTTCCTGGCAAGTGCTACGCCAGTCGTTGAACGCTCGAAGTCACGTCTGGCAGCTTCGCGATCAGCCTGGCGAAGGTAGGGAGCAACCTCGTGAAACGGCGCCATATTGACTGGTGCCGGTTCCCATAACCACGCCGGCCTGGCGATAATTAATCCCCGCACCCGGTCAGGCGCGGTGATCGCCAGGCGCAACGCAATCGCGGCGCCCATCGAAATACCGCCAACGATAAACCTGTCGATATAGCGCGCGTTCGCATAACCAATAACGTCGTCTGCGAATGTCGCGACGGAGAGCTGGTTGTAAGCGCCCGCCTCCGATTCGCCCTGCGCCCTGCACTCCAGAGTCACGCGACGAAACGCGGGGCCGTCTGGAAATACTTCGGCGACCTGTGACGCGTCGCCGCCGAGACCGTGCTGAAAGATCACGGGCAGTTGTCCATCGAGATCATAGGCGGTGAGTTCGACGCCGTCGCGAACGAATTTAATCATCGTCGTGCCCTCTTAGCCCTTGCTCGTCGAGCACGCCGCGCAGGAACGCAGCAACCGTCGGCGCCTCATCGGCGGCAAGACCGTGTGTGACGAGTGGCCCCGTAAAGCCGTTGCTTCTCAGCGTTGCAACAAAATGCCTGAAGTCGATGACACCCGAGCCCGCGGCAATAAAGCCACCGTCTTCCGTTCTATCCTTCGCGTGCGCCATTGTGATCCTTCCGGCGAGCATGGCGACCGCACGCTCGATAGTGTCGCGCCGCTCACCGGACGAACCGCGCTCGAACAGGTTCGCTGGATCCATGACGATCTTGATGCGCTCCGACTTCAGCGTTTCGATCAGTCGCACAGCATCTCCCGCCGATGCCACCACATTCGCGAGCTCAGGCTCGACGCCCAGGTCCACGTCGTGTTGCTCGGCAAGCGTGACAGCCAGTTCCATTTCGCCAAGCAAGTCGCGCCATGCCTCGGGAGTCGTATTGTCGGCATGGAATTTCCACTGATCGTGCGGGTCACGGCTTCCCGTACTGAGCGTTACCAGCCGGGTTCCCATCGCGTGTGCCGACTCGATCATGGCGCTCAATCGTGCCATCCCTTTTTGCCGGACGGCTGCATCGGGATGCGCCATGTTGTAGGTGCCGGAGATTGCCGCAATGCTCACGCCGCTCGCGAGACTTGCCGCCCTGATCCGCGCCACGATCTCTTCGTCGATGCGATCTGGCATTGATGGCATGCCTACACAAGCGAAATTGAATTGCGCGGTGGTGAAGCCGGCGTGGCGCACGGCCTCCAGCGATTCGGTCGCGCCAATATCGGGGAATGTTTTTGCAAATATGCCCAGTTCCATCACACTGCGCCCTCTACCTGATCGAGCCGGACGGGCTTGCCGGTGCGAACTGATTGCGCTGTCGCGATCATCGCTCGCACCGAGGCAATCCCGTCTTCGATAGTCGCGCCGCGCATGGGGGCATTGTCGAGGATCGTGTCAGCAAAGCCTTCAAGTTGCCGTCTGTAAAAGTGGCCGTCTGCGCCTAAGGGCCGCCGGTAGCATGCGTCTTTCTCCGAGAAGATATCGACCTCGGAGGACTTGAAATACCACGGGTTGTACGTCTTTGCGATGATGCTGCCGTGCTCGCCATAGAGTTGAAAGCCTTCGTGCCAATCCATTCTCACCGCTATAGTCAAATCGAGATGACCTGCCGCGCCGTTTGCGAACGTGACATCGACAAACCAAGAGTACGCACCAAATTTCTCCGTCAGGCGAGCGCTCACTTCGACGATGTCGCCGCAAAGAAAGCGCGCTGTGTCGAACAGATGACTGCCATGAGCCAGCATGAAGTATCGGCGCAAGTCAGCCTTTGGATTCTCGCCCGGTTTACGGGCGTGCTTGCTAAGTACCGGTAGCGGCTGAACGGCGTCGGTGACCGTGTACCGATGCGTTGAATCGCAATACCATGCCTTGAGAGCGAGGATTTCACCCATCTCATCCCGCACGAAGTCTCGCGCTTGCTCAAGGCCTGGATCGAAGCGCTTCATGTGTCCGACCTGCAGGACCCTGCCGGTACTTTCCACGGCGTGGCCTAGTGCTTTGACCTCTTCCAACGACACGCCGATCGGCTTTTCGCACAGGACGTGCTTGCCCGCCTCGAGCGCACGCATTGAAGCCTTGACGTGAAACGCGTCCGACGTCGCGATGACCACCGCGTCGAGCTCGGGGTCCGAGAGCATTTCGTCATAGTCGAGAAACGTGCGCGTCGGCTCATAGGTCGCGCCCATGCGCTGAACCAGGTATTCGGCCACGTCGCAGATGGCGTGCAAGTCCGCGTTGCGTGCCTTGACGCAAGACTCGAAATGAGCGAACTGGGCGATAGGTCCACAGCCGAGCACACCAACCTTCAGCCGGCGAGAATCCTTTTTGTTCATGGTTTATCCAGGGTGAAGACGCTTTCTGTCGGTAAGACATGCAGCGCCGGGTTAGACAATTTTATTTAATCAGGAAACCGAATCGTTAGTCACGCGCGCCTCGATTCTTGAATTGATCGAGCAGCACAGCAGCAAGGAGGATCGCGCCGCGCACGAGATATTGATAGAACGCGTCGATGTTCAGCAGGTTCATCACGTTCTCGACCGTTCCCATGATGAGCACGCCAATCACCACGCCGGAAATGGTCGCGCGGCCGCCCAACAGCGATACGCCTCCCAGCACGCACGCGGATATCACGTTGAGTTCGAAGCCTTCCGCCGCGTTCGGCTGGCCCGAGGTGATGCGCGACGCGAGGATGACCCCGGCCACGGCAGTGACCGCGCCCTGCACGAGGAAAATGATTACGCGGGTCAGGTCCACATTAATGCCGGCGAGGCGTGACGCTTCGGGGTTACCGCCAATTGCGAGCGTGTTGCGGCCATAGATCGTGCTGTTGAGCATCACGCCGAAAATGACGAAGCAGATTAGCGTGACCCATATCGGCAGCGAGATACCGAATAACGACAAGCTTCCTAACGTAATGAACCCTTCTGAGGAGACGCCTACGGCTTGTCCATGGGACACGATGAATCCGAGGCCACGCACGATCTCCATGGTCGCGAGCGTCGTGATCAACGGATTGATTCGCAGATACGCAATCACGGCGCCGTTCACGAAACCGATCACACAGCCGGCGGTGACAGCAACTGTCACGGCAAGCATGACGCTGCCCGTGGCATTCAGCACCATGGCGCACACAACACCGGCGAACGCGATCGTGGATCCGACCGATAAATCGAAGTCGCGCGCGGCAAGACAAAACATCATCGTGCAGGCGACCATGCCAATCTGTGAGATCGACAACGCAAGTCCGAGCATATTGTCGACCGAGAAAAAGTGATCGACGCTGAAAGACATCGTCAGGAACATGACGACGAAAATCAGGACGAGGCTGTATTCGGAAACCTGATCGCGCCATCGCAACCTGGTTTCGCGTTCGTTGATGTCTGCCTCCGCTCTGCGTGCCGCGCCGGCGGGCGCCAGTTTTTTTGCTTCCATTTCAAACTCCCACTGAGCGCCTGGCGCTTAAGGTTGAAGTGTTCGCGCTACGCGGCCCGGTTTTCTGATGGACGTCCGGGCGGCAGCGCGAGACTGAGGACGACTTGTTCACTGGCCGCATCCCGATCCAGCTCGCCCGCGATTCGGCCTTCGCGCATGACAATCACCCGGTCGGAAACACCGAGGACTTCGGGAAGCTCCGAAGAGATGACCACAATCGCGCATCCACGCCTGGCCAGTTGATAAATCACGTTATAGATCTCGTGCTTCGCACCTACGTCGATACCGCGTGTCGGTTCGTCGAGTATCACGACCCGTAGATCCGGTTCCGCCAGCCAGCGCGCCAGGATGACTTTCTGCTGATTTCCACCAGATAGAAATCGGACCTTTTGCCGGCGGCTCGGCGTTTTTATTTTCAGCAGGTTGATGAATCGCTCGGCGGTCTCGGCTTCGCGCTTTCCATCGAGAAACATCCCTGCTCGCGCTGAATGCCGCCGGCAACTGATATTGATGTTCTCCGACACGCTCGCCATCGAGACGATGCCTTCCTCTTTTCTGTCCTCGGGGCATAGAACCATGCCGTGTCGTATAGCGACGCGCGCGCTGCCGATCTGGACGGCTTCGCCGTCCAGGGTGACGGTACCTCTCGTCTTTCTTCGGGATCCATAGATCAGATGCATCAACTCGCTGCGACCTGCACCCACCAGTCCGAAAAATCCTACAATCTCGCCGCTGCGTACGTTGAAACTGGCCGACTCGGTCAGCGGCGCACCAGTCATGCGGTCGACCGAGAGCCGCACCTCTCCAAGCGCGCGAGGCTCATAGTTATAGATGTCGGTTATCTCGCGTCCTACCATTTCACTGACGAGCTTCGCCCGAGGAACGTCCTTGAGCTTCGGATGCGACAGAATCTTCCTTCCGTCGCGAAAAATCGTGCAGGTGTCGCAGAGTTCGTATATCTCGTCCATCCGATGCGAGATATAAATCAGCGCGCGTCTGTCACGCTTCAACTGACGCACCAGGTTGAAGAGCACTTCGGTCTCGCTATGGGACAGTGAACTGGTGGGTTCATCGAGCGCGATGATTCGGGCATCGCGCATCAGCGCCTTGCAGATTTCCACCATCTGACGTTGCGCGATAGACAGCTTGCGAAGCCTCGCAGCGGGGTCAAGATCCACGCCCATGGATTCGAGTCGTTGGCGCGCGATAGACGTAGCCCTCGCTTTGCTGAAAAATCCCCTTGAACCGGGTAAGCGGCCCAGAAGAAGATTCTCCGCGACACTCAGGTCCGGGACGTATTGAAGCTCTTGATGGATCACCGCGACACCCGCATTAATCGAAGCGGCTGCGTTTCGAAAGTGGGCCGCCATTCCGTCGATCAGTATCCGTCCCGAGTCGGGCTGATACTCGCCGCCGAGTATCTTCAGGAGGGTAGATTTGCCAGCGCCGTTCTCGCCCATCAGGCCATGAACTTCGCCTGCATCGACATTGAACGACACACCCGCGAGCGCACGCACGCCGGGAAAAACCTTGCCGACGTTTTCGAAACCAAGGATCGACGACACGCAGCCTCCTATTGAGCAAGGTTCTCTGGACACAGCGAAGCGGTTTTGAAGCCATCACTTGGCAGCGCTCAGGCCCATCTTCTCGCGCACCTGATTAACGTCGTTGCGCGTGGCGAGCGAGCCGCTGGTCAGCGTCAATAGAGGCGGCTCCTTGCCCGTCTTGACCCACTCGTACACGAGCTCGGATGTCTCCTGGCCATGGCGTTTCGGGCTGATGATGACGGTCCCGAAAAAACCGGTCCGCGCAGGCTTCCTGAATTCGTTGAGCGCCGAGTCTGAACCGCCCACGCCTACGCCGATCATGTTGTCCGCCTTGATGCCACGCCCCTCTGTTGCACGCACCGCGCCGAGGACCGCTTCGTCGTTAAGGCCAAAAGCCACCCAATGTTTGAACTGCGAATTCTTGGTCAACGCTATGTTTGCCGCGTTAAATGCATTCTCCGTATCCGGCTTCGCTTGCGGTGCATTGATGATGTTTGCTCGTGGCACGCCCGCGGCGACAAGGGCATCGGCCGCCGCCGCGGTTCGATCATGCGAGGTTGCCAGCTGATCGAAGCTTACGTCAATGGCGCCGACTTCCTTCAAATCCCAGCCACGCCGGATGGCCTCAGCAGCGATGCTGTCGCCGGCCTGCTTACCGATGTTGGAGGCGGAGATGCCCATATACGGAACCGATGCAATCGGCTTGCCCGAACCGTCTACCAGCCGATCGTCGACGGTCATCATCTTCAGGCCGTGCGCCCTCGCCTTCGCGACTATGCCCGGGCCAAGCTTGACGTCGGGCGTACAAATTACGAAGCCTTGCGCCTTCTGCGCTGCCAGGTTGTCGATCGCGCTCATCACCTTCTCGCCAGACTGTGCAGCAATCTTGACTAGCGTGAAGCCCTTTTCCTTCGACGCGATTTCGGCAAACTTCCATTCGTCCTGGAACCAGGGTTCTTCCGGTTGCTTGACGACAAATCCGATTTTTATGGGCTCAACGGCCGCTGCTAAAGCTGAATTGAATAGGATGCCTATACTTAATACTGACGTTACGAATAAATTGATACGTTTCATGATTTGTCTCCTGCCAACTGTCAATGGGATGCTGTCCGCCGCGTCTTTTTATTGAAGTTGCGCGCCACGGCTAACGCGTAACTTTTTCTGTTTCCCGCAATGTCACACCGCAGTCCATCCACCGTCTATCTTCAAGGTTGCGCCGGTAATCAACGCAGCGGCCTTTGAAGCGAGAAATACGACTGGGTCGGCAACATTCTCCGGCTCGCCTATCTGCCGCAGCGGAATGCGCGCGAGCAACGCGTTAAGCGAAGCCTCGTCCTCGAGCCATCCCTTGGTGCTTTCGGTGCGAATAAAGGTCGGCGCGACCGCGTTGACGCGAATGTGGTGCTTCGCCCACTCGACCGCCAGGCATTGCGTCATGTGAATCATCGCAGCCTTGGTCATGCAATAGATCGGCTCGCCCTCCAGCGCGACCAGTCCAGCTTGCGAAGCGATATTGATGATCGCACCGCGCCCGCGTTTGGCCATGAGCCGCGCTGCCGCCTGCGAGGCGAAGAACGCGCCCTTTACATTCAGCTCGAACATCGAGTCATAATCTGCTGCGTTGACATCCATCGCAGCGGCAGGCCGGCTCTGACCTGCGTTGTTCACCAGAACAGAGAGCGGCCCGAGTTCCAACTCTGTCCTCGAGACAGCGTCCACGATGGAATCGAGAGATAGCATGTCCATCTGGACGGCGATGGCAATCATGCCGGCCTTTCCGAGGTCCTCTGCCAGGGCGTTACCCGCAGCGATGTTGCGGCAACCTAGCGCCACAGACGCGCCCGCTCTTCCGAGCGCTGTTGCGCACGCATAGCCGATACCGCGTGTAGCCCCTGTTACAAGGGCGATTTCACCCGCCAGCGAAAAGGTCCTGTCCTCGTCTTTCGTCATAGCTCGGCTCTCCTTTAATCTGCAGGGAATGTGGTCTCAGGCGCGGCCGATCAATCAAGCATCCATGGCGCTTTCCAGCACCGCCCGAAGATGCGGCGTACAGGCGATGACCCGATTGCCCTTGGTAAAGCATTCTTCGGTCAGGAAGTCGTTCGTCCATCCACCGGCTTCCTCAACGACCAGAACGGCGGCAGCAGCGTCCCACGCGTTGATATGCAGTTCGCAGTACGCGTCTTGCCGTCCCATGGCGACGTAGACCAGCCCCAGCGCACCCGATCCCCGCCGTTTCACGCCAGCCCCAAGCCCGTTCAGGCGCTCAGCAACTTTCGCGTACCTGTCATAGGGCACGCGTGCCGACCAGCCCAACTCGACAACGGACTGCCGTATGTCCTCGACCTGGCTTACCCGGAGTGCCAGACCGTTCAACGTTGCGCCCTCGCCTCGCTGCGCCGCGAAGAGTTCGTCGAGCATCGGGTCGTATACAACGCCGATCTCGGTACGGCCCTGCTGCACAAATGCAATCGACACGCAAAAGTAAGGCACACCGCGAGCGAAGTCCGCAGTACCGTCGATTGGATCGACAATCCACAGCTTTTGGCCGAACGTGCCTCCGCCCTCTTCACCAAAGAAGCTATCGTCAGGAAAGGACTCCGCGAGGCGCGCGGAAATCAACTGCTCGACCTCGCCATCCGTCTCGGTCAGATAGTCTTGCGGTCCCTTGAATGCCAGCTTTAACACCTCGTCGCGCGCCTGGAAGCGGGTGCGAACGAGATAGCCCGCTTCCCGGGCAATGGCACAGGCGGCCAGAAATCGAAGATGCAACTGAACGTCAGTCATGGATCCCTCATGCAATTCGCGCATGCAGCGCTTAAGGCTGCATGTCGTGCGGTCAGACGGGCAACGTGCCCTTGCGCAGCAGAATGTTCCCGTACACACGGGTCTCGCCGGTCACGATGATCGCGACCGCCTTCGAAGCGCGTACCTTGAAGTCGTCCGCGGTCAACGAACCAACTTCGAGATGGGGCACGTGCTTGTTCGTCATATCGATCAGATCCTTCATGACCGGGAGCACTTCGTCGGGTTTGTCGCGCACTTCCATGCGTGTCGCCGCCTCCGCGCCTTTATCAAGCGGCAGCACTGAAAGCACGGCGTCAAGGGTACGTGGACCGTCAGAGCCATCATGGCGGATGACCGTTGGACCTGCACTCAATGCAGGATAATTTCTATCGACGATTGCAATGTCCTCGCCATGACCCATAGCGCGGAGAATCGCGAGCAGGTCGGGGCCGAGGATAGGGTCAATGTTCTTAAGCATGGCGTCTCCGGTTGAATGTAGTGACTATTGCCGCCTGACCGATCAGGCGTCGATCCGACTTGCACGTTCGCCGACGATTTGAGGCGCGCCGTGCAAAGCGCTGATCCATCCGAGCGTCGCCCAGCGCAGATCAAGAGCCAGGTCCGTCTTCGAAAACGGCGAGTTGGCGGCAATCAGTTCCTTCAGCCGCTGTTTAGGATAGCTTTCTACATCCAGAACGCCGCCGCCAAGTACCACCGTCGCAGGGGAAAGCACAGCCATGGCGGCGCTGACCGCCAATGCCTGGTATCGAACGAATCGGTCCAGATCCGAGGCAAGTGGTGCATGAGCCGGTGCTTTCAAAAAAACGTCCGCGATACGAACCCCGTGCCGAATGGCGATTGCCTGAAGCGCGCGTCCTGACGCGTAGTCTTCGAACGACGGGTGTTTAAGTGCTGCCAGCTCGGCGTGCTCCCCGAAAACCGGCGCGTGCCCGAGCTCAAGCGCCCATCCGTTTCCTCGAAACGGCTTGCCGCTGACGATCAACGACGCGCCAATGCCCGTGCCGAAAAATATCCCCAACACGGAGTCAGCATCTTGTGCCACGCCCGCAATCGACTCGCCAAGCAGCGCCAGATTCGAGTCGCGCTCTAGCACCACGGGCAGTGCAAGTTGAGCGGCCAGATCCGTCCTTAACTGATAACCGTTCATCTCAGGAATGTTGGTCAGATGAAGCACGAGGTCGCCATCTTTCGCCAGGAACCCGGGCACCGTACACACGACGATATCGGGCGCAACGCCGCAGAGCGCAATCGCCTGGCGGGTCTCGTCGGCGAGGCTGATCACCGGCTCAGCGTTCCTTATCCGCTGCGTAGGCACGAGGTGGGTGAACGACTGCGGACACCCTTCCTGGACGTATCCAAACTTGATATTTGTCCCGCCAATGTCGATCACGAGAATAGTGAACCACGACCTATCTCCAGACCGTGTTGCGTCATTATTCATCTGGATGCCTGATCGACAAGGAGATCGCCTGGATCCCGGTTGGTCACACCTTTCACTAGATCGGTCATTAGTGTTGTCCAACGAATTAATCAGTTGCTGCGTTGAATAAAGATGCGCGCCAAGCCAGCCTGATTTCCCGCACTCGGCAATACCGACGGCCTCGCTGCCGCCAGTCAAGGGCGGCAGTGTGGTGTGTTCCGGCTGTTTAGTACTGAGGCAAGAAGAATCGCCTCGAGGAGCATGTGCCGTACTCAGCGCCTCTGATTTCTTGTAACCGGACCTGCCACGACGCGTAGGCTCTGGTCCGAAGAACGCGACTGACTCCGATCCACGTCGCTCACGCTGCACGAAGTGCGCGACGGCGATGCCACGTTTCATGGTCCCTTTCCTCTTCACACTGCCGGGTGCGTAAGATAACGCCCCCTATTTGTTTGCAGTCTAAACAAATAAATCACCATGTCAATGTAAAAATCCCGCTTAATTTTCCCATAAGGATGCATTTGTATTGCTAGTAGAATGCAAATAGAATGCTTATATCAACGGGAGACCCAATGACAAAACAGCGATCGCTGCAGCAAGCAGTCGAGAAAATAGAAGCGGGCTCAAAGGCCGCGCGTCTGCGCGCGCTTATGCCGGAAATAGAACAGCGACTAGCCGCAGGAGTGCGCATCGCCGACGTAGTTTGGGCGCTGAGCGAGAACGGGCTGCCCATTACGACGGCGACGCTAAAGAGCTATCTGTATCGTTTTCGAAAAGCGGCGAGACAAGACCAGACCAATGTCGGCCCGGGATGGCCCGGAGACCGAAGCGTCAATCTGCCGCGTCAAATCTCCTCCGGCGAAAAGGATTCAGGCAGTCTTCTAACTGAGCGAGCCTCGACGACGCCCGGATTGTTACGCCACATCAACACCGCACGGTGCCTTCGGTTGCTCAGGCGAGGCGCTACCTTGAGTCGCGCAGAACTTGCGCGTGAACTGGGTCTGACGCGAGCGACAATCGGCAGCGCCATCAGCGAACTTATTGAAACTGGGTTGGTGGTTGAAACGATGGAACGGCCCGAGGGCGGACGGCTGGGACGCCCTGGCTCTGGCGTGTGCCTCAATCCCAAGGGAGCCTATTCAATCGGCATCGACATATCCAGCGTCTCGTTGACGGGCGTGCTGGTCGACCTGGAAATGCGCGTCGTGCACAGAATCAACGTACCGGTCGGACCGCACGTGGACGACGTGATAAAGACCGTAGAGCAGATCGCTCAGTTCCCAGCGTGCCTTCTGGCCGCTTCCGGCGTTGATCCTGCGAGAGTCCAGGGCGTGTGTGTATCAGCGCCGGGCCTCGTCGACCAGGGGGGGCGAGTCGTCGTCGCGCCATTTCTTCGATGGCATGACGTTCCATTAAAGGAACTGCTTTCGGCTCGCCGCGAACTGCCATGGCCCGTTATGGTCTGCAATGACGCGGTCGCATTCGCCAACGCCGAGCGGACGGTTGTCAACGAAAAAGAAGCGCAGAACATGCTCCTGATCCTGCTCACCGAAGGGCTTGGCGGTGCGATTGTCCAACGGGGACAAATCTTCGAGGGCGCACACGGTTACGCGGGGGAAATTGGACACATGGTCATGGGAGCAAGCCCGAAAGCGATCGCAACTCAGACGTTCGAATTGCTAGCCGGCTATGAGCGCTTTCGCCCTTACCTCCCCGGCGACCGCTCACTTGAAGAAGGTCTGACGTGGCTCGCGAACGTTGGAGACAGCGAAATGACGCCGGAGCTCAAACAGGTATTCGCCGAGTGGGCGCAGCTACTTGCAACGGGTATGCTCAACCTCGTCTATCTCCTTGATCCCGAGAAGATCGTTCTTGGCGGTCCTTTGAGTGTCTTGTTTCCTCGCATAGCACTCGAAGTAAACAGCCTGCTGGCTGCGAATTTGCTGCACGGATTCACCGCCCCTCCAATTCACGTCACGCGCTTCGGAGTTGACGGTGCAGCCATCGGCGCGGCGTCGGTTGTGCGCGATCAGATCTTTTCGCTGCCGCGGCTTGACCCGGGCTAAGGATTTTCATCATTAGCCAACATTGGTGGCACCGGCCGTTGCTGGACTGGATCCGGCCATTCGCTGTCAGGGAGCAAGCGTCCCTTGATGGCCGAGGCTGTGTCAAAACGCGTAGCACTACGACTTAGCTAGAAAGTCGGCTTATCAGAACGCTCTATACGGGCATCGTGACCCTCCGGGAGGGGTAAAACGACCCCCTGAAACCTGGTGTTTTTGAGTTTTGACACAGCCTCGGCCGAACCCGGTCAGACGTTGAACTGGCGGAGTGGGCCGCCATTGATCGGTCCGCGTCGGGCAGAAGTCGACCCAAGCCGGCCGGTGGCGATCAGGCAAAGCGGCCGTTGAGCGTGATGCTTGGACTCCTAAAGACGTATCTCAGATCTCTGCCTCATCGCACCAATCAGCGGGCTACCTGCGACGTGGTAGGTGCACAGCGAACACGGTTTCTGTCTCATCGGACCGCGCTTCGATGTCGCCCCCATGTGCCTTGGCAATCTCGCGCGCGATGTATAGTCCGAGTCCGAGGCTGCTGCCGGCGTCGTGCCCGCTATCATGATTCGGGCCACGTTTGAGCGGTTCAAAGATCTGCTTCAGCGCCATCGGCTCGATCGCGGGGCCACTGTTGCTGACCTCGAAGCTAACTTCCGCTTCCTTGCCCGCCAAGAGCACTCGCACCGGCGCGTCTGACGCCCCGTACTTCAGTGCATTCAGCACGAGATTGCCGAGCAACTGCTGCAGCCTTCTGCCGTCCCAAAAACCCTGAGCGTCGCCCACCACCTCGATATCGATCTGACGGTCTGGGTGTGCGGCCCGCAACTGGTTCAGTTCATCGGCAAGAAGGCTTGCCAGGTCGACATGGATCGGAGCGATATTGATGCCCAGACCCAGGTTGGTTCGATTGAAGTCAAGCATGTCGTCCAGTAGCGCGTGCATGCGAGCGCCGCTTCTGATCAAACGGGACGCGGCTTCGGACACTTTCTCACCGGCGTTCAGCGCCGCGAGATACGACGCTGTCATCTGGATGGTCTGGAGCGGACTGCGCATGTCGTGCCCAAGCATTCCCAGCAACAGATTGCGTGCCTGCTCAACGTGAGCACTGAAGAACCCAACCGATTCGGCGATTGCCTGGTCGATGGCCTCGTTAAAGCGGATGATGTCGTTCAGATGGGGGGCGTCGGGCTGACACTCATCCATCCACAGGCGAAGTACGCTGGCGCGCAGCGCACGGTACTCGGCGGCCATCTGGTTTATGTTGAAGCCGCCCCGCGCGCGCAGCAGGGCGTGCGTTTGCGCCGCTGTTTCCGTGGCATCAATGAGTTTAGGGGCTCGCCCTTTTGATTTTTCGGCTTGAGCTTCCCTCGTCTGTGACGTCCTCAAGTCCTTCGCCACTGCCTCGAGAATCGCTTGCGCGTGGTCGCGCAGCGCCAGCGATTGCATGTCCGCGGCGGCTGGCAACAGGGTGGCGGCAAACACCTCCCATTGCGCTAGGATCGCTTCCATGTCACGCAGGATGAAGTCAGCCAGTCGCATGTCTGCCCCCGGAAGAACGGATGAAAGCCCGAAAGAGGTAATTTTTCCGCATCTATACTACGGCAAATGGTTGACGCGACTCTATCGGGTCAACCGCCAGTGTTCTTGCAGTGACGGCGTCCCCGCCCCCGGTGGTGGCGAGGGGAACGCCTCCTAGCGCCGAATACAACGTTGACCGGCTGCTCTCCGATGTCGTGGTCGATCCGCCGGTATTGGCCGAGGCAGGTATCGAAAATCTGCCCGGGAGCCCCGTCCGCCGCGAGAAATGGCCACTCGGTTCCCGTTTGTCGTAGAAGAGTGGAATGCCACGGGTGGCCGGGCGTTACTCCGGCTGCTATGTCCGCGCCACTGTGTCGGGCGATTTTTTTCCGACCATACGCTGGCGAGTGATGCGCACCTTCACACCTGCGGTACAGGCACCCGTGGGTTTGATCATTGTGCCCCTATTCGCGCCAGCATGGCATGGACGGGGACCGCATCGCCGTTGACGCAGATTGTCAACGATTCACCCGCCGGCGTTGAATGACTCAAATTGGCCGTCACGTCCGATGACGGGCGCGCGCCTAGTGCGCTCTCGTCAAAGCGACTTTGCTGGCCGTCGCGATTTCCCTTCAATGCCTTAGCATGATTAACCATCTATATTAACCGCTCCACATCTCCGACTGGACGCAGTCATGCGTACATAAAGTCAGGCACGTAAACTGCTGGCTTGTATATGCCGAACGCATTCAAGGGTGTCGATCAGGGATGAGAACGGAGGTATCAAAATGAACGTGCTTGAATTGGCCCGTGAGTCGGGACTGGCCGTCCTCTTAGACGGGCGGATCGGGTGCCAAGAATACACGAGCGTGTCCGGTTCGATGGATGCGTTGTTACGCTTCGCGGCGGTCGTGCGCATGGCTTCGCTGCGAGAGCGCAAGCGATGTCGGCGCCGCGCTAGCTTCGGTCGATTAGGACGGCGTGAACAAGGACCTTCAATAGAACTACGGCTTCGCGAAGAAATTCTGCTAACGGATAAGCGTAAACGCCGCACTGTTACTTATTTGCCGAACACCGCCAGCTGCCGAATAGAGTCGCATCCAAGGTCGCTGCGGCCTGCCCTGTGCCGATAGCGCAGCGCAATTTGAGGACTCGCTCCCGATCTTGGAGCGGGTCTTCTCTGTCTTGGATAAGCGTTTGAGAAGCACTCAGATCGCTCCGCGTCGGGCAGAAATCGACCCTAATCGGTCACTCAGATTTATCGAAAGCAGTCATTCGTCGTTCATGATTTTGCCAGACGACTATCCCACATCCTCGAAAATTCCTCTAGGTGCGCCGATATCAAAATCGTTGAAGGCCTGTTGGCTATTCCTCGATGGAGGTCGGTTAGCAGCAGTAAGCTAAGCTACCATCGTCGGCTGACTAGGCTGCGTTTCCAAAGGGCATTCAATGCAAAACAGCGATTCCGCAAAGTCGTTCGTCACGCTTCGACCAATGTCGGTTCTCGAACTTGAAAAGATTGCTGGCATCGCTGACCGCGACGACGGGTTGCCGGCTCCCAAGACGGGGTTACCTCCCCCGCATGTGGCAAGACGAGCCTTGAAGAGGATAGAGGCAGAACAGTCGTCGGGTTGGTGTCTACCGTTTCTTATCGTCGGCGCGCAGACGTTGGCCATCGCCGGAAGTTGCGGTTTCAAAGGTCAGCCAACCCGAGGCGAAGTAGAGATTGGCTATGGTATTACCCCAAGTTTTCAGAACCAGGGAATAGCGACAGCTGCCGTTCGCGAACTGCTGAAGCTAGCCTTCGCGGATAGGTCTGTCTCTCAGGTACTGGCAACAATTAACCCAACAAACGTCGCGTCAAATCGGGTGGTGGAAAAACTCGGATTCGAACGTGGAGGCCAGTTTACCGACGTCGATGGCGAGGAGTTAGTTCGATGGAGCCTCTGTCGCGACGGTTCTTCGATCTGACATGGACCGTCGTCTCAAACGTCTCCTCTTGGCCCAGACCGTGTCAAAACACACGCCGTTTCGGCTCAGCACAAAAACCGGCTTGTCAGAACGCTCTATATCGGCCTCGCGGCTCCTCGGAAGGGGTAAAACGACCCCCTGAAACCTGGTGTTTTTGAGTTTTGACACTGCCTCGGCCGACAAGGGACGGTCGGCGGTCTGCCCTGCTCTATCGATCTTCGGCCAAGGAGGTGGCGGTTGACGTTTGAGCGGTAGGAACTGGGGCCAACGGCAACGCCTCAAAGCCGCCAACAAGGATGAGGCTGCCGATCCTGACGCCGCCAGCAACGAAGATACGTCTTCCTACGCGTCTTCGATCTCGAACTGCTTGCGGTCTTTACCTTTGATCCAAAACGGTTCACGTCCCCAGCCACACCATTCGATCCCGGTTTCCGGATTCCGGTAGCGAGGCCGTTTGTTGAACCGCCTTCTGCGCTGGTCTGACGCGACACCGAAGACGTCCTCTTGCGTAAAGCCGAACTCGGCGACCCGCATCCTTACTTCTTCGAGCGCCGCACAGAACTCGGCATTGCGAGCCTCTCGAATCAGCAGATCGAGCTCGCTCGCTTTCTCTTTCAATTCCCGATAGCTCATCATTTTGTCAGCGCTCCGTGCGGAGATACACCGGGCTGCGGTACCGTGTTATGGCTGAATGGGCGGCAGTCGTGGTCGGCATTTGTCGGGTTGGTTTCTTTCCGAAACAGCGGAACGTTTGTGTTCATGCGCATCATCTCGCTATTGAGACCGATTTTCTGCAAACGCTGGAACCTCACGAGTAGCCCTTGGACGGCTCTCCAATAGCGATCGATAAATTAAGCCGCCAAGCACCGCTCCCACCATCGGCGCCAACCAGAAAAGCCACAACTGCTGCAAGGCCCAACCGTCCTGGAAAAGCGCGACCCCAGTACTGCGCGCCGGATTCACGGATGTATTCGTGACCGGGATGCTGATCAAATGAATCAGCGTCAGACACAAGCCGATAGCCAATGGTGCAAAGCCGGCTGGCGCGCGCTTATCGGTCGCACCGTGGATCACGATCAGAAAGAATGCAGTCAGTACAACTTCGGTCATAGCCGCGGCTTCGATTGAAAAACCGCCGGGTGAGTGCTCGCCATACCCGTTTGAAGCGAAACCGCTGGTGGTCGCGTCAAACCCCGGCTTTCCGCTGGCTATCAAATACAGCACCGCACCTGCAGCCACCCCACCGATGACTTGTGCGACGACATATGGGATAACGTCTTTCGCGGGAACGCGTCCTCCCGCGAAGAGTCCCACGGTCACTGCGGGATTGAAATGCGCGCCTGAGATATGGCCAACGGCATAGGCCATCGTCAACACGGTCAACCCGAAAGCCAGCGCGACACCGGTAAAACCAATTCCCAGTTTCGGATACGCTGCAGCTAGCGCAGCGCTTCCGCAGCCTCCAAGCACCAACCAGAATGTACCGAAAAATTCTGCCGCCAATCGTTTTTGCATTTTCTGTCTCTTTAAAAGTTAACGCGTCGCAATGCATGCCACTCGCGATGCCGCACGGGTCTTGCGCACTCATTTCAGCGGGCGATACCTCTGAAATCCTTCGCTGTGTGACGTCGTTTGGGTAACCGTCGCTGCCATCATCCAGAGCACGTCTCAGGGTCGCCCGCGTACCGTTATCTCCACCCGCCGGTCTGGCTGCAGACAGGCAATAACAGCGCCTGCCGCTCCGTCCGGACAGTCGGAGCTCGGTTCAGTAGCTCCAACCCCTCGCGCATGAATAAGCGTCCCAACCAGTCCGTGCGCGATGAGGTAAGCACGCACGGTATCGGCTCGGGCCTCCGACAAACGCTGATTGACGGCCGCAGAACCTATTCTGTCTGTATGACCGACTACCGCGATATCGGCTACGCCTTCATGGGTCTTGATTTGCTCGATTGCTTTGTCGAGATCAGCTTTCCCCGCCGGCAGCATGGAATCCAGACTCGACTTATCGAATACAAACAGGGCATCACTTTGCAATGCGAAGCTCTCAATGGTCCTCATGTTCGGTGAAGGAGCCGTCTTTACTGCCGCCTGAACACGAGCAGCCGACTCGCATTTGAAATCCATGGTCCGGGGATCGGCAGTCGCGTCGCTGGCATCGCGAAGGCGATCGATTTTTTCAATCGGCTGAACTGCGTTATTGCCGCAGATGCGCTCAGCTACCTTGGTGCAAGTAGCCGCCGTTTCGAATATCCCACCGCACTCCACCCGGTACGTCCTGACACCATCACTCGCGTCTACCGAGTAAGCGTTGTATGTCGGGCCTGAGGCAGCCGAGCATCCGGCAACCACGATCGCAATTGCTGTCAGCGAAGCTAGGAGGGTCAATCGGTTCATCGCTTGCTCCATAAGGTAATTGTAGTTTTGAGAACCCGAGGTAAGGCTCGGATGCCTCGGTCGGGGCAACCTACCATTGCATTGCCGCACCGACACCCACCGTATCGCCTCCCGGGCTCATGCCGACGCCGGCTTTTATCTTGATGTTTTCAGTGATGCGAGCGGTGCCTCCGATTGCAACTGCCTGGTAGCCCCGAAAGCCGGCAGTGCCTATGCCCAGGGATAG
>Ga0255336_100744_pt1 | contig 38351 bp, 32 predicted proteins | sample MeOH1_35cm_T3_17_FD_189102 | JGI IMG/M metagenome (GOLD analysis project Ga0255336, IMG submission 189102) | Sandy soil microbial communities from University of British Columbia, Vancouver, Canada - MeOH1_35cm_T3_179 | ecosystem: Engineered > Artificial ecosystem > Sand microcosm > Unclassified ...
GATTGTGTAGTCGAGGTCCGGGCCGTCGAAATTGCCCTTCGGTTGGCTCACGTTGACGTAGCTGAGCAGCGTGCGCAAGTCGTCGATGTTCAGGCCGTAGGCGGCCAGCTTGTGCGGATCCGCTTCTACACGAATGGCCGGCACGTTGCCGCCGCTCGTCGTGACCACGCCCACGCCCGACACCTCGGAAATCTTGGTGCCGAGGCGGTTGTTGGCGATGTCCTCAAGCTGGGTCAACGACATCGACTTCGACGTGACCGCGAGCGTCAGGATCGGCTGGTCGGCCGGGTTCACTTTCGCATAGGTCGGCGGCGCCGGCAGGCCGGAGGGCAGGTAGCTGTTGGCCGCGTTGATGGCCTGCTGGACGTTCTGCTCGGCGACATCGAGGTTCAGCGACAGGTCGAACTGCAGCGTGATGACCGACGCGCCATCGGAGCTATACGACGTCATCTGCTGCAGGCCGGGGATCTCGCCCAGTTGCACTTCGAGCGGCGCGGTCACCGTGGTGGCCATCACGTCCGGGCTCGCGCCCGGATAAAAGGTCTGCACCTGGATGGTTGGATAGTCGACGTTGGGCAGCGAGGAGACCGGCAGCACGCGCATGGCGACGAGGCCCACCAGCACGAGGGCGATCATCAGCAGCATCGTGGCTACCGGTCTAAGAATAAACAGACGGGAAATATTCATCGGCGCGTGGGTCCGCTTCTACGAAGCAGCATTGGCCGACGCGGCTTCGGGCGCCGCAGCGGGCTCCGAGGCACCGTGGGCCCGTTTGTGCTGGCCGGAGGCGGCTGCAAAATCCGAGGCAGCGGCGTCAGCCGCGGCGGGTTTCGCCTTGGTCGCCCGGATCTTGGCGCCGTCGTTCAGGCGGTCCGTGCCGTCGGTGACCACCACGTTGCCCGCCAAGAGGCCGGACAGGACGACGGTGTTCTTGCCGTCGCTCGGGCCGAGCTTGACCTTATGCACGGAAACGGAATTGTCCGCGTTGACGAGATACACGTAGTCGCCGGGCGCCCCGGTTTGCACGGCGGGCGTCGGCACCAGCACGGCATTCTGCATCGTATCGACCAGCAGCTTGACGTTGACGAACTCGTTCGGGAAGAGCGCTTCGTCGTCGTTGGCGAAAGTTGCGCGTAAGGTGACCGTGCCCGTCGCCGTCGCCATCTGGTTGCTGACGGCGTACAGCGTACCGGTGGCAATCTCGCGCGCGTTGTCGCTGGTATTGGCGGTGACCGGTAACGTAGCGCCCGCATTCAGGCGCTGCACGACGGTGGCCAGCGAGTCCTGCGGCACCGTGAACTGCACCGTGGTCGGCTTGATCGTGGTGATGACAACGATGCCCGTCGTCGACGACGCCGTGACGTAGTTGCCCGGGTCGACGAGACGCAGACCGACCTTTCCGGCGACCGGCGCGGTGATGCGGCAATAGGTCAGATTGAGGTCGTCTTGAGCGATGGTGGCCAGATCCAGCTTGACCGCGGCCTCGTCCTGCTGGACGAGGAACTGCTGGTCCGCGTAGGTTTGCTCGGCGATCGACTTGCGCTCGTTCAACTGCGTGTAGCGGACCAGGTCGGCACGCGCCTGGGCCAGCGAGGCCCTGTCTTTGGCGAGCGTCGCCTCGGCCTGCTGCTTGTTGATCTCATACTGGCGCGGATCGATCTGGGCCAGGAACTGGCCTTTCTGCACTTCCTGGCCTTCGTGATAACCGACGGCAGTCAGGTAGCCGCTCAGTTGCGGCAGCACGGTCACGGTGGCGGTAGGGGTGACGGTGCCAAGTTCGTTCAAGGTGACCGGCATCGAGCCGAGCGTTGCGCTAGCAACCGTCACGACGATGGGCGCTGCGTCGCGCGCGGGCTTCTTCTGGGTCAACAGGTGGACAACGACAAGCGCGATCAGCGCCAGCACGATCACCCCAAACAGGATGAGCCCGCGTCGGGAGCGCTTTGGCTGCTTGGACACGGCTTCGCTCATAGATATCTCCGAAAACAGATGCTGTCGTTGATGATTGGGCGGGGAGTGATCCCCAGCCGGGACTGTGGAAAAGTGCCACGGTTCCCTCGCGTTGTAACCATGGATCAAGCCTTTGACAATGTTTTATTACGTTGTAAGCCACGCTGGCCGCGCGAACGGCGCAACACCGCAGCTGGCGCCAGCAGGCATTACGGTCCGATGATTGCAGTGCGTTACGACGAACGCGCTTCGTAAGGGGCGGTAGCGTTTCAGCCGGATTGCGTGGCGCATAGGGGGCGCAACGAGCCTGCAGGTTGCCGCGCAGGCCGGGCTGACTAGCCGTCTGTTGTTCATATTGACCTCAGTAGCAGCGGAGGGACGCGGATTGAGTAAAGAATGGCGTCAATGTACCCGGCTCGCGCGAGGCTTGAGTTACACGAATGCAATAATGTCGATCCCTGAAATGTTCCGTTTAGCGTTCTCGGACGCGTAGCCTGTACCAACAGGCGGCTCTGGACGTGGGATCTGCCGCCAGACGGCAGCCCCAAGGAACGGTAATACGCACAGAAAACAGGCGGCCGGCTGACCATCAGAATATTTGAAAGGTTCCAGAAAGTAATAACGCGAAGGGGTGCTTCGAGCGGTATTTCGCCGAGCTTGACGAGCGCGTTGAATCAGGATTCAACCCGTCGATCAGCTTGTCGGCGGATGTCCGCGAACTGACAGAGCCGGTGGGTGCGTTGAAAGAACTTTTCCTGCGCATCTGCCAGGCGATCGACCAGCAACTGGGTGACGCTGATCTGAGCTTCAGCACCTATCTGCGTGATCGCAGGCTTGAGCGCTGCCGCTCGGATCTAACCAGCCAAAGGGCGGAGAACACGCTGAAAGGCCAGGCCATCTGCAGTCCACCAGTTTTACTCATGAATTATCAAGCTATCCTCAGCATATCGACTCGACCCGACCACCTTGCTGCGACGGATCCACTAAGTGTCGATTTTGGAGAATCATAACAACCCGTAATAATCCGTATTTTTCGTAATGATTTTACTTGGTCGCTTTCGGTTATCGTGACAAAACCCTACAAGGCTCTGCCACGCTAAATACAGCGTAAAGAATCCGTCAAAAACCAAGGCAGCATTTAATGAACAATAAGTTCATCGTCGACGCGCGTTTCTATGCTCGGAGTGGGCCTTACAATCTCGCTGAAGTCGCTGTAGCAGCCAACGGCACCGCGGAGGCGTCCGATCGCATGCTGACCGGGGTTGCGCCGCTTCAGCACGCCGGGCCGGCCGAAGTCAGCTTCCTGGACAACAGTCGATACGCCTCGTTGCTGGAGAAGACAGGTGCGGGTGCTGTAATCGTACATCCTGACATGGTGGGCCGCGTGCCGCCTTCGGCGAGTCCGATCGTCACGACGGCGACCTACGAGGGCTGGGCGCGAGTCTCCGCACTGTTCCATCCAGTGGCTCCAACTAGCCCCGGGATCCACCCGACGGCGTTCGTGGCGCCCGGTGTTGTCGTCGATCCGACGGCGGAGATTGGGGCCTTTGCCTGTATTGAGGGCGGGGTGCAGATTGGACCGAGGTGCAGGATCGGATCGTATGTGAGCATCGGTAGCGGGGTCGTGATCGGCGAGGACTGCCGGATCGGCGCTCACGTCACCATCAGTCACGCGTCGCTCGGAGCGCGTGTCTGTTTGCTTCCTGGAGTCCGTATCGGACAGGAGGGCTTCGGATTCGCAAGAACGAAGGCTGGTTTCCTGACTATCCCGCACCTTGGGCGGGTCATCATCGAGAACGACGTCGAGGTCGGGGCAAATTCTACGATTGACCGGGGTTCGATCCAGGACACTGTGATTGGGGCCGGGACACGGATCGACAATCTTGTCCAGATCGGCCACAACGTACGTCTTGGCCGCTGCTGCGTCATTGTCGCCCAGGTCGGCATCTCCGGGTCAACGGTGCTGGAGGACTTTGTCCAGGTGGGCGGTCAGGCAGCTATGGCCGGTCATCTGCGCATCGGATGTGGCGCACAGATCGGCGCTCAGGCCGGGGTTATCTCGGATGTGCCCGCAGCGGCCGTCCTGCTCGGCAGCCCGGCCCAATCGCGGTACGAGTTTTTTCGACAAGTGGCTGCACTTAAGCGCATGGTCCATCGGCCAAAGTGAGTGTCGGCCCCTCGTCATTGGAGAGGGCGAATGTGTCAGTGACATCGCGGCTTCGAGGCGTTGGCAAGGATCGACCCGGGCTCTTCGTGAAGCTCCGAAAGGATTTTGTGTGGCCCGTGCGATTATGTGATGGAGGGTTAAAGATTCGGTCTTAACGCGTTCCTTTTTTGTCCATCCGCGGAAATCCACGATTTTTTCGCATCTGCGGTACAAATTGAGTTCTCCTGCTCGCGGGGAAGACGGCAGGCGTGCTTGCTCGACAGCGGCCACTCGATGCGTCCTCGGATATACGAAGGATAGCGAACCGATTAGGCTGGTCCATCGAACTGGCGAGCTCGTCTGCGATCTTGAGCATCAGCGCATCGCCCGTCATCACCGCCGGTTGCCGATGAAACAAGCGGTCGCCGCTATTTCATAACGCGCGCTGCGCAGGATCGTAGATGTTTTTCATCTGATCGAGATATTGCTCGGCCAATCGGTCGCGACGCGCACGTGCAGCTGCGCGGCGGGTTATGCCGCGTCGAGACGCCGTCGGGCGGCATGCGTGCCGCCATAGGACGCGCAGGGAGAAACACCCGCCGTGCCCTTGATAGCCGCCTATACTGGCTGGATATCCTGGTGTTCGACTGCGCCAGGTAGCGTTCGTTGTAACGCGGACCGAACAGACTCGCGAGGGTGTTATGAAACTTCTGATGGTTTTGACTTCACACGACCAACTCGGCAATACCGGCCGGAAGACCGGCTTCTGGCTAGAAGAATTTGCCGCTCCTTATTACGTGTTCAAGGACGCAGGTGTCGAGATTACACTTGCATCCCCCAAAGGCGGGCAGCCGCCCCTCGACCCCAAGAGCGACGATCCGGATTCGCAAACCGACGCTACACGGCGTTTCAAGAGCGATAAGGACGCGCAGGCCGCTTTGGCAAGCACGATGAAGCTCTCGACCGTCTCGAGCGCAGGCTACGACGCCGTGTTTTATCCCGGCGGGCATGGTCCGTTGTGGGATCTGGCGCAAGATCCGCAGTCGATCGCGTTGATCGAAGCCATGGTTGCGGACGGTAAACCCGTCGCCGCGGTTTGCCATGCTCCCGGCGTGCTACGCCATACGAAGGCGCAAGATGGTTCCCCGCTTGTGCTGGACAAGGCAGTGACCGGTTTTGCCAATTCCGAAGAGGAGGCTGTCGGCCTGACCCGAGTGGTGCCGTTCCTCGTTGAAGACATGTTGAAGGAGAATGGGGGCAAGTATTCGAAGGGCCCGGACTGGCAATCCCATGTCGTTGTCGCCGGGAATCTCATTACCGGCCAGAATCCCGCGTCGTCGGAAGCTGTTGCAAAAGCGCTGCTGGCGACGCAGAGCACGGCCTGACATGACGACCCAGGAGAGATGCCATGACAGTCAAGGTTCAAGTAGTGTTCTACAGCATGTATGGACACATCTATCGGATGGCGGAGGCCATTGTTGCGGGAGCGCGCGAGGTGGCGGACACTGAGGTCTCGCTCCATCAGGTTGCTGAACTGATGCCCGACGAGGTATTGGAAAAGAGTGGTGCCAAGGCAGCGCGAGCGGCGTTTGCGCATGTTCCCCTGGCTACGGTCGAGCAACTGGCGCAAGCCGACGCCATCATCTTTGGTACGCCCACGCGGTTTGGCAACATGTGCGCGCAGATGCGCAATTTCCTCGATCAGACCGGCGGTTTATGGATGAGCGGCGGCTTGATCGGCAAGGTGGGCAGCGTGTTCACCAGCACCGCAAGCCAGCATGGCGGACAGGAGACCACGATCACGAGCTTTCATAGCACGCTGCTCCATCAGGGCATGGTGATCGTCGGGGTGCCGTATTCCGAACAGGGCTTGCTCAACATGGACGAAGTATCGGGCGGCACACCCTATGGCGCATCCACCTTGACCAAGGGCGACGGCTCGCGACAGCCAAGCGACAACGAGCTGGCTATTGCGCGCTTCCAGGGCCGTCACGTGGCGGGGATCGCGGGGAAGCTCGCGGCGAAGTAACTGGACTTGCCATCTGCGCTGGCGGGAAGGGCGCACGCTTATGACCGTGGCGCCGGAGAGCTGGAGCATGTGGTGAACCGGTGGAACCCCACCAACGGGGTGGGTGGGGCAGACCGGGTGAAATGAATGGTCAGGTCACAGAAGTCGTATGCGGCACGATGACCGCGCCTTGCGGACCGCCACCGCCAGGTCCTCCTCCCGGGCCACCGTGTCCGGGACCACCCCATCCTCCGCCCGGCGGCGGGCCCCACCAGCAGCCGCCAAGTAGCGATGTTGCGGCCGCCAGGGCAGCAATAGCTGCAATCTTTCTCATGCACTTCTCCTTCGTTTTCGGTGGGTCGCACCCGTTCACGCGGTCGATACGATCGCATGAACGGCATGACTGTTCTTAAGTTATCAGCTTCGACCGAAGCACTTGCTACGGCGAGTAACAAAACAATAGCGCCCGTCTTTCCTGCAGCACTGACCGGAGCTGTACTGCAGACGCCCGGGGCAACGCGATGCGGGCTCCTACGCGATGCACCGTGCAGCCATTGCGCTCACCAGTCGATACAAAACACAATAATGGGTAAGCCCTTGGCGATAGTTGGTAATCAATCTTGGCATATAGGTTGCCGGACGCATCGCGCGCCGCTTTGACGATTCCGAAGTACGATAGGCGCTGCCTGATCCCACACTCATCCCATTTTTTCCAGCGAGTCAAACCATGAGCCAGACAATCTACGATATTCCGGTTAAATCCATCGACGGCGCAGCGCTTACGCTCGAACCGTTCAAGGGCAAGGTGTTGTTGGTGGTGAACGTGGCCTCCAAGTGCGGACTTACGCCGCAATACGAAGGCCTGGAGAAACTCTACGAGGACAAGCGCACAGAGGGCCTGGAAGTGCTGGCGTTTCCGGCGAATAACTTCAAGGGCCAGGAGCCGGGCAGCGACGCCGAGATCAAGGAGTTTTGCAGCCTGACCTACGATGTCAAATTCCCCCTGTTTTCAAAGGTATCGGTGGTGGGCGCCGACCAGCATCCGCTTTATCGGACGCTGACCAGCACGCAGCCGAACGCCACCGGTGACGGCCCTTTTCGCGAGCGGCTGACGGGTTATGGCATCGAGCCTAATCCTGCGCCGGACGTATTATGGAATTTCGAGAAATTCGTGATCAGCAGGGATGGTCGCGTAGTGGGCCGTTTCGCCCCCGATGTCACGGCTGACGATCCACGCCTGCTCGAAGCGATCCAGGCGGAACTGTCGAACGAAGCGCAGTAACCGCCTGCCACACGGGTTAGTGGCCGTCGTGCTTGGATTGAATCGTGCAGAGCAATCAGAACAGTTTGTTCGGAGTTCTTAGGGACGCCCGATCGAGTAGAAGCTGCAATGTTGAAGCGCAGACGAGGGGCGATTGACCTCGTCTTCGTGAAGCTTAATCGATCACGCAATACACGTTCGGCGTCACGCAATACACGTTCGGCGGCACCTGCGGCCCGGTTGACGCGAACGAATCCGCCGTTTGAATTTCACTGATGGCGTTTTGGGCGGCCAGCAAATCTCGGGCGTGGACCACGGCGAGGGGCTGGCCCGCGTCAACACGTTCTCCCTTCAATGGCGGCACCCATATGTCTCATTTCGAGACACATGCGCTAGCCACCGCTTGATCAGGCGTCCGATTCTGCGACAGTGGGCAAGTTCCCAAGCGAGCCAGGGCGGCTATCCAGTCAGTCACTTTCCTTTTGTCCGCCGGGCAGTAAGGCCCAGCTGGGGCGGGTTAAGCGTCGTCGGCACAGAGATTGCATAAACAAGAGCGATAAAAATACGTTGGAGGAGTCGGCAAGTTTTCGAGTTGACGATTTTCGAACCCGCGTCGGGCGCAACCAAAGCGCGCCAAGCTGGTCATTTATAGGCCGGCAAGTTTCCCTGCAAGCCGTGATAAGGAGACAAAACGTGAAAGCTGCAGTGCTGCATGAGTACGACGAATCATTGACTCGTGACGAGTTCGTGCGTTATGAGGAGGTCGCTGATCCGAAGATCGGGCGAGCCACCGACGTGATCGTGCGTATAGGAGGCGCCGGTGTCTGCCGCACCGACCTGCACGTTGTCGAAGGCATTTGGCGCAGCAAGGTCGACGTGGCGTTGCCCTACATCATGGGCCACGAAAATGCCGGCTGGGTCGAGGCGGTGGGATCCGCCGTGGAGAGCGTCAAGGTGGGCGATGCGGTTATCTGCCATCCGCTCGTGACCAGCGGTCACTGCCTGGCGTGCCGGCGCGGCGACGACATGCACGCGACCGACAGCAGTTTCCCAGGCATCAATGCCAATGGCGGTTATGCCGAATATCTGCTGACGGGCGAGCGTTCGCTGATCAAGCTGCCGAAGTCGCTGGCGCCCAAGGATGTCGCGCCTTACACCGACGCTGGATTGACCGCTTACCGCGCTGCCAAGAAGGCGTCGCGCCATCTGCTACCAGGCCAGTTTGCCGTTGTGATTGGCGCCGGCGGCCTGGGGCACATCGGCATCCAGGTATTGAAGGCCTTGTGCGCTGCGGAAATCATCGTGGTCGACCGCTCGGAAACTGCGTTACAACTGGCTAAGGAATGCGGTGCGCACCATACGGTCAAGGGCGGCGGCGACGAAGTGCAAAGCGTGCTGGAGTTGACCAGCGGCAATGGCGCGGAGGCGGTCATCGATTTTGTCGGCGAAGGTGATGCGGTCGCCAAAGGCCTTGCCATGACGCGCAACGGCGGCTTCTATTACATCGTCGGTTATGGCGGGAAGATCGAGTTGCCGACTATCGACATGATCACCAGCGAAAAGACCATCGTCGGCAATCTGGTCGGTACTTATCCCGAACTGGTCGAGTTGATGGCGTTGGCCGATCGTGGACTGGTTCATCTGGCGACGAAGGAATACCGTCTGAGCGAGGCGAACCAGGCGCTCAAGGACCTGCACCACGGCAAGGTCAGGGGCCGCGCGGTGCTGATTCCATAGCGATGGATCCGACAGGGAGAGCGCCGTGGCGTCGCAACAAAATCCAATGCCGATTCCCGAACGTGTGCGATTGGTCATTGCACTGACCGAGGTCAATTCCCGCTACTTGCGCGGCGAAAACCGGTGCGCCGGCGCCGAGATCGAGTTGGCGTGTGCGCTGGCGTGCGAGAAACACGAAGGCGCCACGCCGGAGCGGACGCGGGATATCGCGCAATTGCGGGAGCGGTTGAGCGCCTCGGAAAGCGAGCTGCTGGCTATCGAAGCCGAGCGTGACTGGCTCGAGAACGAGCTGGCCAATTTCGACACGACGGGGTCGGGCAAGCAACCGGGAGATTTGCAATGAATCGAATACCGGTCACTGTGCTTACCGGGTTTCTCGGCGCCGGCAAGACCACGCTGCTCAATCGCATCCTGCGCGAGCAGCACGGAAGGCGGTATGCGGTGATCGTCAACGAATACGGCGAACTCGGCATCGATGGGGGTCTCGTTGTTGGCGCGGAAGATGAGGTGGTTGAGCTGAACAACGGCTGCGTGTGCTGCAAAGTGCGCGGGGACCTGATCCGCGTGGTGTCGGGGCTGATCAAACGCAAGGGCGGCTTCGACGGCATCCTGATAGAAATGTCGGGATTGGCGGACCCCGCGCCCGTGGTTCAGACATTCTTTGTCGACGATGCCATCCGTCAACGCACGCGGCTCGACAGCGTGATTTGCGTGGCCGACGCACTGCACCTGCAAGCACGTCTGGCCGACAGCCGTGAGGCCGCGGAGCAACTGGCGCAGGCGGACATCGTATTGCTCAACAAGACCGACCTCGTCGATGCAACCGGTCTGGCTTCGGTAGAGGCGGCCATACGAGGTATCAACCCCACTGCGGAGTTGCTGCACAGTGTCCGCTGCGCAGTGCCGCTTGCTACGCTGCTGGATCGAGGCGCGTTCGATCTCAAGCGCCTGCATCTTGATTCGTCGCCAGACAACGCCAACGAGCCGCCCCGTGATGAGCGGCCGTTTCGCCATATATCCGTTAGTCTCGGTCGTCACAGCCATGGCATAGATTGCGTGTCGCTGCACGTCGAAAAGCCGCTGGAACGCAGCCGGTTCCTATCGTGGCTGCAGCAACTGGTGGTCGAGCAAGGCCAGGATCTGTTGAGAGCCAAAGGGATCGTCGACCTGGCGGGATCGGACCGGCGCTTTGTGTTCCAGGGAGTGCATATGACCATGGACACGGATTTTGACCGGCCTTGGGGTGTGGAGGAAGTACGTGATAGCAGGCTGGTGTTTATCGGCCGCAATCTCGACCGGCGTGGATTGCGGGAGAGTATCGGGCACTGCAAGACTGACTCATGAATGCGCCGCCGCCTTTGATCGAGTTGCTCGGGGCCCGTTGGGTGACGGAGGCCCCGGTGGTTGGTGTCGCCTGGGACGTCGCCGGACTCAATGCCGGGTTCGCGCTGGGTGACGGCACGCTGGCGCTCGCGGTTGCTGAATGGCGTGGTGGCCCAGGGCTCAAGCCGCGTCAGGGCGGCGGTGTCGAATTCGTCCAGGCGCAGGAACCCGCCGCGCCGCTGGCCCGCTTCAGCGTGCACGACGGCACCTGCCTCGCGCTCGCTGCCGACCCTGAAGGAGGATTTCTCAGCGGTGGCGACGATGGCCGGCTTGTCCACTTGAATGTGGATGGTGCGAGCGAGGTCCTCGTCGATGCCGACGGTGAGTGGATCGACCTCGTGGCGACGAGTCCGGCTGGTCGAGCCTATACAATCGGCCGCCGGGTTCACTGGCTGGGAGCGAAGCCGGCCAGTCTGGCGTTACCGGGTTCGGCAACGGCCCTTGCTTTCAATGCCGCCGGCGAACAGTTGGCGGTCGCCCATCACGGTGGAGTCACGCTATGGCCGATTGACGCCCATGTTCCGCGCCTGCTTGCGTGGCCCGGCTATCACCGCAGCGTTGCCTGGAGTCCCGACGGCCGCTATCTGGTGAGCGGCATGGAGGAGAACGCGTTGCACGGGTGGCGCTTGCCGGACGGTGGCGACATCGAGATGGGCGGTTATCCCGGCCAACCCCGATCGCTATCATTTTCGGCGGATGGCCGGGTTCTGGTCACGAGCGGCGGTCCGCGTGTGGTTTGCTGGCGATTCGACCCGCCCGGTGGCGATGACCAGCCGCGAGAATGCGGCATTGCGGGCAAGACCCCGGTCACTCAGGTCGCTTGTCATCCCACGCATCCATTGATTGCCGTGGGGTATCACAACGGCGCGGTGCTGCTGTGCCAGCCGGGCGGCAGTGACGTCCTGTTCGTCAAGGGGTCCGGCGACAGTCCTGTCAGCGCCATCGCCTGGTCGCCCGATGGATCCCGCCTTGCGCTGGGCACGGAGGCCGGTGAGCTCGGGCTCGTGTTGCTGCCGGAGGCGCTGTTTCACTTCGGAAGCCCGAGATGAAGCGAGCGGGCAAGATCTATTACATGCAAAGAAGGAGACAACGATGACCGATGAACACCTCACCAAGGACCAGTTCTTCGAGCGACTGGGCGCGATTGGCGATGAAATGATCGCGGCTTATGGCAAGGACTTCGCGATGGGCGCCCTGGTTCTCGCCGCGCGTTTCATTGCCGAAAAGAAGCCGGATGGTGATAACGCCCAGAGCGTGATCTACACGGGCGACAAGCATGGAGGCTTGAGACTGTAGTTGTGCAATGAGGCTCAGGGCTGCGCGATGGCCGTACGGTCTGACTGTCTCGGGCGGTCTCTTCTTCCCCACCGCAGGTAAATGGTGGAGACCGGGACGAGGGCGCTGTATCTGTCGTCACGTAGATAATACGGCATCCTTATTAATTGAAGAATCCACTTAAAACCGCGATAGTGGGGAGCGTCCCAATATCGGACAGATCGGCTGAATGCGAATGTCGCATAACAAAACAGAATTAGCCGGCGGAAAATGATGCAAATGACCGCATGCACTGCACAGCCTTATAGGGCGCGACGTTAGCCTCGCTGGCACGCAAATCGCTCTATGAGAGTAGATCGAGACCCAAGCGTCGATGATCCGAAGTGCATAACAAAACGACAGGAGGCATGGATCGTGAAGACCGGACCCGCGTAGCTTTTTGTTCGCGACAGTGACCCCCGCCTGTGTTGTTGATTGTTGACTCTGGCCGCGGCATCAACCGGCCCTGCCCGTAGCGCCGCCATACGACGGTGAATCGTGAAATGGAAAAGGAGAGCTCAATGTCTGATGGATTAACCCTCAACAAGATCACGTCCCAGCGTGGGATCAGTATCGGCGAGGCGGCACGCCGCGTCGCCGATCTCGGCTGGACGCCCAGTTACGTTCAGGAGGCCATGACCTTCCCGACGGACTACAAGATCAGCAAGGCGCCGCGCGACCCGATGAAACAGGTGCTGCGCTCCTATTTTCCGATGCAGGAGGAAAAGGACAACCGCGTCTACGGTGCGCTCGATGCGGCGTTGCGCGGCGACATGTTCCGCAATGTCCAGCCGCGCTGGGTCGAGTGGATGAAGCTGTTCCTGGCGATCATCCCGTTCCCGGAGATCTCGGCGGCGCGTTCAATGGCGATGCTCGGCCGCCTTGCGCCCGGAGAAGAACTACGCACGGGTTTCACCATGCAGATGGTCGACGAGTTCCGGCACTCGACTATCCAGATGAATCTCAAGAAGTGGTACATGGAGAACTATATCGACCCGGCCGGGTTCGATATCACCGAGGCGGCATTCGGCAAGTGCTATGCGACCACGATTGGTCGCCAGTTTGCTGAAGGGTTCCTCACCGGCGATGCCGTCACCGCAGCGAACGTGTTCCTGCAGGTGGTCGCTGAAACGGCGTTCACCAACACGCTGTTTGTCGCCATGCCTTCAGAAGCCGCGCGCAACGGCGACTATGCATTGCCGACGGTGTTCCTTTCGGTGCAGTCCGACGAAAGCCGGCATATCGGCAACGGCCATTCGCTGGTGATGTCGGTCATCAACGACCCGGACAACCATCTGTTGCTCGAGCGCGATCTTCGCTACGCCTTCTGGCAGAACCACGCCATTGTGGATGCGGCGATCGGCACGTTCATCGAGTACGGCACCACCGACCGGGACAAGAACAAGGAATCGTATGCCGAGTTGTGGCACCGGTGGATCTATGAGGATTACTACCGTACCTACATGCTGCCGCTGGAGAAATACGGCATCAAGATTCACCACGACGACGTAGGGGCCGCATGGGATCGCCTGGTGAAGAAGAATTACGTCCACAAGGTCGCGCAGTTCTTCTCCGTGGGCTGGCCGGTCAACTTCTGGCGTATCGAGGCGCAGACGGAAAAGGACTTCGAGTGGTTCGAGCACAAGTACCCGGGCTGGTACGCCGAATTCGGCGACTACTGGAAGTGGTACGCGAAGAAGAGCGTGCCTGGCGAGACCAACATGCTGTTCGACCAGGAGAACGGTTATGTGTACCCGCACCGCTGCTGGAGTTGCCTGGTGCCGTGCCTGATCCGGGAAGACTTCGTAGTCGACGAAGTGGACGGCCAGCTGTACACCTATTGCTCGGAGTTGTGCCGCTGGACCCACAAGGTAGCGTTCGCCTCGGAATACGAGGGGCGGCCGACACCGGCCATGGGGCGCTTCAGCGGACGCCGCGAGTGGGAGGAGTGCTACCACGGTTGGGATCTGGCCGATTGCATCAAGGATCTCGGTTTCGTGCGCAGCGACGGCAAGACCCTGGTGCCGCAACCGCATCTTCGGTTCGACGACAGGAACATGTGGACGCTCGATCATGTTCGCGGTCACATCATCCAGAGCCCGATCGTTCTGCTTCGGGGCATGACGCCGGAGCAGCGCGAGAAGCACATCGCCGAATATCGAGCCGGTTTCAAGATTAATCCGGTTAACTGACGAAGCGATGCCGTCCGGGAGTGAGTGAATGAGTGGGTAACTACCGCTCCCGGACGAATGAGGAGTGCACGATGAGCGACACGCAATGGAAGAGGGATGCCATGCCGGAAACAGTCGACTACCAGACAGTTCATACAGTGCGATTCGAGCCTGTCGGCGTCGAGATGGAGGTCGCGGAGGGCGAGACCGTGCTGGACGCTGCCTTTCGCCAGGGCATCTCGGTGATGCACGGATGCAAGGAAGGGCAGTGCAGCAGTTGCAAGTCCTTGTTGATCGACGGCGACGTAGAGATGAAGAAGTACTCAACCTTCGCGCTGCCTGACTATGAGCGTGATACGAATCACATCTTGCTGTGCAGGACGCTCGCCTTCAGTGACCTGACGGTCGAATTGCTGAACTACGACGAAGACCTGATGCGCCGCTCTATTGCGGTGAAGGAATTCGGGGCGACGCTCACGAAGATAACCGCTCTCACGCACGACATCAGGCTGCTCGAAGTGGAACTGGATCAGCCGCTGCGGTTTTGGGCCGGCCAGTATGTCGACCTGAGCATTCCGGGGCTGGACATTACCCGATCGTTCTCCATGGCGAGCGTACCAAGCGAGCCACGGGGCCAGACGAGTCTTGCGTTCATCATCAAGAAATACCCCAATGGCGCCTTCTCTTCTCAGCTCGACGACGGCCTTAAGCCGGGCGACCGGCTGGTGGCAAAGGGGCCGTATGGCACGTGCTTCCGGCGCGAAGAACAGCCGGGGCCGATGGTGCTGGTGGGCGGCGGCTCGGGAATGTCTCCCCTGTGGTCGATCCTCAACGATCTCGTCCAGAGCGGCGAGCAAAGGCCGGTGCGTTTCTTCTACGGCGCGCGTACTCGTCGCGACTTGTTCTATCTCGACGATTTCGCCGAACTCGCGGCGAAGCTGCCTGACTTCCGCTTTATCCCCGCGCTTTCGCACGCTGAAGCAGGCGATGACTGGACCGGCGAGACCGGCTTCATTCACGAGGTGCTCGGACGGACCTTGCGCGAGGAAGCGCTCACTGGGGAGATCGACGCTTATACGTGCGGTCCGACGCCGATGATCGATGCGGTGATGCCCGTGCTGCAAATGGCCGGCGTTGCACCCGAGCGGCTTTATTTCGACAAATTTACTCAGGCCGTCCGCTGACCGGCCCCTTTGCAGGGCCCGCGATTGCGGGATGTTCCGATAACTGAAAGACGAAGGAGGATCAACATGAGCACCTCGATAGAGCAACCGGTACCGCTTGCGTCAGGCGCGGCGGGTGCGGCCCAGTTTGCCGGTTGGGACAGCCGCAAGTACAACTACTACGAGCCGAAGGGGCGCAAGGCGACGCACTACGAGGACATGACCGTCGATGTTCAGCCGGACCCGAAGCGGTATTTGCTGCAGGACTGGATCATTTCGTTCGCCGATGGCACGCCGACCTATTCCGAAACCTGGACGGCGGCCAAATGTACCGACTGGCACAAATTCCGTGCAGTCGACGAGGAATGGGAGCGCACCCACTACCAGCGTCAATCGACGATCATCGGCATGATCAGCGGCGCTATCGGCAATGCCCGGCGCTCGGGCGCGGTGAAGCGTTTCGATAAGGCATGGCTCAAGGTGTTGGAGCAGCATCTCGGGGCATACAAGCATGCCGAGTTTGGCCTGGGTACTGCGACCATGCACGCGCAGCGCTATGGCGTGACGCAGATGATCAATAGCGCCATCCTCACGAATGCGTCGTACAAGCTGCGTTTCGCCCAGGATCTGACGCTGTACCTTGGAGAGATTGCACTAGACGCGCCGAATCTTGACCTCGACGCCGGTAAGTCTCACTGGCTGGACGATCCGATCTGGCAGGAAACGCGCCGGGCAGTGGAGGCCATCGGCGGTGCAACCGACTTCCTTGAAAAGTACTTCGCGGTGAACGTGGTCTTCGAACCGCTGGTGGCCGACCTGTTCCGAAGCGGTTTTATCATGCAGATGGCTGCATCGCAAAACGACTTCCTGACGCCCACGGTAGTTTCCGCGGCCGAGGGCGACTACGAGCGCAACCTGGCCAACGCGGTCGAGCTGTTCCACATGCTTGCCAACGACCCGAAGCACGGCGACGCCAACCGCAAGTTGTTCGGCGAGTGGCTGGAAAAGCACGGCGCCCTGGCATCTGCCGCTGCGAAGCACCTGCAACCGATCTGGTCGATTCCGCATGTCAAGGTGGCGCAGTTCAACGACAGCATGAACAGTTCAATCGAGCGCGCCGAGATGATCGCCCGAGAGATCGGCATTCATTTTCCTCTGGCAATCCAGGCCTGAGCCATTATCAAGTAATACGACCTAACCGGGAAGAGGAGTACGCAATGTCAGTGCATACCGACAACATCTTCAAGTCGATGAAGGACGTTCGTTTCGAGCAGACTATTTCTCATCAGTGCGGCGTCACCATGAACGATAGTGTCGAGGCACGCGCGATTGCAGAGTTAATGGCGCACAAGCCCGGCATCACGGTGACCTACCTGCCCGCGATGATTCGTATCGACGGGCAGGGGAAGATCGAGTTCAAGATGAGCGAGATCAGCGAATCGCTTGGCCGCGAGATGACCCCGCATCTGTTCGAGATATCCACCTCGACCCATTACGGGCGAATGGTGATGATAGACGACGACACCGTCGTGCTGTTCGGCAATATGGACGACGCCATGGCTTACGAGTGACAACGTAACCCGCTACTGAGTCTCGCGACCGGCTTTGCATGCCGTGAGGGCGGTCGCTCGCACAACCATGGAGACAATGTCATGTATCGAACCACGGACGGTGAAGAGATCTTCATCATCGACGGGCACGTCCACCTTTGGGACGGCAGCAAGGCCAACTTGAAGAACGTTCATGGCCAGCAGTTCATCGACTGCTTCTATGCCTATCATTCGAACCTGAGTCCCAAGGAGTATTTGTGGCCGAAGGAGAAGTTCGACAAGTACGGCGAAGAAGTCATGTACAACGACCTGTTCGTCACAGGCTACGACGACATGGCGATCTGTCAGCCGACGTATCTGACGGACTTCTACAAGAACGGCTTCAACACGACCGAGGCCAACTACGTGTTGAAGGAGAAATACCCGAATCGGTTCATTGTCAACGGCGCGTTCGACCCTCGCGACGGCGAAGCCGGACTCGATTACCTGGACGAGTTGTCCGAGCGCTACAAGGTCAAGGGCGTCAAGCTCTATACCGCCGAATGGCGCGGCGACAGCAAGGGTTACAAGCTGTCGGATCCTGGCGTGCAGAGGTACCTCGAACGCTGCGAAAAGCTGGGTATCAAGAACATTCACGTCCACAAAGGTCCGACCATCCTGCCGCTGAACCGCGACGCCTTCGATGTTGCCGACGTCGACGACGCGGCGACCAGCTTCCAGAACCTGAACTTTATTGTCGAGCACTGCGGCTTGCCGCGCCTGGACGATTTCTGCTGGATCGCGACCCAGGAAACCAACGTGTATGGCGGCCTGGCGGTGGTGCTGCCGTTCATTCACACCCGTCCGGAGTATTTCGCCCATGTAATTTCAGAACTGCTCTTCTGGATCGGCGAAGATAAAATTCTGTACGGTAGCGACTACGGTATCTGGTCACCCAAGTGGTTGATCGAGAAGTTCATGGCATTCGAACTGCCTGAATCCGTCAGCAAGGAGACGGGCGTTCAACTGTCGTTGACAGCGAAGAAAAAGATCCTTGGGCTCAATGCGGCGCGCTTGTATGGCGTCGACATAGAAGCGCAGAAGAAGCTGCTCGCCGACACCCGGCAGCCGGCTACGGCATGACCATCATGCTCGCCGAAGCTGCCGTTGAGCGTACTGCGGAGGTGTGGGCGCGGCTCCAGTCCGTCATCGATCCCGAACTCGACGAATCGGTGACGGAACTGGGTTTCGTCACCGGCGTCGACGTCGATACGGGCGGTCACGTTCGCATCGATTTCCGCTTGCCGACCTACTGGTGCGCTGCAAATTTCGCGTTCCTGATGGCCGACGACATGCGTATTGCCGTCACGGCCTTGCCGTGGGTCACGAAGGTCACGGTGGGCCTCGGTGAGCACATGTATGCCGACGAGATCAATCGTGGCGTCGCGGCCGGCCTGTCGTTCCAGGCGACTTTCGGCGATGAAGCCAGCGGCGAACTGGAGGAGGTTCGCCGAACGTTCATGGTCAAGGCTTTCCAGCGAAGGCAGGAAGCGCTGCTGACGTATCTGCTCGATCATGGGCATGAGCCAACGGTGGTGCTGCACTTGAGCGTGGTGGAACTTGCCGCGCTGCCGTGCGATTCAGCGGGTCATCGTCTCGTCGAGCGATATCTGGAGCGACGTCCGGTCGTCGGGTCGGGCGCGCATGAAATGGCCTTCGTCGACCACGACGGCGCATTGCTCGATGCCGGCCAGATTCACGCCTACCTGCGCGCCTTGCGACGGATTGGTGTCAACGCCGAATTCAACAGCGCGATGTGCCGCGGCTTGCTGGCCACCCGATACGGCGCAGCATGCACACCTCAAGTGGAGGTCAAACCGGTGCATTTCGTTCGTTCTATCAGCGCGGTCAGATCAATTTAAAATGGTTTGCGATCCAAACCAATCATAAACGGAGACAGGCAATCATGCCGAATATCATGTTGCATGACGACGAGGCCCGCATGGCTCTCGGCCGCGGAGTCGCCAAGCTCGCCAAGGCGGTACGTGGCACGCTTGGGCCCCGCGGGATGAACGCGATCATCGACCGGCCGATCGGCACGCCGATCATTTCCCGCGACGGTGTGAGTATCGCCAATGAGATCGAGCTGGAAGACGTGTTCGAGAACATCGGCGCGCAGGTCGTGCGGGAAGTATCGAAGCAGACCAATGAAGTCGCCGGCGACGGGACCACCACGGCGACGGTTCTGGCCGATGCGCTGGTACAGGATGGCTTGGCCTGCCTCGCGGAAGGGGCTAACCCGGTCGAACTGGTCCAGGGTCTCGAGGCTGCTGTCACGGAGGTCATTGCGGCGCTCAAGCGCACAGCGACCCCGCTGCGCGGAAGCGAAGAGGTCCGTGCGGTAGCCATAGTGGCTGCGAACGACGAGGTCACGGGCGCGATGGTGGCCGAAGCGCTGGAGCGGGTCGGTCCCGACGGCATCGTTGACGTCGAATATGGAACGACCGTCGAAACCCGGCTTGAAGTGGTCGACGGCATGGCCTTCGATCGTGGCTACCTGTCTCACCATATGGTCACGGATCTTGAAAGAATGCAGGTGGTGCTCGATAACCCGCTCATTCTGATGACCGATCAGCGGCTGCAGTCGCTGGAAGAAGTGGCGGCAATCCAGGCGCTCGTGGCGAAAAGCAAACGCCCGCTGCTGATCATTGCCGAAGAGGTTGCGCCTGCGTGTGTGGTGAGCTTGCTCGCCTGGCGAGACAACGGCGGGGTGCCCGTGGCGGCCATCCATCCGCCCGAATACGGACATTGGCGCAAGGCGATGCTAGAGGATATCGCCATCGTCACGGGAGGCCGGGTAATCGCCCGCGATCTGGGCGGAAAACTCGAGACCACGGAGCTGCGAGATCTCGGCAGCGCCCGGCAAGTGCGCATTTCCGCAAACCAGACCATCATTACGGCCGGTGGCGGCGATCCGGTCGGCATCGTCGCACGTCGCCAGCAGGTTGCGCGCCAGTACGAGATGGCGCCGGAGAATGTTGAACGGGACAAGTTCCAGGTGCGCCTCGCCAAGCTATCCGGCGGCACCGCGATGATCCTGGCCGGCGGAGCTACGCCGGTCGAACAGAAGCGGCGGCTTCATCTGATCGAGGATGCGATCAATGCCGCGCGCGCGGCGATTGCCGAGGGCGTCGTGCCGGGAGGAGGGATGGCGTTGCTGCGGGTGTCCTCCGAGCTTGAAGGGGTCGTTTCACGAACTCAGGGCAGCGTCCAGCAGGGCGCGAGACTGCTGCAGCGGGCGCTGATGAAACCGCTGTATCACATCGCGACGAACTGCGGCCTGAACGGTGACGCCATTGTGGCCGATGCGGTGCGATCGAAGCCGGGCATGGGACTCGATGCGCGCACCGGTGCCTTCGTGAACCTGGTAGAGGCGGGCATTATCGATCCGGTGAAGGTCAGTTACAGCGCGGTGCGCAATGCGGCTTCGGTGGCCGGGTTGATCCTGACCACCCAGACGCTGATCGCCAAGAAGCCGGAGTCCATCGATCCTACTGCTGGGCCCGCCCTTGGCGGTGGCGCTGAAGTGTTCGGCCGGAAGTAATCGTGCCGTCACCGGCCTCTGTGTGGAGGCCGGCGAAATAGATATATACTTCGGCATCCGAATCGTTTTTGGTGGTTCTCTACCTGAATTCGGACAACCCGAGTTTCCGGCCTGCCCGGCTCATCCGGTACACGGCGCCCAGTCCGTTTCACGTGAACGCGTGATCCGACTGACGATGCTTTGTAATAGCCGGCTATTACGCCAATACCCGTTGAGTCATTTCCACTAGAAATAGCGTCGCAGGGGCGCCTTATATGTCTGCTATGTGTCTTGTGAAAGAATAGTCAGCCACGTTGGCCGGACCGTGTTTTCCCGAGCGGACCTGATCAGAAGCTAGGCATATACTAGTCCGTGGTGTTGCTGCGAGCTTACAGAATCGAACAACGAGACGCGCCAGCCGCAATGCCAGATAGCGAGTCACGACGAAGCCTGCCGCAGAGGGGTTTCGGGTTGACCAATCGCATCGGAGGAGACTTGTGGCGAGACATCAAATTGACAGTGTGTCAGGTCCTGGCGATCAGGCCCTGATGCACGGCGTGATGGCCCAGGCGCAGCGGGCCGACGTCGTCCACTCTGACCGCAACACAATGCGCGCATGGGAGCGTTTCCTGGCGGGCGATTCATCGTTGTCGGTTCCTTCGGCGCTTGTCGCGTCGTGGCAGCGTAGTCTGCAGTCTGGCGTCAATCCTTCTGCAAACCTCGCGCCGTTCGCGGTACACGGCGACGCTGTCGAGGCTTTGCGTTGGCGTCATCGAGAGTTGCTGGCGGCCTCCGATCGTCTTTTCGCCGCGACGGCCGATCTCTTCGCGGATTCGCATTCCATCTTGCTTCTCACCAACCAGGATGGTGTGATTCTTAAAGCCGCGGGCGACCTTCGCACCCTGACGGCCGGCGAGAAAATCCATTTGACGACAGGCGGTGACTGGCGCGAAGGCATGGCCGGCACCAACGGCATCGGCACCGCGCTCGCCACCGGCGAGCCAACCTATATTCATGGCTCGGAACACTTCTGCGAAGGGATCAAGTCATGGAGTTGCGCGGCGGCGCCGATTTGTGAACCCGGAACTGGTGCGATCATAGGTGTACTGGACATTTCCGGGCCGCCCTCGACGTATCAGATCAATAACCTGACATTGGCGATTACAGCGGCACGACAGATCGAAATGGTGCTGGCCGAGCAGTCCGCCCGTCAGCAGATGCGTCTATTGGCTTTTTGCCTGCAACGGCTTTCGTCGTCCGATGCAGCGGGGATGATCGCCATCGACCGGCGCGGACGGCTCGTTCATACAACCGGCAGGGTGCCGCTTCCCGTCGGCATCGGAGAGCGGTTTCCCGGGATGGACGAAAACTCCGCCGTGGAGGACTGGGCCCGGCACCTGCCCCAAGGCTTGCGTGCCGAATGGTTCAACCCGGTCGTTGTAGAGGGCAGCACGATTGGTGCGATGCTCGTTGTTCCCGCAATGCGATCGCGGCAGGCGGCCAACCGGATTGCCGAGCGTAGCGGCACAGTCGGGAATGCGGTCGGGAGCGGGGCGGGCAGCGAGGCGGGAAGCGAAGCCGATCCTCAACGCAACTGCTTCGCCCAGATACTGGGGCAAAGCGCGGCAATGCTCGCCGCCGTCAATCGAGGACGCCAGCTTGCCCGCAGGCGCGTGCCAGTGTTGATCGAGGGCGAGACCGGGGTCGGCAAGGAACTGTTCGCGCGCGCAATACACGGGGAAGAACGCGGGGGCGGAGCTTTCGTCGCGTATAACTGCGGGGCGGCGTCGAAGGAGCTGATAGGAAGCGAGTTGTTCGGCCATGTGCGTGGCGCGTTTACCGGAGCCACGGCCGAGGGACGGCCCGGCCGCTTCGAACTGGCACACGGCGGCACCTTGTGTCTCGACGAAATCGGCGAGCTGCCGCTCGAATTACAACCCGTCCTGTTGCGCGCTCTCGAAGAGGGTGTTGTCTACCGGTTAGGAGACACGCAGCCACGGCGCGTCGATGTGCGCCTTTTGGCAATGACCAATCGTAATCTGCACGACGAAGTAAAATCCGGCCGATTCCGCGGCGACCTCTATTACCGCATCAGCGTCACCCGCATACGGATCCCCCCTCTGCGCGAGCGGGACATCGACATCGATCTCCTGGTCGAACATTTCAACCGGCGACTGGCCCAACGCCACGCGGTTCCATTGAGGCGGCTGAACGCCGAAGTCATGGCGGTGCTGCGAGCCTATTCGTGGCCGGGCAACGTCAGGGAGATGCGGAACATCATCGAAAACTTACTGTTGACGTCGCGCGAGGAGGAGGTGGCGCTCGACGAATTGCCTGCGGAACTGCTCGACGAAACGGGGACCGTCGCCACGGCGGAGCCGGTGCTGCTTCAGTCAACCAGTCTGGAAGAAACGGAGCGCGTGGCCATTGCTCGCGCGGTGCATGGCGCTCATGGCAATCTCGCCCAGGCTGCCCGTTCGCTTGGCGTTTCGCGCAGCACGTTATATCGAAAGCTGGAGCTCTATCAACTGGAAGGCATCGTCAAGCCGGTCATGGAATGACGGGCTCCGGCGTTGCAAACGGCTATCGGCGGGATTGAAAACTACAATCGGGGGCACCCGATCCACCTGCTAGATTGAATGGGACTGTGCAGGTTCGCGCGACTGCATGGCGAGTCATCGAGACGACCTATATTACAACCGCGCACCCCCAATACAGGCTTGCATGGAGGTTCAGATGTCGCAACTCAAGGGTTCGAAGACCGAAGAAAATCTGAAAGCAGCGTTCGCCGGCGAATCTCAGGCGAATCGTCGTTATCTATATTTTGCGGGCAAGGCGGATGTCGAGGGTCAGAACGACGTGGCCGCGCTATTCCGCTCGACAGCGGAAGGCGAAACCGGTCACGCCCATGGGCACCTCGAATATCTGGAAGCGGTGGGAGACCCCGCCACCGGTTTGCCGTTCGGCTCGTCGCGCCTGAACCTGCAAGCGGCGGTTGCCGGCGAAACGCACGAATACACCGACATGTATCCGGGTATGGCGAAGACGGCGCGCGAAGAGGGTTTCGACGAAATCGCCAACTGGTTCGAAACGCTGGCAAAGGCTGAGCGTAGCCACGCAAATCGCTATACCAAGGCGCTTGACGCGCTAGTCGACTGACGTGAGGCGCGTCGGCGGCAGCGCCGACGTTCCTGATACACATGGCGCCAAGTATGCGGCGACGGTTCGCAGGCGTTCGCTTGTGTTGGCGTGATGCATAGCATCGCGCCAGTCATCCGCGATCAAAGCATAAAAGTACAAAAGGAGCATGACGGCATGCCCCACAAAGAAGGCAGTCTCGAAGCGCCCACCCGGCATCCGCTGGACTGGCTTTCGGACGGGTTTTACGACCAGGAGGCACTCGATCAGGAGCTGACACGCGTCTTCGATATCTGCGCGGGCTGCCGGCGTTGTGTGTCGTTGTGCGGTGCGTTTCCGACGCTATTCGATCTGGTCGATGCAACCGATACCGGCGAAGCACACGAAGTCGACAAGAGCGAATTCGGCAAGGTGGTTGACCAGTGTTACCTGTGCGACCTGTGCTACATGACGAAGTGTCCCTACGTGCCCCCGCATCCGTGGAATGTCGATTTTCCGCATCTGATGCTGCGCGCCAAGGCGGTCGACTACAAACGCGGCGACGTGAAGCTACGCGACAAGTTTCTCTCGAACACCGATGCGCTCGGTCATTTCGCGGGCATTCCGGTCATTACGCAGACGGTGAACGCAGTCAATCACACAGCCGCGGCGCGCGGCATGATGGAAAAAGCGCTCGGCGTCGACAAGGACGCGTGGCTGCCGGATTTCGCGGCGCGTAAATTCCGCAGTGCAGCAAAAAAATCACCGGCGTCGCAGGCTGTCATTGGCGAGCGTACGCCCGGCAAGGTAGCGATTTACGCCACCTGTTACGTGAATTTCAATGAACCCGGCATCGGCCACGATCTGCTTGCCGTGCTCGCTCACAACGACGTGGCTTACGAGCTCGTCACGAGCGAAGCGTGCTGCGGCATGCCGTTGCTCGAACAAGGCAACCTGCAGGGCGTTGCGGACAAGAAAGAGAAGAACATGCCGGTGCTCGCGAAATACGCGCGCGAGGGTTATGCGATCATCGGCGCGATTCCGAGCTGCGTGCTGATGTACAAGCACGAACTGCCGCTGATGTTTCCCGACGATGCCGACGTGCGAGCGGTCAGTGAAGCCTTCTGGGATCCTTTCGAGTACTTTGTATCGCGTCACCGGGATGGACTCCTGAAGACCGACTTCAAGACCGGATTGGGCAAGGTGGCGTATCACGTGCCATGTCACGCACGAGTGCAGAACATCGGCCGCAAGACGTCTGAAACCTTGGCGCTGGTGCCGGACACGCAGGTGAGCGTAGTCGAACGATGTTCCGGACATGCCGGCACGTTCGGCGTGAAAAAGGAGTTTCACCGCACGGCGATGCAGATCGGCACGCCGGTATTCAAGGCGATGGCGCAGTCGCAGCCCGATTACATTTCGTCGGATTGCGCGCTGGCCGGCCATCATATCGAACAGGGGCTTGAAGAAAATGGCTTGCCGAAAGCGCAACTCGCGCATCCGCTGACGCTATTGCGCAAGGCCTACGGCCTCTGATATTCCGCACTGCAAGGACACCCGATGAGCATCGCCCGCCATTCGCTGTTGTCGCTCGAGAACTATTCGAAGTCGCGCATCGCCATGCGCAATCAGGTGATCGAGCACAAGAAAGAGCGCACCGTGCCGCTAGGTAATCACGTCACGTTCCTGTTCGAGGACGAGTTGACGATCCGCTATCAGATTCAGGAAATGCTCCACATCGAAAAGATCTTCGAAGAGGAGGGCATTCAGGCCGAACTGGATGCCTACCTGCCGCTCGTGCCGGACGGCAGCAATCTGAAGGCGACGATGCAGATTGAATACGCGAACGAAATCGAGCGGCATGCCGCGTTGGCGCGGCTGATTGGCATCGAGGATCGCGTGTTCATTCAGGTGGAGGGCGAGCCGCCGGTGTATGCGATTGCCGACGAGGATCTGGAACGCGAGAACGACGAGAAGACCTCCGCGGTGCATTTTGTCCGCTTTGAGCTAACGCCCGCGATGAGAGCGCGCTTGCGCGATGGGGCCGCGTTGCAGATCGGATGCGATCACCCGAACTATCTGGTGCCGGTGCAGACGATCGAGTCCCGGCAGCGGGCGTCGCTGTTGAAGGATTTGACGTGATTGCGGCTGTTGGCCGGCACTGCCGGAGGCGGTGACGTTGGAGCGTCTCAGGCAGTTCACTGCGCTGGCCGCACCAATTCGAGCCGATGAACTGTCTTGCCCGGCAGGAACGGCGTCGTGTCGCCCTGCACCCACGCTTCATGTCCCGCGAGAAAATACGGCGACAGCGGGTTTCCCGATTGTCCGCCGGGCATTTCGAAGATGCCGTCCTGCTCGCGCCCCGGTGACACAACCATCCGTTCGGACGCGCCGAACGTCGGCGTCTGTACTCGTGGCATGTTGAAGTCGCCCGGCAGCGGGTCGCGCGGCGCGCCGAGCCAGCCGCGCACCCACGGGAGCCACGACGGCAAGGTCCGCGCGAACGGATGCTCGATTGCAGCGCGGTTGCGATCGCCCCAGCGTGCGTCCCCGAGCTTGGTGCCCCGAGGCAATTGGTCAATTGCATGGTCGATCCGGTCGAGCATGAACGCTCGCCAGTCGGTGAAACCGTCGGGGACCCAGGCACGATGAGCCGCGAGCGCTTCCATCACCGCGTCGTAGCGCGAGCTCGCGGCGCGATAGCCGAGTTGCAGGCCGGGCGCGGCGATATCCGCGTCGAGCTTGCCGAACCAGGCGTCATAGAGCGAAAAGTAGAACGCGCGCACCAGCCGGTAGCCGGTTGCATCGGCGTCCGCGCGACCGTTCCACGTCTCGATCTGCCGCTGGAATTCAGCGCGTTGCGGATGGTCCTTCAGCGCGTCGGTGTCGAGAGCGGAAAGAGCCAGGCGTCGCCAGTTGTCGATCCACAGTGCGCGGTCGTCGGTCTGAATCGAAAGCATGTCGCGTTCGCTGGCGCGCGGCACGGCAAACAGGTCGTCGCGGATTTGTGACGCGCGCGCGCCGACGTCGGCGCCGGCATCGCCGGCAAGCGCCGCTTCGGCGGGCGGCAAGGTTCGATTGTTCGCGGTCCACAAGCGCCCGAGCGGCGGGTCGATCCGCGACGGGTACGCGTCCGGCGCCAGGTAGCCCTGCCAGCCGCGATATGTGGCCGAATCGAATGGCAGGTCGCTGAGCGGTCCGCTTGATGCGTCCGCAGCACCGTCACGTTTTGGCAGGGGACCGGCAAGCGTCCAGCCGATCTTGCCGCGCGAATCGGCGACCATGAAGTTCTGGGTGGGGATCCCGCTGGTTTGCGCCGTATGCAGCGCGTCCGCGACGCTCGCGCTGTCTTCGAGCCGCTGCAGGTTCAGGTTGATCGCCTGACGATCGTGCGCGACCCAGCGCAGCGCATAGGCGTGTGAGCCGACGACGATCTGCGGGCCCCAGCGCGTATCGACGACGGGCAAGTCGACCGGCAGGCCGCCTTTGACGGCGATGCGTTCATGGTGGACGGTCGCCTGTTCCCAGGTGCCGCCCGCGATCCGGTATTGCAACGGATCGGCGGGATTGCGCTGCAATTCGATCAGATCGATGAAACGGCCGTAGCTGTTGGTGAAGCCCCAGGCAACCTGCCCGTTGCTGCCGGCGATCACCAGCGGCGCACCAGGCAGGCTGACGCCGGTGATGTGGCGCAGGTGCCCATCGGGTCCCGGCCACGCGAGCGACAGCCGGTACCAGATGTTCGGCAGCGACAGGCCGAGATGCATGTCGCTCGCGAGGATCGCACCGCCGTGCTCACTGTGCGCGCCATCGACCACCCAGCCGTTGCTGCCGACCATCGATTGGGTCTCGGCCAGGCTGCTGTGCTGCGACCCGGCGTTCGACGCCGGAACGCCCGCCGGTTTCGGCGTGCGCAACCAGTCTGGGCGCGTGGAGGGTGGGGGCGCGGGGGGCGTCGCGGGCTCGTCGGGCGAAGGCGGTGCGATATCGAACGGCGCGTCCCAATGGCTCGTCGCCGGCAGGAGGAACGCGAACAGATCCGCCGGCACGCGCTCGTGCAACGCCGCGCGCGACAGGATGCGGCGTATCTCTTCCGATTGCAGGTCGAAGTACATCGCATAGACGGCCAGCAACGTGTCTTCAGGGCGCCACGCGGCCGGCTGCGTGCGCAGCATCCAGTACTCGAACGGGCGCGCGGCCAGCGACGCGAGCCCTTCGTTGACGCCCGCCGTGTATCGATCGAGTAGTTGCCGCTGGTCGGGAGGCAGGGCGTCGAGCACCATCCGCGCGCGTTCGCGGAAACGATGCGGCCGGTTGCGGCGATCGAGCTCGAGCGCGGCCGGACCGACCAGTTCGGACATCTCGCCCGCGGCGACGCGGCGCAGCAGATCCATCTGGAAGAAGCGATCCTGCGCCTGCACGAAGCCGGTGCCAAAGGCAACGTCAGCGCGGGTGCTGCCTTGCAGCGTTGGCACGCCGAGCGCGTCGCGTTCGATCGAGACCGTGGCGGACAGCGCTGATGCAGCATGCGTACCGTCGAGCTGCGGCAGGCTGGCGCGCAACGTCATATAGCCCGCGGTCGCGACCACCACGATGATAGCGACGAGGGCGCACAACAGTGTCATCAACCAGGCGGAACACCGCCTCTGTAAGGAAAGGCTTGGACGATTCATTGCAGAAGATGGATGTCGTTGTCACCGTCCTGTCATGCCGTTCAGGTCGGTTGGAGGGCGTATGACCATAGCACGGCTGCGATAAAAGCAGTGTGGACAGGCGACATTGGAGCGAGCCCGATGGGAACAATGCGACGATCGGATGTGGACTTCGTCTCATGTCACTGCCTCATCGCCGAATGCGTCGCTGCGGCGATATCGTTCGCCACGGACGCGAGGGCCCGACTGTGTGCCCTCACCAGGGCGTCGTAACCAGGCCCGCCCGCGGCCTCATGTACAACACTGCGTCCGCTAACTTTCTCCCCTCGCTTCGGCGGACGCACCGACCAGATAACCGCCATCGTCACCGTCCCGTTCGTTGACGAATCGAAGGCCTGCACGTCGACCGATATGCGGTAGGCATTGTCGTCCACGCGTTGCGGGTAAGTGGACACAATCGCTCCCGGGATGAACTGCACAAGATCCGCAGCTAGCACGCGTGGAATCTGACTCTTCAACGGCTCTGCCCAGCGAGCGAACTCGTCGATAGACACGCGGTTCGCGTCCAGCGTGGTCACTATCTGCGATCGATCGACCAGTTCGGGAACCGTGACGGGATCGATCGCGATCATGATCGGCTTGGTGCCAGACGACTGCCCGACGACTTGAACAGGGCTCAACGTGTAGAACTTCGATGCCGGCGACGTTGCGCATCCCGCGAAAAGAGTCAGCACGATCGCGGTCCACGGGAACCACAGATATCGGCTCATTGCTTGTCCTCGGTCTTGCCGCGGAGCAGCGCCTCTGGATGGCGTTCGAGATACTCCGCAAGCGAGCGGAACGAGGCTGCGGTCCGTGACAACTCGCGCATGGTTTCAGCGGTGCTTTGCTGCAATGGCGAGTCGCTTTGCAACGCGCGATTCGCTGACGCGAGCGCCTCGCGAGCTTCGGTGAGCGTGGCTTTCGCCTCAGGCGCCACATCCGTATTGATGGTGTTCATCAGCGTGCTAGCGTCACCGAGCGTTTTGCGCAGGTCCTGGCTGATTCCCTCGAACGGAATCTTGTTCAGCTTGGCGACGAGACTGGTGATGGAGTCTTGCAAGCCCTGCAGGTTGCCTGGCACCGTTGGCAGTTGGGGCGTCTTTTTACTCCAGTCGACAGTCACTTTCGGTGCGGCGGGGAAGAAATCGATTGCGATATACAGTTGTCCGGTGAGAAGGCTCGCGGTCCTCAGTTGTGCCCGCAGCCCCTTTGATATCAGGTGGTCGGCAACTACTTTCCGTTGCGCCGGAATTTGCTCGACGCTGCCTCCCGAGTCGTCGCTCGAGATCAGGCGCTCAGGGAAAATGCTGACCTCGACGGGGATACTGAATTCGTTCTCGGCCAGATCAAAGTGCGTGCGGATCGCCGTTACCTCACCGATGACAATCCCCCGGAAGTCGACGGGCGCACCGATAGCCAACCCGCGCACGGACTCCTTGAAGTTCAGCACGTATCTATCGACGATGGTGTCATGTTGCTTCATTGCCTCGGCGCGATCGGCGAAAAGCTCGTACTGGCGCCGCGCGTTCGCTTCAATCTTGTTAGCCGTGTCAGGCGGGTTCTCGAATGCGAGGCCGCCAATCAGGATCGATACCAACGATTCGGTGTTGACCTTCACGCCGGTCGTATCCAAGGTCACATCAACGCCGCTTGCGTGCCAGAAGCGAGTGTTGCTCGTCACGTACCTGTCATAAGGCGCATTGACAAAAACGTGCAGGGTCATTCCCGCGCCGTCGGGGTCAAGCGCATAGGAGACGATCTGACCGACCTGAAGCCGCCGGAAGAATACGGGCGAACCTATATCGAGCGAGCCGATGTTCTCACTTTTAAGCACGAACTCGCGCCCTGGCGTGCCCGAGGCCAAGACCGGCGGTGACTCGAGTCCGACGAAATCGCGTCGCTCTTTTTGCGCTGTGCCGACGTCCATTCCGATGTGAGAACCGGACAACAATGTCCCTATGCCCGATACCGTGCCACCTGAAATGCGCGGCCGAACGACCCAGAAGCGAGTGTCGTCGACGAGCATGCTGGAAGCGTTGCGGGACATTTCAGCGCTGGCGAGCACCGTTTTGTGATCGTCGGAAAGTGCAACACTTTTGATCGTGCCAATATCGACGTTCTTGAACTTGATCTTCGTCTTGCCAGCCTCGATACCCTCACCGGTGGTAAAGCTGATGGTGATGGTCGGGCCTTTTTGCCTGATCGACTGCACTGCCAGCCATCCGGCTATCAGGACGGCGACAAGCGGCACCAACCATACAAGCTGTATGCGCCACTTCGACCGTTTGACAACAACTGCTGTCGGAATACCGGGCGCATCCTGGTCATCTTTATTCACTTTCCGGCTCCACCGCGTCCCATATCAGCCGGGGATCGAATGACAGCGCGGCGAACATGGTCAGCACCACGACTGCGCCGAATGCGATCGCCCCGGGACCCGCCTCGATACTGGCAACCGAACCGAATTGCACGAGCGCGACCAGGATGGTAATGACGTAGATATCGAGCATCGACCAGCGGCCGACAAACTCCACCAAACGGTAAATACGCGTTCGCTGTCGTGGGATGAGGGGAGAGCGCAACTGAGTGCTCCACGCGAGATAGGCTAACGACAGGATTTTGAGCACGGGCACCACGACACTGGCGATGAAAACGATAGCCGCAAGCGACCACGATCCTGCGTTCCAGAGATAGACAACGCCGCTCAGGATCGTGTCGGATTGAGCCCCAAACAAGGTGCTGGTAACCATGACCGGCAAAAGAATGGCGGGGATGTAAAGGACCATGGCGCCGAAAACGAACGCCCAGGTGCGTACGAGACTATCGGGCTTGCGCCGATGCAGCGTGGCATCACAGCGCGGGCAGATGCCGGTATGGACGTGGGCAAAAAGCGGCTTTGAGAGCAAGCCACAGTCACGACAAACGAATAACCCGGCGCGCGCGGCCGTATCTGCCGTGGCACCTGCCTGTACCGCGTGTGACACACCACGGTCGCTCTGCACGGAATCGATACGCGCCCATATATCACGCGGATTAAACGTAACGGCCGCTGCCGCCAGCAGCAACATCACCGCTGCGAATGCCCAGATCGCGACGCCGGGGACAACGGTTGCGATGTGCTGGAGCTTGACGAGCGCGACCAGCATGCCGAGCATGAGCACTTCGATCATGCCCCAGGGCGCAACGTGCCGCAGCACACGAAGGACAAGTTCGGGTCTTTGAGGAAGACCACCGATATGCAGCGGACCGAGCAGATAGACAACAGCCGCTATGTTCAGTGACGGCATCAGGATCGTCGTCACGAACACGAGGCCCGCTATTGGCCACATGCCATGGACGTATAGGGACCAGGCTGCCCCAAAAAGCGTGGTTTCGACCAGTGTTCCATTGACCCAAAGTCCGACGATTGGAAAGCAGTTGGCGAGCACAAACAAAATCGCCGCTGCCGACGTGAACGCCAGTGCGCGATCGAACCTCGCCGGCATGCTGCGGTAGAGGGCTGCACCGCATCGTTGGCAACGCGCGGTGCCGACCTCCAGTAGCGGTGCCTCCCACTGGAGCAAATCACATTCATGACACGCAATTAACTTCGCTTCATTCATCTTCGGCATCCGCTTGGGGCGAGGTGCATGATCCAGGGGCGCGAGCCCTTGGTCCGGCTAGCGCCACAGGCATCGGCTAACTTGAGGGGAACCAGTTTTGTAGGGCGCCGCTTTCGAGAAGGTGCTGTGCATACAGGCGACGCGGGACCGGCCATACCGCAAGCGGGCAATCGTCGTCCTGTATGCCGGCTCATTTAAGTTGCGCAACCAGCGCATCAGCGCCCTTCTCGATACCGGTTTTCGATGCGTTTAGCGACCCGAAGCTCGCTCCGACGTTGTATGGATTCGGGTATTGCTTTGTCACGTAAGCACTGAGGAGTTTGTTGTTCGATGCGTCGTAGATTTCAACGGCGTACATGACCGAACCTGTGAAGGCGCCTTCCTTGCCACGGGCCGTTTGAACCACGTTGTAAATGCCGCCTGAAAGGTCAAACCGTGTGAAGGGGCCGAGAAAAGGAGTGGTTGTTGAAGCACCTGTCAGAGTCAGCTTGACGCGCAACGTGCTCGGACCTGGAGCATTCGCCAGTTCGAAGCGAGCCCGCAGTTTTTCCTCAAACTTGGATTGCATATAGCCGGCGAGCGCTTTTTTGTCTGAGTCGCTCATGTCGCCGAACTGGTTATCAGCGGCTCGATACACGACCACCGGATCAATAATCACCATCCTGTACTGCTGCCAATCCACCTGAGTCGAGAAGCGATACGGCACACGGCCGGACTTATCCTCTGGATCAGGTTTCAAATAGGACGACGACGTAATTCCAGAATATGCGACTGGCTGCACGCTTGAGCAACCAACCACAGTTGCGCAAATCGCGATGAGTAACAGATGCCGCGCCTTGATTGACTTGACCATTCAGATCTCCGGTTTCGATGCTGCACCTGTCGGTTTCCGGATCAGGTTCAGACATGACAGCTCATGTGAGGCGCAAGCGTAACACCGCAAATTATTTATGTAAACCGACCAGGCGGTTTGTTTTATAAATAAATCGCGGAATGTACCGAGGCATCGTCACGATGGGTTTTGCGTCAGGGGAGGGCTTGGAAATGGAGCAAGCACTTCGCGCACCATTTATCGACACCTTGGGATGGCCGCGGGTCGGTGCCTGGAACGCCACTGTCGTTGAGCGAGTCGGCGCCGCGGTTTTGCTTGTGTGATGTCGCTGCAGTCGCTCCTGGCGGCCCGTCGGAAACTGACCGTCCATCGCGGATCAGATCCGGATCCGGGCAATTCCCGTTGCCGCTATGCCGGGCAGATACGCTGCTCTCAAGCGCTTTGGTCGCTGTGGCTGGCGCTACGTGATGAGCGCGCGGAACGCGGTTTTTTGACTTTGGCGTCAGGAGAGGGCGGCCATTGGTCCTCGTCAAGCAGGCGATCGAACAAGCGCCCGCGCTCCTTGTCGGAAAATGGGCAGAGCCCGAAAACAGCCGTCAGTGCAAGGCCTCTGGCCGCTGACCAGCGCAACAGCGCCAGCTCCGGGTCGAGCGCTTCGGCCTTGATACGCTTGACCTTTTTTGCATCGCCCTCTCGAACCGTCGACAGAAGCTCAGGGTCTTCCACCAGGGCGGCGAGAATGGCAAGGGCGATCGAGTGCTGCTGGGTAGTGGATTCGCGCACTGTCGCAATCTGCGCTAACAGCGCGGCTTCGGGTTTGGTGTCGCCGATCGTAGCCAGGGAGTCTCGATAGAAGTTCTCGAAATATTCGGTCTGGTGCTCAAGCAACGCTTTCAGAACGTTCCCCTTCGTGCGGAACTGATGCATCAGCCCGCCCTTGCTGATACCGCTTTCGCGCGCAATGGCGTCAAACGTGAGCTGACCCGGACCATCCCGGGCAATGATGGTGAACGCCGCCTCGATGGCCAGTTTGCGGGAGCGTTCCGAGCGAGAGGGATTATCCATAATTTTTCTCAAGGGTTAATGCGAGTTCAGGCAGCCAGACAGAAGTATGCGAGAGCATCAGTTGCTATTCAAGCGTTCTGGATCTTTGCCAATGGAAGTACGCGTAACGCGCACGCCGATCATTTCCGCACGCCGATCATGTCGATGGCTTGCAGATGTCCCTGCGGCTCCCTGTTACCACTCGACTGTCGCCGATGACAGGCGTCCGTGACATTACCACGACCGCGGATCCGCAATTTCCTGCTGTTCGGGGCATGTCGGGTTTGTGCGGCCGAAGCGGGCACGCACATTTTATTTTACGGTTTCCGCGGCAGCACGAACGCATACCCGAGTGTGCAATCGCTTGGCCCTTCGTCATCCGCTTCCTCGGCGCCGCCGACCGACGAATACAGGGCCATCGCGGCGACATTGGTTCGATCCGTAAGCACCCACGCAACCGTGCAGTTGTGCGCCTGACCGACCTCGAACAGCGATCGCATACGGTCTTACCCAAACCGCGACACCGCTACGGTGGGGCGATTGCGACCTCGTTGATCCACATTTGTGGCGGCTTGTCCGGGTGGACATAATGGATCGCTGATGCAAATCCAATGACCAACCCGTCATCAATCGCAACGGCCAGATGATGTCGAGGGTCTCCGAGAAACTCCGCTGTCAGGTCCGCGTCGATCGGATTGTCGAACACCTCTGCGGCCACGTTCGCGAGAACGCTCTCGTCACCGGATCTCAGAACTTTGATCTCAACAGTCATGGACGGACCTTAGCGGCCGGGGCGGACTATCACATCACACATTGTCCTCGACTTTGCGCACAGTGGCGGCGTCCTCCGGGAATATCGGAACCACAGATCCTTTTCTGCTCTATTTGCCAGGTGATTCTGCCCGGGAGAACCCTGCCGTGATATTTCCGCAATCCGCGCCTATAACAGAATAGCTTCCTGCGAACGGACCCATGTGAGGACATGCCGATCGCGGAAAAGCAGAACACCACTCGTCGATCTCGACGCGAGCCGAGACATCCGCAGTGGCCTGCGTCGCCAACGCGATCATAAAACCACGCTGTGCACGGATGGATGACGACCCTGAAGCACAGTGCCGAGTCGCCACGAAAGATTGGCCGCACCGCAGACGCCGGCTAACCCCAACAGACCTACTAACCAGGAGCGATGCGATCATGCGCATACTCGTGAACGTCCACATACCGCACGAACCGTTCAACACGCTTGTTCGAGACGGCAGCGCTGGTGCCGTCATCTCGCAGATAGTGGAGGAATGCAAGCCGGAGGTGATCTATTTCACTGAACAAAGCAGGAAACGCGGTGCCGTTCTAGTCGTCGATATCGCGGAGCCCAGTGATCTTCCATCGATTGCAGAACCGTGGTTCCTCAAATTCAACGCGGAATGTGAGTTCCGGCTTGCGATGAAGCCCGAAGATCTACAAAAGGCCGGGCTCGATAAGCTCGGCGCGAAGTGGAAGTGACGCGTCGCGCAGTGAATCGGCATTCGCTAGGGTCATAAGGACCGACGGATGCCGTCTGCGTGGTGCGTCATTGGCGGGATCGTCATTCGAACGATACGTCAAGCTGCAGCGCGAAAGCGTCTGTCAACCAAGCCAACGACCTGAGCGGTTTTACTTGACGCACAAGCGCCCGATCAACGCTCTATCTTTCCATAGACGCTGCACCATCCGTTCGCACTGACGAATTTGCCCAGGAATATCGTGCAGGGACCTGAACGGTCGGCGGCAAGCCCCTTATAGTGGCGACAGTTCGCGCAGACCTGTCCGCTTACGTACTTGGGGTGTTCGGCTTTGTCGACGGATGTTGCGTCAATCCGATAGCCGAACAACCGCGCCGTCAGGTCGCTTTCAGAAACGGATCCGGTCTCGGCGAAGGCGTTGGCCCCCGGTACACAAGCGGAGACAAGTGACGCCGTTCGCAAAATGAAGTGACGACGTGGGGATTTCACAGTTCAACTCCTCAAACATGATCCCAAGAAGGCGACTGACTACGCAAGATCCCAAACGGGGTTGCGGTAGATCGACTCAAGCTCAATGGGCTAAATTGCGCGCCTGACGAAGCCATCGCAGCGGCGTGCGCAGCAATTGTGCGGCCGTGTGACTTACCTGACACTTACCGCGCAGGCGTGGATCGGGCGTGTTTCACTCAAGCCCATGAACCGGAGGATATTAAGTCCGCACCTCAGTTCGGTTAATATTTGTCGCTTGGGCGAACCTTGGCGGGTCATACGCGGCCTGATTTATTTCGAATGATTATGGGAACAGTAATGCCTAGTTTGAAGGAACTACTGGCACGGCGCGAAGCGCTCCAACAGGAGTTGGAGCAAGCCCGTCAGCAGGAAGCAGATCGAACGCTGCGCGAGATCGTCGCGAAAATGAGGGAATACAAGATCACGCTGCAGGAGGTAGTGGGCACCAAAGCCCATGTGCGCATGGTCCCGCCGGCGGCCAACGCGAAATATCGCGACCCGGCCACCGGGGCCACCTGGAGCGGGCGGGGACGGGTGCCCAACTGGATCGCAGACAAGAACCGGGACGATTTCCTTATCCAGCCATCTTTGTTTCGCAGTTAGTGCGGCGTCGCTTCGCGACGAGTCTCAGAGATGAGGACGCTGTGTCCCAAGCGCCGCCTCGTCACGGTTCGAAGTGCGGTTGCATCAACGCTTTAAACCACTCTATGAAAGCGATGAGCCTGCGCGAGCGTTGCCTGCGATGCGGATAGAGCGCTGAGACATCCATCGGCGCTGCTCTGAAGGCGGACATCACTTCGACCAGCGCGCCTGAGTTCAGCAGATGCTGCACGTCAAACCGCGGTATTTGAATCAGTCCCATCCCCGCGCAGCAGCAGGCGATGTAGTTCTCCGCATTGTTCACAATGACCCGGCTCGTTACCGGCACCTGCTCTTCCCGGCCCGCGATCAGGTATTCCCACCGCAATTCGCGGCCGGTCGCGGGGGAGGCATATCCGACACACAAGTGCCGGTCGGCCAGATCGTCGGGGCGTTCGGGAACGCCATGCTCGCGCAGATAACCCGGGCTCGCGCAGTTGATCATCGCAATGCTGCCAAGCGGTTGCGCCACGAGATTACTGTCGTGCAGGTTACCCACGCGAATGGCGCAATCCACACCTTCTTGCACCAGGTCGACCGCACGATCGGTCGAGCTCAGGACCAGCCGCAAGCCGGGGTGGCTACGCAGCAAGCCGGGCAGCGCGGGCACGACAAGGCGGCGGGCGATGCGACTGGGCATGTCGACGTTTAATTGTCCGGAGATCTGCCGCTGCCGGACCTGGAATAGCTGGTCAATTTCCTCCGCGTCAGCCAACAGCAGCCGCACCCGTTCCAACAGTTGAGCGCCGTCCGCGGTCAGCCGGACCCGGCGCGTGGTGCGATGTAATAACCGGATACCGACGCTGGCCTCCAGTTGCTGGATGGCGGCTGACACCGAGGCGCGCGGCCGCTCCAGCGCGTGTGCGGCCTTGATGAAGCTGCCCATATCGGCTACCTGGGCGAAGACACGGTATTGATCAAGTTTATCCATCGGATCGTTTTACCTTGATACGCCGTTTTCGACATCACTCTTCGCCGCAGCGCTCACCGTCACTTTGTCGTATAGCCGCCGTTGATGAGAATAGTCTGGCCCGTGATCCACCAGCCGTCGCTGACCAGATGGCGGATGAACGGCACCACGTCATTGATATCGGTCAGTCCGGTCTTGGAGAACGACGATAGCGCCGCAGCGGTCTTATGATAAGCGACCGCATCTTCCCCTTCCGCAGGATAGAAAAACGGCGTATCCATCGGCCCTGGGCCCACCGCGGTCACCGAGATGCCGCGTGCGCCGTACTCCTTGGCGGCAGCCCTCGTAAAATGCTCGACAGGGGCCTTGGAGCCGGCATAGGCGGCATAAAACGGAGTGAATGCACCCAGCAGCGAAGTGACCAGCGTGACGATCTTGCCACTGTCGTTGACGTGCTTGCCGGCTTCCTTGAGAAAGAAGAACGCAACCTTTGAATTGACTGCGGCCATCTCGTCATACTCGGCCTCGCTGATGTCCGTGAATGACTTCTTCAGCACCTTGCCGACCGTGTTGATGGCGATGTCAGGCTTGCCGACCGCGGCTACGGCATCGGCAAAGAGCTTCTCTACAGCGCCCGCGCTGATCAGGTTTCCCTGTAAGGCCACCGCCTCGGCGCCCGCAGACCTGATCGCGGCTACCGTGGCATCGGCTTCAGTTTTGCTGCTGGCGCTGTTGTAATGAATGGCGACAGCTTCGGCTCCTTGCGCAGCGAGGTCACGGGCGATCAGGCCGCCAAGGTTCTTCGCGCCGCCCGCGATGAGGACGACTTTGCCTTTGATGGAATGGTTTGCCATGAGGATCTCCTTTCAGTTCGGGAGATTCAAGTCTACTCAGGATCGGCCGGAGAATAAGCGCCCGCAACCTGGATGGATTATCCAGAAAAACAGTCCAATCCTCGCGTCCGTGCCGTTCATGATGGATTGCCCCGTGAACTACCACTTAATTCAATCGAATGGATTATGAAATAATTCATAATTAAATTTGAAAGAAATATGCGACGACATGCCGCACATTTATATTCGGTAATGAGTTTTGCAAAAAATGTTGTTAATTAATTTATCTTATTGAGATAGCATCGACCCGAATTTAAAAAACACATTGAAAGGAGACACAAAGAACGAAGACAGGGCTTAAGTAATGAATGGAAAAACATCGGTAGGGTGGCCCCGGTTCCTGGCGACCAAGTACCTGGCACTCTG
>Ga0255336_100745_pt1 | contig 38309 bp, 35 predicted proteins | sample MeOH1_35cm_T3_17_FD_189102 | JGI IMG/M metagenome (GOLD analysis project Ga0255336, IMG submission 189102) | Sandy soil microbial communities from University of British Columbia, Vancouver, Canada - MeOH1_35cm_T3_179 | ecosystem: Engineered > Artificial ecosystem > Sand microcosm > Unclassified ...
CTGTTAATTTTTAAAGATCGGTACGCATTCACTACCGAACCGCCACCACCGCAATTGCCAACCTCACAACCACCCGGCACCGCTTCGTTCTGCGTCGCTGCATCAGCAGCAGAGAAACGAGATTATGAAGGCTCTTTTTCGTTTCGTCAACAACATTTTTTCGCTTTCGCTTAAAACCTGCTGACGCTACGGCCGCTGGTTTCTGCCGCGGCCCTCGTTCGCAAACGAGGAGGCGAATCTTAGGTGAACATCGGCCATATGACAAGGGTTTGACCGAATTCTTTTTTGGCGGCTCAATTACGGGTCGATTTCACCACTGCGTCCACCGGAACCGCGTCGGCCATTGCTGCATAGCCGGCGTCGCTGGGGTGGATGTGGTCACCACTATCAAAGCTGCGCTGCAAGCGGTCCGGCTGCGCTGGATCACGCAGTGCAGCGTCGAAATCCACGACGCCGTCGAAGGCATGGCTGGTCCGGATCCACCGGTTGACGGCGAGCCGGATGCTCTCTCGCTGCGGCGGAAGCGATGCCGGCGTCAACGTCGCGCCGAACACCTTCACGCCAGCATGCCTGGCGGTGGCGATCACCCTCTGATATCCGGCGATCAGGTCGGCAGCCGTCACTGTGGTGTGCGGAAAATCGCAGTCGAGACCGCCACGCGGCGGCATTGCCGCAAAGTTGATGTCGTTGATGCCAATCAGCAGGATCGCCGTCTTGACGCCCGGACGCCTCAGCGCGTCGTGCTCAAAGCGCGTTGCAAGCGCGTCGCCGTAACAGGGAGAGTCGCTCAGCAGGCGGTTGCCGCTGATGCCCAGATTGACGATCGCGGTCGAGCGCTCCCCCGTCGCGGCAAACCGGCGAGCCAGCGCGTCCGGCCAGCGGCGATTCTGGTTCAGGCTGGAGCGCATACCGTCCGTGATCGAGTCGCCGATGGCAGCAACGGCGGCAGACGCGGGCGTCGTGTCGACCGAAAGCCCGGTCACCCACACATATTGCGTAAACCGCCCGCGAAACGCGTCCGCAGACGCATCCGCCGCATGATTACCCGGCGCGGAAACGTAATTCACCTGGTTCGACACGCGATGCCACGCTACGGCACGCTGCTCCGGCCCCATAAACGCGCTGACGGCATAAGGCACCCCTGCGGCGACGTCGATCGCGACAGGGTCGCTCTCCGACTCCCCGCCCGGCGGAATCGAGATCACGCCTTTGCCACCGAACGCCACGCGCGTCTCACCGTTATCGGCTGCCGCCGCGCCGCCTGTCGAGCGTGCGATACGCAAATCCTCGATGACGAGCGGAGTCTTGCCGTACTGGTTGCTAAGGTGGACTCGCGCCGACCTTCCGGACAGCGTCGGATAAACAATCTGGCGAACCGTGCGCCCCGCGACTTCCGGCGCGCGATAGAGCGGCGGCAGGTCCGCCCGCTGGGGAATGGGTTGCAGCGCCGTCGCCCATGCGGTGACCCAATGTGCCGGGGCGTCGGCGGCGAAAGCGGTCGGGGAAACGGCAAACTGGATAAACAGTGCCGCGCCGCATGCGGCAGCCAAGGTGCGAATGCTCATTCGGGGAAGTCGGTTCGAGGCGAAACATGCATTGTGCCCGATCGCCGCAGCCGCCGCGGGTGGGCGCGACGGCGTTTCACCCCAGACTCAGGCCGCTTGCGCGCCGGTCATCTTCAACGCGAGCGCTTCAGCGACTTCGATCCCGTCGATCGCCGCTGAGTAGATCCCACCGGCATAGCCTGCTCCTTCGCCAGCCGGATACAGACCTTCGACATTCATGCTCTGGTAGTCGTCCCGGCGCCGCACGCGAATCGGCGAAGACGTTCTCGTTTCGACTCCCGTCAGCACCGCATCGTGCATCGCAAAACCGGCGATCTTCTTGTCCATCTGCGGCAAAGCTTCGCGAATGGCCTCGATCACGTAGTCCGGAAGCGCTGTGCTTAGATCGGTGGGATGCACACCGGGCTTGTACGATGGCGCCACGGAGCCCAGCGACGTGGACGGCCGGCCAGCAATGAAATCGCCGACCAACTGACCCGGCGCCATATAGTTGCCGCCACCGAGTTCAAAAGCCCGCTCTTCCCATTTGCGCTGGAAGGCGATGCCGGCGAGCGGGCCGCCCGGATAATCGTCCGGCGTGATGCCGACCACGATCCCGGCATTGGCATTGCGCTCCGCCCGCGAATACTGGCTCATGCCGTTGGTCACCACCCGGCCCGGCTCGGAAGTCGCCGCCACCACCGTGCCCCCAGGGCACATGCAGAAGCTGTAAACGGTACGGCCATTGCTGCAGTGATGCACCACCTTATAGTCGGCAGCGCCCAACTGCTTGTGGCCGGCAAATTTGCCGAAACGGCTGCGATCGATCAAACCCTGCGGATGTTCAATGCGGAAACCGAGTGAAAACGGCTTCGCCTCGATATAGACGCCGCGGTCGTTCAGCATCTGGAAGGTATCGCGCGCGCTATGGCCGACCGCCAGCACCACGTGATCGCAGCGCAGCGTTTCACCGGTCGACAGCTTCAACCCGCGCATTTTGCCCTGATCGATCTCGATATCGTCGACGCGGGTTTCGAAGCGCACCTCGCCACCCAGTTCGTGAATGGTCGCGCGCATTTTCTCGACCATGCTGACCAGCCGGAACGTGCCGATATGAGGCCGGCTCAGATACAGAATGTCTTCCGGCGCGCCGGCCCGCACGAATTCGTCGAGCACCTTGCGGCCGTAGTGTTTCGGATCCTTGATCTGGCTGTACAGCTTGCCGTCCGAGAAGGTGCCCGCGCCGCCTTCGCCGAACTGCACGTTCGACTCGGGATTGAGCACCGACTTGCGCCACAGGCCGAAAGTGTCTTTGGTGCGCTCGCGCACGGCCTTGCCGCGCTCGAGGATGATCGGCCGGAAGCCCATTTGCGCGAGGATCAGCCCGGCAAACAGGCCGCACGGCCCCATGCCGATCACCACCGGACGTGGCGCGGTCATCTGCGCCGGCGCCCTGGCGACAAACTTGTAGGCCATGTCGGGCGTGACGCCGCAGTGGGGCACGTCGGCGAGCCGCTTGAGTGCCGCCGCTTCATCCGCAACCTCGACATCGACGATGTACGTGAGCTTGATGTCGGCGCGCTTGCGGGCGTCGTGCGCGCGGCGAAACACGGTGTATCGGATGAGCCCGTCCGCGGCCACGCCGAGTTCCGCGAGGCGCGCACGCACGGCGGCTTCGAGGGCGCTCTCGGGGTGATCGAGCGGGAGTTTGATTTCGCTTAGACGTAACATGAGTACCGGGGGATGCAGGAAGGCCGCAAATTGCGGCCAATTCGCAATTTTATAGGTTTAGCGTCGGCACGGGGCATCGGCACTGACGAAACGCCTCGGCGACGAAACCGTCCCGGTCCTATCGGCACGACCGACCTATCTCAAAAAATTTATTAACCGACCGGTCGGTTGGTTTATACTGTGCGCACACAGACAACTTCCGCAGAGAGCGTCCCCATGTACACGCAATCCCTGGATATTCCCGGCAATGTTGCCCCGCTCGACGCGGGCGCCAACTCGCCCGAGCAGGCGAAATTCGACGCGGTTATGGCCGCCGACGGCAAGATCGAAGCTCAGGACTGGATGCCGGAGGCTTACCGCAAGACGCTGGTTCGGCAGATTTCGCAGCACGCGCATTCGGAAATCGTCGGCATGCTGCCGGAAGGTAACTGGATCACGCGCGCGCCCAGCCTGAAGCGCAAAGCGATTCTGCTCGCCAAGGTTCAGGACGAAGCCGGCCACGGTCTCTATCTATATAGCGCGGTCGAAACGCTCGGTGCGTCGCGCGACCAGTTGATCGCGGCGCTGCATTCGGGCAAAGCGAAATATTCGAGCATCTTCAATTACCCGACGCCCACATGGGCGGACGTCGGCGTGATCGGCTGGCTGGTGGACGGCGCGGCGATCATGAACCAGATTCCGCTGTGCCGTTGCACGTATGGCCCGTATGCGCGCGCCATGATCCGCATCTGCAAGGAAGAGTCGTTCCACCAGCGCCAGGGTTTCGATGCACTCATGGCGATGATGTCCGGCACCGAAGCACAGCGCGAGCTGGTCCAGCAGGCCGTGGATCGCTGGTGGTGGCCGGTGCTGATGATGTTCGGCCCGAGCGACAAGGATTCGGTCCACAGCAGCCAGTCGTCGAAATGGGGCATCAAGCGCATCTCGAACGACGATCTGCGTCAGAAATTCGTCGACGCCACCGTCGACCAGGCCAAGGTGCTCGGCGTCACGCTGCCCGACCCGGATCTGAAGTGGAACGAAGCGCGCGGGCATTACGACTACGGCGACATCGACTGGGAAGAATTCTGGCGTGTGGTGAATGGCGACGGCCCGTGCAACCGCGAGCGTCTTGCCACCCGCGTCAAAGCCCACGACGACGGCGCCTGGGTCCGCGAAGCCGCCCTCGCCCACGCCGAAAAGCAGCGCCAGCGCGCACAACAGCACGCCGCCTGACTCGCGCGGCATGTCAGACAAAGAATCAGGAGATCTGCAATGAACAAGGAATGGCCGATTTGGGAAGTCTTCGTGCGTAGCAAGCAGGGACTCGACCACAAACACTGCGGCAGCCTGCACGCGGCCGACGCGCCGATGGCGCTGCGCATGGCCCGCGACGTCTACACGCGCCGCCAGGAAGGCGTGAGCATCTGGGTGGTGCCGTCGTCGGCGATCACGGCGTCCGCGCCGGAAGACAAGGCGGAGCTGTTCGAACCGGCTGGCGACAAGATTTACCGCCACCCGACGTTCTACACGCTCCCCGACGAAGTCAACCACATGTAAGCGCGGCCATGAACATCACGCCTCAACATCTGCAATACGTGCTGCGCCTCGCGGATAACGCGCTGATCCTCGGTCAGCGCAATACCGAATGGAGCGGCCACGGCCCGATCCTCGAAGAGGACATCGCGCTGTCGAACATGAGCCTCGACCTGATCGGCCAGGCGCGCCTGCTCTACACGCACGCCGCCTCGCTCGAACAGCAGCTCACCGGCAAAAACCGCACGGAAGACGACTACGCGTATTTTCGTGCCGAGCGCGAATTCGCCAACTACACGCTCGCCGAGTTGCCGCATGTCGGCCCGCTGTCGGCCACGGCTAAAGCCGAGAAGGATTACGCGGTCACCATCGTGCGCAATTTTCTCTACTCGACGTTGATGGCTCATCTGTGGACAGCCCTCACGGCGTCCACCGACGAGCAACTGGCGGCGATCGCGTCGAAGTCGATCAAGGAAACCAGCTATCACGTGCATCACGCACGCGAGTGGCTGATCCGTTTCGGCGACGGCACCGAGGAATCGCATCGCCGCGCGCAGGCCGCGCTGGACTATCTGCTGCCCTATACCCGCGAATTCTTCAGCACGGATGCGGTGGAGGAGACGATTGCGGCAGCCGGCATCGGTCCGCTGACCTCGGAACTCGAAGCCGCCTGGCTCGACGACGTACGCGCCACGCTCGACGAAGCCACCTTGAAGCTGCCCGAACCGGTCAGGCACATCACTACCGGCAAACACGGCGAGCATTCCGAGCACATGGGTTTCGTGCTGGCCGAAATGCAGAGCCTTGCGCGCCAGCATCCCGGCGCCACCTGGTAAGCCGACCATGACGACTTCGACTGCCTTTGGCCCGACCGGCACGACCGACGCCGCGCTCGAACGCGCTTGGGCCGTGCTCGAAACGGTGCCCGATCCGGAGATTCCAGTAGTGTCGATTCGCGAGCTCGGCATTCTGCGCGACGTACGGCGCGCCGCCGACGGCACGCTCGAAGTCGTGATCACGCCGACCTATTCCGGTTGCCCTGCCATGTCGCAGATTGCCGAGGACGTCGCGCATGCGCTCGACGTGGCGGAGCTCAAGCCGTATCGGGTCGCCACCGTGCTCGCGCCCGCCTGGACCACCGACTGGATGACCGCCGACGCGCGCGAAAAACTGCGCGCCTACGGCATCGCGCCGCCCACGGGCAATTGCGGTTCCGCCACGCCGGCTCAGGAAAAAGTGATGCGCTTCGTGCCACGGGCGCTGCCCGCGCCGTCGTGCCCACGTTGCGGCTCGGCGCATACCGAGCGTCTTGCGCAATTCGGCTCGACGGCCTGCAAAGCCTTGTACCGCTGCCTCGACTGCCGCGAACCCTTCGACTACTTCAAACCATACTGATATGGCCACCCCGCAATTTCATCCGCTGCGTATCCGCGAAGTGCGGCCCGAAACCGCCGACGCGGTCTCGGTCGCCTTCGAAGTCCCCGCTGAACTGCGTGAACAGTATCGCTTTACGCAAGGCCAGTTCGTCACGTTGAAGACGCATATCGACGGCGAGGAAACACGCCGTTCGTATTCGATCTGCGTCGGCGTCACCGATTACGACCGCGACGGCGAACTGCGCATCGGCATCAAGCGCGTGCGCGGCGGACGCTTCTCGAACTTCGCCTTCGACACGCTGCAGCCTGGCCACACGATCGACGTGATGACGCCGGACGGCCGGTTCTTTACCCACCTGAACGCCGATCAGGGTCAGCAATACCTGGCGTTCTCGGGCGGCTCGGGCATTACGCCGGTGCTGGCCATCATCAAGACGACGCTCGAAGTCGAGCCGCGCAGCACCTTTACGCTCGTCTACGGCAATCGCAGCGTCGATCAGATCATGTTCGCGGAAGAGCTCGAAGACCTGAAGAACCGCTTCATGAACCGCTTCGTGCTCTATCACGTGCTGTCGGACGATCTCCAGGACGTCGAACTGTTCAATGGCGTGCTCGATCAGGAAAAGTGCGCGGCCTTCATCGAGAATCTGCTGCCGGCCGATGCGATCGACGAAGCGTTCATCTGCGGCCCCGCTCCGATGATGGACGCCGCCGAAGCCGCGCTGAAAGCCGCCGGCGTGCCGCCGGAAAAGGTGCACGTGGAGCGCTTCGGTTCGCCGCTGCCGCAAGCGGGCGTGCCGCAGATCGAAATCACCGAGGACACCCCGGCCGCGGACCTCGAAATCGTGCTCGACGGGAAACGCCGCAAGCTGCGTCTGCCTTATCAGGGCGTGAGCGTACTCGACGTCGGCCTGCGCGCCGGCCTCGCGCTGCCTTACGCTTGCAAGGGCGGCGTCTGCTGCACCTGCCGCGCGAAGGTGCTCGAAGGCGAAGTAAAGATGGACAAGAACTACACGCTCGAAGAACACGAAATCCGCGACGGTTTCGTGCTGACGTGCCAATGCCATCCGGTCAGCGACCGCGTGGTGGTGAGCTACGACGAACGTTGAGCCACGCTTTGAGCAGTTCCGCGATCCGCTTACACTAGGGGCCGCTCGCGACCGGACGCCCGTTCCGGTCGGTGAGCGGCCCCTCATGTCGTTAACCGCCCTACGCCACTGCCGATGAGCACGATCCACCTCACCAACGGCGACGTCGCCGCCGAGTCACTGCGCACCGCGCTGCGGGATGCGGGCCGCGACGATCGCGTGCACGCGCTGCGAGACGATCTCGCAGTCGGCCCGTTGCGCGGCGTCGACGACGCCCCCGACGTGCGCGCGGACTTCTGGGATCGCGTAAGCGCCGACACCCGGCGCGATTTCCTTCGGGAAATCCGCGAGCAGGACGCGGCGCTGGAGAACATCGTGCGCGCCGAAGTGAACCTCGTGGTCTGGCACGGCGACAGCGCTTCGGATCAGTTGATGCTGCGCCGCGTCTGCTATCACCTGCGCAACAGCCCGCAGCGGCTGAACGAAGTGCGTCTGTCGATCCGCGATCTCACGGATCCGGGCGCATGGGCGCACAGCCGCAAAGACCGGGCGACGTCTGTGGGCATGTTCGCGCCGACCGTGCTGCAAGCGCGGCTGGCGGACGCCGCGCCGATTTCCGTGCTGCGCATCAGCCGGCTCGCGCTCGAATGGCAGGAAGTCAAACACGCGAACGGCGAAACGCGGCGCTGGCGCGACAACACGTTCACGAGCGGCAGCTTCATGGAACTGGACGCGCTGATTCTCGAGCATGTCAGCGATGACTGGCAGCCCGCCGCGCGCGTTGCCGCCGCATTGATGGCCGCCGAATTCGGATTTCTGGTGAGCGACAGCATTGTGCTGTGGCGCTTCCGCGAACTGGCCGCAGCCCGGCGCATCAAGCTGCGCGGCGACGCGAACGCGTGGCGCACGCTGGAATTGTGCGCGGCGTTCGCCCCCTGTCCACACTAATAGAACAGACGACTATGGCCCGTACCCGAGCCCCCGACCACGAAACCCAACGCGAGCAGATTCTCGAGCTTGCCGCGGCGAAATTCGCCCAGACCAGCTATCCCAGCACCTCGATGGCCGATCTCGCCGCGGCGAGCGGCACGTCGAAAGCGCGGCTCTACCACTACTACGCGAGCAAGGAAGCGATCCTGTTCGATCTGCTCGACCGCTACACCAAGCGGCTCATGCTGATCATCGCCGAGGTGGAAGGCGCGAGCCAGCGGCGCGGCTTGTCGGAGCGGGAAACCTTTGCGGAGTTGATCCGCGCGTTTCTGTCGGAATATGAGACATCGCACAGCCGGCACGTCGCGTTGTTGAACGACGTGAAGTATCTGGTCGACGCCCAGCGCGAAGTGATCCTGAACCGCCAGCGCGATGTGGTCGCGGCATTTGCGCGGCAGTTGGCGCGTGCTTACCCAGAGCGCGCCACGCGCGAAAACCAGACCGCGCTCACCATGATGGTGTTCGGCATGATCAACTGGACATTCACCTGGCTGAAGCCGGATGGTCGCCTGGGTTACCGTGAATTCGCCGAGCAGGTAGTCGGCATGGTGGACCACGGGCTGAGTTCGAATCCGGCCTGATTGCGCACCGCAACAATATTCAGCCGACATAGTGATGCGAAGTGGTCGATATACGACATCATATCGAGAACGCTCGTTTTATTTATTTTCACAAAAAAATCAATAACATAAAAATAGGGCGCTACCTTTTTAGGCATTCCCTTCAGAATTTTGTACGGGTTTTCCCTAGTGATCGAGGCGGGTTTCCGCTAAAATTGCTTTTGCGGTGCACCACGCCGTTCGATTAAAAGGAGAACCCGACCATGAACTTGATTACACCCCGCGCCGCTGAGCCGATCGTCGCGCACGATCGTTCGACGCAGCCAGCCGGTCGTGCGCCAGCTCTGGTCCGCGAACTCACCGCCGTCGACCGCGAACGGCTGCTTACCCACTTCCTCGCGCTCGACGAAGACGACCGCCTGCTGCGCTTCGGCCAGATCGTGCCGGACCATGTGATCGAAAACTACGTCCGCGCGATCGACTTCACGCGCGACACCGTTTTCGGCGTCTTCAACAGCCAATTGCAACTGACCGGCGTCGGCCACCTGGCTTATCTGCCTGCTGAAGGCGACAAGCGCACGGCGGAGTTCGGCGTGTCCGTGCTGGAAAGCGTTCGCGGCCAGGGCATCGGCTCGAAACTCTTTGAACGCGCCGCCATTCGCAGCCGCAATACGCACGTCACCACGCTGTATATGCACTGCCTGTCGCGCAACTCGACCATGATGCACATCGCCAAGAAGGCGGGCATGAAGATCGAATACGCCTATGGCGAGGCAGACGCTTATCTGACGCTGCCGCCGGCGGACCACTCGAGCATCATCGCCGAAATGCTGCAGGAGCAGGCTGCGGTGTTCGACTACGCGCTCAAGCGCCAGGCACGTCAGGCGTCCAAGCTGTTTGAAACATTCATGCCGACGAAGGTTGCGGCCGCAGCCTGACAGCCTTGTGCGTTGGAAAAAATAAAGGGCGGTTCACTTTGTGAACTGCCCTTTTTGTTTGTCGAGCGCGCCTGCGCACACGCTGACGTCCTCACAAAATCGGCAGCGCCGTCGTCTCCTTGATCTTTTCGAGCGAGAAGCTCGTTTTCACGTCGATCACCGACGGATGGTGCAGCAACTGGTCCTGCACAAAGCGCGAAAAGTGCGCCATGTCCTCCACCTGGACACGCAGCAGATAGTCCATGTCGCCGGTCATTGCATGGCACGCCACCACTTCTGGCCACGCCTGAACAGCCGCGCGAAACAGATCGGCATGGGTCGCGTCGCCGCGCGGGCTGAGCGCCAGACCACCGCGTTTTTCCAACCGCACATTCACGTACGCGAGTAAATCGAGCCCAAGTCGCTGCGCGTCGAGCAACGCGACATAGCCGCGGATCACGCCGCTCTCTTCCAGCCGGCGGATACGCCGCAGGCACGGACTCGGCGAAAGATTGATGCGCTCGGCGATCTCCTGATTCGACAGCCGGCCATTCTCCTGCAGGATCGCCAGAATCCGCCTGTCGATGGCATCTATCTCTACATTGGCCATTTTCTGCCGTCCATTCGCTATATCGAGCTAAAAAATAGCGTCAGCGTATCGGTACGCGATTAACTTCGCAAGTTTTGGTCGCAGGCAGGCCTTTACACTTGCGCCATTCAGTCGCGCTTACCCGCATACCCCCGCTCGCGCCACGCGCCGGCCCACATGAGGAGACAGACAATGCAGGTTTCAACCTGGGAAAACCCGCTCGGCACCGACGGTTTCGAGTTCATCGAGTACACCGCACCGGATCCGAAGGCGCTCGGCAAGCTGTTCGAACAGATGGGGTTCACTGCGGTCGCGCGGCATCGTCATAAAGACGTGACGCTGTATCGCCAGGGGGAAATCAACTTTATCGTCAATGCGGAGCCGGATTCGTTCGCGCAACGCTTTGCGCGTCTGCACGGCCCGTCGATCTGCGCGATCGCTTTCCGCGTTCAGGATGCCGCCAAGGCGTACAAGCAGGCGTTGGAAAAAGGCGCCTGGGGCTTCGACAACAAAACCGGCCCGATGGAATTGAACATTCCAGCGATCAAAGGCATTGGCGACTCGCTGATCTATTTCGTCGACCGTTGGCGCGGCAAGAACGGCGCCGAGCCGAACAGCGTCGGCAACATCGACATTTACGACGTCGACTTCGAGCCGATTCCCGGCGCGAACCCGAATCTGGTGGGTCACGGCCTGACCTATATCGACCACCTGACGCACAACGTGCATCGCGGCCGCATGCAGGAGTGGGCGGAGTTCTACGAGCGCCTGTTCAATTTCCGCGAAGTGCGCTATTTCGACATTGAAGGCAAAGTGACGGGCGTGAAGTCGAAGGCGATGACTTCGCCGTGCGGCAAGATCCGCATCCCGATCAATGAAGAAGGTTCGGACACTGCCGGCCAGATTCAGGAGTATCTCGACGCGTACCGCGGCGAAGGCATTCAGCACATTGCGCTCGGCACCAACGACATCTATCGCACGGTGGACGGCTTGCGCGCGGCGAACATCTCGCTGCTCGATACCATCGACACTTACTATGAACTGGTGGATCGCCGCGTGCCGAATCACGGCGAGCCGCTGGACGAACTGCGCAAACGCAAGATTCTGATCGACGGCGCGCCCGAAGATTTGTTGCTGCAGATCTTCACCGAAAACCAGATCGGCCCGATCTTCTTCGAGATCATTCAGCGCAAGGGCAATCAGGGCTTTGGCGAGGGCAACTTCAAGGCGCTGTTCGAATCGATCGAACTGGATCAGATTCGCCGTGGCGTGGTGCAGGACAAAGCCTGACGCTCATGGTGGCGCGGGATCGGTAGATACCAAATGAAAAGGGCGAGGATCTCACGATCCTCGCCCTTTTCATTTATGCCGTTGTCTCAAGCGGACCCTGGATGGCTTGGTGGGACAACGGCCGGTTATTCAATCGACACGCTGCACAGGCGGCGTATCACGAATTCTGGTCTTGACCGTCGGCCTTGGTGGATCGCGTGACGCTGCCAAAGGCAATACGTGCGGGCGCCACCTGCGCCGTGCGAGTCACCGCGTTTGACTGCGCCCCTACGCTGCCCGAGTTCGAGCGCACCGGTGCGCTCATGGCAAAAAATGCGGCCGAAACCATCAGGAAGGTCTGGATGTTTCTCGTGTTCATGCGTACTCCTTTTCTAACTACCCTGCTGTCGTGAAGCTCCGCCGAATGCGGAGCGTTGCGCGGACATTGCTCGCAGGTGGGGTGTTAGACAGAAATTTCAACTACGGTTCCGCAGATTTATAGTTTTTACAGCTTGTTACAAGCACACGAGCAGGTGTTGCAGGTGTCGACAGCAAAACGCTGCACGAGCCGGCCAGTATCGCTGCGAAGCCGCCTTTTCTGAAGACCTGCGGCGGGTTTTCACCAGTGCTACCATCGCTTGAAACACGTCAATATGGCGGCCCCGGCCCTCCGCATTCACAAGATGCCGGGGCTCAAAAAAAGTTTTGGTGATCCCAAACTGGTTGGAGGAGTACACATAATGAATGCCCCGCTAGACGCAGGTCAGCGAGCCTCGCTCGAAGCCGCGTTATCTTCCGTCACGCTCGACGACAAATACACCCTCGAACGCGGCCGCGCGTACATGAGCGGCATTCAGGCGCTGGTGCGTCTGCCGATGCTGCAGCAGGAACGCGACCGGGCCGCCGGGCTCAACACCGCCGGCTTCATCTCCGGTTACCGTGGTTCGCCTCTGGGCGGGCTCGACCAATCCCTGTGGAAGGCGAAACAGCATCTCGCCGCGCATCAGGTCGTGTTCCAGCCAGGCGTCAACGAAGACCTCGCGGCCACCGCCGTTTGGGGTTCACAACAAGTCAATCTGTACCCGAGCGCCAAATACGACGGCGTGTTCTCGATGTGGTACGGCAAAGGCCCCGGCGTCGACCGTTCCGGCGACGTCTTCAAGCACGGCAACTCGGCCGGTTCGGCGCAACACGGCGGCGTTCTCGTCCTCGCCGGCGACGATCATGCGGCCAAGTCCTCCACGCTCGCCCATCAGTCCGAACACATTTTCAAGGCGTGCGGCCTGCCGGTGCTGTTTCCCTCGAACGTGCAGGAATATCTCGACTTCGGTCTGCACGGCTGGGCAATGAGCCGCTATTCCGGCCTGTGGGTCGCGATGAAGTGCGTGACCGACGTGGTCGAGTCGTCGGCTTCGGTCGATATCGATCCACACCGCACGAAGATCGTCCTGCCGGAAGATTTCGCGATGCCCGAGGGCGGCCTGAATATCCGCTGGCCGGATCCGCCGCTGGTGCAGGAAGCGCGTCTGCTCGACTACAAGTGGTACGCCGCTCTCGCCTATGTGCGGGCCAACAAACTCGACCGCGTCGAAATCGATTCGCCGCATGCGCGCTTCGGCATCATGACCGGCGGCAAGGCGTATCTGGACGTGCGTCAGGCGCTGACCGATCTCGGTCTCGACGACGAAACGTGCTCGCGCATCGGTATCCGTCTCTATAAGGTCGGCTGCGTCTGGCCGCTCGAAGCGCAAGGCGCGCAGGCTTTCGCGCGCGGCCTCGACGAAATTCTGGTGGTCGAGGAAAAGCGCCAGATTCTCGAGTACGCGATCAAGGAGGAGCTGTACAACTGGCCCGACGCGCAGCGCCCGCGCGTGTTCGGCAAGTTCGACGAAAAGGACGGCGCGGGCGGCGAATGGTCGGTGCCGATGGGCAACTGGTTGCTGCCGGCGCATTACGAACTCTCGCCGGCGATCATCGCGAAGGCCATCGCCACACGGCTCGACAAATTCGACCTGCCTTCCGACGTGCGCGCTCGTATCGCCACGCGCATCGCGGTGATCGAAGCGAAGGAAAAAGCGCTGGCGCGGCCGCGCGTCGAAGCCGAACGCAAGCCGTGGTTCTGCTCCGGCTGCCCGCACAATACGTCGACTAATGTGCCGGAAGGCTCGCGCGCGATGGCTGGCATCGGCTGCCATTACATGACGGTCTGGATGGACCGCGGCACCAGCACGTTCAGCCAGATGGGCGGCGAAGGCGTCGCGTGGATCGGCCAGGCGCCGTTCACGAACGACAAACACGTCTTCGCCAATCTCGGCGACGGTACCTACTTCCACTCCGGGCTGCTCGCGATTCGCGCGGCGATCGCGTCGAAGGCGAACATCACCTACAAGATTCTCTATAACGACGCCGTGGCCATGACGGGCGGCCAGCCGGTCGACGGCGTGCTGACCGTGCCGCAGATCACCCACCAGCTCGCCGCCGAAGGCGCGACGAAGATCGTGATCGTCACCGACGAGCCGGAGAAATACTCGGCGAACGTCGGCCTCGCGCCGGGCATCGACGTCCATCACCGCGACAAGCTCGACGACGTGCAGCGCCAGCTGCGCGAAGTGTCCGGCACGACGATCCTGATCTACGACCAGACCTGCGCGACGGAGAAGCGCCGTCGCAGGAAACGCGGCGCCTATCCGGATCCGGCGCGCCGCGTCGTGATCAACGAGGCAGTGTGCGAAGGCTGCGGCGATTGCTCGGTAAAGTCCAACTGCCTGTCGGTCGAGCCGCTCGATACCGAGTACGGCACGAAGCGCCAGATCAATCAGTCCACCTGCAACAAGGACTTTTCATGCGTGAACGGCTTCTGCCCGAGCTTCGTCTCCGTTGAAGGCGGTCAGTTGCGCAAGCCCAAGGCCGCCTCAGGCATTGTCGGCGACGCGATGCCGCCGGTGCCGGAGCCCGAACTACCGTCTATGGACAGGCCGTACGGCGTGCTGGTGACGGGCGTCGGCGGCACGGGTGTCGTGACGATCGGCGCGCTGCTCGGCATGGCCGCGCACCTGGAGAACAAGGGCGTCACAGTGCTCGACGTCACCGGCCTCGCGCAGAAAGGCGGCGCCGTGATGAGCCACGTGCAGATCGCGAAGAATCCGGCCGACATCCACGCAACGCGTATCGCTATGGGTGAAGCCAGTCTGGTGATCGGCTGCGATGCGATCGTGACCGCCAGCGACGAATGCGTCTCGCGCATGCAGGCAGGCCGCACACGCGTCGTGTTGAACACGGCGCATACGCCGACCGCCGAGCTCATCAAGAACCCGAACTGGCGCTTCCCGGGCAGCAGCACGGAAGCCGATGTGCGTGCCGGCGCCGGCGACGAAGGCGTCGATACGGTCGACGCGAATCACTTCGCCGTCGCATTGCTCGGTGATGCGATCTATACGAATCCGTTCGTACTCGGCTACGCATGGCAACGCGGCTGGGTGCCGCTCACGTATCAGTCGCTGATGCGCGCCATCGAGCTGAACAACGTCCAGGTCGAAAAGAACCGGGCGGCGTTCGAATGGGGCCGCCGTGCAGCGCACGACCTGGCCGCGGTACGCCAGCTCGCGCAATCACAGGGGCGCGGCGCCGCCGCGGAAGCAATGAGCAGCAAGATCATCTCGCTGCACACGCCGAAAGCGCTCGACACGCTAATCGACAAACGCGCCGCGTATCTGACGGCGTGGCAGAACAGCGCGTATGCCGACCGTTATCGCGCGCTGGTGTCGCAGGTACGTGCGGCCGAGTCGGCGCTCGATTCGATCGATGGCCAGTTGCCGCTGACCGAGGCGGTCGCGAAGAATCTGCACAAGCTGATGGCCTACAAGGACGAGTACGAAGTTGCGCGTCTGTACAGCGATCCGGCATTCATCGAAAAGCTGAAGGCGAATTTCGAAGGCGACTGGAAGCTCCACATTCACCTCGCGCCGCCGACGTTCTCGAAGAAGGATGCGAAGGGCCATCTGGTGAAGAAGAAGTACGGTCCCTGGGTCTTCAGCGCAATGCACGTACTGGCCCGGTTCAAGTTCCTGCGCGGCACCGCGTTCGATGTGTTCGGCAAGACGGAAGAGCGCCGTACCGAGCGGGCGTTGATCGTCGAGTATGAAGCGCTGGTGCGTGAGCTGATTGGCGGCCTGACTGCGCAGACGCGTGAGCTGGCCATAGAGCTCGCGAATCTGCCGGACGGCATTCGCGGTTATGGTCACGTGAAGGAGAACAACCTGAAGGGCGTGCGCGTCAAATGGAACGAGTTGCTGGCGCGGTGGCGTTCGCCGGAGACGGGAAAGACGCAACACGCAGCGTGATCGTGTTCGCCTGACCGGATGTGACGCATCGGGCACAAATGGGAAAGGCGGCTGTCCTCGCGGACAGTCGCCTTTTTTGTTTCCGGTTTCGACACGTCATGCATGTGCGCCAGACCGGCGGTACTGCTGGTACTGCTACTTCTTGCAACACAACGGACATTTACGTGGCGAAGCGCAGCGCACGACGACAACAGGGATTGACCAGCCGACTGTTCCGTTACTGTCAGCATGTGCTGCGCTTCAGGAGTCACTTTACAAACGCGTCACGGCCAATCGAATAGGAACATTCCCAAACACACGAAACGAACTAAGAATTATTAGGACGAAGACGCCGCCGACCACGAACGCGCCGCACACGCAAAAAACGCCACGGAATCAACTTCCATGGCGTTCTAGCAGGCTCGTCGCCGGCGCCTCGATGAGGCGCCGCGTCAATCCTCAAGGCATCTGCATTACTTCGCGTTTGCCGGTTTCCGCGCGTTGGCCGAAGCCACCGCCGTCATGTTGATGATCCGGCGCACGGTCGCCGCCGGCGTCAGGATGTGCACCGGCTTTTCCGCGCCCAGCAGGAACGGGCCAACCGTCACGCCTTCACCGCCGATCATCTTCAGCAGGTTGTACGTGATGTTCGCCGCTTCCACGTTCGGCATGATCAGCAGGTTGGCTTCGCCGCTCAGCGTCGTGCCGGGGAACGCGGCCTTGCGCACCGCTTCCGACAATGCCGCATCGCCGTGCATCTCACCGTCGATCTCGAGCGTTGGCGCGCGCTCGACAATCAGCTTGCGAGCCGCAGCCATACGCTGCGACGACGAAGAAGGCGCGCTGCCGAAGTTCGAGTTCGACAGCAACGCGACCTTCGGCGTGATACCGAACTTCTCGATCTCGCCAGCAGCCAGCATCGTCATGTCGGCGAGCTGCTCGGCGGTGGGCGTCTCGTTCACGTACGTGTCGCAGATGAACAGATTGCGGCCCGGCAGCATCAGCAGGTTCATTGCCGCGAAGTTCTGAACGTTCTCCGCTTTGCCCAGCACCTGTTCGATGAACTTCAGGTGCGTGTGGTACTGGCCGATCATGCCGCAGATCATGCCGTCGGCTTCGCCGAGGCGCACGAGGATCGCGCCGATCAGCGTATTGAACTTGCGCATGGCGGCCTTTGCCACGTCCGGCGTCACGCCTTCGCGCGCGCCGAGTTCGTGATAGGCCTGCCAGGATTGCTGATAGCGCGGATCGTCTTCCGGATCGACAACCTCGAAGTCATCGCCGCACTTGAGCTTCGAGCCCATCTTCTTCAGACGCATCTCGATCACCGACGGACGGCCGACCAGAATCGGCCTGGCGATCTTTTCCAGCAGCACGAACTGCGCGGCGCGCAGCACGCGCTCGTCTTCACCTTCGGCGAACACGATGCGCGCCGGTTCCGACTTCGCCGCGGCGAACACCGGGCGCATCACCATGCCCGTGCGATACACGGTCGTGCCGAGTTCTTCGCGGTACGCATCCATGTCCTTGATCGGACGGGTCGCAACGCCAGAATCCATTGCCGCTTGCGCGACAGCCGGCGCGATCTTGATGATCAGGCGCGGATCGAACGGCTTCGGAATCAGGTACTCGGGACCGAATTCCAGCGAGTGACCTTCGTACGCCTTCGCGACTTCATCGCCCTGATCGGTTTCTTCGGCCAACTCGGCGATCGCGCGCACGCAGGCGAGCTTCATTTCTTCCGTGATCGTGGTGGCGCCGACATCCAGCGCGCCGCGGAAGATGAACGGGAAGCACAGCACGTTGTTGACCTGGTTCGGGTAATCCGAACGGCCGGTCGCGATAATGCAGTCCGGACGGACCTTCTTCGCGTCTTCCGGGCGGATTTCCGGCTCCGGATTCGCCAGCGCGAGAATCAGCGGCTGGGTGCCCATTTCGGCGACCATCTCCGGCTTCAGCACGCCTGCGCTCGAACAGCCGAGGAACACGTCGGCGCCGCGGATCGCGTCAGCGAGCGTGCGCGCGCCGGTGTTCGCCGCGTAACGTTCCTTCGACGGATCCAGATTGCCGCGGCCTTCGTAGATCACGCCTTTGGAGTCCGTGACCAGAATGTTCTTCTTCGACAGGCCCAGGTTCACCAGCAGATCCAGACACGCGATCGCTGCCGCGCCCGCGCCGGAACATACGAGCTTCACTTCGTCGAGCTTCTTGCCGACCACTTTCAGCCCGTTCAGGATCGCCGCCGACGCGATGATCGCAGTGCCGTGCTGATCGTCGTGGAAGACCGGAATCTTCATGCGCTCGCGCAGCTTCTTCTCGATGTAGAAGCACTCGGGCGCCTTGATGTCTTCGAGGTTGATGCCGCCGAGCGTGGGCTCGAGCATGGCGATCGCCTCAACGAGCTTGTCCGGATCGGACTCGGAGAGCTCGATGTCGAACACGTCGATGCCGGCGAATTTCTTGAAGAGGCAACCCTTGCCTTCCATGACGGGTTTCGCGGCGAGCGGACCGATGTTGCCGAGACCGAGCACGGCCGTGCCATTGGTGATCACGCCGACCAGGTTGCCGCGCGAGGTGTACTTCTGCGCGTCGAGCGGCTCGTCGTAGATCGCCATACAGGCTGCGGCGACACCCGGCGAGTATGCGAGCGAGAGATCGAGCTGGTTCGACAGCGGCTTGGTGGGGGTGACCGAAATCTTGCCGGGTTTCGGGTTCTGGTGATAGGCGAGAGCGCTTTGCTTAAGTTGTTCGTCCATTTTCTGACCTGCGAGACGTAAGTAATTGAGCCCGGCACACCGCACAATCGGCGTCGCTTACATCTATCGAATGGATAATCGACCGAGGCGGCTTTCGCATGCGCCGGTTGGGCGTGGCGTCGAACCTCACCGGGGGACGGGACGGTGCGGAGTGCTTAGCGGGTCGATTAGTGTACACCCCGAATGCGTCGATGGACTGAGCGGTTAACGCGGCTCACCATCGGCGAAACAGCGGCCGGCAATGCTGCAGCGCCGCATGCGGCGGGTATCCGCCGCTTGTCATTCGCAGGTCACACGCGGGCTGTTCGCGCTCATTCGAGCTCGGCGCCGCGTCGTTCGGGAATCAGAAAAAGCGTCGCGAAAATGTCGACCAGGTAGATCGACGCGAGGAGGGCGAGCGCCGCGCCGAACGAGTAGCGCGCGGCCAGAGCGCCCACGGCCACCGGTCCGAAACCGCCCACTGCGCGGCCGACATTGAACAGCACGTTCTGGGCGGTGGCGCGTGCATCGGTCGGATAAAGCTCGGAGATCAGCGCGCCGTAGCCACCGATCATTCCGTTGACGAACACGCCCATCGCCGCGCCGCCGATCAGGAGCGCCATTGGCGTGCTCAAGTGCGCGTAGACGAAGACCATCACCACCGCGCCCGCCTGGTAGAACAGAAACGCCGGCTTGCGGCCGAAGCGGTCGGCGGCGATGCCGAACAGCCAGATGCCGCACGCCATGCCGAGAACCGTCACGGCGGTCCACAGTCCGGATCTGGTCAGCGAATAGCCGAAGGTTTTCGACAGATAGCTCGGCAGCCAGATCATCAAACCGTAGTAGCCGAAGTTCTGCACCGAACAGAGAATCGCCACGCCGATGCTGGCGCGCGTGGTGCGACCATCGGCCACCAGCAATTTCAGCGGCAGCTTGCGCATGCCGCGCGCGACGCGCTCGGTAAAGAGCGCCGGCTCCTCGACATGGCGCCGGACAAAGAACGACACCACCGCCGGCAGCAGTCCGAGCGCGAACATGCCGCGCCAGCCGATCAGCGGCAACAACAGCGGTGTCAGCAAGGCCGCCGCCAGCACACCGAGCTGCCATCCCAGGCCGACGTACGACGACACGCGTGCTCGCTGCGACGCCGGCCACGCTTCGGCCACCAGCGTCATGCCAATGCCGAACTCGCCGCCGAGCCCGATCCCGGCGATCGTCCGGTAGATCAGCAGGTCCGCATAGCCTTGCGCCAGCGCGCACAAGCCGGTGAAGACGGCAAAGATCAGGATCGTCCACGTCAGCATGCGCACGCGGCCGAAATAGTCGCTCAACACGCCGAAGATCAGACCGCCCGCCACCGCGCCGATCAGCGTCCACGTGACGAGCGAACCGCCTTGCGCGGAGCTCAGATGCAGATCGGCGGTAATCACGGGGAGCATGAAGCCGAGGATCAGCAGATCGAAGCCGTCCATTGCGTAACCGAGTACCGAGGCGAGCAGCGCGCGGCCGGCGTAGCCATCTTTCGCGGATGCGCGGGTATCGGTGGCGGAAGGGGCGGCGTTCATTGAAAGCATTCCGTAGGTCGAAGGGGCGGCAACGGCAGCAAGCGCCCGGGAAATTCGCGTGAGTGTAAAGGCGCCCCCCGCTGCTCACAAGCGAACCAAAAAGCGCGAGCGCAAGTGCTCGGCCGGCGCGTCCGTTCATTGGACGCCAAGCCTGCGTGCGCAGCGCGGCCGTCATGACCATCATTCACCGCCGGCACGCGCGACGGCCTCCTCCGAAGGGCTCATTTCAGGTAAAATGTCGGCCTACGCGCGCAGCAAAACCGGCCTGCACCCCACTGACCGGCAGCGTATTTGCCTGTCAAGGCGCCGCCCAACATGGTGCGGCATACCCCACTTGCTGCGCCACCGGGCCTCGCGCCCGCTTCTCCCCGCTGACACCCAAGGATCCGCCCATGACAGGCTTCGATCGCCAGACGATCTCCGACACGACCGCCAAAATGCTGCTGGAAGTACAGGCAGTGCACTTCAACGCGGAGAAACCGTACATTTTCACGTCCGGCTGGGCGAGCCCGGTTTATATCGACTGCCGCAAGCTGATCTCGTATCCTCGCGTGCGCCGCGGTCTGATGGAAATGGCCGAGACCACGATCCTGCGCGATGTCGGTTATGAACAGATCGACGCGGTCGCCGGTGGTGAAACCGCCGGTATCCCGTTCGCGGCGTGGCTCTCCGATCGCCTGATGGTGCCGATGCAATACGTGCGCAAGAAGCCGAAGGGTTTCGGCCGTAACGCGCAGATCGAAGGCCTGCTGACCGAAGGCCAACGCGTGCTGCTGGTCGAAGACCTGACCACGGACAGCCGCAGCAAGATCAACTTCATCAACGCGCTGCGCACCGCCGGCGCCACCGTGAATCACTGCTTCGTGCTGTTCCACTACAACATCTTCAAGGAAAGCGTGTCGGTGCTGAAAGACATCGACGTCGATCTGCACGCGCTCGCCACATGGTGGGACGTGTTGCGCGTTGCCAAGGAAAACAAGTACTTCGACACCAAGACGCTCGACGAAGTGGAAAAATTCCTGCACGCGCCGGCTGAATGGTCGGCTGCACATGGCGGCGCAACCTCGACGCCGCAATAAGCTTCACCGCCTGACACGGATCGGATAAAAAAGGGCGCCTGTCTTATCGACAGGCGCCCTTTTTCTATCTTCACCTTATAAAACGTGCGCGACGTTAAGACACCCCATCGGGTGCGTCCGTTGAATGCGACGACAGGTTCAGCAAGCCGTTGCTCTGCGCGTACTGGAACAACTCGGAATCCCGCTCGATGCCGAGTTTGCGCATGGCGGTGTTCTTCTGCGTGCCGATCGTTTTGATGCTGCGGTTGAGTTGCTCCGAGATTTCCTTGATCGTCATGCCGGACACGAACAGGCGCACCACTTCCAGCTCACGTTTGGACAACATGACTTCGTCGTTCTTGCCGCCGGCGTTCATGCGCAATGCATCCAGCGACGCCTTGACCGACGGGCTCATGTATTCGAGGTTGCGGCTGACGTGCTGCACCGCGAGCCCGATGTGGCTCAGATCGTCCGACTTGTTGACGACCGACGTTACGCCGAGTTCGCTCAGCCGCTTGAGCAACGCGGCGTTCTCGAGCATCGTCAATACGACGATGGGAAGGTTGGGGAAATTGCGGCGTAGATAGCCGATCAGCGGCAAGCCGTCGCCATATTGGCCGCCCGGCATTGCCAGATCCGTGACGAGCACGTCGCAGGCAATGGTTTGCAGCACCTTGATCAATTCGGTTGACTGTCGTGCACGGGCGACCACTTGCAGACCAGGAAACTTGAGCAAAGCCTGCTCGGCGCCGAACAGAATAACCGGATGGTCGTCAGCGACCACGACCCTGACTGGATCTTGCATTGCCCTCCCTTCGGCAGATAAACCACTCTCCAAAACTTCTGACATGCCTTTGTGTTCTAGTGCTCAAACGAGTGAGGACGCGGCTTGAGTTTCGCGCGGACAATTCCTCCGACTATAGCCGATTCCGGCGCGCAAATTCCACCGGAGTGCGCAACAATGGTGCGTAGCAGAGCTAATGTTAGACTTGATTCGACCTTGAGGCACAAAATAGGGACAATAACTTTCGCGAGTGCAAATGCCTCGCGCCCTCACAGGAGAACCGGCACATGCGCTCGCGTTGCCTGGTCGTTTCCAATGCTTCGCCGTTCCGCCGTTTGCCGTCCCTTCCCTGCGCCATGCTGGGCCTCGCGCTATTGGCAGCGCAAGGGCCGCACGCCTTCGCCGAGGGTGCGTTCGCGTTGACCAGCGCCAGCTTCCACGCGGGCGGCACGGTGGAGGCCGCTCAGGTTTTCAATCAGGGCGACTGCAAAGGCGGCAACCGCTCGCCGCAACTTTCCTGGCGCGACGCGCCGCCCGGCACGCGCAGCTTCGCGGTCACCATGTTCGATCAGGATGCGCCGGGCCGCGGATGGTGGCACTGGTCGGTTGCGGGTATTCCGGCTACGGTCGTCAGCTTGCCGGAGAACGCGAGTGCTTCCGGGTTCCTCAGCAAACTGGGCGCGGTCGAAGCGCGCAACGACTTCGATACCGACGGCTACGGCGGCCCGTGTCCGCCGCCGGGCAAGCCGCATCGCTACATCATCACCGTTTATGCGCTGAGCACCGCCGATCTGCGTCTCGCGCAAGGCCGCCCCGCGCTCATGTTCGACCACGAAATCAGCACGGCCACGCTCGGCAGTGCGCGGATGGTGGTCAGTTACGGACGCTAGGCTCGCGCAACCCCGGCACACGGGCGCCGGCCGGAGCGCGGCCTGGCGCACGGCTTGCATCTGCTTGCAGCCGCTTGCCTCCTATTGCTGCCCGCGCGGAAATTCTGTCATCCGTGCACGCTAATGTGCAGTCAGCCGGCGCGCGTCATGCTTGCCGAAGCAGCGCCGATACAGGTGCGCACCATCGCCGTGCCTGCCCCTCCCTCTTTTCACCTTGCTGGAGAGTGTTATGTCGAAGATCGTCATCGTTTATCACAGTGGCTACGGCCACACGAAAAAAGTCGCCGAGGCCGTGCTCGCAGGCACCGTCGAAGCCGGCGCGGACGCGAAGCTGCTGCCGGTCGGCGAGATCGACGACGCGGCCTGGGCCGAACTGGCCGCGGCCGACGCCATCATCTTCGGCGCGCCGACGTACATGGGCGGCCCTTCCGCCGACTTCAAAAAATTCGCCGACGCGAGCTCGAAGCCATGGTTCGGACAGACGTGGAAGGACAAGATCGCGGCCGGCTTCACCAATTCAGCGACCATGAACGGCGACAAGTTCTCGACGATCCAGTACTTCGTCACGCTGGCCATGCAGCACAGCATGATCTGGGCGGGCACCGGCATGATGCCGTCGAACACCAAGGCAGCGACTCGCAACGACCTGAACTACGTGGGTGGCTTTACCGGACTGCTTACGCAGTCGCCGGCCGACGCGTCGCCGGAAGAAGCACCGCCCCCCGGCGATCTGGAAACGGCGCGCATGTTCGGCGCACGCGTGGCCGCGGTCACGGCGCGCTGGATCGCCGCGGCGCGCTGAAACGCGGATCGAAGCGCAGGTTGCGGCGAACCGGCCGGCATCGGCTTGCATCTTCTGCATAACGGATCACGCCGATGTCATCTTCGGCGTGCATCGTCGTTTTTTCACCCCTTTTGTACGCCCGGCGCCATCAGGTCTTAAAATAGCGTTCCGGCGCGGCGTAGCGCCCTGTTTCCAGCAAGCCAGTGAGAGCGAGATGAGCACGAAAGTTTTTGTCGACGGACAGGAAGGCACGACCGGCCTGAAGATTTTCGAATACCTGTCGCAACGCGCCGACGTTGAGATCCTGCGTATCGAAGAAGCGAAACGCAAAGACCTCGAAGAGCGCCGTCGTCTCATCAACGCGTCGAACGTGACGTTCCTGTGTCTGCCGGACGTCGCCTCGCGCGAGTCTGCCTCGCTAGTCGAGAACGATCGCACCGTGCTGATCGACGCCAGCACCGCGTTCCGCACTTCCGCCGATTGGGCCTACGGCCTGCCCGAACTGGCGCGCTCGCAACGCGAGCGTCTGCGCACGGCGAAACGCATTGCCGTGCCGGGGTGCCATGCGTCGGCCTTCGTGCTCGCCATGCGTCCGCTGGTCGAAGCAGGCGTGGTGGCGCCCGAGTTCGCCGCGCACGCCTACTCGATTACCGGCTACAGCGGCGGCGGCAAGAAAATGATTGCCGACTACGAAGCCGGCGGCAACAACAAGCTCAAGAGCCCGCGTCCATATGCGCTCGGTCTCACGCACAAGCATTTGCCGGAAATGGCCGCGCATACGGGCCTGAAGTCGGCGCCGGTCTTCACGCCGATCGTCGGCGACTTCTACAAGGGACTCGCGGTCACCACGTTCTTCTCGCCGAACCAACTGGCGAAGAAAGCAACGCCGCAAGACGTGCAGGCGCTGTTCGCCGAGTACTACGCGGGCGAAGCCTTCGTACACGTTGCCCCGTTCGACGCGGAAGCGAACCTCGACAGCGGCTTCTTCGACGTGCAGGCGAACAACGACACCAATCGCGTCGACCTGTTCGTGTTCGGCAACGAAGAGCGCTTCGTGACCGTCACGCGGCTGGACAACCTGGGCAAGGGCGCTTCGGGCGCGGCCATCCAGTGCATGAACCTCGCGATCGGCGCCAATGAAGAAAGCGGCCTGAAACGCTGAACAAGCATGGAAAAATACAGACGGCGACCTCGCCGTCGAGCTACAGAAAAGCCGGTCCTGATGGACCGGCTTTTCTGTTTTAAAAAACCGCCAATCCCAATTCCTTTCTCCGCGCTTAATCAGTAGTAGCCCGCATTACTTAAAAAATAAAAATGGGACCACCCATAAAGCGCCGGTAATTCATTCCTGATAACGACGTCCACAGCATAGTTTTCCGCATAGGGAAACTCCGGATTTTTTTGCGAACGGTCGTTCGAAGATGATAGAGCCATTTTGCTGCAAGGCTTGCCTGTCAAGGGAGTGCGGCGAAGCAACGATGCCGCCTTCCAGCCGAAAATTCCTTTTTTGTTTAAAAGGGCCGCCTCTGTCCAGACGGTGCGCGCCCGGCAAAAAACATGTTGTTTGAATCAGTCTTTTTAGACGGCTCATTCAATTGACAGCCATTATCCGCACAGCGAAATTAGCTCGCACAATTACATGAAGGGAGACAGCAGCATGTCGCACGCCATTACTCGAGGCCTGGCGATGGCCATTGCCACGGCCCCATTCCTGATCGCCTGCGGTGGCGGCAAGGCCGACAATCCAGGCCCGGTCAACCCAGCGCAATGTTCGGGCGCGAGCTGCGGCGTGCAAGGTCCGCCACCCTCGGGAGCCGGCGCGGCTGCGTTGTGTCCCGCGACTGCCGACATCGTCAAGAGCACGTTCCTGGGCGGGGCGGGTAGCGGCGAAGTCGTGCAACTGAACATCGATGCGACAGCGATGACCTACACGCTGAAGTGGCTCAAGTCACCGATCCCGCTGACCAGCGCCGACGTCACGATCACGCGCGAAGGCACCCAGATCACCGGTGCGGTGATTCATCCGCCGACCGGCATGCTGCCGACTGCGGAGCAAACCCGTTGCGCCTTCATTCTCGGCAAAGGCACCGGCACCGCGCCCGCAGACGGCTCCACTTACACGACACCCGACTTCGTCAACAACCCGAACCCGCCGATGATTCTGGTCGGCCAGGGCGTGGCCGGCGGAGGTATTCCGGGCGCGACCGTCGAGTACGACGGATTGACCATCGTTCCCGGCATCATCGATCACGTTGGCGCAGTGCCGAACCGGCACTTCGACTTCTATCCGTTCCTCGGTTTCGCCAGCACGACGACCGACATCACCAGGCTGGCCGGCACCTACAACGGTTTGCTGTACCACCTCGTGCCGTCCGGCTCGTACGCGGCGACGGCCACCAACACGGTCGAAACCTTCGACGCGGCCGGCAACTGCACGGGCTCGAATCCGGCGAACGCGGCCTTCACGCCGAGCGCGAGCGGCTGCCTGACCACCGGCACGGCGTGGACCGCCAATGGCGGCGGTTACTTCGACAGCCAGAACGCACCGCAGATCGGCGCGCAGCTCAAGCTGCCGCCGCTGAACCAGCCGAGCGGCGTGTCCGCGCAGGCGCACATGATTCTCGGCCAGATCAATGGCGCGACGGTGCCGCTCGTCATCCGCACGGGTTCCGTGAATCTGGGTACGGCCGCCTTGCTGCACGCCGACGCCAAGGTCGACGACGAGTCTGGCATCGCGATGCTCGCCGCGGCCACGCCGCTTGCATCCGGCGGCTTCGACGGCGGCTACGTGGGTGCGGACTCCAACTTCAGGTACACCGCGGCATTGATCCAGGGCGGCGTCGGCACTTTCATCAACCCGTCGACTTCCGCAGCGGAAGACGGCTTCGGTCTTGGCTACAGCTTGCCGAGCCCGGGACTGGTTGGTGTGCAGCAGGCGAACGGTCAGACCGGCCTCGCGATCGCTTCCGGCGGGCTGTACGCCATCGAGATTCAAGGGACCGTGAATGGCGGTGTAGCGCCGACGTCGCAACTCAGCAGCACGGCTTCGAGCGCTCCTTACTTCGGCATTGGCGCGCAAATCAGCAAGTGAGCGATAACGGACCGGCAGTTCGCAGTACGAGACATAAATAAAGCAGGTGGCTGGACTGGGAGCCGGCCACATACAACGAGAAAATTCTGGAGGCGGTATGAAATGGAGAATCCTTTCGGTGCTCGCTCTTGCTGCACCGTTGCTGGGGGCATGTGGTGGCGGCGGCGGTGGTGACGGGCCGGTGACGGAAGTGCGTCTGTGCCCTGCGTCGCTGGACTACGGTACGGTATTCACGGGCGGCGGCGGTGACGGCGAACTGGTCAAGCTGCAACTCGATACGACCAAGATGACCTGGCAGATCAATTACATCGAGTCGCCGATTCCTGCCACCACCGGCACCGTCGTCCCGACGCGCGCCGGGCAATCAGCCAGCGGCACGCTGACCCAGGAAACCATGCTGCCGACCAACAAGCTCAACCAGTGCGCGTTCCGCCTGAACGGCGCGAGTCTCGACCCGAATCGTCCGGCACGGATTTTTGTGGGCGAAGGCGTGGCGGGCGGCACGATTCCGGGCGCCGAAATTTCGTTCGGCGGGATTCTCGGCGTGGGCGCCGTGCCGGACACCAAGTTCCCGTACTACCCGTTCATCGGCTTCTCGTCGATTGAAACGAATCTCGCGAACGTGGCCGGCACGTACAACCAGCTCGGCTATCACCAGGTGCCGTCGCAAAACTTCGCGCCGGTCGCGGTCGATTCAAAGATCACGATCAACGCGGACGGTACGTGGACCGAGTGCGACAACTCCGGCATCAACGCTGGCAAGTGTCAGCAGCCCGGCGGCAATTTCGCGCAATCTGCGGACGGCAGCGGCGCGTTCCAGACCAACAACTTCCTGGGCCAGGCGAAGCCCACGCTCGCAACGACTCCGGAAGCGCGCGGCTACATGATCGTCGGCAAGCTGCGTAACCAGCTGGTGCCGATCCTCGTGCGCACGGGCGCGGCGAACTCGTCGGTGACCGTGCCGCAAAACGGCGCGCTCGGACCGTACGCCGACGATGAGTCGGGCATCTCGATCCTGGCGCCGCAGAGCGCGATCGCGGTGAACTCGCAGAACGGTGAGTACATCGGCGTGGATAGCCAGTTCGACTACCGCACCACCGCGCTCGAAGGCGCCGAAGCCACGCTGCTCGATCCGTTCAACGCATCGCAGGCATCGCTTGCGACGGCGCTGAATCTGGACTTCACGCAAGCCGTGCCGGGTGTGGTGACGACGACGCAAGTGGGCGCATCGACCGGCACCACACCGACCGGAAAAATGATCTTCACGGGCGGCGTGTTCGGCTACCTCGATCTGACCAACGCGGCCTCGCCATATTTCACGATCGGTGCCTTCGTCCAGTAATGGGCGCCCACGCGCCGCCAATCCGCAACGTGGCGTTCGCGTTCCGGTTGCCGCGCAGCGTCACCGCGCGGCAACCGGCGCCCAACGAATATGCAATGCACCGGCGTGGTCATCGACCTGCCGCCGCTTGCCGCGCGCGATCAGCTTCACGCGCGCCTCAGGAGGAACAACATGAAAAGAATCTGTTTCGCGTTACTGGCCGCCTGCCTGTGCGCCAGCGCGCACGCCCAGCATGCGGGCGACAACGTCGCGGTCCTCGGCTGGTTTCACGTCATGCCGCAGGATTCGAGCACGCCGCTCACCACCAATGTCGCGCCGACGCCGATCAACACGCCGTTGCGCCTGCCGAGTTCGTTCACGTCGCCCGGTACGAGCCTGTCGACCAAAAGCGCCGATACGGTCGGTCTGGTATTCAGCCATTACCTCACCGATCACATTGCGGTGACGACGGTGGCAGGTGTGCCGCCGGTGTTCAAGATCTATGGGCACGGCGTCATCAAACCGCCGGGACCGGCCGGCGCGCTCGGCCAGCAGGATCTGGGCGATCCGCAGTCCAATCCGATCGTCAAGAGCGTGCGCCAGTGGAGCCCGGCGCTGCTGTTCCAGTACTACTTCAACGCGCCGACGGCGAAATTCCGGCCGTTCGTCGGCGTCGGCGTGTCGTATAACTGGTTCTCCGACATTCAGCTGAGCCAGAACTTCATCCAGTCGACGCAGAACAACCTCGGCGCGGTGCTGGCCGCCGGTGCGGGCAAGCCGGGGCAGACGCAGGTGTCGGCGAAGGCGTCGTCATCATGGGCGCCGGTGTTCAATGCGGGGCTCGCATACAACATCACCGATCACTGGGGCCTCGTGGCATCGGTCACTTACATTCCGCTGAAGACGACCTCGTCGGTCATCATCAAGGCGGCGGACGGCACGGAACTGGGGGTGTCGAAGGCGGAACTGAAGGCCGATCCGATCATTTCTTTCCTCGCCGTCTCGTACAAGTTCTGAGTTCAGCCTTGACGCAAAAAAGCCGGCGGCCCGGTGCAAGGGCCAGCCGGCTTTGTCTTTTCCGGGACGCTGCAAATTCAGGGCAAAAAAAAGCCCGCCTATTTGGGCGGGCTGAATCCATATCAGAGGAGACATGGAGGAGACAAGACAAACTATAGCAAATGCTTTGGTGCGTCGCAACATACAAATTAGGGTTGACCCTCAACGTTGCAAAAAAACAACATCTTGTAAAATATCCTATGGCCTCCGTTAATGAGGCGTTGCCGCTTGGGGCTCAGTGGCGCACCAGCGCCATCATCGCGCCGAATCCGACAAACACGCCGCCAGTCAGCCGATTGAACATCCGCGCGACGCTGCGGCTTTTCAACCTCGCGCCGATACGCGTGCCAAAACCCGCGTACACCAGATACCAGCTCACTTCGATCACGGCGAAGGTGGCGACGAGCACACCGAATTGCGGCAGCTTGGGTTGCGCGGCGTCGATGAATTGCGGCAACAGCGCCGCGGCGAACAGAATCGCCTTGGGATTGCTGCCTGCGACGAGAAAGCCGTTGCGGAACAGCGCCAGGCGCGAACGTGCGGGCTTCGCGGCCAGGTCGTCGGCGTCGCTGGCGGCGGCTTCGTCGGCCGGCGCGCGCCACGCCTTGATGCCGAGATACACGAGGTAGGCCGCGCCGATCATCCGCAGCGCGTTGAACATGGCCGGCCAGGCTTCGAGAAAGACGCCGAGCCCCGCGGCCGATACCGCCAGCATCAGCACCAGCGCCGACAGGCAACCCGCCATCGTCGCGCTGGAGCGGCGCAGGCCGTGCTGGGCGCCGTGCGTCATCACGAGCAGCATGTTCGGACCGGGAATCGCAGAAACGACAAAGACAGTGGCGACGAACAGCCACCAGGTATGCAGACTCATGGGAATCGAGGCGGGTAAGGGAGCGGACGGCTATTATGCCCGCCCGCGCCTGTCAGTGTGACGCCTGCCGCCATAGCAGCCCCGTCAGTGCCCGCCTCGCAGTACGCCCGCCTGTTTGTCAGTGCCTGCCTCTCAGCGCCGCCTCCCGTACCTCTCCCTACCTCTCAGCGCCCGGCTCGCCGTGCGGCGACTTGCCCCAACACCGCGAAATCCTTCTCACCATCACCGTGAGCTACGGCTTCAATCAGGCTGTCGCGCACCACGCTGGCGATCGGCAGCGGTGTGGTCACGGCATCGGCCGCTGCCAGTGCAAGACGGATGTCCTTCAGGCCGAGTCGCGCCTTGAACAGCGCCGGCTCGTAGCGCTGCTCGGCGATCAGCTTGCCGTAGCCCGAATAGACCGGCCCCGGAAACAGGCCGCTTGTAATGACGTCGAGGAAATCCTGCATGGCCAGACCGTGCCCGGTCACCAGCGTGGCCGCTTCGCCGAGCGTCTCGACCGCTGCACCGAGCATGAAGTTGGCGGCCAGCTTCATGACGTTCGCCTGCTGCGGCAGCGACCCGATCCGCCAGGTCTTCTGGCCGATCGCGTCGAAAATCGGCTGAACGCGGTCAATCGACTCGGCCGGTCCGCCCGCCACAATGGTCAGCTTGCCCGCCGCCGCGACATCGGGCCGGCCCAGCACCGGCGCGGCCACGTAGTGAATACCGCGCGACGCGTGCGCGGTCGCCAGTTCCTCGGCCAGCGCCACGGAAATCGTCGCCATGTTCACGTGAGTGAGCCCGCGCGGAGCATGTTCCAGCAGGGTGGCGGTGATGACTTCGCGCAACGCGCTGTCGTCGGCGAGCATCGAGAACACGGCGTCGCCCGCAAACGCTTCGGCCGGCGTCGCGACAATCCGCGCGCCTGCGTCGACGAGCGGTTGCGCGCGTTCCGGCGAGCGGTTCCACACGCGCACCTGATGCCCGGCTTTCAAAATGTTTGCAACCATCGCGGCGCCCATCTCGCCGAGACCGATAAAACCGATGTCCATCTGTCGCTCCGTCTTCTAAAGAACTGGAAGTAAAGCACACCCATGCGACACGTGCAGGACAGCACGCAACGAAACACGGTGCGATACTGCAGCAATGGTGACCGCGACATTCCGCTTCTACGAGGAGCTGAACGATTTTCTCGCCCGCCCACTGCGCCGGCGCGCGTTCAGTTACGCCTGTGCGCCGGGCGCCACCGCCAAGCACATGATCGAAGCGCTCGGCGTGCCGCACACCGAAGTCGAACTGATTCTGGTCAATGGCGAATCGGTCGGTTTCAATCATCCCCTCGCGGACGGCGATCGCATAGCCGTCTATCCGAAGTTTGAAGCGCTCGACATCCAGCCGCTCCTGCGCGTACGCGAGCGGCCGCTGCGCGTGGTGCGTTTCATCGCCGACGCGCATCTGGGCGGCCTCGCGCCGCTCCTGCGGCTCGCCGGCTTCGATACGCTGTACGACAATCACTTTCCCGACGCCGACATCGAAGCACTTGCCGCTGCGCAACAGCGCATCGTCCTGACGCGCGACCGCGAGTTATTGAAACGCCGCAACATCACGCATGGCTGCTACGTCCGCACGCTCAGGCCGCGCGAACAATTGCGCGAAGTGTTTGAACGGCTCGATCTGGCCGGCAGCGCGCAACCGTTCCGCCTGTGTCTGATGTGCAATGTGCCGCTACGGCGTATCCCCAAGGAGGAAGTCGGCACGCGCGCTCCCGACGGCGTACTGGAAAGGCATGCCCAGTTCGTGACCTGCGACGTGTGCCGTCGCGTGTTCTGGGAGGGTACGCATTGGCAAAGAATGCGCGCGCTGATGGACAGCGTGGCTGCCGCGCCGGACCGGTCCGCGTAAACCTCGCTTGAGGTCCACCTTCGTTCCCTCTGCGCGCGGCGATACATGTGCATGAAACCCCGAACGCCACGCACTCGCGCGGCGTGCGGCACGGTGCGTACAATGCGGGATTACTTATCTGGCAGAGGCCTTCCGTATGGCGATGAAAAAAACCGACCTTGAAAAGAACAAGGCGCTCAAGCTGAACAACGCAATGAAGCTGTCGACCGCCGAGCGCTTCGGCAAAGCGGCGGCCGCCGAGCCGAAACTCGATCGCCGCGAACAGCGCAAGCTCGATCAGGCACAGGGTCTCGTCGCATTCGCGTGCAAGCTGAACGGCGATCTGGTGACCGAACTGAAAGAGCGGGCAGCGACCCATCCAGAAGGAATGACAGGGCTGCTGAACGAAGTCATCAAGCGGGGCCTTGCGGGCTGAGGGCCGCGCAAACCGCGCCCCGAATGCAAAAAGGCCAGAGCATGAACTCTGGCCTTTTTGCTTGCAACGCCTTCATCCGGTTCACACTGCGCCGGCCGGCTAGCGGCGCGATGCGGTTGACCGGCGAAGCTGGCCCGAAGAATCGGGCGACAGCTTAGTTTTGCGTGCCCTTGTCATTCGTGCCGGCTGCCGAAGCGGCTGCCGAAACCGGAGCGCGCTTGCCGTGCGTCTTCAGCTTCTTGATGTGATGCTTCTTCGGCGCGCTTGCTGCAGCAGCCGGTGCTGCGTCCGACGCTTGTGCGAAAGCTTGAACGGAAACCAGCGCGATCGAAGCGGCTGCGAGCGAGACGATAAGTTTTTTCATGTGTTGTTCCCCAAACCTGGACGACTGAGTCAATGTGAATGAATAAGCTGCACGGTGAAGCAGACAGGGCTTGAGGCGCCTTCCCGCTCCCCGCGGGAGAGTATTACCCAGTGTAGGCGGTTTGTCATGCCCAAAACTCGATATGTATTTTCCGGGAGACAGCTTGCTTTCGGCGTCCTTTCACTCGTTAAGTATCCCATACCAGGGCATTCACCTAGACCGCCTCAAACCAGGTTGCGCAGCAGGCTGGCGTTCTCCAGAAGGGTTGGCAACACGCGGTGCAGCGCGGCGTTTGCCGACTCAGCGTCAACAGATAGCGCCGCGCCGCCGTGCGCGACAGGCCTGCGCGAGCGGCCACTGCGGCTGGCGTCATGCGCGCGTGCTCTTCATCGAATGCTTCGATGATCGCCAGCGCTTTCGCGGCGCCGGCGATCCAGTCTTTCTCGTCCATTGCGTTTGCCTGAGAATCAGCCGGCTCGTCGGGCCAGTGGTGTACTGAGCTCAATGGCCGTCGCGCGATTATCGCGCGAGTCGGCATCGGCGCGCGGCCGTGGGTCAATTGGAGCATTCGACGCCAAGCGCATCTGTTCGAGGATGCCGGCACTGCGCGATGTGCGAACGCCAGAGCTGCCGTGCCCAGGTATCATGTCTGCGCCGAGCCGCGGCGTACCGCTCGAGCCGTCGCCGACCGGCCGCGAACACCTTGTGACAACCACCGAAACTGAAAGACCACCGTTGAAAGCCGAAACCCGCCAACACCTGCGTGCCAATGTGCTGATGCTGATCGCTGCGATGATCTGGGGCTCAGCGTTCGTCGCTCAGCGCCTGAGTCTCGATGCGATCGGACCGTTTCTGTTCACCGGACTGCGCTTCCTGCTCGGCGCACTCGTCGTGCTGACGCTGATCGTTTGCGTCCGGCGCTCCGCGCTGGCTGAACTGTCGAAGCGCGAACCCGGCGGCGCACGCGAACTGCTGGGCGCGGGCGTGCTGCTCGGCATGGTGCTGGCCGCCTCGATTTCGCTGCAACAGATCGGCCTGCAATACACGAAGGTCGCCAACGCAGGCTTCATCAGTTCGTTGTACGTGGTAATCGTGCCCTTGCTTGGTGTGCTCTTCAAACATCGCACGGGAATCGGCACGTGGCTCGGTGCGGCGCTCGCCGCGGTCGGCATGTATTTTCTGAGCGTGAACGAGCAGTTTTCGATACTGTACGGCGATTGGTATCAGCTTGCCGGTGCACTCGTGATTTCCATCCAGATGATGCTGGTCGGACGCTTCGCGCTGCGCCACGACGCGCTCATGCTCGCACTCGTGCAGTTCGTGACGTGTGGGCTCGCGTGCCTCGTTGTCGGTCTCGCCATCGAACCGTTCAGTCTTGCGGTAATCGCGCGCGCCGCACCGACTATCGTGTACGGCGGAGCGCTGTCGGTCGGCGTCGCCTATACGATTCAGGTGGTCGCGCAGAAGCATGCGGCGCCGTCGCACGCCGCGGTGATCTTCAGCATGGAAGGCGTATTCGCCGCGCTGGCAGCCTGGCTCGTGCTCGACGAGACAATGTCGGCGCGCGCGCTGGCTGGATGTGCGCTGGTGCTGGCGGGTTTGATCGTGTGTCAGGTGATGCCGGCCTGGCAACGCGGGCATGAACGCTTGCCTCGCGCATCGTCCTGAAGATGTAGGCAGCCGCTCCATTCCACGCCGAAGCGTGCGAAGCCGTTGCGAAGACGGTCGACGTCGGTGAGTTGCGCACCCGCGCCTTCAGGCCGCTCGCGAATGCTGGGCAAACAGTGCCGGCGTATCGGCGGTAGGCGGAAACACGCACCAGCAGCCGTCGTCGTGACGAAAGAAGAATAATCCGCGTGAACCCGCTTCGAGCGAAGTCTCGACGCGTACGTAGCGCCGGCCACCCAAGCGGGTGCGGCTGAATTCGGTGACATGAACTGGCACGGAAGGCTCTGGCGCGAGCCATTTTTCCACAAGAAACCGCAGCGACTGCTCGCTCTCCATTCTCATGATCCGCTCCGGGCTGGCTTATCCTGATGCGCATCACGCGTGGCCTCGGTATTGTCGTCGCGGTCTGCAACGTCCGCGTCGTGTTCGGCGGACGCGAGCGTGATGGCCCGGTTGGTGGCTGCCGCCCGCAGCGTGCTGCAATGGGTGGCATGTCGAATATCCGATAGAAGACGGACAAGCTGTCGTGCTGTTCTGCGTTTCATTACACACCCCCGCACTGCACCAATAACCTCAGAAAACACTTTAACTCTATGCCTGGATCGGCCATTGCCCAAATCGTTTTGACTAAATAGCAACAGTCGCGCTTGCAAAAAGACAGACGCAATCTTTGTACCGTCCGTCTTCAATGTGCGCGTCTGCCGTCCAGCGGTCTGTACGGTGCCGAGCGCTTGCCGAAGTTGAAAAACCTGCCCGGCAAGCAGTGAAGAAAGCGCCTGGAAGGCGAGTTATCCACAATTGCCTATGAATAACTTCGGGATAGCGCATGGAACAGCCTGTGAGTGGAATCTTGATAAGGCGGCCGGCCGGGCAAGCCCATCAAAGTTATCCCGGTTCTGTAGTTTTTCTACAGAGGTGTCCCGCAGGGTTATGCCGTCCGTATTACATTGATATGTCGGCACATTTGCGAGTTATCCACAGAAGGGGTTAACCCTTGTTAACTATTACTACATATATATACGTATGAAGTAAAAGACATAGGATAAGCCGCGCTTCGTGATGAGATTGAAGGCTGATCGGCGCTTGATCAGCCTTCATACGAGATCTGCTACCGGTGACTCAGGGCGCCACGCCAACCCCACTCGCCGGGGACAAGGACGCCGCCGCGCCGATCGCGTCGGGCATCTCGGGAATGGGTGCCGGAGCCGTCGCTTCGACTGGCACCGGCAGCAGGCGCGTCTCGATCCGGCTACTCGCGACCGGTTGCGTGCGCACCACCGTTTGCAGATAGTGATCAACGAGGCCGAAGAAACGGTCGTAGAACTTGCCCGACGGAATCGTCTCGCTCGAAATCTTGACCAACGCATCGCTGTTCGAACGAATCGGCAGCGACAGTGAACCCAGCACGCTCAACCCAACGCTCGCCGAGGTATCGCTTTTCTTCAACGCAAAGCCATTCTGCACGGCATTGACGTAGACGATGCTGGTGTCGCTCGCCTCTTCGCCCGGCGTACAGACCACATGAAATTCGACCACCACGTGACTATCGCCCGTCGGCTGGAAATTCTTGGTGCCGTCGACGGTGTCGTTGCGCGTCATCGTCGTCAGGTAGCCTTGGCTCAACAGGGCACGACGTGCGGCCTCGCAGGTGTCCGTAGTGCTCGAATTGAAATTGCGCGCGTACGGGCTCGCGCCGGTTTCGAACAGTTCCTGCTGGAATTTCAGCTGCGGCGTGCTGCTACAGGCGGCAACGGTCAACAGGCCGATAAGCGCGGCGGCTGTGGTTCTGGAAAACGAGGTCAACATGGTCGATCGGAAGAGGCGCCACGTAAGCGCGAATGGGAATGCATTGTAGAGCGGTTGCCAGATATGCGTAAAAAGCACGCAAACCCGTAGTCTTACAGGACGTGACAGTGCATCACCATGACCGCGGTGCCGTGGCGGGAAAAGGAGCGGAGGGAAACAGGATGTCGCCTAGCGCGACGTTGGAGGAAGTCCCATCGAAGACGCGACCGCGCCGTTTTTCCCGGCTGCGCCTATAGCCGGCACGGTGAACGCATCGGCCCAGTTATCCAGCGCCGCGCAGTGATCGGACACTGACTGCGCCGCGCACGCGGCGGCTTGCGCGTCTGTCTGCTGCGCCGTGTCTTGCGGTGCGGCGACCGCCGCGAAATCGCCGACCCGCAAGTTCACCTTCTGTGCATAAGCTTGCGACCCGCCGTAGCTCTTGAGCGCGGCGTTCATGTCGCCATTGGCAGAGCGCATATAGCCATACAGGATCGCCGAGCCTACTTCGATGTTCGCGGTCGGCTCGGTAAGATCCTTGACGTTCCTCAGCAACCCGCGATGCGCGCCCGGCACGACCTGCATCAACCCGGTTGCGCCGTTGGCGCCCTTGGCCTTTTCCTTGAAGCGGGATTCGATCGAGATGATCGCCAGCAGGAGCGCCGGCGGGAGGGAGTATTTCGACGCGGCGGATTGCACTGCGTCCGAAATCTTCTGAGCCTTTTCCTTTGCCAGGCCGAATTTGTGCGTCAGATACGCGGACATTCGCTCGGTGTTCTCGTCGGCCGCCGCGGTCTGTATGAGGCCGAGCGAAAGCACGATCAGGCAAAGTAACCGGCTCATAGCGGAAGATGGGAAAAGAAAGGGATCCGGGCATTATAGCTCTGCCCCCAAATTAGACCCAGAACGAGCATAAATTCGTCTTAAGAATCGCAGCCGGCCAAGGGCTCTTTTCGCATCGCAATGCGACGGGTTCGGCTTCGGGGCGTGATGGTCGTTCAGCGTGACCGGGAAAGCGGCGACGTGAAGACTACGAGAATCCGCATACCCCACGGCGACAGGAGAAGCGCCGTTTGGCTCGCCGATCCGCCGATCGAATCCTCCCGGATTTGAGACAATGAAGCCTACCGGTGAATGTCTTCCCGGGACAACCGGGTGTAGGCTTGGCGTTTCCTGCCGATGCCGGCCCATTGAACAAGCGATGCTCCCAGGTAATGAGCAAGACCGCATTTATTCCAAGCGTGCCCGCGACGTCGGAGGACGATTTCGACATTTCGGCCACGTCGAAACTCGCCGGCTACAAGCGTTTTTTCGGCGTGCTGAAAGTGGTTCGAACCACGGACGGACGCGTACTGTTTCCATTCGACGGCGCGCCCGAACTCGGGCCGTATGCAACCAAGCTGGAAGCGATCGCCGCAGCGCAGGTGTACGGCGAACATATTGTCACCAGCGACCTGGCACGCCCGGAGTTGTAGGCGCCCGCGCGTGGCGGGTTTTGAGTTGATTGCTTGCGTTATTGATCGTGATGATCACTTCGGGAGCAGAGAATGACCTGTTCGCGCAAAGTCCGCTCATGGACCGCTGTGATGTTTGGGGTAGTTGTGCTGGCGAGCGTGCTGGCCGCGCACTGTCAATCCACCTTCGCGCAGGACACCGATGCTCACGCCGGGCAACAGGCGCTGGCGCGCGCCGAGTTGATTCACGCTCAAGTCCGCGTCGTCGCAATCAATACCGCCACGAACAGCGTTACGCTGCGCGGTCCGCGCGGCAATCTGGCTGACGTGGACGTCAATCCTGCCCTCGCCGATGTCAGCCGGCTCAAGATCGGCGACAAGCTCAATGTTGCGTATCAGCAGGCGCTACTGCTTAACATCGACAGGTTATCCACCAAGGGTGTGCGCGAACGCGTGGAGACGACCGCAGCGATACCGGCTTCGGCGGGCTACGCGTCGTCGGCGCATAGCGTGAGGGTGATCGCCACGGTGTTGAAGATTGACCGCAAGAGCCGCATGGTGACGCTGCGTGGACCGAAGCATCGACAAGTGCTCAGGGCCGCGAAGGGAATTTCGCTCGATCAGTTGAAAGTGGGCGATAGCGTGCGCGCGGAGTTTGTTTCGGCGGCGGCGGTGAAATTGGTGCG
>Ga0255336_100746_pt1 | contig 38309 bp, 52 predicted proteins | sample MeOH1_35cm_T3_17_FD_189102 | JGI IMG/M metagenome (GOLD analysis project Ga0255336, IMG submission 189102) | Sandy soil microbial communities from University of British Columbia, Vancouver, Canada - MeOH1_35cm_T3_179 | ecosystem: Engineered > Artificial ecosystem > Sand microcosm > Unclassified ...
AACCTGACGCGCCTCGCCGCGCACATCTCCGGATCTGGCTTCGTGGACATGGCGTTTCAGGCTGAGCCGACGCCGGTGGTGTGGATGGTTCGTGCGGATGGCGTGCTGGTGAGCATGACCTATGACCGCGACGACAACGTGTGCGGGTTCGCACGCCATACGACTGACGGACTGTTCAAGTCGGTGTGCGTCATTCCGGGTGACGACGGCGATATCGTTTTCGCGGTCGTGCAGCGCGTGATCAATGGCGCGACCGTGCAATTCGTCGAACGCCTCGATCCGGACGTCATGACGGATTGCGCCATTCTCGGCACCAACGCCACGCCGGTGACCATCTGGACCGGACTGGACTCGCTTGAGGGCAAGTCCTGCGATGTGAAGGCGGATGGCGTTTTCATGGGTCAGATGACCGTGACCGGCGGCCAGATCACGCTGCCGCGCGCCGCGACGTCGATCGAGGTCGGCCTGCACTATGACTCGCAGATCACGACGCTTACGCCGAATGTATCGGGTGGCGGCGTCATTACATCGCAGGGCAACCAGCAGCGCAGCGGCAAGCTCATCCTCCGCATGCTCGAGTCGATCAATGCTGTGGTCAACGACCAGCGCATCGCGTTTCGCGCGTTCGGCACCGGAATTCTCGACGAGGCGCCGCAGCCATTCACCGGCGACAAGGACATCTCCGATTTCGGGTGGGACGCAACGTCTGAAATCACGATCGTGCAGGACCAGCCGTACAAGTGGTACGTGCTCGCGCTCATTCGCCAATACACCGTCAACAACGGCTAGACCATGATCAGAACCGCAACGCCCGACGACATGCCTGCACTTCTTGACCTCGCCCGCGAACTGGTTGCCGAAGGGCGGTTTGCGTCGTTCGGTTTCATCGAGGATAAGGTGCACGCGCGTTTTGAGGCGCTGCTGGCTGGCGCTGGCGTGATCTTCATTGCGGAGCGCGACGGCGAGATCATCGGCGGCATGGCGGCCGGCATCGGAGAGGACTGGTTTTCAGACGTTCCGCTGACATTCGACTACGGGATCTACACCCGGCACAGTGCGCGTGGCGGCATCGCCGGTGGCCGTCTGGTTGAGGCTTACCTGACGTGGGCGGCCGCGTTGGCGCCTGTCGTGAACATCAATGTGGGCGTGACATCCGGCATCAATCAGGAGCGCACGATCGCGCTTTATCTCGCCATCGCCAGGCGGCTCGGCATTCATCTGCGCGTGATCGGTGCGGCTCTTTCAAATATGGGGTGACACATGGCATGGCTCGCACTCGTTGCGCAGGCTGGCGGGGCAGTGGTGGGTGCGCAGGGCGCCAAGCAGCAGGCGGCCGCGCAATCGCAGCAACTGACCATGCAGGCGAATCAGGATGACCAGACTGCTGCCATGACGCAGTCGGCCGGCTATCAGGCCGCGCGCCGCATCCGCACGCAAGGCGCAACGAACGTCGGTGCGGCGAATGCATCGCTTGCGGCGTCGGGCGTCGACGTGAGTCAGGGCACGGCGAACGACATCCGGCAGAAGATCACGCAGAACGCGGAAACGGATGCCCTGAACACCATTCTCAATGCCGACTCGCGCGCGACGAACGAGCGCACTCAGGCGTTCTATGAGCGTCAGGGCGCAGCTGACGCCACGAAGGCCGGGCAGATGGGGGTGGTCAAGTCGGCACTGGGCGCGCTCGGTGGCGCGAGCAAGGCAAGCGGCTGGAAAACCTCGGTCAATTCGTCGGGCGGCGACAGTTCTTTTAACAATCCATCGAACTACGGTTAAGACATGGCGCGCATTCCACTCGGCAATCAGGGCGATTCTGTCAGCCAGCCAGCGCAGCAGGTGCAAACCAGTGCCGCGGACTTCGGCGGCCTGTCGGCGCAGGCCCGGCAAGGCGTCGGCGTGGCCGCTGAGCAGCTCGGCGACTCGCTCGCTGCGCAGCAGGCCAAGGTCAACGACGATCTGCAGCGCACCGCTGCGGCGACGGCGTATCAGCAGCATGCGACGAACATGCAACTGGCGATGCACGATGCCGGCACGAAGCTACAGAGCGGTGATCTCGACCAGACCGGCTATCAGTCTGCAATCCAGGATGCCCAGAAGCAGTCGTACGACTCGACCATCGGGGCGTTGCCCGACAATCACTACAAGAACGTCGCGAACATCCAGTCGCAGGGGATCAATCGCACAGTACAGCTCGGCACACAGGAGGCGCTGACGAAGAATTCGCAGCAGCTGATCGCGACCAATGCACAGTCGTTGCTGGATACGGCCGGCAAGAGCATCGCAGTCGCGCCGGCGACGATCGATTCGACGGTTTCGAGCACGCGCTCGGCATATCTGAGCGCAGCCGCCGCCGCGGGAATCCCGAAACCGACCGCCGACAAGGTCGCGCAGGATTGGGCCGACAGCCAGTATGCGAGCCACGCCGAGAGTGCCGTTATCGCTGCCCGCTCGAACGGGGACCTTGCAGCGCTCCAGAGGCTGCAGACTGATCTGACGTCGCCGGATGGCTTCTATTCTGGCAAGCTCGACGCGAACGCGCGTAACCGCGTGCTGTCGACGGCTGTATCCCAGAGCCTCGCGCTGCAGAATCAGACTGATGCGGCCGCGCAGGCGCGCGAGACCCAGGCGGCCAGCGCCTTCAATCAGGGTCTCGACCTGATGAATCAGGGTAAGCAGTTCAGCCCTACATACATCAAGCAGATCACCGATGCGACCGCCGGCACGTCGCTGGCCGCCCAGACGCAGGAACTGATCGCGGGTAGCGCCAGGAATGCGGGCTTCTCGACGTTGCCGGTTCCGCAGATGCGTGCGGCAATCCAGAGCGATCAGGCGGCGGCGAATACTCCGGGCGTTGGTACGGATCCGGCGATCGCGGCCGCCGTGAAGCAGCGGCAGCAGATCTACACCGCGAGCGTGGAGGCATACCAGAAAGACCCATGGAATGCCGCGCTCGACCGTGGCGTGATCCAGGCCGTGCCGCAGATAGATACCTCGAACATCCCGGCGCTGACCGCGTCGCTCGCCGCGCGCGGCAAGGCGGCTGGAATCGTCGATCAGGCCGCCGGACGTCAGGTTTCGCTGCTGACGCCAGATGAAGCGCAGAACGTACTGAAGACCGTGACCGCGCTCCCAGTTGATGCTCAGGCTCAGGTGCTGAACAGCATCGGCGGCGCGTTCGGCCAGGGCGCGCGCATCAACGATCTGGCGCAGCAGTGGAAGGAAAAGAATCCGGCTGTCGCTCTCGCACTGAAGGCGGGCGCCGCCGGCGGCAACGGCTCGCCGCTCACGACGGTCACCGGCCAGCCAGTCGGCGCATTCATCCTGTCTGGGCAGCAGGCAATCGCCGACAAGACAGTCAAGGTCGACGAGATGGCCGGCACCGGCATGCACGCGACGATTGCGACCGCGATCGACGGCGCGATGCCGCCCGATCAGGCGACCGACGCCAAGGAAAGTGCGTATTACATTGCGATCGGCAGCGCCGCGCGCAACGGCCGCACGACGCCGAACAGCACCGATATCCAGAACGGCATCGATGCTGCGACCGGTGGCATATCCACCACTGGCGGCGCGCGTTACAACGGCAATCCGAACCGCGTCGCGATGCCGTATGGCTGGAAAGAGGGTGATTTTCAGGCCAGCGTCAAGAGCGCTGACGTCGGCAACATCGAGAACACCGTCAACGGCAAGCCGGTCGATACGGTGTACGCCAATGGCAAACCGATTCCGGTCAGCGACTTCATGGCTAAATTCCCGAGCTACCAACTGGTGCGCGTCGGCGTGCGCGGCACGTATGCGGTTGCGACCGGCTCGAAGTTCGTTCAGGACTCGACGGGCGCTCCCGTAACAGTTCACCTTTCGCTGGGCCAGAAAGCGAAATCTGCGACGTCGGCAGCCACCGAGCAGACGCCTGACATGATCAACAACCCATTCTGAGGCCGGCATGCCAATCGACGACCTCTATGCGGAATCGACAAATCAATACCTGGCAGGTTCGAACCAGGTGAATGTGCCTGCGCCGCAGGCGCCGCCATCGACGTCGATCAGCTCGATTGCGCACGCGGTGGGCCGCGGCTTCGGCCAGGGCGCACTTCAGTTTGGCGGCGCGCTGTCCGACATGGCGAGCGGCGCCTCGCAGATCTTCGTCGACCCTGACACGCTCGCGCTCAATCCGAATGCTCAGGCCGATGCCGACAAACAGATCAACGACGCGATAGCGAAGCAGCGCGCGGGTCACCTGTTCGAATCGCGCGTCGGTACGGCCGCCTATGACCTGGCTGACACGCTGAAGCCCGATCCGACCAAAGCAACCGCAACGGATCAGATTGTGCAGGGCGCCGTGAGCGGCCTCACGCAGCTTGTACCGTCCACGCTGCTGTTCGGGCCGGTGGGCGGCGCGGTAGCCGGCGGCGCGTCGATCGGCATGGCGCGCGCCGAAGATCTCAAGCGGCAAGGCGTTGATGTCGGCACGCGCACCGCCGTCGGCGCTGTCGAGGGATCGCTGAGCGGCGTCGGCGCCGTGCTCCCTGTGGCAGGTTCGACCATCGCCAGAACGGCCGGCCTGGTGGCCGTTGGTGGTCCGGGCATGAACATCGCGCAGGGCGTTGCCGAGAAGGCCATTCTGCGCAACTCGAACTATGACCACCTTGCCGACCAGATCGACCCGCTAGACCCGACGAGCCTTGCCGCTTCGACGCTGGTTGCTGGCATGTTCGCCGGCGCGCACGCGGTCGGGGTGTCGCGTGCCGCGAAGGCTGGTGCTGCGGCAGACGCAAGTGCGGCCGCGCCGAAGACCGCACCCGTCGACGTGCCGCTCACAGACTTGCCGATCGATACCCGCAAGGCTTTGCGTTACAACGCTCCGCAACTCGACGCATACGCTGCGCAGGCAGCGCAGGCCGCCGGTGTGCCGCCCGAAATGCTGCTGTTCATCAAGAACCGGGGTGAGCAGTCGAATAGCAATCAGGTGAGCCCGAAGGGTGCGAAGGGCGTGATGCAATTCACGGACCCGACGTTCGCGCAATTCGGCAAGGGCGACCCGACCGACCCCATCAACTCAATCGATGCCGCAGCGGCCTATGCGAAAGATCTGCTGCAGCGTTACGACGGTGACGTGCGCGCCGCGCTCACGGAATACAACGGCGGCGTGAAGCAGGCGCAGGCCGTGCACGCCGGCGGCGCGCCGACGGACCCGGAGACGATCAAGTACCTGCGCAAGTACGACCAGTTTGCGGCTACGCAGCAGATCAACCACGTGAAGTTCGATGCGTCGCCTGATCAGGTCGACGCCGCGTTGGTGTCGCACGGCCAGAATATAGTTGACGACGCAAACATTTTGCCTGAGACAGATGTCGCGGGCATGGCTGCACACCAGGATGCATTCGAACTGGCGGCGCGGCAGATGGGCGATGGCGCGTTTCCGCAGGTCGCTGATGCAATTCCGGGTGACGTAACCGGTCGGGCGGAGTATCAGCAATTCGGAAGGGATGTTGGCGATTCGATCGTCGCCGAGCCGCCTGTGCGTGCTGAGCGCGAATTGTCAACGCAGACCAGCGCCGCCGATGTGGCGCAGGTCACCGCGCCGCGCCCCGCTGATTCGATCCCGGCGCCGCGACCCGCTACCGCAGACAGCGCCGCGACACAAATCAATGGCGAGCAGCAGGCCGCTGCGCCGAAACTGAGCGCGGTCGAGACTAACGTGCGCGATGTAGCGATGCTGGCGCCCGACACGCCTGTGCATCTGGACACCTCGAATCCAGATATGCCCGAGCACAACGGCACGATCGCATCCGCGCTTGAATTGATCGATAACGAGCATGCTGCTACGGTGGACGACGCGAAGCTGTTCAGCGTGGCCGCAAACTGCTTTATAGCGACGGGGTTCTGAAATGCATGACAAGTGCGCAAACGCAGTGCAGCAGGTACGCGAGGCCGCTGGCCGCAAGCCGCTTACCAAGGCCGAACTCGACCACATCGAGGACCGCGTGCGCGCCGGGATGCGCTCCGTTGCCAACAAGGACATCGACGCGTGGCGCGGCATGTCCGTCAACGAGCGCGTCGCTGCCGGCGCTGAGTGGGCATCGAAGCAACTGATTCAAGAGGCGGAACTAGCGAAACAGCGGAAATTGCTGCAGATATCGAAGCAACTGGAAACGCAGAACCGGATTGAGGACGCGCTCTACGCCGATCCAGAGAAAGCTCACGATAAGAATGCGCGGCAGAAGGCCGTCAAGCACGACATCGAGCAGGCATATGTCATGTCCGGTGCGATCAAGGCCGATTACATGCGACAGACGATGGGTGCGATCGACGCGATGAAGGAGGGTCAGAATTTCCTCGCGCGGGCTTTCGACGTCGATAACCCGGCGATGGAGCGCGACATCATCCGCGAGGTCTACAAGAAAGCCGACGGCTCGACCGGAAACGAGGTGGCGAAGGCCGCGGCCGAGCAGATCAGCAGGACGAACGAGGCGATGCGCAAGCGCTTCAATGCGTCAGGGGGCAATGTCGGCGATGTTGGATACGGCTACGTGCCGATCCGCCACAGCCAGTCGAAGGTGCTCGGCAATGGATCTGATGTGCAGCGTCGCGCGTGGGCCGACTTCGTTATGCCGTTGCTCGACCGTTCGAAATACCTGGATGACAGCGGCGATGTGATGAGCGATGCCGCAGTGCGCCAGATGCTGACCGGAGAGGCGCGTGGGCCGTGGCAGGAGGCCAACATTGCCGCGAAGGGTAAAGACGTCAAGAAGCGCGCGCCGGGCATCTGGGATGAAATCGCCGGCACATCGCCGCGCGAGATCACGACGATCCGCGGAGCCGTCGGCGCTCGCGCGAACGCCAACTCAGAGCACCGCTTCCTGCACTTCATCGACGCCGACGCACACATGGATTACAACCGCGTCTATGGCGAGGGCTCGCTGCTGAACGCACTAAATGACCACGTCACCGGCATGGCGAAGAATATCGCGCTGGTCGAGCGCTATGGTCCGAACCCGACGCGCAACATCATGGCGCAGATCGATCGCACGGCCGAGCACGACGGCACGCCGGTTCGCATCCTAGAAAAAGGCCCGACGTCGATCGGCGCGTATTGGGATTACGTCAACGGAAACACGAACACGCCGATCGATCCGACGCTCGCGCGTAATTTCCAGACCGTCCGGACGACTGTGGGCGCGATCAAGCTGCAGGGAACGGTGCTCGCGGCGCTGGGCGACGTCGGCACCATGTTCGTGACCGCGAATTACAACAAGGTGCCATTCTTTCGCACGCTGGGCACGGCGGCGCGCCTGATGGCGCCGGGCTCCAAGGATCTGCGCTCGTGGCTGTCTTCGCAAGGCCTGATCGCCGAAAACCTCGAGCACGGCATGACGCGATGGGGTCAGGATAATCTCGCCACGGACTGGGCTAAAAACCTGTCGGCCGCAACGATGAAATTCGGCGGCGTGACGGGCTGGACGGACGCCATGCGCACCGGATTTCAGGCCAACATGATGCGCGGCCTCGCCGAGATATCGAAGACGCCGTGGGCTGACCTGACCGAATGGGATCGCCGCGCGCTGACGCGAGGCGGCATCACGAATTCGGATTGGGACGTGGTCAACAAGGCCGAGCCGAGCCAGTACGGCAGCAATCACTACCTGACGCCGGACTCGATCTACGAGACAGGCCACGCCGATGCGTCGAACGTCGCCCCGAAGCTGCTCGGCATGATCCGCGAGGAAGGCGAGTTCGCCGTGCTGAATCCGGATCTGACAACGAAGGTGATCACATCGGGCAACTCGGGCACGTGGAAGGGCGAACTGCAGAAGACTTTCATGCAGTTCAAGAGCTTCCCGATCGCGATGATCACGCGCCACTGGGGGCGCCTGTCGGAAATGCGCCGGTCAGGAGATTTCAAGGTCGACGGCGCGCCGGCGCTCGCGAATCCTCTGGCATACGGCACAGCGCTGATCGTCAGCACGACGCTGATCGGCGCCATCACCAGCCAGATAAAGGACGTCCTTGCCGGCAAGGATCCGGAATCGGTGTGGGGAGATCCGAAACACGCCTTTGCTTTCTGGTCAGGCGCATTCGCGACGGGCGGCGGCGCTGGCTTCGCTGGCGATATGCTCAAGGCAATGTTCACCAGCTCTGACTATGGCTCGCTGCTGTCCAGTGTCGTCGGCGGCCCAGTTCTTTCTACCATCTTTCAGCCGGTGCATGCTGTGGCTGATAATGTGGCCGCAGCTCGCGATGGGAAAGACACGCACATTGCGGGCGATATGGTGAAGATCGCAAAATCAAATCTTCCTCTGCTGAACCTGTGGTATTGGAAGACCGTGATGAATCGGCTTATCTGGGACAATCTCGCAGAGAACGTTTCGCCTGGCGTAACCCAGCGCAACATCAACAGGTCGAACAAGCAGGATGGGAACGAGTACTGGTGGACGCCTGGCACGACGTCGCCGCAGCGCCCGCCAAATCTCGCAACCGTAGCAGGGGCACAATAATGCGACAGGACCAGATCGAACGCCTTCAGCAGCTCGAGGAGCGACTGATTGACGTCTACCTCGACGAGGCGGACCCGGACAACTGGCCGGGCGTCGGCACGATGGGCGAGCAACTGACAAAGCAGCAGCGCGGTGATCGCTTCTGGGAGAAGAAAAACGCGATCGCGACGGTGGCGCTCGCGCAGGAAACGCGCAAACTGATCGCCAACGACAAGGCAGCACTTGGCCGCGACCCGTACAGTGATGGTGAAATGGATCGCAAGATTCACGATGCAGAGAAGCGCGCGGCCGAGCTGGTCAAAAAGGTTCAGGACGGCACCGCGCGAGCGGGATTCCTGAAGCGTGCCGCCGGTGACACCTAAGATATCGTTTCTTGCATTCTTCCTGATATGGGCCGACCGCATGCGCTGGACGGTCCCGGACGTGCACGTAATTGCATGTCACTGGCTCGAGCGCCGCGGCGATCTATCGGTGTTCCGATGCTTCCGCGGCTTCGGCAAGTCCACACTGCTCGCAATCCACAACGCCTGGCTCTATTACGAAGACCCGACGTTTCGCATCCTGCACCAGTCCGAGGCCGACGGAACGGCCTACAAGACGAGCCGCGACACCCAGAACGTCATCCGCAATCACCCGCTCACGAAGGGGCTCCTGCCGCCCGGCAAGGGCACGGTCGAGCAATGGTGGATCATCGGCTCGACGGATCACCGCAACGCCAACATGTATGCCAAGGGCATCCTGTCGAATGTGACGAGCGCGCGCGCCGACGAGTGCCAGAACGATGACGTCGAAGTCCCGAAGAACATCCAGACGCCGGAGGCCCGCGAGAAGCTGCGCTACCGGCTCGGCGAGCAGACGCACATCCTGGTGCCGGGCGGCCGCAAGCTGTACATCGGCACGCCGCACACGCACGACTCGCTCTACGACGAAATCGAAAAGCTTGGTGCGGACTGCCTCACGATCAAGATGTTCGAACAGGAACACCGCATCGAGAAGGCGGACAGGGACAAATACGAGATCCCGTTCAAGCCTGAGTACGTTTTCGCCGGCATTGGCAAATCGACAAAGGTGCTCAGGGAGGGCGTCGACTATTTCGTCGAGGATGGCAACCGCGTCTGGTTCGCGCATCCGCCCGGCTGCCTGGTCGACTTCTATGCGGGCAGCGCGTGGCCGGAGCGGTTCGACCATGCCGAGATGGAGAAGCGGCGGCGCGAGACGCGCACCATCAACGAATGGGACAGCCAGTATCAGCTTCATTCGAAGCCGATCGGAGAGGTGCGGCTCGACCCGGAAAAGATGCGGCCGTACGACGTGCAGCCGGTCGTCGCGCGCGCGAACCGGGAAATGCGCATGATGCTCGGGGCGGCGCGCATCGTAAGCGCCCGCGCGTATTGGGACTGTGCAACAGGCAAGGCTGGTGGCGACGATTCCGCGTTGTCGCTGATCCTCGATGATGCCGCGGGAAATTATTACTGGCACGTCGCTCAGGCCATGATCGGCGAGTTCGCGGTGTTTTCCGACGACAACGCGAAAATCAACGGCGGCCAGGTGATGCAGATATGCGACCTGATCGAGCGCTACTCGATCCCGCAGATCTACGTGGAGACGAATGGCGTTGGGTCGTTCGCGCCGCAGTTGCTGCGCAAGGCGATCAGTCAGCGCCGGCTGCAGTGTGGCGTGATTGAGCGCACAGCGACCGTCAACAAGAACGAGAAGATCCTGGGTGGACTGGAAGGCCCGTTGCGCTCGGGGATCCTGTGGGCGCACGTCGATGTGCTCGACGGCCCTGTGTGGGACCAGATGAAGCAGTTCAACCCGCTCATCAAGACGCAACCTGACGATTTTATCGATTCGGGTGCATCGGCAATTCTGGAAACCCCAGTCCGCATAGGCAAGTTGGTCGGGAATTCGACAGGCGATACATCGCAAGATTGGCGTCCATCGACGGGCGTGCATGAGGTGACGCTCGAAATGTAGCGCCGCCCGGCGGCGCGCCACATAAAGAGGCCGCCGCGTGACAGTCCCAATTCAAACCCCGATCATCGCGTACGTCGGCAATGGCATCACCACCGTATTTGCGTTTCCCTTTGCGATTCTCCAGAGCGATGACCTGAAGGTTCTACTGGACAGCGCACCCCAGTCTGTCGGTATTCAGTATTCGATCAACGGAATCGGCAACCCCAACGGCGGCTCGGTCGTTTTCAATTCGCCACCGGCGGTGGGCGCGAAGCTGATCCAGTACCGCGATGTCGCAATCGAGCGCGACACCGACTATCAGGACAACGGCGATCTTCTTGCCACCACGGTGAACGCCGACTTCGACCGGCTGTGGATGGCGCTGCAGGACAAGGCCGCCGCCGGTGGCCGCGCGATCCAGTACCCCATCACTGAATTCGCCACGGACGGCACCTTGCCGGAAGCGGCGGCGCGCGAGTCGACGATTCTAGGCTTCGACGCGAACGGGGTGCAGACGCTGATCCCGATACCCGCGAGCGTCGGCGCTGGCGATCTCAGGAATGAGGCATGGACGGCGGGCACTGATTACACCGCCGGCACGTCAAACTCCGTCACGCTGTCGCGTGCATACACGAGCAAGGCGAATCTCGGCACGGTTGTGATGGCCGGTGTGCCGCAGGACCCGGCGACATACGATCTTGCGCCCGGCGGTATGTCGCTGCTATTCAATGCCATCATCCCTGCCTACGTCAACCGGATCTGGTGCTATGGCGGAACGACGGCATCGCTCAACACTCCGGCTACGGCCAGTGTCACCGACGCTTCCATTGCACCGGGTACAGCCCTTTACGACCGTGTTTTCAACGTTGTAAGCGTCGAAGACCCGCAGTTCGGTGCGTCGCCGGCGGCGGCAGATAACTGGGCCGCAATCCAGGCCGCAGTTACCTACTGCCTCGCCCACGGCAAGGCTTTGCGCGTGCCGGGCAAGTACTCGTGCAGCAAGCAGATAACCGGCACGGGTAGCTTGATGGTCTACGGCTACGGCATGGATCTGTCAGAGATCAGCTGGCCGGCTACTGCAACGTCCGTTGGTTTGTCGGTAACCCTTTCGCTGAAAGCTTCGTCACTCAGCAGCACCGCTGGCGTGGAGGATGTCAGTTTTGTCACGGCGGGAGCCGCGGTGGCTGGCTCAACTGCTCTCGCGTTCAAAGGCGCTCTCAATACCTCGGCCGATCGCGTTACGCCACGCGTAACCGTGAATCGCGTAGCGGTGCGCGGCGCTACGAATCAGGTGAATGACGGGTTCGACGTCGGGCTTTCTTTCGACAACTGCACCGGCGTAGTAGTGGATCAATTCAATTGCTGGGGGAAAGTCGGGGCCGGTGGGCAGCCGAACTACGACAGTACCTACGGCATCATCTATACGAACAACTCCGGCGGCACACCTCACCCCACCGAGTTCTCATTCCAGCATTGCCGCGTTTATGGCGTGAAGAACGCAATTTATACGCGAGACTTCGAGGGCGGATTTGTCAGCAAGTGCCAACTCGTCGGCGTCAATACAGGGATTACGTTCTCCACGCCTGGGCCAGGCTACCCGCACGCCATTGCGTGCAACAACCACATCAATGCAAGTGATCTTTGCATCGCAGTGCCGGGCATGTACGAAGTGCAGATTCACGACAACCTGCTCTACAAGCTGGAAGGGCCAAGCATTGGCACAGGAGTATCGCTGAGCGGCGGCGCGCAGTTCTGCAACGTGCACGACAACACTTTCGAATGCTACTCACAAAGCCAGGCGATGAACGCGATCGTCGTGTCGGACGCATCGAATAACCTGATTCATTCGAATATCTTCAGGCGTACAAACAGCATCGACGGCACTGCTCATGGCGTTGGTGTGTGGCTGACTGCCGCTTCGTCAGGCAACAAGCTGGTCGATAGCGGACAGATATACGCACTGACGAACACGCCTTATCTGAACCAGGGCAGTAATACAGTCATATAAGGACCGGGGGAAGCATGCAGGATTGGGAAAAATCTCTCTGGGGGTTGGCGATCATGGGCGCTCTTATAGGCGTGGCGAAGCTACTGGTCAGCAGCGAAGAACTCACGTTCCGCGTGATCGTGGGCCGTGCGATTCTAGGCTCAGCGACATCGATGCTCGCAGGCGCGGTCCTGCTTCAGATCCCGAACATTCCACCGCTTGCGTTGTTGGCGATCGGCAGCGGCTGCGGCATCGTCGGTCAGCAATACCTCGAGCGGCTGCTGCGCAAACGCGCTGCGGCGTTGCTTGACAGGGATTGATCATGAGCAGCTTTGACGTCGCTTTCGCTCTACTCATCGGCAATGAGGGTGGCTATTCGAACAACCCGGCCGATCCGGGCGGCGAAACGATGTGGGGCGTTACAGCGCGAGTTGCGCGCGTATGGGGGTACGCCGGCGCGATGAAGGATTTGCCGCTCGACACAGCAAAGCAGATCGCGAAGAAGAACTACTGGGACCCGTACCAGTGCGACCAGTTCGACGTGCGCATTGGGTTTCAGGTGCTCGACGCGGCATATAACGGCGGCCACCCTGCGCAGTGGCTTCAGCAAGCCGCCGGCGCGACTGCCGACGGCGTGATTGGCGCCATTACGATCGCCGCAGTGCGCAACTCGGATCCGCTGAAAATCGTCATGCGGTTCGCGGCATATCGGCTGACTTACCTCACGACGCTGTCGACGTGGCCATCGTTCGGGCGCGGCTGGTCGAAGCGCATCGCGAACAACCTTGTGCGAGGTGCGTCATGAGCGGATGGAGTGATGCAATCAATGTGGTGGCGAAGCTGGCCCCGACGATCGCCAGCGTGATCGGTGGCCCGCTTGCCGGCGGCGCGGTCACGGCGCTCGAGTCAGTGTTTGGTATCAACTCTCCGCCTGACGCCTCGATCGATGACCGGCAGGCCGCCGTAGCCGCGGCAATCAGCGGCGCGACGCCAGAGCAACTGGCGGCGATGCGCAAGGCCGACCAGGACTACGCCGCGCGCATGGCCGAGGCCGGATTCAAGAACGTCGAGACGCTCGCCGCGCTGTCGGTTCAAGATCGCGCCAGCGCGCGCGCCATGCAGATCAGCACCAAAAGCCTGACGGCGCCGTTTCTCGCCATGTTCGTGACGCTCGGCTTCTTCGGCGTGCTGGCGGTGATGATGTTCTATACCCTGCCGGCCGCGACACACGACGCACTGATGCTCATGCTCGGTTCGCTCGGCACCGCTTGGACTGGCGTCATTGCCTACTACTTCGGCAGTTCGGCCGGCAGTGATCGAAAGACCGAGTTGCTTGCACAATCCACTCCCACAGGAACAGGACAATGAAACGCATCATCACAGGCGCGATCGCGGCGCTGCTGTCGCTTTCGGCGCTCGCCGCGACGACGATCCCGGTTCAGTCGTTGACGCCGACAGGATCGACAGCAGGCCAGGCGATCGTCTCGACTGGCCCGACCGGCTTACCCGCATGGGGTAGCGTCACCGCAACGGCGCTGGCGGCACAGGCAGCGAATACGGTTGTCGCGAATATCACGGCATCGAGCGCATCGCCGACTGCGGTTGCGATTCCGACTTGCAACACGTCGACGAGCGCGCTCCAGTACACACCGGTTACCGGCTGGACCTGCTACGCCAACTCGGCCACTACGACCGGCACGCTTGCGCAGTTCGCCACAGGCGGTGCGATCAACCCTGTATCGACTGGCGCAACGACTCCCGGCACGGGCTCTTTCACCACGCTGGTAGCAAGTGGCGGCATCAGCGGCACCGGGTTCAATAATCTGTTTGCCTCACCGCCTAATATCGGTCTGGTTGCGCCGGCCGCAGGCAAATTCACCACGCTTCAGGCGACGAGTACGCTAACCGGATTTACCGGCCGGCTGCTCAACATTCAGGTCTTCTCGTCGACCGGCACTTATACGCCGACGACCGGGACCGCTGCGGTATATGTGAAGGTGCAGGCGGGCGGTGGCGCGGGCGGCGGAACGCCGACAACTAGCACCGGCCAAGCCGCTGCGGGAAGCGGTGGAACCGCCGGGGCATATGGGGAGGGTTACTACACAAGCGGCTTCTCTGGGGTCACGGTGACGGTCGGCGGCGGGGGATCTGGCGTATCCGGCTCAGCGGGCGGCGCGGGATCAGCATCGAGCTTCGGCGCACTTCTGTCGTGCCCCGGTGGCGCGGGCGGCGCGCCTGGAACTGCGAACGCCGGCCCGTGGGTGACTGCTGCGTCGGGAAATACCTCTGCGTGTACTGGAACTGCGTTGTTCAACCAGCTCGGCGTGCAAGGCGGTCAGTCAATTGTAGTATCAGCGACGGCATCAAATGCAGGCAGTGGCGCCGGCACGGCGTTCGGGCCGGGTCCTGCTGGCGCTTGGTCGGCTCCGGCTCCTGGTGCTGCTGCTCAGTCATATGGCGCAGCGGGCGCTGGCGCAAATGCCCCGGCATCAAACGCAGCTCAGGCTGGGGGATCTGGTAAGCAGGGTATCGTCGAAGTATTCGAGTTCAGTCAGTAAGAGTCCTGCCCCGCGGTCGGGATCTCGCCGACTTCGATGCCGTGCTGCATGAACTTGCGCGTCACGATGGGCGCGCCTGGCGCCGCAGGGTTCGTGCTCCGCTCGCGAGTGACGCGCAGCACATTCCACACAGCGCCTTGGGCCGTCTCGCCGTATTGAACGACGTTGCCACAACTAGCCATGTAGGCCAGATCTCCAAGGCAACGGATGGTGACGGATTGTCCCAACTCCTTCAGCATGCTTTCAAGCGATTCCATCGCTATCTCCTTTTTCGGTTACCGGCACGATACCTTGGGTGCTGCTTGGCTGCCAGTTCGCGTGTGCCCAAAGTGCGTCCACATCTATACAATACGGTTCTGAAAAGGTCAAAAAGTCTACAAACTGGCAAAGTCTCAAGGCTGACCGGCGCGAGACTTTTGTGTTTAAAATCAGTTGCTTGCTGCTCTAACTCCAATCCTTTCTTGTCGTGTCCCTGGTGAAACAAGGCTTTCTCAGAGCCTTATGCAGCAAGGGTTTGCACGTTTTCCGCTTCCGGTTGTGCCCAGATTGTGACCATGTTGGCGTGTTCTGCCAGATGGTCCGGTGCAAGATGGGCATACCGGAGAACGTGCTCATACTTCGCCCATCCCCCAAGTTCCATCAGACGGTTCAGCGGCGTGCCCGCCTGCACATGCCAGCTTGCCCATGTGTGGCGCACGTCATGAAACCGGAAATTCTCGATCCCGGCGCGGGCGCACTGCCGGTCCCACTGCGCACTGTTCCAGCCGTCGGCCGGTATCGGCTTGCCGTTCCTGACGAACACGAATTGCTCGTGCCTGCCGAGCCACCGCCGGATAGTCTCGACCGCATCCTCGTTCAGCGGCACGCCGATCGGTTTGCGCGCCTTGGCCTGATCCGGGTGAATCCATGCCCGGCGGTTCACCAGATCGATCTGCGACCATTCAAGCTCAAGCAGGTTGGCGCGGCGCAGCCCAGTAGCGAACCCGAGAATTGCCACATCCCGCATCCATTGCGACCTGATCGCCGAAATCAGCCGCTGCGCTTCCGGCTTCGTGATCCAGCGAATGCGCCGGTTCGCCACCTTCAGGTCTTCCAGCTTCGGAGCCCGGTCGATCCATTCCCACTTGTCGGCGGCCAGCTTCAGCATGATCCGCATCGTGGCGAGGTACTTGTTTTTCGTCGCGCGCGAAACGAGCTTCTCTTCAGTCTTGCACCGCTGGTCCAACTCGGGCAACGCTTTGACTATCTCGTCGGCCGTGAGCGAACCTATCTGGCGACCGCCGAAAACCTTCGTGAAATGCCGGATGTGAATCACGCGATTGCCGTAGTCCGCGAGGTGTTCGCATTCCGCTAACATTCGCTCTGCCGCTTCTTCCCATCTGTATGCGGGCCGCTCGCCCATCCGCGCGACTCGCCACAGTTCATGCTTTACCTTATCGTGATACTCCTGAGCTTCCTTTCGGTCGGTCGTGCCAGTCGTTTCTCTAATGCGGCCGCCGCCTGGCTTACGGATGTCGAGGTGCCAGACGTCCGAGCCTTTGCGCTTTCGGATTGACATTTTTTGCTCCTTGGTTCCGTCTGCGCCGGTCGGTTCGGATTGTACGCCGTCGCCAGTTTCAGCTTGTCGGGCCAGATGCGCCACTGGTTGCCGATCTGGAAGAAGCCCATTTCTTCCTTATGGGCGTACACAGTGGAGTAAGAGACGCCGAGCAGGGCGGCTGCTTCCTTCAGGGTGAGGGCTGGCTCCATCATGCCCTCGCTTCACCAAAAAACGCCACGTCCTGCCAATGCCGGAACGCCGGCCGCGCCAGTTCCTCGGCTATCCGCCTTGAGTGCTCATCCTCGCTGCTTCCTGGGCGCACCCATTCGTCCCGCGATGGCTTCGGCGCATCCTCACCGCCACCGATGATCCATACGGCGATGAAGCGGTTATTGACCGGGCTCATCTTCCATTCGCTCACGTGTATCTTTCCATCCGCGCGGAGTTTTTTTGCGGCGACATACACCGGGGATTCGGTGAGGCCAAGATCGGCTGCTGCCTGCGAAATTGTGCGCGGCTTTTTATCCTTCAGTAGAGCGGCTAGCCGCGGCATCGTGCGCTGATAGTTGTAGCGTGACATGTTCTGATTTTTCATCCCTCACCCCGCCTGTTTTTGGTTAGCTTCTCGCGCATCGATTTTCCGAAACTCAATGACCCAGACCCAGGGGTTGGCGTCCCACGATTCGTTTCCGTTGATCGACGTCCAGAGTCGGATGAAACGATCGCGCGCATAACCCGGAATGCTCGTGTTTGTGCGGTCAACGCCTTCAGCAAGCGCATCTGCATCTGTGATGTCGTGCAACCGCTCGACCCGCACGCCAGTGACTTCGAGCGCGATGCGCGACGCTGCGCGAGGCATGTGAATCGACGGCCGCCATTGCCGGCGAATGCCGTCAGCCGATCGCTCGAGGTCCGGGCCAAGCGGATCATCGAGATAGTCGGCGCGGTAGAAAACGATGCAGTCGTCTTCATACGGCCCGCACGGATGGTTGCTGTGCTGCCACGTCTCGCGCACGTACAGGCGATCGCCAGCCTCGCCATAGGGGCACGGTTGCGCCCAGTCCATCAACGCTTCACCGTCGAAGCCGTAGAAGTGGGTCCGCGGATCGGGATGATGAAACGTGAAAACGTCTTTGGCTTCGGCCGGCGGCTGCGGCTTCACGATGCGCCGAGTCTGCGTCTTGCTGCAGTCGAGCAGCGCGCGCACCATTGCGCCGCTGAAGAGGATCGGTCGTTCTTTCACGCTTCACCTCCGCTCAAAGGTTGCGCGGCGAGAAGGGCGCGGGCGATGCTTTGCGCGAATTGGAGCGCCCATTCAGGCGGCGAGACAGAGCGCGATCCGCAGTCGCGCCACGCCGCACCGATCATTTCCTTCGTCAGCGCCACCTGTGCCTGCACTGGCTGCGTTGCCGTTGATTGCGTGGATGCGGCGCGGTCGAACAGTGCCCGCAACTCGTATGCGTCAGAGTACTTTTCACGGATTGTGGCCGCGCCTTCTTCGGTTATGTTGATCCACTCGGCACGGGAAACATTGCGGACGCGCGATTGCCATTGCGTAACCCGCTCGTCCTGCTCGGCAGATTGCGCGAATCCGTTCCACGGGCGTGGGCCGCTAAAACCCTCGGAGTCGGGGCCATCGGAAAAGTCCGGGCCTTGCTCAGCAGATTGCGCGGGCTGTGGTTGCGACTCATAGGTGCGTTTCGCCCACTCGCTGAACTTCTCGCCCGGTAGGCGCTCAGGAATCACCGGCTCCGCTGCCACCTTTTCGGCGGTGAGAGCGGCGCGGCTTGCCTGCCATATCTCAAGATAGGTTAGTCGAGGCCACACGCCGCGTGTTTTAAACCATTGGTCAAACGCTTCCCGCTCCCCAATCGCCACATTGGCGGCGTCCTCACCGCACGGCGAAGTGTGATTTGTCGTGGTCATGGTCAATACTCCGTAGGTACATGCTTGCCATCGTTCGCGAACTCTTTATGAAGGCGGATCGATGCCTCGACATATGCCTTATGCGCGTCTTCTGGATTAGCAAACAATCCCAAGTGATAGACAACGTGGTTGGACGTTATCCGTGCTCTCCATTTCTTCGAATCTATGGCCCAGTAGACGCCCTTAAATCCAGACCGGCTCGTGGCTTTGAGCCTTCGGTTGGTTGAGTTTTGAGAGAGATTGCATTCCCGGAGATTCGAACGCCTGTTATCCAGCTTGTTGCCGTTTATGTGATCAACAAGAATATTCCTGTCAGTGATTCCCAAGATAGTCCGGTGCATCAGAACAGTCTTCTGCTTATTTGCGCCTACCCTTACAAGTCGCGCCGCATAACCTCGGTTACTGAATTTCCATTTGTTCATTGCCAAGGCGTCGTAGTCGTCGTCATCTACGAGTGCTACCTTTCCTTGAGTGAGTTGGATCTCTTTCATGATTGCTCCTTTGCGCGGGAGGCGAGTTCAACCAGTTCATCACGCAGACCCGCAAGCCCGCTAATGTCTAGCCCGGCTGATGCCTGTCCGTTCCACAGCATCAACGTTTCGATAAGGTCTTTGGTGATCGTGGCAATCTGTGATGTTGGAGAATCCGTCACCGCCTCGTCTGCTTGCTCGCTGGCGCGCCGACGCTCTGGCATAGTGTGATCGCAGCCTTCGACGCCATTGCAGATCGGGCATGGCAAGTACGGATGTCGCGCGCCTACGGCATAAACCAATGGCGGCATCATCCCGGACGTGTATTCCCCTCCGTCCATCGCTTTCAGGCACTCCATCAGACGCATTACACGGTCATCACGTGCGTTGATTGATCCGTGACACCCAAGAACTGCCGTGACCTGATTGATAGAGTCGTACAGGTCACGCCAGCGGCACATGGACTTGATAGTTTCTTCCGTTTGCCATTGCGGAGCGTCTGCTTGCTCGGCGTCACCGCAGGGTTGCGCGGGAGCGGCGGGATGGAGTCCGCTGCAATTCATTGCGCAGCCGGTCCCTTCACAATCGAAGCACTTGTTATGCGCCAACACGATGCCCTCCACGGTCTCGCTTGAAATAGTCTCGCCAAACCAGATAATTTCTTCCCTTCCACAACGTATCGACCAGCCTTTATACGGGTTGGACCCAGCCCAATGCGCGATCCATTGCTTGACCTGCGGCACGGCTTGCTTGCTTGCAAGCAGGGCGCGGGCAGCGTCGTACACGTACGGCTTCAGGTCCGTCTGGCCTTCCTTGATAGTGAAACCGTGCGCCATGAAAATGTCGCGAATCTGGTCCTTGGTCATAGCCTCTCCGGCGATCTTGGTAGTGGTGGTATTCATGTCGTCTCGTCAGCGTGCGTCGCCCACACTGCAAACGGGCCGTCTTCGTTGTCGCAGATGTCGATCAGCCACCAACCAGGCGGCGGTGACTGGTCCCATTCTGATATGTCGCCGTTACCGTTGTCGAAGTACGAGACGTATGCCGGGTGTTCCAACGGCTCGGTTTCGAGGTAGACGATTTGCGTCTGGATGCCAGCACGCCGCTCAAGATCGGCCCATTGCTCTTTCGTGCAATGTTCAGTGCCGTCCATCGTCACTTGCCAGAAGTGAATGAGATCGGGATGGCTCCAGTAGCCGTTTTCGTCGCGAGTGACCGGGATTTTCTGAAGGAGCTTCACTGCGTCTGTATCGGTAGTCATGTCGGGTTCCTTGGCTTTCCGGTTGCGCTCGCGTTCTTCGTCGGCGCGCGTGAGCTCAGGGTATTCGTCGTAATGTCCGGGGTTATCCATGTCGTCCTCAATTACTGTTCGATTGCTTCGCGCGCTGCGCGGATGAACTCTGCTGCCGCTTCCGCGTTGATCGCGTTACCGTAGGCGCGCAGTCGTCCCACTCGGGAGGGAGCCCCATCAGCCAGCGGGAATGAGCCGGGTCTAACTGGCCGCCACTTTTCGTCCCGGCAGAGCAGCCAGTCAGCATCTCGCCAGAAGCCGTTAGTCGGGCCGGCTGCGTCAGGTCGATCGAGAACGCCGCCGTGCCCAACTCGTTGTTCCATCCCTTCCGGGCCGCTTCGTTCTCTGCTCCGGAGAGCGTCCGAGCTCCGTTCTCGCCGTCCAGCGCTCGCGGCGTCGGCCAGCTCGACAGCATCACGTAGTCGTCCAGGTTCCGGCGCCGGCCGCCCGTCCTCTCCACCATCCCGCTGCGCCCATACATTCCGTCCCGCGACTGCGGTGTCGGCCAACTGGAAAGCGTCGCCGCCATGCCGAGCGTCATCCCGAATCCGTTGTTCCCGTGTCGAGCTGCGCACTCCGCCCGCCGCGCTTCCCACGTCGAGTCGTTGTCGTTCTGCGGCCCCGCATTCGGCGTCGGCCACGATGCCAGCCACGCCACCCGACCCAGCAGAGCGTTCAGCGGCACGTTCGCGCACTCGCTTCCGTCCTTGTGGTCGCGCGTAGTCGGCGTCGGCCACGAAGTACGTTCTGTCGCGGATGTGCGGAGCACCGATGCCCGCAGACGGGAAAGGTGTCGCCCCGCAGGCGTAACCCAAGGCTTCCAGGTCATCGAAAACAAGGTCGATCCAAGGGTCGACGTCCTTGCTTGCAACCTGCTCGCCAAAGAGGGTTGCAGGTGCGCGCTCCTGGACGAGCCAGTGCCACGCCGGCCAGAGGTGCCGCTCGTCAGCAAACCCAAGTCCTTTGCCTGCCGCGCTGAAAGGTTGGCACGGACAGGAACCGGTCCAAACAGGTCGGTCATCAGGCCAGCCGGCGATTCGAAGCGCGTAGGACCAGACACCGATTCCGGCGAAGAAATGGCACTGGGTGAATCCGCGAAGGTCGTCTGGTCGAACATCCTCAATGCTCCGTTCATCAACTTCGCCGGCGGCGATATGCCCCTTGGCGATCAGGTTGCGCAGCCACTGCGCGGCGTATGGGTCGATCTCGTTGTAGTACGCGGCCATCGGTTCCTCGCCGGCATAGCCGAACAGATGTAAAAAGCGGGAGTCGTGCGGACCTCCCTTCAAAACGCCACGCGGAGATCACCGCGCGTTCGGGGGTTACCTGTTACCGCCGCTGTTCGGCGTCGCGGTTGTCCCGCTGCTGCAGCGGTCGATGAAAGTCATGGGTTCCGGTATCAGTCGGCCAGACGAACAGATGTGCCCATGCGAACGCAACGCCAAGAGCAACGGCGCCAAGCACGCAGAGGATAAAAAGGACGAGCGGATCATCCATGGCGATTAGCCCGGCGGCGCGCCTGACGCATCGCCTGGCGGCGCGCGGCGCGAATCTGTGCGCGGACAAGCCGATAGGCATCCCAGCGCGACAGCGAGCCATTTGCGGCGTCTTCAATGATTTGCCAGAGGGTGCGCACGTTCAGGCACCCCGCACCATAGAGATGCGGATGCGCTGGGTATCGGCGTCATCCCATTTCTGGGCCAACCCCATAACCAACACGATCGCGATGAAGGCGGCGAGCATGCGCACGAAGAGCTTGAAATCACGCATTCCCGGCCTTGTCGTCTTTGGGTTGGTACAGGTGCGACATTCCAGCACCTTCCGCCAGCGCCTTCGCAATCTCTGGGTCGGAGACCTCTAGCCGGCCGCACAGATTCGCAATAAAGGCCTTGCATCGATAGTCATCGTTATATAAGCGTGCCCGCGCCCCAGCCGCTGTGATCTGCTCCAACAGAGCGCGCTTGCTGAATCCTGGTTTCATCGCAGCACCCCGGCCCGGTAAGCAACGCAAAGAAACCATACGCAGCCGATGGCGACCATCACCACGACTGCATAGGTGCCAGCCTTGCGCTGCATCTGGCAAGCCGCGAGCAGATCGTTATCGTGAGCGGAGCGGTTCATGTCAACACCACACGATCTGGTCATAGCCAACCGAGCGCACGAAGCGCGAATTCACGTACTGATCGAAGTGCGCTACGAAGCGCAGCATGTAGTTCGATTGGCGCGGCCGATAGGCCCTGACACCGTAGTCGCTGTAGAACATGGTCACCCCGATGTGGGCTGAGAGGTTTGTAAAACGGAAGCAATGCTGAGCAAGTGGACTGTGAAAATCCGCCTTAATCAGAACTCTTCGCGGTTGATATAAGCTTAGGCATGACTAATGTTCATGTCAAGCGGAACTTAGGTGTGGGCAACTGTTTGGTCGAAAAAAACCCGCCACGAGGCGGGGGTAAGGGTTAGTGACGGGGGCGCTTTATCGCTTGGACGATGAGGAGGACATACCTTGCAATTTCTGTGATTGTCTCCTCCGCATCGATCTGCTGGCTTGGCGCAGTTGGTCTCTCGGATTCTTTGCTTTTTCGGTAAGCGGCCAGGTCCGTGACCGCCTTATGGTTTGTGCTTCCTATTTGCACGTTCTTTCCCCTCGGACTTTTCGATGTGGGATGTCAAGTCTTCCTCGGCTGCCGCCAAGTCCCCATCCCGGAGGGAATTCTGCGCCTGCGTAAGAGCGCCCGCAACCTGCAGCGCAGCGCTGATATGAGCGAATAGTTTTGGGGCCGGAGCGCCAAGCCCGTCTACGCGTTCGACCCACGAAATCAGCTTTAATGCTTCGTGACTTAGCGACCCTTTCGGGTCTGTAATCGGCGCTTTGGACTTGTCCATGCCGAACACGAGCCAGTACGGATCCACCCGTAAAACCTTGCATATCGTGAGCATATTTGCCGCATCGAGGTTCTTTATGTTGCCATTCTCCCAATCCGTGACAGTTGGGGCAGAAACTTCGCACGCGCGCGCAAGCTCGGCTTTCGACATGTGTCGCGCCGTCCGCGCCTCTGTGATTCGCCGATTCCAGTTTGCCATTAGCTAAGACTAACAAAAAAAGTGTTGTGTATGCCTTGCGTTTGCTGTTAGGCATGCCTTAGACTTAGGCATGGACAAGAAACGCGACCCTTTCGCCTGCGCTGTGATCGCCGAACTTGGCGGTCCTGCTGCAACCGCACGCCTCTTCAACATCAAACCGCCGTCGGTAATCGGTTGGCGCAAGAAGGGCATTCCGCCTGCACGGCTGATGTATCTCGAGGTAGCCCGCCCGGATGTGCTTGCGGATGCGCGCAAGAAGCTTCGCAAGCAAGTAGAGCCCGATGCCATTGATACCTCCGATGATGTTCAGCCGCCAGTTGGCGACCGAACAAAAAAGTAGTGATTTAGTTGCTCTCATTTTTCATTCCATCAATTTCTTAAAGAAAGGAGGTTCCCATGTCACGCCGCTCGGAATATCGAAACGAGGTCAAGACGCGTCTCCCAGACCGCACGTACGACGCGATGCTGAAGTTCAAAACCCTGCACGGCATCGACAGCGACTCTGCTGCGCTTGCCCGCATTGCGGAGTTGTTGCTGCTTGGCGTTGTAGGTAATTTGCCTTCGAACCTGCTTGGGCGCAGTGACGAGGTGGCCCAATCTGGGACAAGGATGGCCGCGTGAATCAGTGCAAGACCAGCTTCGAGATTCAGCTTCCGGGACCGGAGGCGGCTGATCTGGCATTGCAGGCAGCAAAAGAAGGCGTCTCGACTATCCAGCTCATTGAGTACCACGTGATCAGAAGCGCTTTCGGAGTTCTTCACCCGACCGTAGTTGCGCACGAGACGCGGCCCAATCAGGGTCAGGTTGGGAAAAGGTCGGACGGTGGGGATTGTTGATGATCGAGCAAATAGCTATCGGTCTGTGCGGCGTTGCGGCCGTGTTTCTGTCGCAAGACAGCCGGGCGGCGCGCAGTCGTTACGCGTGCGTCTTCGGGCTGATCGCTCAGCCGTTCTGGTTCATCGCAACGTGGAAGGCCCAGCAGTACGGGATTTTCGCGCTTTGCATCCTCTACACCGCGGCATGGCTGCGCGGCTTCGTGACTCACTGGGTGAGACCTTTCTATGGACGCTGACATTCTCCTGTTCGGCATGCTCGCGACGATCGCGCTGTCGTTCGGCCTTCCGGTCCTGCTTTCCATGCGAGGAATGCGATGAGCCTGATACACGAAGTGGTCGCCTGGGACTTCGACATGCCGGGCCTGAAGAAGATCGTGCTGTTACACCTGTGCCGCAGCGTGCACCGATCGACGCAGGAGGCGCGGCTGCCGATTCACAAGGTCACGTCTGCGTGTGGCATCAGTGAGTCGGCGGCGCGCAAGTTCATTGCCGAACTCGAACGCGAGGGCTATATCGCCTTCATTCCGGCGCCGGGCCGCGGCGTGCACTACCGACTGACGATCGATTCGAAGGTGCCTGCATGATCATCGAGGCCAAAGTTCTGCCGCCGCCGGAAGAGGGCTACGACTACCGGCAGGGTCTGTATCTCCGCTTTGGCGATGTGGACTTGGACGTCGCCGCCAATGGCGAGGTGTCTGCGTGAGCGTCGAGGCGATTACATGGGCATTGGGGCAGCACGTGGGCCGCTCGACGGCCAAGTTCGTCCTGACGATCCTCGCCAACTGCGCGGACGGCAAGGAATTCCTCTGCTTCCCGTCCGTTGCCTACATCGCCGAAGCAACCGATCAGGACCGCAAGACGGTGATTGCGGCGATTGCAAAGCTTATCGAAATCGGGCTTGTCGAAGATACCGGAGAAAGAAGAGGGACAACGGCGCAGGTCATTGTGTACCGGCTTCTTGTTGGTAAAAACGGAACTGTTAAAGAGTCCCAAAAACGGAACAGTTCCAAAAACGGAACAGTTCCAAAAACGGCGGGTAACAGTCCCAAAAACGGCGTTAAACAGTACCGAAAACGGATGGAAACAGTACCGAAAACGGGACACGGAACCGTCATTAAACGTAATGAAACATCAGGAACCGTCAGTCCTGCTTCGCCAACGGCTTCGCCGCCGGCTGCGCGCGGTACCCGCTTGCCAAAGGACTGGGTTCTGACAAAGCCTCTTGGCGTATGGGCAGCAGGCGAGCAGCCCACATGGACGCCCGAGCATATTCGCAAGGTTGCCGCCTCGTTCAAGGATTACTGGATCGCGAAGGCTGGCAAGGATGGACTGAAGACCGACTGGGAAGCAACGTGGCGCAACTGGGTACGCAACGAGAAGGCGCTGGGCGGCGCGCAGGCCTCCGCTGGTGCGCCGGTATCGGGAAGCTGGTGGGAGGGCGACGCAGGCATCAATGCGAAGGGCGCAGAGCTAAGTATTCCCCGCCACAAGGATGAGCCAACGCCGCATTACCTGCTGCGTATCGCGAAGGCTGCCGGGCGCGGTCCCTGGATCGACCACATTCTGCGGCACGCACGCACCAGCGGAGAGCGCTGGTTTAACCAGGTTGTCGCCACGCTTGGCGACGCACTGCTGCCGACGGACTTCTGACCATGGCGAAGAACGCACTCCGCTACCCGGAAAGCGCCATTGCTGGCGGACGCTTCGGCACGGCCCGCGTGGCGGGTGAGATTTCTGGTGCGGCGGCGCGCTTGACGTCGACTGAGCCCGCACCGCTCGAATCGCCGATCAAGCAGCTTGTCGGCGGCGCGCGTGGCTCACATCGCGAGTTGGGGCGGCTGGGCGGCGGAACGATGAACAAGTCGGAGGCTGCATACGCCGCGCACCTCGACGCGCTGCGCTCAATTGGTCAGGTGCTCTGGTTCCGCTTCGAAGGTGTGAAACTGCGCCTCGCCGATAACACGTTCTATACCCCCGACTTCGCTGTGATGGTCGCCGGCGGCGCGCTGGAAATGCACGAATTCAAGGGATTCATGGAAGAGGACGCGAACGTCAAGATCAAGACGGCCGCCTCGCAGTATCCGTTCACGTTCCGCCTGGTGCGCAAGGCCAAGGGCGGTGGTTTCGATATCAGGGAGGTGTGATGGGCGCTAAATGGTCAGAGGCTGAGGTGGCGGTCCTCGCGGATGTGGCAAAAACAGGAGTGACGCTGCGTTCGCAGATGCATCGCCTTCCGGGTCGCACGCACGAAGCCGCACGCACGTATGCCGCGCGAATTGGCATCCCGCTCTCGGCGGCGCGCGCGTGGACCAAAGAGGAGCGCGCGATCCTCAAGCGCATCTGGCGCAGCGGCGAGCAAATCAAGATCGGCATGCGTCAACTGCCGAACAGGAGCTACGCTGCCGCGCGCGGCGAGGCGCAACGGCTTCGCATCTGCGGTGACCGGACAAAGCGAAATGGCTATTCGTGGGTCGACGCGGCGATAACCGTGCTGCTTGCTGACGGCGTGCGCATGACCATCAAGCAATTGACCGCGGCGACTGGCGCATCCCCAAATGCGGTCGACAAGGCGCTGAACCGGCGGCGCGGTACCAAGTTCAGGGTTTGCGACTGGACTCGCGTCTCACGGAATGGTGATTGGGCTGGTGTGTGGGGACTCGGCGTTGGCGAGGATGCGCCGCGGCCGCCGAGAAAGACGCCTAGCGAAGTCGCGAAGACATGGCGTGCTCGGCGTCGGATCGCTGGCGGCGCGCATAACCCGTTTGCCGGTTTGATTCAGCAGGTAGCGGCGTGAGCCACCGGGCAAACAAGCGTGAGCGTGAGCATATGGGCCGGGTTGCCGGAATGCAGTGCATCTGCTGCTTCCTGCTCGATCGTGCGCAGACCAGCAAAACTGAGGTACATCACGTTCGCGTTGGTCATGGCGGCGCTCAGCGCGCCGGCGACTTCTGCACCGTTCCGTTATGTGCCAATGACTGCCACCGCGGCAAAAACGGGGTGCACGGCGATCAGACGTATCTGCACATTCTGAAGATGACGCAGATTGATCTGCTTAACGCAACGCTGGAGCGGCTCTACGGATGAGATTGCTGGTTCGAATGGTGCTGCCGTTTGAGTCGTACGAGGGCTCGCAGTTGTTCGAGTGCCTCGCCAAGCGCGTGATACGCGCCGAAGACGACCCGGAATGCGCGGATGCGGTGCTGGTCGATGTGGACTTGCCGGAGCGTTACAGCGGCTTCGCAATTGCCCGGTACTGGAATCGCGATGGAACGTATCGGGTCGAGGCGTTGGTGAAGCACAACCGCAGATCGCTGGCCGCGTTCATCGCAAGCGGCGATCACGAATGGGATCTGAGAAATGACGAATTGTAAGGAAATTGAAGGATACATCCCGCAAGACTGCGCGCCGGTCTCGCGCACGCACGCACACGCGCGCGTGCATTTGAGCGACCAGCTCATTGCTGAGCTTTGCGTGGTGTCGGCAAGCATGGCGCGGCGCGAACGCTTGACCGGCCGCGCGCTGAACATCGAGCAATTCGCCGAGAACGTGATTCGCGCGACGGTGGGCGCGATTAATTCGATGGGCGACGATTCGCGATATCGCGAGTGGGAGTTCGAAAAGATCGCAATCGCATGTTTGAGCGACGAGCAGGCAGAACAGAGTTTCGCGCGCTGGAAGGGCTGTCAGTACCAGGCCTGAATCGATTTATCCCGTAGCACCACATCCACAGGAGCAACAGCATGGACGAGCAGCAAAAGCAGGAAGACCAAGTGGCGGATGCATCGCCGAGCAGCACTGAAGCGCAACTGGCCGGTGATTCCCCAAACGTTGCCACGCTTGCGGCCGCCCAATCCGCAAGCGACACCTCGTCATCTGTGCCGAGTGCATCGCCCGCCAGCGACACAGGGGCGGCTGCATCGTCCGATCAAGCCGCAGGTGATCTGGGAAACGTTGTGGCCGCTGCCGACGGTGGCGACCAGTCGGCTGGCGGTGTAGTTGCCGCTGGTGGTGACGCGGGAAACGTCCTGGCTGGTGGTGCCCCGCTTGTGGGCATTACCAGCACTTCGATTGATGAGTCGACTGACTATCATCCGGCGAAGCCGCACCTGTCGGCGTTGCGCCGCAAGATCGAATCGGGCGAGGCAATCCTCATGTCCGATCTGCTGCGCCTGATCCACGCGATCGAGGAGACGCTCTGATGGCATCGAACACTCCAACTTCACAGCTCGGACTGCCGAGGGGCGGCTTTCGAGATAGCCCGGTGAAAACCTTCGTCATTACAAACACGCATGGCGAGAAACACGAAGTGGCTGGCAACAGGTATGACGTCGACGGTTGCTATGTTTCGGTTGTCAAGGCTGGCGAGGTGGTTGCCTCGTTTGCCAACTGGATGTCGATTCGCGTTAAGGAAATAGCCTGAGCTTATGACGAAACAACTCGCCCCTGCACCGCTGGTCAACTGGTCTCGCATTCTCGACGAGGTGCGAGGGGCGGGTTACACCATCAAGGAAATCTCGCAGTACACGCAGATCCCGCGCACGACACTGCTCGGGTATCACAACCTTGGCGCCGAGCCGCGGCACTCGAGCGGGCAGATGCTGCTGCGATTCTGGGCTCAGGTGACCGATCGCGATCCTGAGAGCGCCCCAACGTGGACGCCGCCGCCGAGCGTGGCCGAATACCGGCGGATGTGAATTGGTCGGGATTCCGACAGCCTGACGGCCAAATACTCGCCGCACCACGGATGGAGGTTCGAGCGATGGCAAGAGAGTACAAGACGCAGCAGCCGGGCATGCCGACGGCGCCGGTTGATGGTGGCGACGCGGCCAAAGTTGTGCTGGCTGGCGTGGGCGATAATGACGCGGTGATGCAGATCGCCGGCCGCGACGTGCCGATCAACGACATCGTCGAGGGCGCATTCGAGACGAGCGGGTTGTCTGCCGAGGAATGGAATGCTGCGGAGCCGACGAAGCGCGATGAACTTATCGCCGGCAAGCGCAAGGAACTTGAAACGATGTTCCGCAACGCTGGCGACCTGCCGTCGCAGGATGCCGCCCGCGAACAGGCTCAGGCGGCTGTTTCGGCCCGCCGCGCCGCTCGCGCCGCTCAACCTGCCGCAGATGGCACCACGGCCGCTGCGCCGCCCCTCCCGCATTCGAGCGAAGTCGATCCCGCCACACTGGCCGCGCCGAAGCTGTGCGCGGATGGCTGGCTGGTGCCGACGATCCAGAAGCAACTCCCGCAGAACTTCCGCTGAGGCGATCATGGGCAATTTCAGCTTTTCGAAGTTCCTCGACCCGGGCGGCCTGTGGACGAAAGACCAGACCGCTACGCCCGCGACCACGACGACGGTCGCGGGTGCTGCCGATGCTGCTGACGCCCAGGCGGCGCAGGCGGCGAACGCTCAGGCCGCAGCCGACAAGAAGAAGCGCGCGGCATCAAGCCTGCTTGCTACTGGCGCCGGTGCGACCGGTGCAGGCGCCACGACGACTTCGTCCGTGATGGCGCAGGGCAAGACGTCACTGGGCCAATAATCCATGTCCTACACCCTCGGCGAGACGCTCTACAAGCGGATGGAAGCACTGAAGTCCGCGCGCACCGTGCATGAACTGGTGTGGCGCGACTGCTTCATGCTCACCGATCCGATTCGCGCATCTGGCCTGCAGGGGCCGGTGATGGACGCGAACGAGATCGCGCGCGCCGTCTCGCTGATTTTCGACTCGACCGCGAGCGACGCAAAGCGCGTGCTGAACGCCTCGATCATGTCGGGCATGACGCCGGCCAACTCGCTGTGGTTCAAGATGCGCGTGAATGGCGAGGACGACGAGGGAACGCGCTGGCTCGACGACGCGAGCGAGCTGCTGTGGGAGAACATCCACAATGCGAATTTCGATTCTGAGGCATCCGATTGCGTCGACGATTGCATGGGCGCTGGCTGGTTCGCGCTCTATATCGATGAAGACCGCGACAACGGCGGACTCTATTTCGAACACTGGCCGATGGCTGGCGTCTACGTGGCGTCGTCGCGTCCCGGCGGTCGTATCGACACTGTGTTTCGCCCGTATAAGCTCACCGCCGAGCAGGCCGTTACCGAGTTCAGCAAGCGCGGTGACAACCTGCCGAAGCAGATCACCGACGCGGCTGAGACGACGCCTGACCGGCAGTTCGAGTTCTGCCACTGCATCTACCCGCGCGGCGTCTCAGTCGTCGGCGCGGTCCGCTCGAAGAATCTCCCGATCGCCTCGGTCACGCTGTGCTGCGACGTGAAGGCAACCGTCCGAGAATCCGGCTACCACGAAATGCCGGTGGTGGTCGCGCGCTGGAAGAAGATTCCGAATAGCTGCTATGGCGTTGGCCCGGTGCTCGACGCACTGCCGGACATCCGCACGCTGAACGACATCGTCAAGCTGGAATACGCAAATCTCGACATGGCTGTGTCGGGCATGTGGATCGCCGAGGATGACGGCGTGCTGAATCCGCGCACGGTCAAGGTGGGTCCGCGAAAGATCATCGTCGCGAACTCGGTGGATAGCATGAAGCCGCTGCAGCCCGCTGCGAACTTCAATGTCGCATTCACCGAGAAAGAAAAGCTGCAGGGCAACATCCGCCGCACGCTGATGGCTGACCAGTTGCAGCCGCAGGATGGACCGGCGATGACGGCCACTGAAGTGCATGTGCGCGTCGACCTGATCCGCCAGTTGCTTGGCCCGATCTATGGCCGCCTGCAGGCCGAATACCTGCAGCCGCTGATCACCCGCTGTTTCGGTCTGGCGTATCGCGCTGGCGTTTTTGCGCCGCCGCCCGACTCTCTGGCTGGCCGCAATTTCTCGGTCCAGTATCAGTCGCCGCTCGCGCGCGCCCAGAAGCTCGAGGAAGTGACCGCGATCGAGCGCTTCATGGGCGATGTCTCCGTGATTGCCCAGGTTGATCCGAGTGTGATGGACAACGTCGACACCGACGAGGCCGCACGACAGACCGCGAAGGGGCTCGGCGTGCCGGATTCGATCATTCGCCCGTCCGACAAGGTGCTTGAGTTCCGTCAGAAGAAGCAGGCGGCTGCCGCGCAGGCCCAACAGCAGCAGCTTGGCATGGAAGTTCAGGGTGACGTGATGAAGTCCGTCGGCTCCGCGGCGGCTAACCGGATGGTGGCACAGCAATGAAGGCGAACATTCCCGGCGCAGCGCCGCCCGTTGCCACGCCGGCGGAATATGCGCTGCTGTTCGAATCGAAGGCGGGCGAGCTGGTGCTCGAAGACCTCGTTAATCGGTTCGCTGGATCGACCTACGTGCGTGGTGGGCTCGAGGCGCAGCGTGAAACTGATTTCCGGTCTGGAAAGCGCGATGTGGTCGAGTTCATCTTGAGGCAGATCAACCGCGCGAACAGCGCTGAACCGATAGAGCAAGGGAATTGATATGAAGCTGGCGACGCTAACTGCGAGTGGTTGGTCGTGCAACCCGCTCAAATTTGATGATGATTCGGGTCATCACGAGTATGGCTACGACGGCGTCGGGAACCTGATAACCGATACGTGGATTGTCGGCAGTAAAACGTACGTTAAAACGTTTACCTATGTAGGCACCACCCTGGCTACTCAGGGTGACTGGATTGAGCAGCCATGAGCTTCCCGCCACCCACTCCTGTTAGCCCGAGTCAGTTCAATCTGCAACTGGTAAATTCAGGCGTCGCCGCACTTGCGCAACCCGACGGCGGCATTCGCCAGATGGTGAACCTCGCGCGCTTCACTGAGGATCTGACGTGGGGTGCCGTGGTGCTCAGCCCCTCGACGCTCATAAGCACCGGCCCGACGCCCGCCTCCATCAATGCGACGGTAAACGGAAGGCTGATGCCTTTGACTGGCCTGCTTCCGACCGGGTTCAGCAGTAGCGTCGAGCATCGGTATAGCGCTGTGAGTCTGACGCCATTCTTCGCAGGCTCGAAATACCTGGTCTCGTATTACGTCTATGCGCCGCAGGACACTTATTTCTACATGCGTCCAATAGCTACGACGGGCTCGCAGGGGCACGGCATTCGCGGTGTGCGCGCGGGTCAGTTCAAGCGTGTCTGGACGCTATTTGCTGCCACAAGTCAGACGGCAATTGATCCGGGCGTGGCCGCTGAAACGGCACTCGGTTCAGGCTCCGGTGTGCAGCCTCACTTCTATCAGGCCGGCTTGCCGGGCACGAAGCCGATTTATGTCGGGGGCTTCCAGATCGAAGCCGTAGCGCCGACCACTAAAAACGGCATCATGATTATCGGAGATTCGACCGTCGCAGGATCAAGCGGCAAGATCGATACGTGCCGGGATTTCACCGACCCGAACAACGCTGAATGGTCCACGCATCTGGCGGTCGCACTTAACTGCGACTGCTATAACCGCGGCGTTGGCGGCGAGACACTGACGAGCATGCTCGCGCGCTGGGATACCGACATGACGCCGCTCGCCGCGAACTCGGCGTACTGCATCATCCAGGGCGGCATCAACGACATCAACACCGCGCACTCGCTCTCGCAGATGCAATCCGATCTACAAGGGATGGTTGCGAAGGCTGTCACGAACGGCTTCACGATGAATGGCCTGACCGGGACCATACGCCTTATCGCTGTCGCGCCCACCGGCTATTTCACTGGCGATGCGACCAAAGAACCGCTGCGTCTTGCCTATAACGCATGGCTGAAGCAGACCTATGGCGCAGCCGTGCTGGACTACAACGCGGACATCCAGAATCCGTGGACGGCTGCGCACGATTCGCTGAACCCGGCCTATTTCCAGAACGAAACGCCGAACGTGCACCCGAATGGTATCGGGCGAGAGGTGGAGGCTCATCGGATCGCCATGAGCGGAAATTTTTCGCTACTTCCAACCCCATCGCCGTATCAGCGGCAACAGTCTTAAGCGGTGTCGTCTCACATCATCTGAGGGATATTAATCATGGCAGGAACTTCAACACTTGGCGGCTCCGGCTGGACGGCTAACCCGACGCCCGACACGCGTTTCGCGAAAACGATCTCGATTCCGTCCGTGATCGGTCAGCCCGCAGCCGAGATCGGCGCACCTGGCGATCTGGCGATCGACGTGGTTGCGCGCAAGCTGTACGAGAACGTCGCTGGCACGTGGTCGGCTGGCACGTCGTACTGATTTTTCAACGCAGCAGCGAGGACACGAAAAATGAATTGGTTCTGGAGGCGCTATGCGCTCATGGATTCGCAAGGTGGTGAGGGTGGTGCTGGTGGTGGCGGAGTCGTCACCGGAGGCGCAGCTGGCGCGGCTGGCGCAGGAGGCGAGGCAGCGGGAGCGGGAGGCGTGGACCCGGCTGCAGGCGCTGCTACTGGCGCAGGATCGGCCCTCGCAGCCGGTGCTACAGCCGCTGACCCGTCAGGAAGCGGTGCGAATTTTGATTGGATCCCCGAAAAATATCGGGTGAACGGCCCCGATGGTGCTGTTGATGTCGCTGCGTCGGCGCAGAAGCTCGCCGGCGGCTACGGCGAACTGTCCAAGCGCTTTGGTGATGGCGGTGCCGCACCGAAGTCAGCCGAGGAATACGCCGTTGCCGTGCCCGACACGCTCAAAGAAGCGATGGGCGACCTGAGCAACGACGACATGTTCAAGCAGTTCCGCACGGACATGTATGGTCTTGGTCTATCGCAGAAGCAGTTCGACGGCGTGATGTCGCGTTATTTCGAGCTGGTGCCGCAGCTAGTCGCCGGCGGTGTTGCGCACAACACCGAGGCAGCAACGGCGGATCTGCGCAAGACGTGGGCTGATGAAGGCGCGTTCAAAAAGAACGTCCAGTTGGCGTATCGCGCCGGCGATGCAGTCGCGAAAGCGGCCGGCATGTCGTTCGACGATCTTGAGAAGGCGGGGCTCGCGAACAACCCGACTTTCATCAAGATCATGGCGGCGATCGGCCCGGAGTTTGGTGAAGATGTGCCGGTCGAAGGTGGAGCGCCTTCAGGCTTCGCCAGCGAGTCAGAGATCCAGAAGCTTCTCTCGTCTGAAGCCAACCTCAATCCGAAGCACGCCGATCACAAGGCAACGCGCGCGCGAGTTGACGCTTACTACGCGCGCAAGTACGGCAATACGCCCGTCGCATAACAGAGTCTCCTCGCTGTACCAGGTTGCCCCGCTTCGGCGGGGCTTTTTTGTTGACGCTCATTTGGTCGGGATTCCGACAGTTCATCTGAAAGAACATCGTGCTCATTCGGCCCGCAGTGGCGTGCGGACACCCGAGAAGCCCGATGCATCGCGTTCGCCGACGCGATGCCGTATTACAGGCCCGGTAACGGACACCCTGGAAGGCGACAAGAACACATCGAACCTTTTGGGAGCCATTCCATGAACACGGCAGTCAACGACAGCATCACCGCCGCATTTGTCCAGCAGTTTGCGGACACTTACATGATGGTCGCGCAGCAGAAAGAGTCGCGACTTCAGGCAACCGTCACCGACGTTGGTGGCGTAACCGGCACTTCTTTCACCGCGAACAACATCGCCGCGACCCAGGCCAATCAGGTGACCAGCCGTCTCGGCGACACCGAATGGTCGGACAACGCGAACGATACGCGCGTGATCATGATGGGCGATTGGGACTGGGCGACGCCCGTCGATACGTTCGACGTTCCGAAGCTGAAGGCCAACCCCGGCGGCACGTACACGCAGAACGGCGTGGCCGCGATGAATCGCGCGAAGGATGCTGTGATCTACAACGCGGCGCTGAATGCATCGATCACGCGCGCTGCTGAAGCAACGCCGTACGGCACGATCGCGCTTCCGTCGAGCCAGAAAATCGTGGACGGCGGCACCGGCATGACGAAGGCCAAGCTGATCACCTGCAAGAAGCTGTTCCGCAAGGCCGAGGCCGACGAACAGAACGGCGAAGAACTGTACATGCTGTACGACGCCGAAATGCTCGAGGACATCCTGAGCGACACGACGCTGACGTCGGCAGACTTCATGGCCGTGCAGATGCTGCAGGACGGCAAGCTGTCCGGCAAGTGGCTCGGCTTCAACTGGATTCCGTACGAAGCCCTGAAGACGGTCAGCACGGTAAAGACCACGGTCGCGTACACGAAGACGGGCATCCAGTTCGGCACCGGCATGAACCGCGTTGTCGATATCGGCCCGCGCCGCGACAAGAAGAACGCGACGCAGATCTACATCCAGGAGTCGTACGGCGCTGGCCGAATCCAGGAAAACAAGGTCGTCACCATCGACTACCAGTTCTGATCGTGATGTGGGGAGCGGCGTAACACCGCCCCCCTGTCCGTCTAAACACAGATTCAGGAGCACACATCATGGCAGAAGCAAACTCGGTACAGATGGCGAAGGTTCTCGCGAGCCCGCCGGTCAAGCTTCAACCGAACGAGCGCAATGGTCGCGCGCGGATCATGTTCGGCACGATCACCTCGATCTCCGGCCAGATCGGCGACACGATCTATTTCGGCCGCGTTCCTCAGGGCGCGCGCATCACCGGCTGTTGGCTGAACACCGCGGCCGGCACGGCGAGTTCGACTCTCTCGCTGGGTCTGCGCAAGGCGTCCGACAAGACCGTGATCGATGCAGTAGGGCTCGCTGCGGCGACCTCCATCGCGGCGGCGCAGAAGACCGACACCATCGGCACCGGCAATCTGACGAAGAACGGCCAGTCGTACGTGACGCAGCAGGAAGTGGATGTGTACGGCACGATCGCTGGCGCGGTGACGCCGGTGAGCCCCGGTCAGGTGATCTCGGTAACCGTCGACTACGTGATCGACTGACGGGCGTCTGCCCGGCTAGATTGTTTGAAGTCATGCCGGGGGTTCGCGCTCCCGGCATTTTTGTTTGAGGCGACGCAATGACTAGCAGCGTATCGATCTGTTCGAATGCACTTTTGCGACTCGGCGACTCGGCGATTTCGTCGTTTCAGGACCCCTCGAAGCGTGCTACGACTTGCGCCAATCTGTATCCGGAAGTACGAGATGCAATGCTGCGCTCGCATCCTTGGAACTGTGCGACGAAGCGCGTGGTGCTCGCGCCACTCACTGAGGCGCCCGCGTTCGATTATCAGTATCAGTTCCAGTTGCCAGACGACTGGCTTAGAAGCATCCAGATCGGCCTACTTGGCTGCCCATTGAAATACACGATCGAGGGCCAGCGAATCCTCGCCAATGTTCAGGCACTGCAACTCGTCTACATCTACCGCAATACAGTAGAGCAGTCGTGGGACTCGACGCTGGTCGATGTGGTCACGGCGGCGATGACTGCCGTTCTGGCGTATCCGATCACGCAGTCTGCGTCCGAGGAACAGCTCAAGCAGGCGCTTCTCGTCCAGACGCTGAAGCAGGCAAAGGCTATAAATGGCCAGGATGATGACGAGGAAACGCTCGGCGACTTCCCGCTGCTCGCCGGACGCATGTCGAGCTACTCGCGCGCGCCGGGGCGGTGATCCATGGCGAAGCTAACCACGATCCAGTCCAATTTCAACGCCGGCGAGCTGTCGCCGGATCTGGCTGGGCACATTGATCTGGACCGCTATCAGAACGGCGCGAAGACGATTCTGAATGCCGTGCCGCAGGTGCAGGGCGGAGTGCAGCGCCGCGGCGGATTCCGCCAGATCGCGCGAACAAAAACGACGGGCGTGACACGCCTGATCCCGTTCGTGTTCAGCAAGTCGCAGGCTTATGAGATCGAGTTTGGCGATTCGTACGCACGCTTTTACACGGCCGCCGGTCGGATCGAGACGGGTGGCACGCCCATAGAAATCCCGACGCCATGGACGGCGGACAAGCTTTTCTCGGTGGAATACACCCAGGGCAGCGACACGATGTTTGTGGCGCATCCGTCCTCGCCGATCAAGCGGATTGTTCGCATGAGTCAGGCCGCATGGTCGATCGGTGATGCGCCATTCGACCCCGCGCCAATCGACGAAATAGGGAAGCGGCAGAATAGCCCGCTGACCTTGTCCGGCACGACGGTGGGGGCGACGATATCCGTCTTTTCGGCGGGCGGTGGATTTCTATCGAGCGACGTCGGGCGGAATATTGTGGCCGGCCCCGGCATTGCGCAGATTACCGGGGTTGCAAGCTCAACCAACGCGACGGCCGTGGTGACTGCAGAATTCGACAGCGCGAGCTTTGCGGCGCTTGCGTGGAAGGTTGACCAGTCGCCGCGCGTGGCGGTCACGCCATCCAATTCCGGCCCGCTCAATGGTTCGATCACGCTCACGGCTGATGGTCCAGCGACAGGTGTCAATGTGGCATCGCTCACCGGCACGTCGATGGCGATCACCACGTCGACTAACCACGGCTACTCGGTTGGCCAGACGGTCGTGCTGTCAGGATTTGAGTCTGCCGGGCTCGACGGCACGTATGTAATCGTCAGCGTGCCGTCGGCGAACGTCTTCACGTTCACGTTCAATGGCTCGCTTCTGGCTGGCGGCACGCTGGGCTTCGTCTATGCGTTCGCCGCTGGCGATGCGTTTCGCAATGAGGACGTCGGCAGCTACGTCGCGATCAATGGCGGGCTGGTGCTGATCACTGGCGTGAGCCAGTTCAACAAGGCTTTCGGGCTGATCATCAAGACGCTGACGGGCACGGTCACGGCACCTATCGATAGCTGGAGCCTGAAAACTGCGGTGTGGAATTCGGTGGATGGCTATCCGCGCGCCGTCAGCCGGTATCAGCAGCGGCTGTACGCCGCCGGCACCACCGGTTTCCCGCAGACGATCTGGGCGAGTTCGACGGGTCTTTATTACGACTTCACGCCCGGCACGGATGACGGTGACTCGTTCTCGTATGCCGCCGACTCCGACCAGGTGAGTGAAATCGAACACCTGACGTCAGCCGGCATTCTGGCCGTGCTCGCCGAGGGCGAGGAATTTGTGATCAGCGCCGGCACCGGGAACAGTGTCACGCCAACCAATATCAGTTTCCAGAGCCAGTCCGTGAACGGTAGCGCCGCGGTGCGGCCGGTGCGCGTCGGCAATGAAATCGTGTACGTGCAGCGGGCTGCGAAAAAGGTCCGCGCAATGACGTACGACTTCAATACCAATTCCTTCCGGTCGCAAAACCTGACGCGCCTCGCCGCGCACATCTCCGGATCTGGCTTCGTGGACATGGCGTTTCAGGCTGAGCCGACGCCGGTGGTGTGGATGGTTCGTGCGGATGGCGTGCTGGTGAGCATGACCTATGACC
>Ga0255336_100747_pt1 | contig 38273 bp, 36 predicted proteins | sample MeOH1_35cm_T3_17_FD_189102 | JGI IMG/M metagenome (GOLD analysis project Ga0255336, IMG submission 189102) | Sandy soil microbial communities from University of British Columbia, Vancouver, Canada - MeOH1_35cm_T3_179 | ecosystem: Engineered > Artificial ecosystem > Sand microcosm > Unclassified ...
GTCGATCTTGCGATTGCGAAGCCGCTCGGAAAGCAGCGCCGCACAATCCATCAGCGACTCCGGCATGCTGTCGCCGCGGCGGCTGTCGCTCGCGAGAGAGATCAACGCATCGATCATCTTTTCGCGGACCGCGTCGGCCCACAGATGGGGGTCAGGCAAAGGCTCAGGCTTGGGAGGGGTAACGACGACCGGCGATGACTCGCCGAACATGTCGAGCTGCCAGGCAGCCACATGCATTTCCATGAGATTGCTCCGGTGATGCCGGCAATCTCATGTCCCATGACCGGGAATGGGATTCCCGGCGGGGTAAGGTGCCGTCACCAGGGCGGAAGGCCGAGGTGACGGTAGGTTCTTGCGGTGACCCGACTTACTGGGTACCGGTCTTGAAAGGAATGACGACGGCCGACTTGGCGTATTGCTTTGCCGGCGCAGGTGCCGCAACGCTGTCATTCGCTGCGGCCGGAGCGGTTACGTTCTCGACGCTTCCGCTTGCTGCCATCTGACGGGATGCAAGCTTTTGCGCTTCTGCACGTGCAGCCTCAGCTTCGGCTTCCGCTGCTTCGATTGCCTTCGCCTTTTTCTTCATCTCCACGATCACCCAGCGAGCGCTGAGCAGAAGAAGGAATGCAGCGACTGCAAAAGAGATCGTCGCGAAATACACGACGAAGCACAGGGCGACCAGCTTGCCAGGCGAGGTGATAGCGTTTCTAAACAGAACTTTCAGCATTTTTCTCTCCAGAAAAATTCACAAAGGAATGTCCGGACAACGTCCGGGGTTTCGATGCTCAACGAGCAAGGAAACTCGGCGCCATGCGCTTTCGTCCGCGCCCGGTCTTGTGGAGGGCGCGCACGGAAGGGCTGGCGTGTTGTCACGTCGGGCGGAGAAGGTAAGGGATAGGCGCGCGAGAACCTGCACGCTACTTTCGATGCGTCGAGCCGACGCGGGAGATAGACCTAGGTTACCGGTCCCGGCGTTACTGAGAGCCCGGAATGCTCACGAACTTCATGCGGCTTACGCCTTTTCGCCGCCCGGCATCTCCGGACCGCAGGGACGAGCCGGCTCACGGTCTTAACCCGGAAAGCTCCAGAAAAACTGGAGCTTTCCGGGCTGCAGTGAGATTGACCCGGAAAAACGGACGCCTATCCTTTTGAAGAGGAGGTGCCGAAATGGGCAAGCATCGTACGCCGTACCCGGCGGAATTCCGGGCGCAAATTGTTGAGCTGGTGAAGGCCGGGCGCACGCCGGAGGAACTGGAAAAGGAGTTCGAGCCGACCGCGCAGACCATCTATAACTGGGTGGCGCAGGCCGGGCGTGACGCGGGCACGCGCCACGACGGGCTGACCACCGCCGAGCGGCAGGAGCTTTCGCGGCTGCGTCGTGAGAATCGGCAACTGAAGATGGAAAGAGACATCCTCTCTCACGCAGCGGCCTGGTTTGCCCGGGAGACGGGAGCCGTATCGCCGAGGGATACGGATTCATGAGAGCGAACCGGGCCCGCTGGCCCATTGCCACGATGGCACGGCTGCTCAGGGTCTCCACGAGCGGCTATTACGGGTGGCTGGCAAGAGAGCCATCGGCGCACGCATGCAGTGACGCGCAACTGCTCGCGCGCATCCGCACCCTGCATGCGAGCTCGCGCGGTACATACGGTGCGCCCCGTATTCATGCACAGCTCGCGCGTGAGGGCGTGCATGTCGCACGCAAGCGCGTAGCGCGCCTGATGCGCCTGGCGGGGCTGCGCGGTGCGAGCCGGCGGCGCTGGCCCCACACCACGCGGCAACGCGCAGGGGCCCGCCGTGCCCCCGACTTGGTGCGTCGGCACTTTAGCGCCGATGCCTGCGATGTACTGTGGGTGGCAGATGCCACGTACCTGCCCACCGATGAAGGGTTTCTGTATCTGGCGGTGGTGCTTGATGTGTTTAGCCGGCGCGTCGTCGGCTGGGCAATGTCAAACCATCTGTATACCGAACTGATGCTACGGGCACTGGACATGGCGCTGAACCAACGGCGTCATGAAGGTGTGATCCTGCACTCCGACCAGGGGTCCCAGTACACGTCCATTGCCTTCGGGCGGCGCTGCCGCGAGGCGGGCGTACAACCGTCGATGGGCACAGTCGGCGATGCCTATGACAATGCGATGTGTGAGTCGTTCTTCGGCACGCTCGAAGCAGAACTGTTGATGCGTGAACACTTTGCGACCCACGAGCAGGCCCGCACACGTATCTTCTGGTTCCTCGAAGGATGGTACAACGTGCGCCGCCTGCACAGCAGCATCGGTTATTGCTCGCCGCTGGAATTCGAAAACCTGCATTCAAAAAATGCAACGTCATCGCCGCGCGAGTTGCCCACCGCCGGGCAGCGTCATGGTCGAGACAGGCGACCCGCTACCCGGCCGTGGACAACCCGCGACTCAACGCTTAACGGAGGATCAATACCGTACTGAACCCAACTGCAAATCTGTCCGCTGAAGCGGGGCAACCTCAGCAGCGTGAAGGCGTGGGAAGCTCCGCCCGTCGGAAGCGGACGCTTGACTTTGTCATTCTCCTGGCAAGCTTGACTCATCGTCTGATATTTGGAGTGACTCATGAGTACAAGCCTGTGGATTCTGGCCGCGGTTGCCTTCGTTGCATGGCAGACCTTACGTGCACGCAGTCTCAACCAACGCGCCGGCAAGGAGTCGCCCCTCCCGAAGATGCGCAACGACCGCAGTGGCGACGAAGGCGAGGCGCGCGTTCAGGCCGAGTTGGTGGAGATCCTCACCTGGCTTTGCGGCCGGAATTTCTACCTGCACTCCGGCCCTCTCTTGCTCAACCATGCGCCCGGCACAGCGTTTCCCACCGCCGAGATCGATCATCTTGCAATCACGCCCTTCGGGATTTTCGTCTTCGAGACGAAGAACTGGACGGGTCTGATCAAGCCAGGACCGAGTGCAGATGTGTTGATACGTATCGGCACCGATGGTGAGCCGCAGGCGCGCAAGTCCCCGCTCAGCCAGAACCGCCCGAAACTTGCGTTCCTGCGCGGGATATTGCCGCCGGTGTGGTCCATAGAAGGCGCGGGCGTATTCGCTAGCGACAATTGCGTCCTATCGCCGGAACTGCCCGTCAACATCGTACGCTGCGCCGACTTGCGCCAGTGGCTAAGGGACAAGCGTGCGCGGCATGTTGCGAGCACGGCAGTGACGGTGAATGTCGCCGCGGCATGGGCAGCAATTCAGCGAATCGCGAGCACTGACGAGGGCGCCCTCAGGGAACATCGTGAAAAAGTGAGAGCTAACCCCAAGAGGTCGGTATTCCAGCCCTAACACTGCAGTCCGTATTCGTCGGCGCCGACTTCCCATGCTGAGATCAACCGGTCGGGGTGAGGACGCCGGATGCTCGTGTTCGCAACACAGGCAAGGAATGCCCTATACAATTTTGACCGCCCAGGTATATTCGTTGGTCTGCTCACATCGATGTAATCGAGCGCTGGTGGCACTACAGCTTCTCGAAGGACGGTGCAGGTGTGTCAGCCATCATCAACGCGCGGATCGAAGCCGTCGCTCACGAGGCTCCAAGTTGCGGGGCCGTGCAATGCGAACGACCGGCGGCTTCCGGACCCGGGGGCGCGCATAGCAAGCCACAAGAGTGCCATGACTTTTCTTTCACCCGACGAAGTGCTTTTCCATGCAGGCTCGCTCATTTCGACTGACGGCAATCTCGTCGCCCCGTATGACCTGGAATATGGTGACGCGCCACTGACGGCTCACTACCCTTCGACCCACCTTCCCGGCGTCAAAAACGCAAACGCGGAAGCTTTCAGGATTGACTGGCGCGATGTATCGACCGTCCATGTCGTGAACGGCATGGGAGTGACGCTCGGAGATTCCATTATCGGCCTGACCGCGATATATGCGATAAAGACCCGGTTCCCTCACGTTCGCGTTCACATCTACCGGCCGTCACGAGCGCCAGAGTACGTCGATCGCATTTACGCCTTGGCAACAGGGCTGGTAATAGACCAGTGCGAGGACTTACCGCTCCCAGTTTCGCGTCTGCCGATTGGAGAAACGGTCATTGACGTCGGCAACCACCTTTTTTGGCCTCGGTTTGCCGATACCCCCATGATCGATTTCTTCCTGGATGCCCTAGGCACCGATCCCGGAACCGTTGCACCCGCAGACAAACAAAACGGGTGGTTAAGCGCGCTTCCGCGGCAAGGTTTAAGGCGAACTGATCGGCCGTACGCCATCTTTGCGCCCTTTGCCAGCACCCCGCTGCGCAGCATCCCGACGAGCGTTCACTATGATTTGGTCGATGCGATCGCGCGCAAGTATGGCTTGCCAGTCCTCGGTTTTGCGCCGGTACAGCATCCTTTATACGTAGACGTCACGGAAGACAGCGCCACAACTGACACATTCCTGGAGCTTATTCGCGACGCATCGTTCGTGATGACCTCGGACACCGCAGCAGTTCACATCGCGGCAGGATTTGAAGCGCCTACAACAGCGTTCTTCTCCAGTATCGGGCCCGATCTGAGAGTGCGCGACTACGAGAATTGCACGGCCATCAAGCTGGAAGTGCCGTCGCTACAGTCGCTCCAGGCAAGCGGTCGCGACGCGGACCTGCAGTTGTTGGAGGAGCGCTTCAGGGAGGTTGTTGATCAAGGCTTGGAACTACCGCCAATCGGCCACTAACTAGCGTCGAGCTTGCTGCACAAGCAAGTTCGCAATCGCCTCTCTCTTTCGCATGATCGGCATGAAGTCCGCATCCCCCTCCTCACTATCGCGGGGCCATAACCGCCGTGCCAGCTCGCCCAGCAGCCGAAACTCCTCTCGACGGGAATCATCCACTGCCGCGCCGCTCGACTCCTCGAGTTCAAACTGCCGCTGCAGAGCCTCCAGCTTCGTCTGGATGTAAGTGAGCAATTCGAGCGTTGAAGCAGCAGGCGATGGCGCAGACATTGTTGGGACCTGGCGGAAGCTTTTGGCAAGTTTGTATTTTATCGCACGTCGCTCCGACAAGAAGCTGAACGTGCGCGGCCTCGGCTCCCCTTAGGCAAACCCGCCTCTGCAGACCCTTAAGCACCGAGCATAAATGCCGTTATAAGAGAACGCAGCCCGTGTCGGTCGCTGCAGTCCTTGGTTATTGGCAAGATGCCCCGATATGAAACGACTCCCTGCTATCATCACACTCGTTCTTTCACTCTGCTCCTCGCTGGCGACCGCGTCGCCCGCAGCAACGCTGACAATCGACGGTAACATCGCCCAGACAAACGTCGCGGGCAAGCGACAGTTCGAGTTTCAGGACGGCGACCTCAGAGCGCTGAAGCAGACGGCGATCGTTACCTCGACAAACTGGACAACGAAAAAGACGTTCCGCGGCCCGCTTCTGAGCGAGGTTCTCAATAAGGTGGGCGCGAAAGGCGCGACGCTAGATGTCTGTGCGGTTGACGAGTACTGTTACAACGTGCCGGTTTCCGACGCCGCCAAGTACGGGGTAATCCTTGCCCTCTCAGCCGACGGCCAAGACCTGCCCCGCGATAGATTCGGACCTATTTGGGTCATCTACCCCCGTGATGCCTATCCTGGATTGCTCAATAGCGCGACGTACGATGCGCGGTTCATATGGCAAGTAACTCGGATAACCGTGAAGTAGGCGCTTCTGAAGACAGACAGACAACGACAAGGCGCTTGCTCTTACTGCTCCTGACGGCGCTCCTGGTCGCCGGTGCGGGCTTGAGTTATGCGCTGTATGACCTCTTGCTCGCGCCTTCCAGCATCAGCCGGACGGTTGGACCCCAAGAAAATCACTACTGGACCGTGGCCCGGTTCCAGATAGCTGCGCTCCTCGCCGAGCGCCAGCTCCTCCTGTATGAGCGCGGCGTCGCGCCGGACGTCGACGAGTTATCGCGACGGATAGACGTGTTGAAGTCTCGCTACGCGATCATGGCAAATCGCTCAGATGCGGCGGACATGCTTGCGAGGCTGCCATCGTTCAAACCGACGATGGCCGTCCTGGGTGAAGACATCCGCCATATATCCGCCGTCATGCCGTCTCTCGTACGAGACCCTCGGTCAGCCGAGCAGCTTCGGCCCGTCTTCGAGGACATTCGTTCGGCGGGCGACCGCTTAGCTCGCCAGATAGGCGAAGCTGAGGTTGCACAACGAGACCGCGTCTACCGAGATTTCATCATCAAGCGGCGGAACGTGTTTATAGCAAGCGTCGCGGTGGGTGTTGCCGGAACGGTTCTGCTTGTGCTGGCTATCATTTACGAACGTCGGCGCAGAGCATTTGCGGCGCAGCAAGCCGCCACAATCGAGGCGGAACAGCGAGCTAATCGTGCCGCAGCCGACGCCATCCTTGCCAAGAACGCGTTCCTTGGCGCCGTCGGTCATGAGTTACGCACTCCGCTTCAACGTATTACCACTGCCATCGAGGTGTTGACGAGTACGTCGGGTCAGACGGCAAACATAAAGGTAATGGGCCAACTCGATCGGGCAGCCCGCCAGTTGGAGACGCAAATGAGCGATCTGACCGACTTTGCAAGGCTTGACTCGGGCAAGCTCTCGCTGAAACGTTCTGAGATTGTCCCTCTGGGCGAAGTCGAAGCAGCCGTTGAAGATCTTAGAGACACCGCGCTGCGCAAGGGCGTCCATCTCGAGACTGAGATTGAGCCCGCCGGGGACGTATTCCTCGCAGATGCGACGCGGTTGCGTCAAATCGTGACCAACCTCGTTTCGAACGCCATCAAGTACACGGACCGTGGAGGCATGGTTCGTGTACGGGCATCTTTGCAGCCGGAAGACACAACCGTCAGCCTGCTTATCGAAGTAGTTGATACCGGCGCTGGGATTCCGTCTGACCAGGTCGAAGAAATATTCAAACCCTTCACGCAATTGCCGTTGTCGCCGGGAGGGCGCCGCGAAGGTGTTGGAATGGGCCTCGCTATCGTGAAGGGGCTGCTCGAGGTGATGGGGGGCCGAATTCATGTCCGCAGCATTCAAGGCGAGGGCTCGACTTTTACCGTTCGCCTTCCTTTAGGTAACGTGCTTCGTAGGCCGGAGCCCCAGCCGCACGTAGCCCCGGCTGTGGTGTCGGGCCAAGTGCCACGAGTACTCGTCGTCGACGATCAGGAGTTTTCGCGAGAGGCTTTCGAGGACATCCTCGCCGCGCTCGGCTTGGAATGCGATGCCGTCGGCACCGCGACGCAGGCTGTTGAGAAGCTGGCCACGATGTCGTACGACGTTCTTGTGTTCGACATTGAGCTAGCCGAGACAACTGGACTTGAAATAGCCAAAGAACTACGCGCACGTGCAGGGCCAAACCAGCATACGCCGATAATCTGGGTGAGCGCGACACCGCCAGAATCCCATCCGGAACCCGAAGTCGCGCCGTTCAATCATTATTTGATGAAACCCGTGAGAGTCGACGAGTTCGAGGAAGCATTAATGGCTACACTGGGGCGCTAGCAACCTGAGCGTTGGCTTTCGCGACCTCTTTGAGAGACCTGACCAGCTCGGCCGCAATGATTTCCACTCGGTACGGCTTTTCGAACGGGGGCTTGAGGCCATATTCAACCATCAAGCGTGTGATGTCGGACTCGTTCGCGAGCCCGCTGTCTATGTTTCCGGTGAGCAGCAATATTGGCGGGACCTCCCCAGCGGTCCGACGTATAACCTTCACGCAGTCTTCTGCGGTCGCCCCGCCCAGATACCAGTCGATTATGTACCCGTCGAAGGTTCTCTCCCGTAGCTGTGACTGTAGCTCTTCAACGCCCGTCAGCGTGAGGGTCTGAAACCCCTTGCTGTCGAGGACCATCGCGATGAGTTCCGCAGTGTCATTGTCGTCATCGATGATGGCGATGCGCGGCGCATTCGCAGCTTGTACTGGCCGGATGACGATTTCCTGGATAGCGATCACCGCTGCGTCAGGAGCCCGAGACGCCGGATAAACGCTCCAGCGTTCGTGCTCTCTAAGCGCAAGATACTCCGGCCGGCCGAGCGGGCCCGGCGGCGCCCCGACCTTCACCATGCAATCGATTTCCCCATCGTTGAAACGCAGCACTGCCCGTTCGAGTTGAGTTTCGCCCGGATCGTCGAGCAGTGACGACGCGCTTTCCTTCATTGCGGAGGCGATCGCGAGTATGTCATCCAACGTCCACTGCAATTGCCCGTCGAGCTTTTTGTATGTGGACTGCGGACTGATCTGGAGAAGCATTGACAGCTGCGCTGCGTGCTTGCGATCGGCTACGCCGTGCCGCCGGAGCATACTTTTTACTCGCTCGGTAATGGCAAGCGACTCTTCCGGCTTCATCCAATCTCTCCTCTCTGTTGTGTTTTCGTAACACGTTTCCCAAGCACCATTTTACCTCAATCGCCCTGTTGGCGAAAGAAAGAGGGAATCTTCTACCGGTTCTTTCGCTGAAGAGGCGTATTTTCGCTAGTCTATTACCGCCAACATCGCTAGAATCGCCTTCCAAGCGATAACTGTTTACCGGCTCGGTAGGACGCTCGGCGCGGATAAATGGCCGACGGAAAGAACCAACTCCGCGTAGCACGACCAAGCTGCGCGACATCAACACGGGGAAGAGCGATGTCATCTTGGACGTCGACATTAGCGACTGACTTACACATCGGCGATCCAGCGGCCGAAGCGCACGCTTGCGGTCGACACGCCGAGACTGCTCGACCCAGGAGGCAGGCTGGCGTCCGCCGAACCACTCCAAAGACGGCCAAATCCGTACGTGATTGCCGAAAGGTAGCAAGAAAAACGCTTCTTTCCGGGAGCTGCCGTGTCGGACAGCCGTTACCCTTTTTTACAAATACGCCAGTTGGCGCCCAAGGCGCACAGCGGCAGTCAGCATCTACTCCTCACTTCGGGAAGTGAACATGAGCCATCCAAAAGAACTTCAGAACACCAACGATCCTGATTTCGATCCGACCTTGGATGAAAGCGACGGCGGGAGCAGCGAACACTTGTTGGATCCTGCGTCGACACCGCTTGCGTTTGCTCATGTTCCGGGTGAGGCGGAGATCACACAAACCGTGAGCCAATTTTTCGGCACCGAACTCCCGGAGTCGCTGCGGGCGATCATCGCATCCGAGAGCAATGAGATCGCGCACTCCACCCGGAAGATCCTCGAAGAACACATGCGCATCGGGGGCATTCTTTTCAATCTACGCAGCCGCATCGAGGGGCACTTCGTAGCCACCTTGGGCGAAAAAAGGCATGTGAGAAACAAGGGCGCGGAACTGTTCTACAAGTACGTAGAGAAGCTGTTCCGCAAAAAGCAGGACATCGTCAAGGTTTATATCCGGTCCTATCTGCGCTTCAGCACCAACGCTGGAGCGGTCGAAATGCTGACAATGACGGACATGCAGCTGCTCGTAAGCCAGGACGACGGGGTCATCGACGCGGTGATCGAGGCGAAACGAGAGAACCCCGACCTGTCGAAGCGGGAAGTCAAAAAGATCATCGAGAGCTACAAGACCAAACTCGCCGAGAAAGACGCGAGCCTCGATGTGGTGAAAAGCCAGTTGTCCGACGTCGTGGGTCAACTCGACGACGCTCGCAACGAGAATCAGTATCTCACCGAGGAATCCAAGCATCTGCGTCTGCAGATCGAGCAGGACAAGGAAAAGAACAAAAAAACGATGGTTGATCTCGACGGCGCTAATCGTGCCGTTAGCACGATGCACACGGAGATCTCCAGGCTCGAGCGGGAGCGCGACACCTTGCTCCGCCAACTTGCCGAAGCGGCCAACCGAGTTCAGACGAAGGAAGTTATCGTCAGTGGGCCGCCCGAGAACATCAAGCACCTGCAGGTAACCGCCGACAGCCTCATGACACGTGTGAAGGAAGCAACTTCGCAGATGGAAAGCCTTCAGGCGGAGGTCGCATCGCTGGAGGAGCGGCGCAAGCAGCAACTCGCCGAGATCGAATCCAAAGAGGCTATCGAGCGACACATCCGGGAGCTCATGAACGACTTTGGTTCGTTCATGCAGAAATACAAGACTACCCAGTTGCTCGTCACGGCTGGGGGATCGGTCGCACCCTTCGCGAATCTCTTCGCAGCCTTTGCAGATCACGTCGGCAGCTTCCATCAGGAGTTGCTTGCCGCCGCCAAAGCCGCATAACAGCCCGCCCGCCCCGCAACGAGAGATACAGGTTGTAGAAATGGAAAATAAAGAAAACTATCGGGCCGTCGACCGCCTTTACGTCCCGGATTGGCTCACCGAACAAATCCAGGTAGCAAACTTCAACATGGTTGATCACATGAAGTGGCTGCTGCAACAGGACAGTCGCTTCAACGATGTGTTTAACGTCGAGTTGAAGGATCTTGACCAGCTTCAGTTGAATCAATCGTCCCTTCGCAACCTGTTGCGCGCGCCGTTCCTGATGGTCGAGCCGACTCTTCAGACTGTCGAGGACTGGCGCTGTTTTGTCGACGACACGGCGACCACGGTGGCGGTGGATATCCTGCGGAGGAAAACACCGGAACTCGACGCGTTGGCATCGTATGCTGTCGGACACCAGAATGTGGCGTTCCTTTCGCTTGCCACGCAGATTCTCAATATGAGCGTGCTTGCCGCGCCATTACTCGGCATTACGACCGAAGTGGCAAAGTACCTACTCACAGTCCCCTCCTATCGACTCAATCTCGCCTTGCAGCGTATGAACAGCCTGCCGCTGTTCCGCTGGCGCTTTAACAGCCCGTCGTTCTGGTTTGAGTTCGTGGGTAGCACATTGACCGACGAGATGATCGCGCATCAGATCATGTTCACGTCGCCCGCGCGGGCGGGTGACCTCCCAAGCGACGCGCGATGGGGCGAGCTTCGACTGGGCCGCGCAAAGAACGAGGCATTCGCCGGCGCCCTGCTCGCTTATGGGTTGCGAGCATCGACGGCCACCGCCCTGTTCAACCTCACGCAGAATCAGATGCGCGGGTTGTACTTTAAGATCCACGGTAAAAGCTCACCCTGTGGCAATACCGCAAACTCCCTCCCATGGTTCGTTGAAACTCCCCAGCATCGACTGCACGCTACGGTCTATGCATGGCTTTACCGCTCGGCGGTAGCAATGGGCGCTCTGCCGCCCGAAGCACTGATCGCGACCAACGACGTCTATGACCGCCTGTTCGGCGGTAACCGGGTGATATCGGCCGATCGCGGCTGGAATCTGATCCGATCAATGGCGGCCGACACGCGTCTCACGACCGCGCCCTGCCGGACGTGCACTACTCACTACGTCGTCTCGAACAACGACGCAAAGATCGAAATGCATAACCGGTTCACTTGTCCCGCGTGCCAGCAACAGCTTGGTATGAAACGTCGCGCCGGGCGGAGAAAGGCCAATGACGCCTGATACCGCCCTCAATGAGTTGCCTGCAGGGCTCGTCATTTTCAGCACCGACGGCAAGGCCCAGTTCGGTTGGCAAAATCCTGAGACTGGGGCTTTTCACGCCGAAGATGACGGACACGTGATCGCGAACGCTGTCGGCGCCGTTGCGTGGCATGCCGGGATCATGCATTGAGTTGAAGAGGATGGGCCCAATGAAAATGCAAGACTTTGATTACCTTGCGCGGGAAAGTAACGCGGCATGGCTCGATGGTCGCGGAGATGGTCGGTTTGACCGCTACGAGCAGTTCTATCACAGTGAGCGGGCGCAAACGGCGGACAAATTCGACCTCGAAAAGGTCAACGAGGAGTATGGCGATTGGTCCGCGGCACGGCCATCGCGACTCCTCTCTACTTTGAGCGCGCCATGGTTCGGTCGCGTCGCGATCGCTCTGTTCAGCTTGTACATGGGCTGCCACCTGGTGCCCGGGTTCGCTAAGGCAATGCCCGAAGCTACCGGGGTGGCCTTGGTGGTCGCGTTCATCGGTCTTCGCGTATTCCACCGGCGGCGCAAGCGCCACTGAGAGCCCGCCAACGGCGGGCTTTCATACTCACGGCGCATAGGGCTCAACCTCGACCGGATTTTTCCGTTAACCCATAGGATCACGCCCGAAATATGGTGTCGGCGCTGACCCGTCCACTAGGTACCGCAACTGGCGGCGACTTGACTTTCGTTGCCGCTCTATAAGATGAAATCAAGGTCGCGCAAGGGGCACGGCCACATGACAATCGAGGAAGCAGAACAATGAACCACAAGAATATTTCAGCACTGACCGCACTTTCGTTCGCCGCAGCGGTAGCGCTGTCGGCATGCGGCGGTGGTGGCGGCGGTGGCAGTAGCTCCGCCGGCGCGGCAGCGCCCGCGAGCGCGCCGGGTTCCGCGAGTTCGCCCAGCTCGGCCAGTTCGCCGGTCACCGGCACGCAACCGACACCGCAGTACGCAGCGAACAGCGCCACGCTTGCGATGTTTAACCAGGTGAACGCCTACCGTCAGCAATGCGGTTTCCCGGCAGTTCAGCAAAACACCATTCTCGATCAAGCAGCGCAAGCGCATTCGATGTGGGAAGGCTTGAATAACGCGGTGGCCGACAACGAAACGGCTGGTCAGCAAGGCTTTACCGGCGTGACTTATCTCGATCGTGCTGCACATTTCGGATTTCCGACGACCAATGCAATCGGCGGTGGCGTGAGTGCGGCGCACTGGACTGCTGCAGCACTTACGGAAACGCAATACGGCCAACTGCTGGTGAACCAATGGTTTACCGGCGTGTACCACGCCCCGGTTGTGCTGACGCCGGTTACGAAAATCGGTGTTGGCGAATATGAAACGTCGCTGTCCGGTTTCCCGGCTGCGTGGGGCTCGGCGACGCTTGAAGATACGTCGATTCAGCAACTCACCACGGGCGCACCGTTGACCTTCCCGTGCCAAGGCGTTACAGGTCTTCCGCCCAAGGCTCATACGGAAACCCCGACGCCGCCGAATACTTCGGGTCCGTGGGGTACGCCTGTGATCGTGATGGGCAACGCGACCGATACGATTACGCTGACTTCGGGCACGATGACCGATCCGTCCGGCAACGTCATCAACCTGCAACTGCTTTATTCGGCAAACGATCCGAACAAGGAGCTTCAATCGTATGAAGCCGTTGCCTACCCGACGACGCCGCTGGCTGAGAACACCACGTACACGGTCAACGTGTCGGGCACGCAGAATGGTAAGCCTTTCACCAAGCCGCCGTTCCCGTTCACGACCGGGACTATCAACTGGTAACACTGCCGCAAAGGGCTCGCGCAGCCCTTGATCGAAAGCCGCCAGTCATCACACTGGCGGTTTTTTATTTTCGAAAAATCACTTTTCCCGAACGTCAATAAAGAAGGGGTGCAGCCCGCAAAGGCTGCACCCCTTTTTCCCTACAACCTGTCTAGGTCAAGTTTAATTTGGCCCGCCACAAGCCGCAGGCCCCGGCGACGTTGTATTTCCCGAGAGTTGCCCCATCGCGCTTCCGTCCGTTGGACTGACAGGGCAGTACAGGATGTATGTGTTGCCGGACGTGCCGCAAGTGTCGGTCCAGGTGCCTCCGGTTGCGCCATACTGTTCGTTGTAGTAGGTGCCATAGCCATACGAGCCATCGAACTTTGTGTAGTACCCGGTGTATGGTCCCTGCCTGCCAAAACCATTGGTTAACGTATATCCCTGCGCCTGCGCTTCACTGGCACACGTTACCGTAGGCGTTGGAGGCGGTGGAGCGTTACAGGTGTATGTCCATGAGCTACCCGTCCACGTAGGGCCACTCGCGAAACCATACTGACAGTTATTTGGTCCCGGTGGCTGCGGTATCTGACAAAACGGACCTGTCCATGCACTACCAGTCCATCCCGGCGACCCTGTTGTTTCCCATCCTGCCGGACATTGCGGCGGCGGTTGATAGTTGCATTGCGGCGACGAGAAATGAGAACCTTGCCAACGTGCGCCCGCAATCGTCGTCCATCCTGCCGCAGTAGAACACATTGGAGGCGTCTGCGCCGCCGTTGCGATCTTGGGCCCGCATGATGAATCCTGAAAGCCGTACGCGCAGTGTGTACGCTGCGCCCACACCTGACTGCCAAGGCATAGGCCAGCGCAAAATATCAGAAACTTCAAAAGCCTCTTCATCGTGATAACACTCCAAACCTGTTAAAACTCATTTAGGAAAAAAGCGCCTCTCCGGGCGCTTTTCTTACTGCTGATGCTGCAACTTCAGTTACCGGAATACCCTTGGCAGTACGACCAGACCATCGTGCGGTCGGGCATGTACTGCGAGCCATCTGAATTGTTGAAGAAGCATGCGTACTCGTAGTCAGTGCCTCCGTTTGGTCCCCCGCCAGCGTAGTACGGGCCAGTGACGTAGCACATCGCAACCTGCGTGTAGCTGCCGACCTTCAGCGTCGTCGCCGCCAGACCCAGAGGCACACTATATCCAGCAGCAGCAGCGTTAGCTTTGCAGTGTGCAATGGGATCCGATGAAACCGGAGGCGGCGCAGGCGGTGCGTTACAGGTGTACGTCCACGAGCTACCTGTCCAAGTAGGTCCACTCAAAAAGCCGTACTGACAAGTATTTGGTCCCGGTGGCTGCGGTATCTGACAAAACGGACCTGTCCATGCACTACCAGTCCATCCCGGCGACCCCGTTGTTTCCCATCCTGCAGGACATTGCGGCGGCGGTTGATAGTTGCATTGCGGCGACGAGAAATGCGAGCCTTGCCATTGGCCCGCCGCACCGGTCGTCCAGCCCGGATCACCAGGGCACTGCGGACGCGTCTGTGCCGAAGTCGCGATTGTTGCCCCGCAGGATGAGTCCTGAAAACCATACGAGCAATGCGGCCGCTGCGCCCATGCATGACTCCCGGCAAAGAGACCCACGCACAGGATCAAAAAATTAACTAATTTCCTCATCGTTCAACTCATATCTAGTAAGAGCAGAAAGTCTCAACTTCGCCTGTACCGATAGCGCCTCCATCAACGTTTGATGTAGCCGAGCTTTGACCGTTAGTAATCGAAATCGTCCACGGCCCCGTACCGGGGCCAGCGAAGTTGACCGCCGCAGTCGTATCCACGCGAAAGGTCTGCGGCACCAACCTGATTTGAGGCGATCCCCCGGCAAAGCATGAGGGAGCAGGCACTACTGAACCATTTACAACCTGATAAAAGCTATAGACCTGCGTGGGACCGCCGACTGGAATCCACACTGGACCCGCGCCGTCATTCAGGTTCTGACAAGAAAGCTGTTGCCCTCGCCCGTCGCTATTCGAGGCTTGCGCACCCAACGGACTACAGGACGCGCGCGGAAAACCTATGGCCCCGGCCTGGATCGTGCGCGCAACTGTGAGCGTTCCGCCGACTGTGGTATTGCCCGTAGTGTTAAGCGTGGTGGCCGTCGCCGTGCCGAGACTCGACGTGCTAGAGACAGTTAGCGCCCCTGTGCTGATCGTGCCCGTCGCGTCCAGATTCTTGACGTTGTGCAATGACACACCATTCACGTTCTGGTCGCCAGTCCACGTCAGTGCGCCATCGCGTCGGATGTATACCGAGTTGCCATCCGACGACGGGCCATTCGTAGCGAGGACGGCGCCTGCCGGACTACCCGGTAGCGGATTCGTCGCGTTCCATGAACCGTTGAGCCCGGTTACGGTCCCGGGATTCGGTAGCTTCGAAAAGCCGAACGCGTTGCCTCCCGCCTGCGCAATTATTGACGCCCCGATGATGTCCGGGTTTCCACCGCGGGTTACTGGCTTTGACGGATACAGGACATAACTGACGTGGCAGTCCCCTGTACCGACGGAACACGTCGATGGGCCCACACTCATACTGATGACGTATGTACCGCCCCAGAATGGACCGTTCGCATGCGGCTGCTTTACGTTGCTTTGGGTGAACAGCTGGTCGAGCGTGGGCAGATCTGTCGGGGGCACCACATCAACAGGACCGTTCTGCGTGAGCGTCGCGTAGTTCTTTGTCACCCAGCTACCGAGCGCGGCATTGATGACCGCCTCGTTCTGCCCTTCGGCCGTCAGCACCTGTAACCTGCGCTTCGCGGCATCTTCCTTGATGCCGACGACCGTCATCAGCGCGGCGGCCACCAGCACAACGACCATTTCAACGATGCTGAACATGCCGGAGCGCCCTTAATTGTTATGCGTGGCGTACATGCCGATGCTCGCCGTAGCACCCGCCGAGCTGCACGCCGTACCGGCAGTCGCGCCGTTGAACGTCGTGTTCGGATCGGAGACTGTCGCTCCGTTGACGGTCACTTTCGCGTACGCTCCAACAACCGCGCCGATGGAGAGCGAACACACGGTGCTTGGTACCGGGTAAGTGACAATCATGGCGTCGTCAGTCGAAGCAATCGTTCCCGGAACAGCAGTCACCGCACCACCGAAAATGCCTGTGAGTGCGCCGGTCGACGTATTAACCCGCGAATTTGCCGAGTCGAACGCATGGTTCTTTGCTAGCGACTGCTGCGTCTCGCCCGAGAAGTCCACATCGCTCGAGGTAGCGTCCTGGATGCCACTGCGGAACAGTTGCGCCTCGCTCTTGAACTGGTGCGCGTGAATGCGATCCATGACGAAGCTGCGGCCCTGATAGACAACGAGTGCGAGCAGCGCTGCACCCGCCATGACCGCCGCTCCTTCGATGAGTGAGAGTTCGCCCGACTGCCTGCGCCGCCGTGCCATTCTCAGAACCGACGATTTCCGGTCTGCTGTTGTGGGCGCGGCTACTGGCCTCGGCGATTTGGTCTTCGGGTTCGCGGTGTAGTTGGTCATTTCGGGTCCTCAGTAATTGGCGCCAGCCGTCGATGACGAGTCGAAGCTGACAGCACCGGTCGCGACGTACGACCCGATGCCGAAAACGAAAAATAGGGCGACGGCGAAACCGAGCAGCACGTAATGTGTGATGCGGGCATTGCGACGCACGGTCGCCACCACCCGGTCCAGTGAGTTACGGCCGAGTGACTTGATTGCCTGCACGAACTGGTCGCGTCCCGCCGCGTCGGCGATGGTGTCCATCACGGTCTCAGAGAAGATGCCCGTGTCAAGGGCGCGCATCGTCTGGTCGGGATGCTGCGTAAGCCTGCGTCCCATGCGATTCAAATGCCATTTCATCCAGGGATCTGCAGTTTTGGTAAGCCGGTCGAGCGACGCCCGAAGCGTCAGGTTCGAATCGAAGAGACCGGCGAGCGACACAATGAGCAAAGCGGCACGCAGATCGCGCCGGTTACGCCACATCAGCGGCATGGCGTCGACGCGGTTGCGCAGATGGCCTGTCCATCGTTTCAGACTGTGGAAGTATCCAAAGACAACGCCCCCTACGAGCGAACCACTCACCCACCAGTAGTGGTAGGCGAATGAGTCGAACGCATAGAGCACCTGTGCGAACGTGGACCATTCCGACACAGGCTTCGTATCGGCGACAGCGGGGAAAATGGTCCCGCCGAACAGCATCGCGTACAGGTACATATAGACGATGAGCAGCGCCGGATAAGCCATCTGCAGCGAAGTCGTCGTCGCCAGAACAGCCTTTGCGTTCGCTGCCATTTCTGCAAGCTCAAGCCCCCGAACGGCCGCATCCTGTTGAGTGGACGCACCCGCAATTTCGAGCAGCGCATATTCGTCGCCCGGAATGAAAGGCCTCATGGCGCTTGCAAAGTTATCGCCCGCAACCATCCGCTTCGCGATGGCATGGAAGACTGGCCACGCCAGGCCTTTGCGGGAACGGTGACGCTTTTCGAGCGTCGTGAGTCGCTCCAGCAGCGTCTCGCGATTGCGCAGACCTTTCGCAGCCACATCAAGTCGTGTCTCGCGGTAGAAGTTCTCCCGCAGCTTGCTGAAGCGCCATGTCGCAACGCGCATGCGTTCCTTCTGCGGCAGCATCATGAAGAGCGCATAGACGAGTCCCTTGATCACGACGGCACCCTCCCGTCACGATCGGGGAAGATCCTGTACTCGTCGAACGGGCGCATGGCACTGTCGATGAAGCGCGGATCGATAATGCCCTGCGACGCCTTGTAAAGTGCGTGCTCATAAATTGTCTTGCCTGTCATGTCATCGCTGGCGAACCCCGTCACGCGCGTCGATCGCCACACCCGCTCCGCGCCACGCCAGTCGCGCACCGCCACATGGTCGAGAAACTCCAGCGTCGGCCGGAAAATCTCCATCGCAAGTGTCTGCCCTTTCGTACCCGCCGCAACCTTGCCCGCCCGCGTGAACAGCCCCTTCAAACGGCAATGCTCGCAGCCCGATTCGTCGCGGCATGCCATCGCCGACGTGTCCAGGCCAAACTTCTTCTCAAGCGTCTCAACCTGATGCGCCGTCAACACGTCCCGGGCCGGCACCTTGCAGTGCGGGCAGAGCAACGGAATCAGCTTCTGGTTCGCCACGGCATTGACGAACTTCTCGGACGAGACCTCATCCATCGGCAGCTGGAGCCGCCCGCCGGCGAGGCGCATGAATGCTCCAATGGCGCTGTCCGCATGCAGCGTCGTTCTGACCGGATGCCCCGTTAGCGCAAGCTCGGCCACGAGAGCCGCCATCACACGGTCACGAATCTCGTTCGCGGTCAGGTCGTCCGGGTCCATCCGCATCAACGTCCGGATCACCTCCGCGCCCTTTCGGCTCGCTTCTTCGTCCGTCTCGTCAGGTCGACGCGGAATCGAAATTTCAGAAAGCCACGGATGCGGATATTCCGACGGCTCGCTCACCACGTACTGCTTTCGCAGGTCACGCGACGAGAGCATGAACGACAGCGCACGCAGGAGCGTTGATTTGGCCGACCCCGTCTCACCAGTGAAGATGGACACACCGCCACTCACGTTGCACAGTGAATCCAGAATCTTCAACTGACTCCGGGTCAGGCCCATCTGGTCCGGCATCAGCAGCTTGTAATTGCGGAAGTTGCCGTCAAGCAGACGCAGCGCGACGTCGAAGCCGCCGACGAGCGGCGTGCTCTGCCAACGAATGTTTAGGATGTCCGTATGGACCACGAGCGGGATCATGGCTGACTGCGGGGCGCTCGGCTGGAACGTCTCCCCGGAGTTCGTGTTGCGCGCAACAAGATCCTGGTACGAAGCCGACAGGGCGCGACGCACCAGCGACTTGGACAGTCTGCGATAGGTATACAGGTCACCGTTCACGCGGAAACGCACTTCCACATCATCGTTATAGTCGCGGTACTCGTAATGGATGTCGCCGGCACCATATTCGTGGGCCGCTTCGGTGACATCACGGAACGTTCCGATCGCGCGCGACGTTTCCGGGACAATTGCCGCCGAGCGGTTACGTTCCCGGCCGTAGATCGCGGCGACGACGGCCTCAGCGGCGATCATCTCCTCATGGACCTTGATGTCCGCGCGTTCCAGATCTTTCAGGTAAGTTGGATACAGCGCCGACTCGTGGAACGACTGTGTCGTCACAACGATCGCCATGCCGGCCTGTACTTCCACTGCGACGAACTCACGGCGGGCCGCATCGGTGATATGCAACGTTGCGTCGGTGCCCCGCTCGCTCAGGATGCGCTTGAATGCGAGCGCATCCGCCGACGGCAGTTGAGGCAGTCCAGGAACGAAGTACTCTTCGCCCAGTTCCACCAACTGCTCATGCTCCGGCTTCACTTCGCGGATCGAATCGCCTGACGTGGCTGCCGCTCGGCGGTCGCTCGCTGACGCGCGGCCACTCACTTCCGCAGACACGGATTCTGCAGGCGCGGCCTCGACACCGGTAGCGACAGCATCCGCCGGACGCGCGGCAAACATCGTTGCGCTTTCGCTTAGCTCCTGCTTCTCCACGGTCGGATTCTTTTCGGTCGGCGGATCAGTCTCAGGCTGCGTCTGCGGCTGAGCGTCAGCCGTATGCCGCAGCTCGGTGTCTTCATCAGCATCACCGTGCACATCGACGTCGCTGATGTCGGCCATCCGCAGTCGCATACCCAACGTCATCGGCTGGCCGGGCTTCGCCTCGACCGGTTCGGCCTTGACCTTCGAGCCCTTTTTTCTGAACCGCGGCTCACGTTCATCTGCAGCCGGTCTTTCCGCCCCGGCAATCGGCATGGAGGATGGCGAATCTTCGGAGAAGCCGGCGCGCAAAGCGCGAAGCCGTCCGAAGATGCCGCCTGTGGTCGGTTCGTTCTTTTCGATTCCGGAAAACATACTCATGACTGGTGACCCCGTGTTATCGACCGATTGCGGAAAGAGGCATGTTTGGAGGCAGCGGACCCGAGAGGTCGGGCACACCCCGGGCAGCGACGTTCATCGCCGCCGTCGGCTGGTTGTCCTGCGCAGGCGTGCCGCCGCTGATGGTCTCCGTCCAGGTGCGCGCTCCCTTCCCCGTACCGTCGGCCACAGTCACGACAAATCCATTCACGCTCTTGACGGTCCAGCCGTTGAGCAGTCGGGCGCCCACGTGCGCGGGATATGAAGCGTTGCGATATTCATAGAGCACCGACTGGCCGCCCGCATCGCTGAACGCGCCAACGAATCGGACAGGCTCCGCGCGGGGCCGCGAAGCAGCCGGGTGGCCTACGACGATAGCGGGCGCGCTTGCGGCGGCGGGGACCTGCGCTGCGCCATTGGGCATCCCACCGGACAACTGGACGCCCTGATTGCCAGCAAGTTGGCGCGCAATCGACGAACGCGCGATGCGGTCCACCTGTTCGATCGACAGATGGGTGTCCGTCGCGCCTGACGTCATCGCGACGGGGGTGGGTGCAGAGGCCGCCTGTGCCGCAGCCTGAGCGGGCGCGGCGGTCGACGAGGCAGCTCCAGTAGAGGTCGACGCTTCCGCGCCCATGTCGAGGTCTGCTGACGGGACGCGTGCACTGGCCTGTTGCGCCGTGCCCTTCTGTGCCCGCGGTGTTGCCGCTTTCGGCTCCGCGTGCGCAGCGCCTGTGGCGATCATGAAGACGCAGGCCAGCGCGCGCATGCTCTTAGTTGAGAACATAGTATTTGCCTTTCGCTGTGAAATAGATGCCGTTCTGAACCGGTGTGCCACCGACCTGGGTGGTGCTTACGCCAGGGTCCCCCAGCTTGAGCTCCACAGTCATCGTGTCCAGAGTCATGTTCGAAGGGAGCCTCGCCAGTAACGGCGATTGCCACCGGTAGCCATTGATCGTCCACTCACCTACAAGAATCATCTGCGCTGGACGTGACTCGCTTGTCCCCATCGGAACAGCGAGAAGCGGTTTTGCTGGCTGAATATCCACCTTGTAGCCGTAGCTATCGAGCTCGAACGGCTTTGCCGACAGCTTCTGCGGTGGCGTCTGGAGGACGTCGATCAGGCCCTGCTGTGTCGGCCACGCCTTCTGCTCGCGTTCCGTCACCGGCATGACAGAAGGAACCTGTGGCCCGCGCGCGCCAGCATGCAGACCATCGGCATCAAAGTGCAAAGGCCGCATGGACTCGGGCGCAATCTGACGCAGATCGTCAAAGCTGCCGCCGTAGCGGCGCAGCGTCTCGGCGCAATAGCCTTGCGTGCCGCACACCGCTTTCTCGAACACGAATCCCGCGACAACGGTTTCGCTGTCGCCCAGCTTCTCAAGCAGTGCAGGGGCCAGAAGATTGGCGCGCGGCATCTTCGCGGCAAACGTCTGGCGCACAAGCGAGGCGTACTTTTCCTCGAATGTCGGCTCACGTGGGGCAGCGGGTGCAGGCGGGCTGAGCATGTCGGAAAGTTGCATGCCGCCCAGAACGACTGCCGCGACGATAACCATTATTGGCACGACCGACGGGATGCTGGCCGGCACCTTCGCGACGCGCGCCGTCTTTCGCGCATCGAGCAACGATGCAGCGCCAAAGTTCTCGTCGACTTCGCCCACTGCGGCGCCGGAACCGAGTGTGGTCAGCGACAGGTTGAGCTTCAGACATTCCTGCTCAACCGCGAGCCGCCTTTCACGCGCCTGGGGTACCGTCAGCACATCATCGCTGCGCACCACACCCCGTACTATGAACACAACGTGCACGCGCTGATCGTCCTGCAAGAGCACGAGCACCGCCGCTTTTCCCTTTACGCGCTCGTTCTGCGCGATGCGCGCCGCGCCCGAATAAAGCTTCGCAGCCCTGAATTCCGCCATCTCGGGTGCGCAGAAGCCACCGATGACGTCCTTGCCGATCCTGTATTCGACATAATGGGTCGCGCCAAAATCGTCGGCGTAACGACGGCGCTCCGCCCGCATCTGCTTCGACGGGTACGCGCGCCATTCGAGCCCGAAGACGAGACGCGCGTTCTTCTCGCGCGGCAGCGGATCGGTAATGTGCATAGCCGTGCTCACATCGACGGGACGACAGAAGCCGTCAGCATGATCACCTGGAAAGTCTTTGCCTTGTTCCAGAGTCCGGTGATGCCGGCGATACCGCCGTTGGTCGTGCTGTCAGCGTGATCGGTCATCTCGCCGTACAGTACAACGGTCTGGCCGTCAGACAGCGCGACGATCTGGTCGTCCTTGCTGCCGACCGTATGTGCGAGCTGGATCGTCTGCTGCGTCTGCCCGGAGCCGACCGACTTCTCGGTAAAGGGACCGTTCAGCTTCGAACTGTCGCTCCAGTACGCGAGCACGATCTGGTTATGATCGTTCACCGACGGCAGGATGTTGACGAAGTCGCCGGTCGTCACGGTGCCCGGATTCAGACCGGGTACACCACCTGACGTTGCCGTGAGGCTGCCGGCCGAGGAAGTCGTCGATCTCAGGTAGTCGTCGCTCTGGAACGAAGCGATCGACACCGGCAGGCCATTGAGCGTGAGCTTGGTCTGCGTGTTGTCCTGCACCGTGCGGCCGTACTGGTTCAGCGCATTGATGACCGCATTCGTCCCGGAAAAAGGCGCGTTCGGGCGCAACACGGACATGCCGAGCGTACCGCCACCGGACGACAGCGATGTCGGCGACACAAAGCTGATCGCGTACTTCGCAAGACCGCCCTGGATCGCGTTGAAAACGACGTCGGCATTGGCGCCCGCCTGGCTGCCGCGGTTCAACGCAATCTGCAGCGTGCGCACGCGGATTGCCACCTGACGCGTCGAAACGGCGTTTTCCTGCGCGAGCAGCTTGCCCATCGCATCGGCGGCCTCGCGTGTGTCGTGCACCATGACCAGACGGCTCTGGGGATTGACGTTGACCCGGCCCATCGGCGAGCGCAGCTTGTTCAGTGCATCCGTAATCGACTGGATCTGGTCAAACTCACCCTGGCGGCCAGTCGAAGTCAGAGCGGAGAAAGACCCTGTATCGCCGCTTCCGCCACCACTGCTGCCGTTCGCCTGATTGCCCGTGGACGTTTCCATACCCTTGGACATCGTGGACTTGATGGAGACTTTGCCCGGGATGGCTGCGATCTGATACATGCGGGTCACAAAGCGCGTGATGTTGATCGTCGAACCATCGAAAGACCAGTCGAGCCCGAGATCCTCCGTCATACGCGTCAGGTACTCGCCCGCAAAACCGTCGAAGACCTGCGCATAGATCGGCTTTTCATAACCGCTGCCACCGGCGGCGCCCAACGTCGATGACGCGCCCTCACGGGGTACCAGCGAACTACGCGGCACGAAGACGTCAGGGCTCAGATGAACGGCATAGCCTGTCGCGCCAGAGACCAGGTTCGCGATCTGGTTGATATCGAGGTTCGCCGGCATTGTGATGCGCTTTTCGCGAAACGTCGCAGGCAGCGTTGCCTCATAGGCGACCGGCACGAGGCGATCGCCGAGGAACGCTGTCGGTACATCTTCAACGAGCGCCATTGAGCCCGGCACATTATTCATGGCAGCACTCGCGGTGCTATTGGCCGAGTCGTAGGCCGAATTCACATCGCCTTGCGTGACGGCGCAGCCGGCGATGACGAGCAGGCACGCAGCAGCAATTGAAGTCCTGAGGATCTGGGCGTGACGCATCGTTACTCCTGGCAGTTGGCCGCGCGTGCCACGACGCGGATGACGTTGTTCGAAGGATGACGGCAGACGCGGGTTGGCACGCGCATGTGATTGGTCGCTTTCATGACCTGAACGAGGACGGACGTGAAGTCGCCCGTGAACGTCGCGTTGAACTCGAGCGGCAGGTCATCGTCGACCTTCCACGCGAGTTGCCAGCCCTGGGTCTGCAACCAGCGGTCGAGTGCGTTGCGCAGATTGCGGTCCGACGGCGACACCGAGAACGTAAGTACGCCGCCAGGCGCCGCGGCCGCTACCGTAGTTGTAGTGGTTGTCGCTGGCAGAACAACCGGAGCCACGGCCATCGAAACGGGCGCGGTGGACGGTGGCAACACCGGACCACTCACAGCCGCTGCGGAAACCTCACCGGGCACGTTGCCGGCCGGCGCACCTGAAAGGACCTGCCAGCCGTCGCCTGCCGGCGCGGCGATGCGCGACGGGCTCGGATCGGTCGCTGCGCGCGTCCATGCGGGCCCGGCGATGAGCAGGATTACGGCGAGAACACGCGCCACCACGCGCGCCCGCCCGTTACGTTCGATGGTCACATTCATTGTTGTTGCCCCAGCCGCTGCAGGCGGCGATAAATGGCGTTTGCGTAAATCAGCTGCTTCTGCGTCGAGACCGCGTTATAGGCGCCGACGGCCTTCCATGTCGGCCCAAACTGCCGGATATTCGATGCGAGAATCCACGCGCCGACGTAGCCGTTCACACACGGGTTGAAAAGGTCTTGACGACGGATTCCATACCGCGCGAGTCGCGGCAGCCACGACGAATTGATCTGCATCAGACCGATGTCTTCAGTACCGTTGCTGTTCACGTTCACAGCGTTCGCACGCATCCCGGATTCGTGTTGCGCAATCGCATGGACAAGCTGCGTACTCACGTGCTGGAACGCCGCAGCGTCATCAAGGCAGTCCGCGTGCGCGAGCGGCCCGCAAAGTGCAGGTACCGTAGCGATGAGAACCGGAATCACGCGCCTCATGATTTCGCGGCTCCAGATGCCGCCGACGCCGTCGTCGGTGCGCCCGTTGCAGGACGCTCGAAATACTTCACGTCGTGACGCCGCGTAACATTCACAGTTGCGCCATCGGCTGTCACGATGAACTGGTCCGCCGTGCCGTTGAACATGTAGTAGCGGCCCTTCTGCTCGCCGAAGCCCAGGTGTTTCACGTCGCTCACATGGACCTGCACGACAGAGTCTGCGAACTTGAAGAACGTCTGGCCGTCGCGGTCGAACACCGCCTCCAGATGCGCGGCGCTGCCCGCGTCGAAGTCGTACACCGTGCCTGCCGAGCGGCCCACCTCAACCGTGCGCGTTCCGTCCGAAACCAGCATGCGTTCCGCACGCTCGACTGTCATGACCGCGGTTTCGCTATCCCACTTCGGGTGTAGCGACCGACCGTCCAGCGTCCTGAACGTCAGCTCGGTTGCGGGCTTTGCCGCGAAACGGATCTGCGTATGTGTGTCGTCGCCATCGCGGATCGCCTGGGCGCCGAAGTACTGCGCGAGTAGGGACGCCTGCGGCGTACCAGCGGCGGAGCCGCCTGCTGCGCCCTCTTTCATTGCGACCGTCTGCACGATCGCATCGGCCGGTGACTTCTGGCCAGCAGCGTAGTTCAGCGCGCCAGACTTGGGCGCGTCGCGATGCACCCTGATATGACGTGACGTGAAATCCACATCAGCGTATAGACCGCTTTGCGTCATCAGGCGATCAAGCGCCTGCATCCAGTTCTCGCCCGCGCGGGTGGCGAAGCCGGTGTTTTCAGTCAGGTCCACATCCTTTTGGGCGGACCCCGTCCAGCCTTGGGGGACGAGCGCCTTCACGACGGCGGCCACCGGCATTGAACCGCTCAGTACACGAACAGGCTCGAGCGACCCGTGGGCGCCGACCAGCACCAGTCGATTCGTGAAGCCGTCGAACGCTGCCGGCTGGTCGTCGCGCAACGACGCGAGCGGACCGCGCGCGCCGGCTCCGATGAAGGCATTGGCCCTCGTCCAGCGCGCACTGGCCGAGCGACCGGCCACCGTGTAGGTGATCGTCTCGGGCGTGCCGTCGACAACAACGTAAGGCCCTTCCTGATGACCGCCAGCGGCTGTGATGACCTGACCCGCGCGGGGCTGGATGTATGTTTTGGAGCCGTCATTAAAAATGAGCGCCGGGCGCTCGGCGATCCCACCCGCGATCTCATAATCGAAGTCGAATGGGTCGGTGTTCGCGGCATGCGCCGCCATCGCCACGAAGAGCATGGCGCACGCGACGGCGATGCGGGAAACGGTGTGCTTCATAGTCCGGCCTGGATCTGGTTGAGGTGTCGAGCAAAGCGCGCGAGATACGCCTGGCCCGGGACCGGATTGGCGCTGTGGTAATAGGCGATCGCCTTTGCAACCGAATGGGTCTTGCTGTAGTTCTCGTTGAGTATCTCTTCAGCGACGCGGATGCTTGTGGCCGGTGCAAGAGCATCCCAGGGCGACGCAAACCGGCGGGCGTGGTACCCCCAATTGATCTGCATGATGCCGACATCGAAGTCGCTGCGACCACGCGCGATCAGTGACCGCACAACGCGATAGGCGTCCTCGCGCGACCTGAAGAAGTAGCCTTGTCCAGCGATATTCAGCGTCCAGGGCCACGCGTGCCCATTGAGCCCTGACTCGTTCAGCGCAATGCCCGCCAGGACCTTCGGATCGACGCTGCTATGCATGAGCTCGAACGGCGTAACCGCGCTCGCGCACGCCCAGCCTCCCCGTCTCTCTGTGATAGCTGCCTGTGCTTCGTCGTCAAGCATCGGCGGCTGGAGCCAGCCCTTACTGACGAGCAGCCCGGCCAGCGCAACATCGCGCTCATCCACAGCCACGGTGATCCCGCTCTCGGGGTTGCTGCCTACCGGTTGGCCGACCAGATGCGCGGCCCACGATCCAAAGGCGGAAAGCCCGCAATAGAACACAGGTTTTCCATCGATCTTTGCGATCGTGCGCGCGGTGCCTTGCGCGAGCACGACGCTTGTCGGACTGATGACCTCTTCAATCGTCGCGGCATGCGCCACCGGCACAAACACTGCGACCAGCAAGGCGGGAAGAAATCGCTTACTGATCACGGTACGGCTCCATGTAAATGTCGCGATTCACTTTCAACATGAAGCGACGCTCGCCCGGTCCGTCCGTGATAGTCGGCGGGATGTTCTTGTACCGGTCGAGCACGGACTGGGCGGTAGTCGCCGCGACCTGCCCGCCCGTACTCCCTACCTGCGTGACACCTAGCGGTCCGGTCGTTGTCGAGGTGTCGCCACCGTCGAACTTTCGAAGCAGAATGGCAACGAGAAAAGATGTGCCGAAGATTTTCAGGAAGTGGTTGTTGACGTCACCCGAGAACCCGGCCGTCCCATCGGCATCAGCGCCCTGTGCACCGAACAACGGTACGTGTTTGCCGTTCGGCAGACGCATCTCGGTTGCTGCAACGAGAATGCTTTCCTGACCGGGTTGAATGTCCGAACTGTAGGGCGCGGTGATCATGCTGCCCTTCGGAATCATCAGGCAGTCGCCGCGGATGCTGTCGTACACGTCCTTTTCGACAACCAGCGCCGCAGTGCCGGGCCTGTCTGAATTCAGGCCTTCGATCGACAACACCGGAATGTGATGCGGGGGCGACAGGACGCAGCCGCGCGCCTGCCCGACAAAACCCGTCCGAGCGAAGTCCTGGCCATTCCCGGACTGATTCGCGACGTTCCTGATGAAGGCGCCATCGTGATCCTGGCTTGAATAGGGCCGCGGCCCCTGCTGTCCGCCGACGCCGGCAGCCGACAAGGCGGCGGCCACGCGGTCACCCACCGAAGCGCCTGCTGCCTGCTGTGCGGCGGCCTGTTGCGCGGCAACCTGCGCGGGCGTGAGAATGCCCGGGATTTGCCCTGCCTGCTGCGGGGCGGTGTCCTTCACCTTCAGGCCAGCGCGAAAGATCGGCGAAGCGAAAACTGCGTCCGAATCTGCCTGTGACTTGATCTGCTGCGTGTGCTGGTCCCCAAGAAAATTATCGGCGTTCAACGCAGGCGTCGAGCTAGCCCCCGCTGCCGACTGGGCGCCCGGCGCGGCCGCCGCACGCGCTTCCGACGCTGCCTGACGCCGAGCCGCTGCCATCTGGTCGTCGATGGTCTTGTTCAGGTCCTGGGTATTGTTCGACTTGTCGACAACCTCCGCCTGCTTCGCCTTCTTCTGGAGCTTCGCCTCTTCTTCAGCCTTGTTGCCTTCCTTGACCTGATAGTAAAAGCCCAGCGCGCCAATAATGACGGCGACGACCACGCCTGCGCTGATCAGCACATTGCGGGGCGACTTGCCTTTGACGATCGTCGCCCGGTCGCTGTCAGGTTGTCCGTTTTGCATAGCCATAGTTCGATTCAGAATCCGAACAGGCCCGGACGCCGGCGCCTGATAGTCACTTCCTCATTCGGCGCACGCAAGACGATTTCCTTCGCCATCTCCTGGATGACGATGTACTGCCCCCGGCGAATGAAGTTCGGGCTGACAACATCACCGTGATCCTTCACGATCGGGACGGCGAACGGAGCGTCGGCCGGCAGGCGCAACCAGACGGACTTGCCATCGTCGAACACTGTCTCAGGCCGGAATGACGCAGAGCCGGAAACCGTGTAGTCGAAATTCAGCTTGTCCGGCGACACGCCAATGGGACCCGAGTCGTTCGCTGAATTCTGGCCGTCGCGAGATTCGTAGCCCGCCTCTTCCCGCGCACGCACCTTTGCCATCAACGAGCCGGGGTAGTTAAAGCGCACGGTTTGATAGAACAGTCCGCCCATCGGAGAAGAGACGAGCGTCATGTCGTATTCGCGCAGGTTCGTCGTCAGATGCAACGTGTTGACCAGCCCGGGCTTGATCGGCTTTACGAACACATGGTTGGCTCCGTCGGTGTCCACGATCCATTGCACCGAGTCGCCCATCGCCGGGTCCGTGGTCAGCCGCTCGCCGGGCGCGAGCTCGATTGTTGTGTTCTTCAACGGTGCGGTCATGATCCGGTAGATCTGGTCGCGGCTGTACGGAAACACCGCCATACGCGCGTCGCCAGGCATCGTGACGGGATCGGTGCCAGCGTTGTAGGGATTAACCGGGCTCATTGGATCGCTCATGGCGTTCGCAATATCGAATGACGCGCCCGACGGCGCGTCGCCCTTTCTCGCGGCACTAGCCGGCTGGCACATCGCGCCAACGCACAGCGCGGCGGCCATCACCGATGCAAACGTTCGGGTCGCATTCATCATTGGGTCTTCTGCATGGAAAACAACGGATAGAAGAGCCCGAACGGATTGCGGCCGAGCGCGTCTTCGGCTGTGGGAGGGACAATCTGATAGCGGAAAGTCAGCGCGTATTTCTGGACGACCGGCTTGTCGGTCGGTGACTGGGTGGTGCTGGTTGTGAACTCAACGACAGCCGTCGAGTCTTCGAGCAATGCGACGTTGAAGACGCGCGGCTCGCGCACGAGCTTCGGATTGAGCGTAATGGCCTGGAACGGCGCGTCGGCCTTGATCCAGTCAGCGAACTGGTTGCGTGCGTTGCCGACCATCATCGCCTTGACGGCGTTGATGTTGCGCGCCATCCGCGAAGCCTGGAGGTCGTCTGTGAGCACCGGCTCGATCGTGAACCAGCTCTCTACCGTTTCTTTCAGAGCGGTGCGAATCGCCTGATCGTCTGGCTTGTAGGCTGTCAACTGTCTGACGACGGCATGGCCGTTAGCGTCGGACGAGACGCCGTAAGCCTTGACCACCGACGGCGGTGGATTTCGCGTGTACACCGCCCCACCGGCAACGAACGCCAGGAAGAAGGCGAAAAGCTTCCAGTGATTCGCTTCCGTGCGCAGGCGCGCGCCCATATCGAAGATGAGCCCTTCCGGGTCCTCTTCCGAATAACCACCCGGCGCTGTAGAGAGCGCTACCTGTTTTTTGCTGCGGAATAAACGCATGACGATCGGTCCATTTGTGCCGACTCAATTGAATCAGCGCCAGCAGGAAGCCAGTCATGCAAAAGAGGTGTGATTTGCAGCCGCATTAGAGACGTGGCCGACGTCGTGCGGTTGGGGCGAGCCGGCTCACGGTCTTAACCCGGAATGGTCGTAAAAAAGTGGAGCTTTCCGGGCGGTGGCGCCTTCTTAGACCCCGTAAAGTGGAGCAGCTTCCGTCGCCGAGCCCGTCCCATAAATCCCAAGGTAACGATGGGCATCTGATCCCCAACGCGGCGCGCGCAACCGTATGATTTTTATAGTTTCCCTTGGAGGAAGGACAGGTCCCACAGGGGGCAGCAGCCTGCAGAGACCGTGAGCCGGCTCACGGTCCCTTTTCCAAATACGCAATAATTGCGTCGATACAGCGCAGTCTGGACGATGATCGTTACGCATATCGGGCATATGCGCGAGGCTGTCTCCTTGCTGTGAGGCGCACACGCCACTACCAGCTTTAATAATTGGCGCTAGGATTTTTCCCCCGGACCCGAAAAAATCCTTGCACGACCACGGACTCGCGTCCACAATCTAGCCCAACTTCATAAATGCTAACGAGGTCCGCCTTGTCGACTAAGCCATTCAAGGTGCAAGCCGCAGCCCAACTTCTCGCCACCACAAGCGACACTGTTCGCAGGATGGTTGACGAGTCGGGCATCGAGGTGGCTCGGCAGGAAGCGGGACCAAAGACGCGGCTGTTTTCCATCGAAAACATTTTCGAGTTAGCGCGTTACCGTGCTAATCGGCGGAGCAAGTCCGCCAAGAAAAAACAAGTCGTCGCCACTGTTTACGCGCCGAAGGGTGGAGTGGGCAAAACCACGCTTGCTAGCAACTTCGGGACTATATTCGCGCTAAAGGGCTTACGAACACTCGTCATCGATCTTGATTTCCAAGCGAACCTTACCCTGAGCTTCGGCTACGATTCGGAGTTGACGCGAGAAGAAGCGTTAGAGCAGGGAATCAGTCAATCGAAAATCGTTGAGTATCACTTCGGCAACCTCATTCCAGGTTATCCGTCGTCTTCGGGCCGGATAACGCTGCAAGAAGCGATCAAAAAGCCATACGGCGAGTATGGTCCGCATATCGTTCCCGCCGACCTGAACCTCGATCGGCTCGACACCATGCTGACCTACGAAACGCTTGAAGGTCGCAACGCGGACCTGATTTTGGCACGTTTGATTAAGGACGGCTTGTCGAAGAAAGACCAACATTTTGACGTGTCAGAGTACGACATCATTCTCTTCGACGCGGCTCCAGCGAAAAACCGGATTACTCGTGGTGCGCTGTTAGCGTCGGACTACGTCATTTCGCCTGTGTCGATGGAAAAATTCTCGACAAAGGCGCTGTCGTATTTGTCGAGCGTCCTGACAGAGATGCACGACCAGTTCGATAGAAGCCCTGAGCTAATTATTGTCGGGAATTTCTTCGATCCGAACCGGGTGCGAGTCATGACGCAGTTAATGACTATTACGCAAACGTATCGCGATGCGTGGCTCGAGAGTTCTATCCGCCGAAGCGAGGATTTTCCTAAGGCCCTAACTGGTGAATCTGACCTTCCGCTGGTTCTATCAAAGCCGAGCAGTCAAGCTGCTGCAGAACTGCGCGACAGCGCTGATGCACTTCTAAATCGGATGGGGCTGATCGATGGGTAAGAGCACCAACGACGCCGACTTCGTCGCCCAACTTCGAAGCCAAGGTACGCAACGCCGCGACGGTGGCGCGGGAATGATCTTGCATACGCCGCCGACGGGCGCGAGCAAGTCACTCGACGAGTTAATTGACACCGACAAAAGTGAGTCACGCGGCTCGCCCAATGAGCGCAGAGCATCCGCGCAGCACGATGAGTCGCGGGCGCCTGACGACTCCTTAGGACGCCTGGTATCCATCGATCTCCTGGATACGCACCCTTGGAATGCCCGGGTACACCGCTCCGCTGAGCGCGTGCGCGAGATCGCCAGCCAGATAGCTGCAACGCGGCAATTGGTGCCAATCACGATTACGAAAAACCCCGATAAGCCGGGCCATTATTTCGTGATCGACGGAGAGACACGTTTCCGCGGTCTGAAGCTGCTCAACCGAAGAGAAGCGTGGACGCTTGAGCTAGACATCGATCCGAAGGATCCCCTTGCTTTCTATACTGCATCCTTCAAGCAGACGGACGCGACCGAGGCTATCTCCCCTATCGATAAGGGCATCAAGTGGGGAACGCTTATCGAAGAGGGCCACGCAACGGCTGCGGCAATCGCGGAGCAACTAGAGCTTGCACCGTCAACCGTCTCCCGGATGGTAGCGTATAAGAAGTTCCCGCCCGCTATCCTGGACTTCATGCACTCGCACGCGGACCGGTTTCCGTATTCGGTGGCGGCCGTACTTGCGCAGCTCGTCGACCGCGGTATGCCCGAAGAAGCGATACTGGCCAAATGCCAAGAAGTCGTGGATTCACAGCACGGCAGGCGGGCGATCGAAGCGATCGTTAAAGAAGCGAAATCCGATACAGAACGAAAGCAGAGGAAGTCGGCATTAGTCGCCATCCCCATCAAGGCCGGCGCCACCCAAGTCGGTTCGTTCCGAACCTACGAGAACGGTGCGTTGGAGTTCAAGCTTTCGACCGCCGCCACCCTCTCCAGCGAGAACTACAAGGTCCTCTCGGACGTATTTGAAGTTGTTTCCGGTCTGATTAGCGAAGGTCCCGACGACTTGTTGGCGGCGCTGGAACAGAGACTCGCTAAGATAAGGGGCGGAAACTGATATGACCCTTTTTCTGGAAGATGTGAGGGGAAATGCAATCGCGATGAATTCCGCGACGCTTCCCATTCCATTCTGCCAAAGCGACCGGTTCCGGACGTTGGGTCAAGGCTGTATTTCACCGGTGCAAATTGTTGTATGGGCTTGCTCGGGCTTTTTGCCGAAGCCAGTTTGTACCGGCCCCCACGTGGCAGCGGTACAACGTCATAACCTCCACGCACGCATTGCACCGGTGCAAGCCCGATACGCGGCCTCCGGTGTTGCACCGGTGCAAGCTCAATTCCCGGCGTCCGATGTTGCACCGGTACAAGCTCAATTCCCGGCGTCCGATGTTGCACCGGTGCACGGTCTCCGCGGGACTCTTGCGTTGCAGCGAGATGCCAGGACGCTGCAAACCGATCGAACAGGAGATAGGCGACCGCTGCCAAGCGGCGCGATGCAAAAGAAAAGGGCCCATCACTGGGCCCTTTTCTTTTGTACACCATCGAAGGCGGAGGACGCTATGAAGACATAGAAGGAGCATCCCAAAAAACAAAAGCCAAGAATTGGCGTTCTTGGCTTTTGCAGAGTTGCGGCACTTGGTACTTCCTAAAAGGGTTGGCGCCCTTTCGAACCTCAACATCAACATATGAGAGTCTAGGAAGAGTCCGGGGCGCTGTCAACGCTTTCCCAGAAAATTCACGAAAAAAGGAAGCGTGAATGGACTCGCTTTGCCTACCGGCTATTGCCGGCCTGAATAACGCACATCTAGACGGAACGACTCGCTCCGGAAACGTACAAGCGATTCAGACGTCTCCGGCTTCGACAACTGAGCTCGCCAACGAAGGCTTTGAATCGTCAGCGTCTCATCTTTCAGCCTTACCTGGAAAAATTGCGAATGCGTTGGTCGTTGTGTACGAGGGTTTTACTGACATCGATCTCTCAGAAAATCATCGACGAGTTCTTGCGTGTTTGATTCGTTATGGAGTCAGTCAACACAATCCGACGTGCGATATATGGATCAAAAAGTCCACTGTTGCGCAGCGCCTAGGCGTCAACGAAGCGACTGTCTATCGCGCACTCGCGGTTCTGCAGAACGCCGGCTTGATCGAGCGGGACGACCAAGGGCGCATTGGACGCGCCCTGAAACTGGTCGCCTTCGTACGCTTGACCGCCGAAGCTGTACGTCGGCTCGGCTTGTTGCCGACTGAGCGTGGACGCGATATTGCACCGGTGCAAGACGTAAACAAGAACCCCAAGCAGTCTTCTTTGAAGAATCAGCCGGGCCGAGGCCCTGGCTCTTTTTGCAAAATAAGTGGCAGAACAGTCCCTGCCGATCTGGCGTGGCTGCATACCGACAACGAACTTAGCTTGTCGGGCCTCTTCTCGCTCATGAAAAAAGCGCGCCAAGCTGGTACCCGATTGTCAAACGTGGTCGCTCATGCGGCCAAGTCTCTCGGTGCCCTACGTGGCCGCGAGTTGTTCGCCTATCTTTCGTCGCTCATCTCGTTACCTCTTGATTTCGAAGCCATCGCGAAAGCGAGGCTGGCGGAAACGGCCAAAGCCGAGGCTAAGCGGCGTGAGGAGAGGGAGACCCAAGCCAGAAGAGCACTTATCGCGAATCTGAAGGGGCAGCGATACGTTGACCCAAGGGGCCGCTACTGGCAGGTGGACGACGGAGCCTTCCTCGTCGTTGGGGAGGGGCGGCACGGCAGCGTCCCGTTCAGCATGGCCGATGACGCGATGACAGCTATCGCCGCGGGGCTATGGCCTGTTGTCACCGGTGCGACGGCGTGCGTCCCGCCCGCTAGTCCTTCCCAAAAGCGACCCGACACGGTTGCGCTCGGTGCCCTTAGCGCTCTGCGAGACCAGCTTCGCAGGCGACTGCGTTCTTGACACGCATACCAGAACGATAAGCTCCGGACGTAAGATCCAAACGATCAAGTGAGGCACCTGAACATGCAGTACGACTTTAGCGCTCGTCAAATTCCGAACCAGCTCACCGCGGTGGCTGTACACAACCGGCTCCGTGCCGCCAAGGCTCCGGTGGTTGTGATTGGCCGATTCTATGCGGCAATGATCGAACGGGGCCTATGGCTCAACCAAAGGGCTATGGCAGCTGGCCTTGGCGTCTCGAAGTCTCATGCGTCAAGGATGGTGGCAGTCGGTCGATTGCCCGAAAGCCTGTTGGAGGCGATCGCCGACAAGCCGCTGTCGAGCGCTGAAGTCGCCACACTCCACGCTTTAATCAAGGAGGTCGGAGAGAAACTTATTTCGGAGCGCGCTTCAAGTCTTTCTCCTGGAAGCACGACGGCTGATATCTTCGCCTTTCTGACCACGGGACAGCATCTACCAAAGAAGGCGGTCCGAATCAGCATTGCGAAGGGCAGAAAATACCTGCGCATCGACACCCCGGACTTTGCCAGTGTGGCGTTACGCGCTCGAGAGATCGAGACCATTGTTAATGCAGTTCTGGCCGCGGATGACGCGGCGCTTTCCTTAGCGAAGCTGCTGATTGGGACTGGAAGATGACCTTATATACTGAAATGCCATCGTTCTAGCGACACGGCGCTTCGCGCCATCTTGCTTGCAATGGGGAGGGCTTGAAAGCTGAGATTGATGTCAGAAAACTGGCAGGAGGGGCAGTGCAGGCGAATGACTGAGGCGTTTCAATCCCTTTTCTGACAGTTTTCTAACAGCAGGCCGGTAGGTCGATTTCTGCGAGGAACGCTGATACCGGCGGTTAGGCCGCCGCACAGTTCATCCGGCGTCGACCGGCGCCATACGCAAACGCAAGCAACGTCGCGCGCCTCAAGCTGAAGCCCGCCGCAGGAATGCTTCAGCTTCCCGATACTGACGGCCGAGTTCCGCTGTCGCGTAGATCGACGTCGTATCGAGCGAGTCGTGGCCCGCAAAATTCCGCGCACTCTCGAGACTCATGCCGTTCGCGACCGCGTGTGAAACGAAAGTGTGCCGTAACCAATGCGGGCTGACTTCTGCGAATGCGCGGGCATGCGGCGAATTCTCGCGCAACGCTGCGGCGGTGGCGGTAGCAAAAAACCGCTTCACTGCCTTGTACAACTGGTCGTGATGGATGGGCCCAGCCTGACGGGCGAGCGCTGCCAGCGCCTTGTGAACATCGTCGCCGCGCGCGGCCGCTTCACGCCGCACCCGGCCAATGTCCTGTTTGTCGGGCAGCGCGGGGATAAGCGGAGTGCCGACCGGGCAGACGAGGGGATCGCGAGGGAATTCCCGCGTTTCCAGATAGTCGCCAAGCGCCTCCAGTACGGCAGGCACGAGCGGAATGAAGCGCTCCTTCGCGCCTTTCCCGACCACGCGCAGCAGATGGATGGAGCCAAGTTCAGCGCCGGCGTAACGGACGCTAATATCGTCCGTGAAGGCGCCACACACCTCGGCGCGGCGCAGGCCCGTGCTATATGTGAGCGCAAGCACGAAGCGCATGCGAGCGGCGGCGGCGGAGTCGGGCAGGGCGTCTAGCACGCGCATCGCGAAGGACCAAGCTTCGCGCGTCAGGCTGCGCTCGACCTGAACGCGGGGCTTGGCGGCAACCCGGCGCTCATTGCCAGCTTCGTCGGTTTCGCTGCCAAGGAAAACCTTGATCTTTGCAAACGCGTTGTGGTCAAGATACTGTGCGTTGACGAGGTCGCCGAAGAATTTTTTGAGTGCCGCGAGCGCGTCCTGGCGGCTCTTGACCGACAACGGGCCGCGGAAAGGGCGCCACTCGGGATCGCCCCGCGGCACGGCCCGGTTCATGACCCATTGCGCGGCCGGTTGGGGATCAACGAGGAAGCGGTTGATGTAGTCGCGCGCGTCATTGATGTCGAGACTCGACAGGGCTTTGCCTTTCGCAAAGATTGCCCAGAGAAGCAGCCGCTCGGCCTCGGCGCGGTACTTCTCACGCGTATTCGGATTCTCGTAGTCGGCCAGCCAGAAGGCTATAGCCTGCAGGTCATTCGCTGCGCCACTGTTGTTCTTGTTTGGATTGCGGTTGGCGCCGCGCGAGCCGTCGCGATCTGTCGGCGCCACGAAATACTCCAGCGGTACGATTGCAGTGACCGGTTCACGTCGCAACTGCGGCGCCGGCAGGCCGCGCTCAGACGGGTGCACCAGCGCCGCCTGCGCGATGCCGAGCCCGTCGACGTCGCGATAATTTTCGAGCCACGCTGCAATGCGGCGTGCGCCCGTTTCTCCAAGCCGCGGCACGTTCCGGTACCAGCGGTAGCCGACTGCGTTGATGGTCTGAACCAGTCTGCCGATCGTGGTGATGCCCACGTCCGACAGGCGCAGTGCAATCGCCGTGTCAAACCAACCGAGCACGTGGTGTTCCGGTTTGGGATCTTCGACCACGAGGCGCGCTAGCGCGTCGAGCGCTGCCATCTGCCGGATGCGAAGACGTGCATTGCGCTGCTGGCGGCGCAGCGCCGCGACATCGCTCGCGCCTGGACGCGCGTGGTGCGTGGTGAACAGCTCGAGCAGTTCCTTTTCGGTGTAGAAGCCGTCCGGATCGTGCTGGGCGGCGAAGTCGCCCAGGGACGGCGCGGGAGCAGCCGCCGTGTCGATCGTGGCCAGCGCCGCCGGGCGGATCGCGAGCAGTCGCGCGGTGGCAAAATCCTCACGTTTGCGGGCAGCGGCGACGAAAGCGGTCACCAGCCAGTTGCGCGTGGCCGCTGCCTTGCGGGCGTTGCGGCCGAACTCAAGATACTGGTCCGCCAGCTCGGCCAGATCGAGCCCCTCCAGATAGCCGCGGAAGAACGCCAGATGCTGCAGCCCGATATGGCGGCCTTCCGATTTCCCGTGCTGCGCCTGCCGGACCTTCGCGCCGGCGACCACTTTCCGAGGCCGGGCTGCGGGCCGGTCCGGCGTATCCGGCAATTCGCGAAACTCAACATCCTCGACGTCCCCGATCTCGCCTGTATGTTCCATCCGCGTGGCCTGTTCCTGATTACGGAAAATGTGTTGTTCACTACGCTGCGCGCCTGAGCGTCCGTCGGTTGAAGGGAAAGTTGCAGCACCTCCGGTCAGCCGGCAATGGGCGAGGGTTGGGTTGCTGTCTGTGTCGTAATTACTTTTGCTTCTGCGCGTGAAGAAGCGAAAGTCGGAAATGCCAAACGAAGGAAGAGAATGTCTGAAATGTCACATGCCCCGGCGCTCTCTACCTGACGCGTTCGTGAAACAGGGAAGTGGACGACTTCATCATCCTAAGAAGCAGTGACGGCAAGGCTTTGCGGCCAATTTCGCCGTCTTTCCGTTGGATTGTTTCACGGCTGGACGCGGTCGCCGGATAGTCCGGTCGCCAAAACGCGGATAATGTGCATATACACATTTATTGACGTCGAAAAACGTAGCGATTGATACGTATTCTGTAATGATTGAATTGACGTGCGAAACCGCAAACCCGTCGATGTCAGACGGGCGGATGTCCGGCTCGTTTTGTACTAAAACATGATGGTCGGCCAAACCGGAGCGTTGTCGATGATACCACCACGTTTCTTGCGGGCAGTCAACAACGCACGTCCGCACGGCGCGCACCGATATGATCTCTTCGGTCCGAAGCTCGGGCGCCGGCTAACCTTGTTTGGGCGGCTCGCCCTCGATCTGTGGGTTCGCCTCGAATCAGATCCGCACGTGATTACGTATTGCGAGCGGCCCGTTTGCATTCCTGATGCAAAGCCGCCCCGGGTTGTCGACTTCTGGGTCCGCACGCACAACGACGAGAAATTGT
>Ga0255336_100748_pt1 | contig 38041 bp, 43 predicted proteins | sample MeOH1_35cm_T3_17_FD_189102 | JGI IMG/M metagenome (GOLD analysis project Ga0255336, IMG submission 189102) | Sandy soil microbial communities from University of British Columbia, Vancouver, Canada - MeOH1_35cm_T3_179 | ecosystem: Engineered > Artificial ecosystem > Sand microcosm > Unclassified ...
CTCTCCGAACTATTGATTTTACTGGGCTAAAGGGGTTCTGTTTTTGATTAGGGACTACAAAGATTTCTTGAAACCTGAAACCCGCTCCCAGCTTGCATTGGTAATTTATGTCGCCAAACTTGGGTTCCATAGCAGCATCCGGCAAGAAAGCAACCAATCCGACCAAACCCCTGTGCCAGTGCTACGGATGGCACTGTTAAATCAAAGTATTGAAGGAATTTAACTCTTTTTAATTTACAATACATCATAGCCGCTAATATGCCGCCAATTATGCCTCCATATAGCACAAAACCGCTTCCGGATAAAATCAGCATAGGTTCCTTGAAAAACGCATTTATTTCGACTAAACAATAAAGCAGTTTTGCCCCAATAAATCCGGATATAAGAACTATAACTCCTAAACTATACACGAAATCTGCATCAAGCCCCCTTTTTTTTGCCCGTTTACCCGCTATTATCAAAGCGCATAAGATGCCTATCCCTATCATTAGCCCGTAGCCGTGTATTGATATGAAACCAATATTAAATATTTCGTTATACATGATTATACCCTCGCAAAATTGGATGAATAGAATAAACAGGAAATGATCAGCAGCTTGTGCAGGGCTGCGTGCTCTGAAGTATTTCAAAAAGCGATTTTGTCAGCTCATCTTTCGCTTTGATATATTCACGATAGACCCTTTCCGCCAGGTTAATCGCCATGTAGCCGTCGCCGGAGAGGATTTTTTCACTGATAACCCGCATATCCCGGAACCATTCCAGCGTAATCAAAGGCTGGCCGTTTTCCCCTCTTACATTGCACGCAAAGGTATGTACGGCGTCCCTGCATGTATCCGAAACGCCGTTTTCGGCGATATATACGCCGAACAGATTGCCGAGGCTGATCGCGGAGCGGATATATTCCGGAGTGGTCAATTGCTTCATCGTATCCTCGTTATAGCTTACATGGAAACCATACAGGCAGCGGTTTTGTTTTAATAATCGGAATGCGTTTTTATCACTTTCACAGCTAAAATCCGTACCCTTTATCTGTACGGAAATCATCGTGTTATGAATTTTGCCGAGAGACTCGGCAGTTTGCTCCGAAATCAGGCCGGAAGATACTTTCAATATGAACAGGCATTCATCAAACCGTTTGGCGATTTCACATATGCTTGGTATATCATCCTTTTCGTGCGGACAAGCGATATAGCTGTGAATGCCCAACTCCCGCCCTTCCCTTATGAAATGTTCCATCTGATGAAAAAAATCTGAACTGGATTCGTAAATATCAAAAATCAGAAGCCAGGGAATAGGAACCCCCAAATAATCCTGTCTTTTTCTCAGCTTATTGGCCCCATATATCAGGCTGCTATATCCCAGATTCAGACCGACTTTTTTTACCGTATCGTTATTAACATCGGAAATCATTCTTTTAACCAACGAATTATAAGGATTCTTTGGATTGGCGATGACCTTTTTGGCGGCATCAAAAAACCATTTCTGATTTTCACTTGTTGAAAAAAGCAGGCCCAAATCAATCAGGTTTCTTATGCTGCGTCTTGTGTTGCTTTTCATCTCTTCCATCGCTTTGCCGACAGCTATATTGATTGTCTGCCTTATCAGCCTATGCTGTAACTCCAACACCAAACAACTCCCTTTTTAAATAATAAAGTATATTATTTAATATATCCCACAGCGGGGATGTGCTCTATTGACAGATGTTTGCTTGTGTAAAGTTTCTTTACACAAGCTGTTTTTGTCTAATTACTCAAAATATGCTCTATGCTACACTTCATCCTAGATTAATTTGATTGGGGGCTGTATCATGAACAAAATTATTGGTTCTACAGGGATGAAGCTGGCATATGCGTACTTAAATTCAAATCCTGAAAAAAATATTCCAAAACTCATGGATTGGGTAGATCACCTTGCCATAAACAATACAATGGAAGGTCAGCGTAAGGCGGTCCGCAAGATCATCGAAGATAAGGACAACAACTGGTATAAGCTGCTTCTCAGTATGTGGACAGATGTTGATCCCGGGGTACGGAAGGCGTTTTTCAATAACTTCATATTGAATGAAAACTTCATCGGATGGCCCATACAAGAGAAGAACCGGGAAAAGTACGGCTGTAACATACCATGGGCCATTCTGATGGACCCCACCTCAGCCTGCAACCTCAAATGCACAGGCTGCTGGGCGGCGGAATACGGCACCCAAATGTCCATGAGCTATGAAACGCTGGACAGCGTCATTCAGCAGGGTAAGGAACTGGGGGTATATTTCTTCATCTATTCGGGCGGCGAACCGCTCGTGCGCAAAAAGGATATCATCCGTCTCTGCGAAAAGCACGGCGATTGTCAGTTTCTGGCGTTCACTAACGGCACCCTGATCGATGAGGCGTTTGCCGACGAAATGCTCCGGGTTAAGAATTTCGTACCGGCAATCAGCATCGAGGGGTACGAAGAGGCGACGGATTCCCGCCGCGGCAAGGGCACGTATCAGGCGGTTATCCGCGTCATGGAGCTTCTTAAACGGAAAAAGCTTATCTTTGGCGCTTCCCTCACTTATACGCGAAACAACGCCGAGGAAATCGGCAGTGAAGAATATATGGATTTTCTGATTGACCAAGGGGTAAAATTCGCGTGGTATTTCACGTATATGCCGGTGGGTTCGGATGCGGTCCCCGATCTGATGGCAACTGCCGGCCAGCGCGAGTTCATGTACCGCCAGATCCGCAAATTCCGTGAAACGAAGTCGATCTTCACCATGGATTTCTGGAACGACGGCGAATATGTGGACGGCTGCATCGCGGGCGGGCGCAGATATCTGCACATCAACGCCAACGGAGATATCGAACCGTGCGCGTTCATCCATTATTCGGATTCCAATATACACGAAAAAACGCTGCTGGAGGCATTGCAGTCTCCCCTGTTCATGCAATACCGCCAGAACCAGCCGTTCAATGAAAATCCGCTCCGGCCTTGCCCGCTTCTTGATAATCCGGGCAGGCTGACAGACATAGTGGAAAAATCCGGTGCGACCTCGACGGATCTCGTCAAGCCGGAGGACGCGCACAGCTTGAGCGGTAAGTGTGTGAATGCCGCTGAAAAATGGGCTGTGACTGCGGAAAGGTTATGGGGTGAATCACACAACTGTGCCGGTTGCGCACAATGCAGTGATAAGGCTCGAGAGGCCGTCGGTTGAAAGAAACCGGCGCTTTCCTCCAGTCTCGGAAACTCATTCTGGCGTGCGCTTGCCATAAGAGCGGCTATCGTGGTGGAGGGGGCTTACTATGATAAACGATTTCGTTATTTTCACTGATTCCGCATCGGACCTTCCAACAGAATTGATTGAAACCCATGGAATTTCGGTTTTACCTATGCATTTTGAAATAGACGGTCATAGCTATCGTCATTATCCAGACGGCAGAGAACTTGGGTATCCCAGATTTTATCAAATGCTTCGCTCCGGTATTATGCCCAAGACATCACAGATTAACCAATTAGAGTATCTGCACTGTTTTGAACCGGTATTAAAATGCGGTCTGGATATCCTCTATATAGCTCTCTCTTCGGGATTGAGCGGCACTTATCAATCCTCGGCAATAGCCGCGAAGGAGTTAATGGAAAGCTATCCGGAGCGAAAAATATATTGCATTGACTCATGTTGCGGCAGCGTAGGACAGGGTATGCTTGTATACCACGCTGCGCTAAAAAAACATGAGGGTTTAGACATAGACGAATTGAAGAATTGGGTAGTTCAAAATCGTGATCACCTGTGCCTTTGGTTTACGGTGAATGACCTGAATCACTTAAAACGGGGAGGCAGATTAAGTGCTTTGTCAGCTGTCGTCGGTACTATACTTTCAGTGAAACCAATTCTTCATGTTGACAAGGATGGCCATCTTATCCTGAGAGGGAAAGTACGAGGACGCCGTAAGTCCCTGGTAGAGCTTGCCGACCGTATGGAAAAATTCTGTGTCAGCCCGGAGAAACAGACGATCTTTATCGCCCATGGAGACTGCATTGATGACGCAGGTATCCTTGCATCTATAGTTGAGCAGAGATTTGCACTAAAGAATGTAGCTGTCAGCTATGCCGGGCCAATTATTGGAGCGCATACCGGACCTGATGTGATGGTTTTGAGCTTCTTCGGCAGTGAAAAATAGCCTGAATAAAAGAGGATGAATCAATTGCTTATTTTATCAAAATACTTTTTATGGTTTATGGCATATAGCTTTTGGGGATGGGCCTATGAATCCGCAATTTGCTCAATAGATGAACGCAGCCTTGTAAATCGTGGATTTTTAAATGGCCCGTTATGTCCAGTTTATGGTTTTGGAGCTTTAGCCTCCATATTTATTTTGGATATGAGAACAGACAATCTTTTTATTCTGTTTTTTGTCGGCATGCTTATAGCCTGTACGGTTGAATATATCACCGCGGTTTTGGCGGAAGGGACAAAAACGGCTTCGGTGGTATAAAAAGGCATGAAGCAGCCGGAGACGCCACAAAAACTTCTCCGGTGTTTTCTTGCCCTATCTAACCAAGAGCCGGTAAAACAAACGTGTATGAATACCGGCCATCGGCGCCCACTCCGCACGGTGGCGCTGTTCTCTGGGCTATGGGCTGGCAGGCCTGTTTGTAATACTCGGCAATACGTTTCCCGTCTACTTTTGATTCCGCTTCAGATATCGCCGCAGTAAAAAATTAATCGTATCAGGAGGAATTAAGATGCCAGACTTTATAATCGCTGCAGCTTCGACAGCAGACCTTCCGGCAGAATATTTTACGGAGCATGATGTGCCGGTTATCCGTTACACCTACACGTTGGATGGTAAGCAGCTCGATGACGATTGCAGAGAAGAGACAAGGGCGGAAATATATAAGCGCGTGAGACACGGCGCTGTAATGACCACTTCCATGATCAATACGTATACTTATTATGACTTTTTTAAGAGATTAATGGATACTGGAAAGGACGTCATTTTTCTCGATATGACGCGCCGGATATCCAGTTCTTTTATTAATGCAGAGAAGGCGGCGAAGCAGATACAGGAGGAATACCCCAATCAGCGTTTTTTCCTCATGGATACCCTGTGCGTATCGGGCGGTCTCGGGATGTTGCTACATTATATGGTCAAGCTGAGAGATGAAGGCAAGGGGTTTGACGAGACGATAGAATGGGCGGAAGCCAACAAACTCAAAATTATACACTGGTTTACGGTGGAAGACCTCAATTACCTCAAACGAGGTGGACGCGTTTCGAATGCCGCTGCAATGGTAGGCTCGATCCTTTCCATCAAGCCTATCCTCTATGTGTCGGATGACGGAAAACTCGTTGTTGCCTCAAAGGTTCGCGGCAGGAAGGCATCTCTGCTCGATATTCTTGACAGGATGAAGAAGGATTTCACCGAGCCGGACGGCAAAGAGGTGTTCATAAACCATGCGGATTGCCTGAATGATGCGGAATTCATGCGGAAGAAGGTGCTTGAGAGCTTCCCCACCGTATCGAAAATTACGATTACAAGCCTCGGCGCTGTTATTGGCGCGCACTGCGGACCGGGACTCTTTACGATATTTTATCTTGGAAACAAGCGCTTCGCACTGCATTCTTAAAATAGACCCGGAATCATGCGTCTCCAAAGTGACCGTTGATATACCGGATGAAGGAGGGTATATTTGCTTATTTTATCCCAAGTTTGGCGACATAAATTACCAATGCAAGCTGGGAGCGGGTTTCAGGTTTCAAGAAATCTTTGTAGTCCCTAATCAAAAACAGAACCCCTTTAGCCCAGTAAAATCAATAGTTCGGAGAGGTCATTTTCCAATTTGGGACTACACTTTCGTTGGCAAACCCTAGAAGCCTTGATATTACTGCGTTTGGAATAAATTGTCGCCAAACTTGGGTTTTATCAAAATACTTTTTATGGTTTATGGCATATAGCTTTTGGGGATGGGCCTATGAATCTGCAATTTGCTCAATAGGTGAACGTAGCCTTGTAAATCGTGGATTTTTAAATGGCCCGTTATGTCCGGTTTATGGTTTTGGAGCTTTAGCCTCCATATTTATTTTGGATATGAGAACAGACAATCTTTTTATTCTGTTTTTTGTCGGCATGCTTATAGCCTGTACGGTTGAATATATCACCGCGGTTTTGCTGGAAAAGCTGTTTAATGCGAAATGGTGGGATTATTCTAATTACCGGTTCAATATCCAAGGACGTGTCTGTCTTCTAGGGGCCGTAGTTTTTGGTGTTCTCGCTGTGCTGCTTATCAAGTATATTCATCCGTTTGTTAAAGGTTTGATTGGCCAACTGCCTGCTTGTTGGCAGATTGTTTTATCAATCGTTATTTTTATTTTTCTCCTGCTGGATTTGTATATCACTGTGCGTCATCTTTTGGTTCTGAACAGCAGGCTGAAAAAGATGCAATTGGCAATAAACCAATTTTTGAAGCCGTATGCCCAACAGGCCGGAGAACTTAAAGGGTCTCTTATGAACAAATTTGAAGAAAGTGAATTTTATAACGAACGCATTAAAGCTTTAATTAGTCTAAGTCGGTTTCAGAGTATAAGAATTATTAGGGCGTTCCCAGGCTTGCGATCCATTAACTATGATGATGCATGGCAAAAGCTTAAAAGCATTTTGTTAGGCTCTGATAACAGAAATTAGAAATTTGCGTTTTATTTATGTGCTTTAGAACCATGAAAAATTATATACAACACAGCGATATTAATTGCTTAGAACGTAGTTTTTATGCCTTTCTGTTAAAAACACTATCCCGCATACAGGCAGAAGAGGTCTGATTGCCTATTTACGGTCGAAGTACCTTTTTCCTGTTTCATTTTGTACAAAAGTCATTCTTAAACGAACGAGGGGCTATACGCCCAAGGAAGATAGCATGAACTTACCAAACAAATTGACAATATTAAGAGTGATATTAATACCAGTTTTTATTATTTTTTTAATAAAAGAGTACTATTACATATCAGGAATCCTCTTTGTTGTAGCTTGTATTACAGATGCCCTGGATGGATATTTAGCAAGAAAGTACCATCTCATTACGGATTTGGGCAAGATACTCGATCCCCTGGCTGATAAGCTTTTGATTGCATCAGCTTTGATTTGTTTAGTGCAACTAGGCAGTATTGCGGGATGGCTTGCCATAGTAATTCTGGCGCGAGAATTGGTTGTTACCAGCTTAAGATCTATTGCGGCTACAAAAGGAATAATCATTGTTGCAGAAAGATCGGGGAAAATCAAAACAGTACTGCAAATGTTGGCCCTGTCGGTTATTTTGCTGCGCAATTGGCCTTTTTCAATTTTTACCGATTTACCTATCGGAGATTATTTGCTTTGGCTTGCTGTAGGTATGACCTTGTATTCGGGAATTGAATATATGATAAAAAATAAAACATTACTTCTGCCAAAAAGTTCAAGCATGAAAAACAGCCCAATATTCAGTACTAAAGCAAAAGGAAAGCTGAACATAGGGCGTTTATTGATATACAGCTACTGTATCAAGAAAAGGTGAAAATTTATAGCCTACCTAATATTTTATGTAGAAGAATCCATACCCATCTAGTCCGAGCAGGGCCTATTTCATCGCCATAAAGATGCTTGATGCGGCCATGTTATCTAGGTGACACGGTCGGCATGCGCCGCAAAGCGAGGAGTGATTCTGGTGACAAAAACAACGATTGTCGGGGCCGGTAGTTGGGGTACGGCTTTATCATATTCATTGGCATCCAACAAAAAAAAAGTAACCCTCTGGGGCAGAGTAGAGGATGGAATCAATGAGGTAGCAGAAAGTAGGCAGAATCCCCGTTTCCTTCCCGGCGTTATTTTGCCGCAGGAAGTAGAAGTGTCCAACGATCTGGAGAAAGCCCTTGCCGGAGCAAAAAATGTTGTACTGGCTGTGCCCTCTCATATCGTACGGGAAGTAACGCATAAAATTGCCGGTTTTTTAGAGCCTGGCTGTATCGTTATCAACGTAGCCAAGGGGATTGAAACGGAGACCTTACTGCGCTTGTCTCAGGTGATTGAAGAAGAGCTCAGCGGTAAAAACACTCATATTTCTGTCTTATCCGGACCCAGTCATGCCGAAGAAGTCGGACGTGGCGTCCCCACAGCTGTAGTGGTGGGCGCTAAAACTCGCCAAGTAGCGGAAAAAGTACAAGATCTCTTTATGTCTCCGCTTTTTCGGGTCTATACAAACCCTGACCTGGTGGGAATCGAATTGGGTGCAGCTTTGAAAAATATCATCGCCTTGGCTGTTGGAATCACGGAAGGTCTGGGCTATGGTGATAATTCAAAAGCGGCACTGATCACTAGGGGTTTGGCGGAAATCGCCCGTTTAGGTGTGGCGGCCGGAGCGAACCCGCTGACCTTTGCAGGACTGACGGGTGTGGGTGACTTAATCGTAACTTGCACCAGCATGCACAGCCGTAATCATCGTGCCGGTATCCAGATTGGGCAAGGGGTTCCCCTGGATGTAGTCCTAGAGCGGATGGGTATGGTTGTGGAAGGTGTAAGAGCTACCCAGGCAGCTTATCGCATGAAGGATGTTTATCAGGTCGCGATGCCTATCTGCGAGGAAACATACCATGTCCTCTTTAATAAAAAAGACACCAAAGAAGCGGTCATGGATCTGATGCTGCGTCAACGCACGCATGAGGTCGAAAAAATTGTGATGAATCCACCTCTTAGCCAAGTAGATCAAGCTTTGACGTGTTTCTCGGATGTGCTGGTGTAAAAACCTCACTGTTGAATTCCAAAGCATCTAATTTGTTGGAGGTAAAGTCTATGTCCTTGCAGGACTACGATAAGTAGCTTTTACGCGAGATAACTGAATAATTGCATGATATTGAGTGCTATGTCGTTTGCATTTCTTGTCAAATTGAGGCGTAGGCTGCAAGGTTTTCCTTGCAGCCTACGCCTTTTCATTGTCGTTTTTTGCTGGATGTAAAGGAAAAGCAATAGCTTTTGTTGTGAGAAGGAAGCCGTAATGTCGGAATAAGACAGCACTAAAAATTTATTTTCCCAAAACCCTGTATTTTGTCCTTCTCATTTCAATGTATAGGACGAGAGGAGATGAAACCCTATGAAAAGGAGTGCTGAAACCTATAAGGCGGTAGAAAAAGCGTTTTGCGCCTACATAAAAATCGTAATAACCCGTTCGTCACGGGGATATTTCCGCGCCCAATACAAGTATTTCAGCAGGAGCATTTCTTTGGAGGAAGTAGAGGAAATCAACTTATGCGCCGAAGCGGACATAGACATCACCATTCCTATTTCCAATGGGGACAAGCTGGATGAATATATCGAAAATGAAATCCTTTCTGCTATTATCAGCACTCTCAATTCAAAGAACAAGCAATTGCTCTACCTGAAATATTACGAGAATAAGACCGACTATCAGCTTTCCCTCATTTTCGGCGTGACGCAGCAGAGCATTACCGAGCGCAAAAACCGGATTATGAAAAAGCTGAAAAATCGATTTCAGATATGAACCAGCCATCTTCTATCTAATCCGCGCACCGCCCTTTCCGTGAAAGCTTACCACTTTTACGGAAAGGAGGAAAGGGCATGCCGGAAATACTGGATTTAATCGAAGCGGCCCAGCATGGTAACGAGCGGGCAATGGAAACTCTTATTCGACAGTTTGAACCACTGATTATCGACAAATCCTGCCTGTTCGGAAAGCTGGACGAGGATTGCAGGCAGCATTTGACGTTGGAATTCATATTGGCGGTACACAACTTTGACCTGAAACGATTTGACTAATAAACTATAAGAGGTTGTTACAAAATAACGAAAAATATTAAACTGGCAAACAGACGTACTTAAATTCTGACGTTTTAGTTGGCTTTAAAACCCTCGTGGGATGTGACTTAGATAAGAACTAGAGATATTGACAAAAACCTCCTCAAAAAAGGATATAAACGTCCCATGGTCCAAAAATGTTCAAGCGGTAATGAACTATGCAGAAGAGAAGGGCTGGTACTACATTTTTAAATTGCCGAAAAAGGCGACGGTGAAAAAAGCGATTGCCTATCTCCAGCAGCATTCCGGCTTTTGGGAAACCCTTGCGGAAAAAGAAGAGGAAATACGTTTTGCTACCGAAGATGACCGCTGGGCAGCTGCAGACATTCCTATTCTGCTGAACAACTGGACAAAGGCCAGGCGTTGTGTTATTTACCGGGAATCGCATGAAACAGAGCATTCACCGGATGGACAACTGGCTATGATGCTCACCACCTACTCATATCAGGCTATCGTCACCAACACGGAAGAGAAGCCATTACCGCTTTTTCGCTCTTACAACCAACGTGCCAATATTGAAAATCGTATTGATGAAATTAAGGAAGGGTATGCCATCGAACAGAACAGCCTACATTCGATGATGACGAACCTGCTATTTAGCTGGATTAAGGTAATAGCTTATAACGTGGTGGTCTGGTTTAAACAAGCATTCCTTCCGGAATCACTACAACGATGCGAGGTGAAAACCATCCGTCGGGTGGTACTAAAAGTTCCCGGAAATGTTGTTGGTTCAGGCCGCTACCAGCATATTCGGTTGGCCCCTTCTCCATTGCTGGAAGCTATTGTTACGGTGATACAGCAACGAGCTAGAGAATTTGCTAAGCGAATAACCCCGAAAATTCCAGAGGCTGCTTAATCACGATCAACCAATTTGAGGGTTCAATTATCCTCTAATACAGAGGCTTATTAAAGTTACCCAAAAAGAAGGAGGTCGGAATGGTATTTTGAAACATAGTGCAGTTTGAGAGGAAGGTTCAGGTACATAAACCCATTTATTGGCATTAATCAAGTTATCCACAGGCACTAAGTTATCCACATTCCGAATTCATGTTTAATAATCTCGTAATCTGTTCGAAAACCAAAAGTCTCATGCAGCGCATCTGTAAAATTAGTTCTTGTGTAAGTCGGTATATATCCCTCGTTCTTGATCTCATAGAAATTCATTTCTCTCAATCCATTGATGACTTCATTGCATGTAAACTTATTTCCTAGTTTCTTTTCCAATAATCGATAAATGATGAGGGAGATAAAGCAGGTAGTAAAATGTGCTTTAATTCTATCTTCGCGACTTAAGTACACAGGGCGGGCTTTAAACTCGCTTTTCATGATCCGGAAACATTCTTCAATCTCCCAGCGCCGCTGGTTAATTCGGATGATTTCCTGAGCACTACCTTCGAGGTTCGTGCAAACGGCATAAAATCCGTCATAGGCTTCTTCGGCAACGATGGTTTCGTTATTTAAGGCATAGAGTTCATTGTCGGCTATTTCGCCATCAGACGTACAGCTGGTTTTCTTGATAAAACGTTTATAGTCGTTCTGATTGCTTTTTGAAATTTTAGTCGGATTCGAATCAAGTAATTTCTGAGCACGTTCGATTTGTGAATTGCGAATTTGACGTTGATAGTTTTTATACTTGATGGAGTAAGTGACAATAAGTTTTTGTTCTAGGCCGTTTTCTTTAATCCAGCGTTCTTTGAAGAAGCATTTGTCTTTATAGGTTTCCTCGTCAAGCTGGGCGATATCATAAGTTTTATCATGATCTGCAAGATGCCAGTCTTTTGAATCAAGAGACCATTCTTTTAAATGCTTTTTTAGTTTTTTAATCGATTGGGTCGTGATAAATGCGCGTTCGCCTTCGTTGTTGAACCTTCTGTTCTTTTCAGAAGCCAGTCCGGCATCTGTACAGACAACAAATTTGGAAAGTTTGAAATCGGAAAGTATTTTTTGCTCTAAGGGTTTAAGCGTAATCTGTTCATTCGTGTTGCCGCTGTTGAGATTAAAAGCAAGAGGAATACCGTCTCCATCCATGAACAGACCCATTTGGATGATAGGGTTCGGCCGGTGTTCTTTTGAAGCGCCATACTGTTTAAGGCCTTCTTCTTGCTCGATTTCAAAGAAATAATTGGTACAGTCATAATAGAGAATACCCGTGTTTCTCTTTGAAATTTTGAGGCTGTTGCTATAAAGAGAAGACTGAATGAAGTCCATTTCTTTGGAAATGACTTCAAGTGCTCTGTAGACATGCTGCAATTCAAAGCCAGTTTGTTCAATGAACTTTGAGGAATGCTGGTAGGTAGCAAGTTTAGAAGAAGGAAAAAGGATCCGTCCGTAAAGGAGCCGTGACAGTATAGCATTCAGATCAAAAGAGAACTTATACTTTTTTGATATCTCAGCGGAAACCTTATGAAGATTGAGTTCGTGATAGATCTGCTGGAGAAAAAGATAACCACCGTTGAAGAAGTGTTGTTGATCTTTGGAGATTAATTTAGATGGCGAGTATTTAACAATGACTTCTCGCGATTGCTCTTTCTCTTTTTTGTTAAGGTCTTCTATGTATGATTTAGCCCATTCAATAGGGTCTTGCCCATTTAGTTTTTGCTGTAATTCAGCAAGCGTCCCTAACTTTTCAACAACTTTTGTGGAACGCTTACCGTTCTCGTAAACAGATTGTATGACATAAAGCGAAGTAGCATTTTTAGACTTGGATATACTAAGTCTCATAGCAGCAAACTCCTCCAATCCCTTATATTATAACACATTACGCAATATTACGCACTAATTATTGGAGAGAATTTGACATTTTTCCAATAAAAAAAGCCCTGTTTTCAAGGCTTGTAGAGGTTTCTATATTAAAGCAAGTGTCAAAGACCCGTGCTTTAACTGTTTTTCGTTGCATTGTTGCACCTCCAAATTGTTGGTTGTACGTACGTACGAACTTTAACATAATATTTTGCCTTTGTCAAGAATTGCATAGAATGTATGGCGCTGATCGGAAAATTGCAATGAATGATTGACAAACAGCAATTAGCGAATTATAATAAAAAAAAATACTGATACGGGGTATATGTAGTAATTTAATGCAACAGTAAGCATATGATATATTTTCATTTCAAATGCGATTGTAAGCATTTGCGAAAAACAAAACTTTTATAATAAATAAAAAATCACTGGAAAATTAATGATAAATTTTACTGTAAAAATCGAAAATATTTTCTATAAAAACAGAAAAACAACCGATTAGTTTTTATCTATTATATTTAATATGCTTATTTCAAAATCTGATGCGAAAGGTGGTGAGAAGTCTCCAAAAACCAAGAAAAACATGTTGAAAAGATTCACAAAACCAAACTAAAAAGGAGAGAAGATAAAATGGAACAACCAAAATTAACTGTTATCCTTGTTTCCGGAGAAATGGAAAAATTACATGCAGGTTGCTTGGTGAGTTCGGTAGCTGCCGTGTCCGGCATGGAAGTGAACATTTTTGTAACAATGGATGCACTTAAAGCTTTCCGCAAAGATGTAATTGAATCCAAAAACTTTAAAACCGGCGAAATTGGACAAGAGATGCTCAACAAGAACATTGAACTTTATTATCAGTTGTTAGAAAATGCAAAAGATATGGGCACCTGTAATGTATACGGTTGTGCTATGGCAATGGACTTAATGGAATGGAAGAAAGAAGATTTAGTAGATCTGTTTGATGATATTATCGGTGTTACTGCTTTCCTTGGCAAAGCTGCAGGCAGTCAAATCGTTGTAATGTAAAAAGGAGGGTAATAATATGTCTGAAGTACAAATTACAAAAACTATTGATGCTCGTGGTGCATTTTGCCCAGGACCATTGATGGAGTTAGTAAAAACAATTAAAAGAGGTAATGTCGGCGAAGTATACGAATTGTTATCCAGTGACAGTGGTTCGGCTAAAGATGTTCCGGAATGGGTTAACAAGATGGGGCATGCGCTTGTTGACAGTAAGCAAGACGGGGATTTTTGGCGTATAACTGTTAAAAAAATGAAGTAATTTATTTTCGTACAGGGGGGAAACCTGATTGATGGCCAAACGAATTATCGTTTTAGGGAGTGGCGTGGCTGGTAGCATGGTGGCCAATCGCTTGGCAAAATCCATGCAAAAGGAAATATATAGTGGCGAAGTAGAAGTATTGGTTATTGGTAACAAAAAACAACACGTTTATCAACCTGGTTTTTTGTTTATGTCCTTTAATGAAGGCACATTAGAACAATTTTCCAGGGAACAAAAACATCTTTTACATCCAAAGGTTAAGTTCATACTTGAAGAAGCAACAAAAATTGATACAGCCAACAACACTGTTACTACCACTAAGCAGTCCTATAATTATGATTTTCTGGTGATTGCAACGGGGTCGTTTCCGGACTTTAATTCAGTTCCCGGGCTGGCTGAGGGTTCACATAATTTCTATACGCCTGAAGGTGCTGCGAAGTTACGTGATGAACTCTTCAAATTTAAAGGTGGTACAATCTTAATGACCATTGACGTTCCGCACAAGTGCCCTGTTGCTCCGCTTGAATGGATTTTTATGGCAGATGAACTGTTCAGAGATTTAGGAATTCGCGATAAGGTAACACTTAAATATACTTATCCTATTGGTCGTATTCATTCTCTGGAACCTGTGGCCGAATGGGCAGAGGCTGAATTTGAAAAACGCGGCATCGAGTCTGAAGTTTTCTTTAATCTTGAAGAAGTTGATCCAAACAAAAATTTGGCATACAACATGGATGGAACCGGGCATCCTTATGATTTGCTTATTTCCATACCGGCGCATGTCGGAGCAAAAGTGGTTAGGGATTCCGGTGTTGGAGATGAAGACGGATTTATTCCCACTGATCGTTACAGCTTAAAAATGGTTGGTCAAGACAATGTTTATGTTCTGGGTGATGCAACTAATCTTCCAGTAAGCAAAGCGGGTTCTACTGCACATTATCAGGTGGATGTCGTTGTTAGAAATATTATTAGCCAGATGAAAGGATTCCCTGCTTCTCATCGTTACAGCGGTAAAGCGTTTTGCTTTATTGAATCAGGTTTGAATGAGGCAACCTACATTTGGTTTGATTATAAGACACCGCCCCAACCTATGCCATCTTCTGAAATGTTGCACTGGTTTAAGCTTTCTTACAATGAACTGTACTGGTTATCCGCTCGGGGGATATTGTAAAGGGGGTGGTGAACCATGTCTCAACCCGCACAAAATGTTGCATACTCCGTTCAAAATGAATCTGAAGCAGCGGGAAAAACCGGTCAGCTGTTAGGCCTTATCAATGCCGGCATTGATTCAATGGATGCTTCGGTAGTGCAAAACCTGGTCAGTACCCTGGTTCAAATCGGTGAAGTTGCCGATGAATTAAATACGCCGGAAATGATTGATCTTTTGCGAGAGGTTCAAAAGGGCGGTAAAAACCTCCAGTCTTTGATTGCTGAAGTAAATAAACTGCAGGAATCAGGCGCTTTTGATGTTTTATTTGAATTAGTAGGAATGGTGAAATCTGTAAAAGATTCTTCTACCGCAGGTGTTGTTACTGATATTCTGAAACAGGTCGTGGAATTGGTTTCGATGCTGGATCAAGTACTGGCTTTAGGTGGCGGCGAGCTTTTACTGGGTATGATGAATTCTTTGAATGAAGCCATAGAAGAAAACAAAGACAAACAACCCAAAAGTATGTTTGCTATCATACGGCAGTTGAATTCAGATCCTGATATCAAGAAGAGTATGAATGTGCTGGTTTCATTCCTGAAAAAGTTTTCAAATCATTTGAGTCTGGAAAAGTAATGGATGCGCTTAGCGGAACGGGATCCGGGTTGTCAATAGGTTATTAATATTGCGCTCAGTTAGAGTGTACCACCTTTAAGTCTTATGGTGTGCGGGTTGGTAGTGAGCTCAGGGGGAAAACCGTTGCACGATTCTTTCCCCTGAACAATCCGATGGAAAAAGAACCGAATTTCCTGGGTATTTATCATTGTTTGAAGAAGAATACGGTAGGAATGAACAAACCGGTGCAGGTAGAGCGATCTTCTGCACCGGTTTGTTGTTATAAATCCTTAAACGGAATGGTGCGGAACCTCTGTGACTTCTTCTAATGGAGTGTAACCAAGGTTGAGCGCTTCGGCAACGGCTTTATAGGTCAGTTTACCGTGAATAACATTAACCCCGCGCGCGAGCCCAAGATCCGTTCTGATTGCTTCAGCGTAGCCCAAGTTGGCAATCTTAAGTCCATACGGCAACGTGGCATTCGTCAAGGCAAACGTTGATGTACGGGCTACGGCCCCGGGTATATTGGCCACACTATAGTGTACCACGCCATACTTCTCATAGGTTGGTTCAGCATGAGTGGTTACACGATCAACAGTTTCGATGCTGCCCCCTTGGTCAATCGCAACGTCAACGATCACAGAGCCCGGTTTCATCGCCTTAACCATTTCATCAGTAACAAGCTTGGGAGCTTTAGCACCGGGAATTAGAACTGCTCCCACCAGCAAATCGGCTTCAACCACAGCCTGCTTAATGTTGTAACTATTGGACATTAATGTTTTAATCCGGGAGCCAAAAATGTCGTCTAAATAGGGCTTGCTAACCGAATCCCTTTTTTCATTCGATCAAGCAAATAACCCAATATCTGTAACGAGAAAATACCTCTTCAAAAATTGGACAAAAAGAACCCTGAGCTTACGCTCCAAGTTCATGACAAAGAATTGCATGCTAATCATGCACTCTGCCGTTTCCTTTAATTTAGCGTAAATGCGATCAAGCCCATATTTCCTTTTACCTTCGCCGAACTTGCCTTCAACGGCATTGCGCATCCTGGCATCCATTCGTTCAAGGGTTTTCTCTACTTTTTTCAGGATATCTCCCGAAGGCCTTCCCAGTTTGGGACCGCTGAGCCGGATGTTGTGTTTTTTGCAATATGCCAGATTATCGCGGTTACGGTATATCCGGTCGGCCAGTACGGCCTCGGGATAGCATCCATTGCGGGCCTTGTAGCGCTCTACGCTATCTATCAGCGTTTCTGCTTCATTAAACGCGTCCCAAGACAATTTTTCTATGCGGCAGAATCCTTTCTCGATGCTTATGGCTACTTTGGCTCCGAATTCTACTTTGGCACTGGCTTTGCCGCGTACAATCGGCCGGACATGATCCTGATAGAGATTGACTATTCGATCCGGGATCTGATGTCGTTTCGTCTTGTACATCATTTCCTGCTACTCAATCACGGTTCGAATCGTTTCCAATAACTTGACTTGTCTACGGCTTAAGGCTCCAAGTCCTGAGGGATTTTCAACAAGGCAATGCGCTCGTTAATTTGAGCCATGCGTTCTTTTTTAAAGCGTTTTCGGAATTTCACCAAGGCGACCGGAGTAAAAGGCCGAGTCAATTGAAACTCTTTGAGGCCGATGAACCATTGGAGGTAAGGATTTTCCGTGATCTGCTGTACCGTTTCACGGTCAGTATAGCCACAGCGGGTTTGGATGATTAACGTACCGAGCGCCATGCGGACAGGTTTGGCGATATTGCCACGGTCACTCGGAAACATGTGGGCATATTCCTTTTCATATTCATCCCAGGGGATTGTATTAGCTAGTTGAACCCAACGATTTTCAGGATCCAGTTTTCCCGAAAAAGGCAGGATAAAATCATCGATGGTTAGCTGTGGGCTCGGTTTACGGTACATCGTTTAACCTCCAAGTGCACGGTTTTTTAACCTAAATTCATATTTCCATGCACTAAAGATTCGACGAAAATGCTCGAAAACCCTTGTAGAATCAGGTTTTCCCCGGATTTTTAGCCCCCTTTAGCAAACCCTAATTAAGAGCGTCAATTACCTCGCTCAATAGCTTAAGTTGACCGTTACTTAACGTCCACACTGATTCGGCATTGGCTACAGAGTTCGCATTAGCACCGACGGAAATCCTCTGCATGCCATATAACTCGTAGATTCCGTCCTTGTTAACATCCTCTGGTTCTAAAATTCCGAAGCCATCAACTAGTACCATTGGATCCTTTAATAATTCACCTTTTTCATTGTAAATACCAAGCCTTTCGTAGTCCGCCAATCCTTTATGAATGTCAATTGTCGCTATGTACCCGGTGTTTTTATCCGTAACTTTCAAAACTAACCCCGGAAGGCATTGGGTCTCAAGCAACAGTCCCTGATTTAACTCTTTCTGGGGGATGATGGACCTCACTTGGTCATTTTCATCGGTCAGAAGACCGTACTGATACACGCCACCACTCCCTCCGGTGGCAAATGAAACCAAGATGTCATTTCCATCACCGTTAATGTCAACCCGTCTGCTGTCGCAAACAAACGTGTTATCTTCCACAGGCAGACCTTCCGGGGCAAACTTCATCCCTGGCAGAAAGGCTGGCGACGGTTGTTTATCCGTCACTGTAGAAATTTGTGTCTTTCCGGCGGGTTCCGCATTATCAACCTGCCCTGGTTTGTCTATATTATTCCGGACAATATCCGTTTGAGCAGAATCACTCTCTCTTACAGCGGTAACTATACCGGCAGTTCCTAGGAAGATAGCGGCAACTCCCCCGATTATAACCGCCCATGTTCAACGTTTGTTCATCTGCCATCCCTCCATTTCTGCATCAGTAAACGCTATCGTTCCGGATGATCTACGTTAATGTGCCAGCAAATCCACCTGAGTCCAGGTTTGACCGCCATCGCCGGTATGGTAATAGTTCTCGTGATCATCCACCAACCACCCGTGTTCGGCGTCCGCAAAGACAACGCCTGCCGGGTTGATATTCTCCAGGTCATGCAGTGTCCACGCTTGACCGCCGTTGGAAGTAGACAACAATACCGGCGGCGAGTCTAACGTCCTTTTTGCGATCGCCCACACCGTATCTCCGGAAACCATGTCAAAACCCACGGCCAAATAGTCCAGGGGAACCATGCGCCAGGTCTGCCCAGCGTCAGTGGTGGCGTAGAAATGATGGTCCATCGTCTTCCAGCCAACATTAGAATTGATAAACTGGAAATTCGCGGAGTCTGAGTCCTTGTCATCAACCACTTGGAGCGTTCTTCCCCCGTCATGGGTCACAAAAAGATGGCCCCAACCGCTGCCAACGAATCCGGTGTTATCATCCACAAAGGATAGCCAGGCGTAAAGGTTTTTCTGTTCTTTACTCCTATTGACTGTCTGCCAGGTGAGCCCGCCGTCCGTTGTCCGGTAGATAGTCCGTTGAATGTCCGTACCACTAAAACTCTCCGTTATGACCCAGCCGTGTTGCTGGTCTGGAAAGCTGAGATCAATAATACGTCCGCCACCTGGAACGGACCCTATATGAAGCCACATATGCCCCCCATCTGTTGTTCGAAGAATAGCCCCCGGTTCGACAAGCGTGCCTGCGGAAACCCCATCATAAGAGTTGAAAAACCGGGTTAGAGTGAACAAAGACGGCCACACTCCGGGATAGATTTGTTTCCAGGTGCTGCCTCCGTCCTGAGTAGTCAGTAAGGCATTGCGGTAAACAGCATAACCGCGTTTGGAATCCAGAAAATGCAGTTCTCTCAGGGGAGCGTCCCTATAATCTCCTAAGCCTTTCCACGTATGACCACCGTCCATCGTGATATAGGTGAACCCCCTAGTTTCCGCTAACCAGCCCACTTTAGCATTCAAAAAGTCCAAGCCCGCAATATACCCACTTCCGGGCAGTCCGTTTTTGGGCTCGGAAGCATAAAATCCGATCGTGGTAACTTCTGTCCAATGTCGTCCCCCATCCATAGTCCGGTACAGGGATTTTCCCTGGGCACCTGTTCCGGGTTGAGTACCCATAAGCAGAAAGCCCTGTGCGGGCGAAATGAAACTGAAGTAACAGGAACCTTCAAATTCATTTTTCGCTATCTGTGCGGGCACGTCCAGGCGTGACCAAGTCCTGCCACCATCCGTAGTGGACCAGAAAACCACGACTGAGGGAATTGTGCCGCTCCCTGGATTGTTTGGATCAGGAATAAAAGCCCCTTCTCCCGTCCCCATAAGCCATCCGTGTTCTTCATCCACAAACTGCGCCTGCTCCAACCTGATTCCGGAAACGGCGGGAATACTTGCATCGCGCCAGGTGCTTCCCCCGTCTTCTGTGATCTTGAGACTGTTTCCGGTAAAAAGGCTCCCGCTTTCCGAGTTGGTAAACAGCCAACCGTAGTTTGTTGAAACGAAACCAATATCCCAGACCGTACTGTCCACGGATGACACTTTGCTCCAAGTATTGCCCCCATCGTTGGTTGCCAAAATCGTGTGACCGGCAACAACCCAGCCGTGTGCAGGATCTACAAAGGTCTCGGAACCAATAGAATCAGTTGCCTGCGGATCGAGTTTAACGATAGCTCTCACTGTATTCACATTGCCAGTTGTACCAGTCGCCGAAAAACGGGCAGTGGAAGGTGGAGAAGCAGGGGGTTTGTTCTGAAGTCCGTGCCCCGAGAAGAAGCCAAACACCAGTAGTCCCATTACTACTAGCGCCAATTTGATTCTTTTTCCGGCCATAAATATTCATACTCCTCATTTACAGATACCCAAAGTAATAATGCCATACTTGAAACGCATTACGGTTTCTCCTTTCCGATAGACTATACCTTTGCGGCTATGATGTTAGATTTACTTCAACCCAATTATGACCGCTATCAATAGTCTTATATAATTTCCAAGTATCTTTAGACGATTTATCGCTTGCAGGAACAAATATCGTTACAAAACCGACACTTGGGCTGATTAAGGTCAAATTATCAATTCCTGAAAACTCTATATTAGGAGTGATCTTACTCCAATGCTTTCCACTATCTATTGTTGCTTGGATTCCATTTCCATCAATGACCCAACCATCTTCTAAACTCGCAAAGTCCGAAGCGAATGGGCCTGAAACAGTTAAGGGCATAGATGGGTTCCAACTCTTCCCTCCATCTAGCGTACTATAAAAGGCCACTTTCGTTTGATTGTCACCCTCCCCGTGATAAGTCACACTAAAAATACCTTCGCTGTTTGAGAAAAACTTGGGCGGAGATGTGTTGGGATAAGCATTAAGCTTTTTTATCTTTGGGGGTTGAGGAATATTTTGTGGTTTCCAGGTCTGACCCTCATCATTTGTTTCATAAAACCATATAGCATCAGACCAGCCGATTCCTCCAGTTGACCAACCATTTTGGGAATCAATAAAACTAATTCCGGATTTGTGACCGGCAAACGGCAGTGATCCTGGAGTTTGGTGATTGGATTCAGTTTTGCTGATTTCCGACCAATTTTTCCCGCCATCTTCTGTAACATATAATTCAACATCAGAGCTTCCCAAGGAACCACCTTGCGTATTGGCAAACAGCCAGCCATGTTTTTCGTTAATGAAGTCTAATGAAATAATCCCTGATACATTGCTTAAACGAGTGACATCCCAGTTGCATCCCCCATCGTCTGTATGAAGTACAATTGTATAAGGTTCGTCAAGTGAGCCAACAGCGATCCAACCAGTGTTGGGAGTGATGAAATCTATAACCACGCCATTTAGAAATCCTCCAAACGATAATTTAAGAGTAGTTATTTGGCTCCAAGTTTTTCCACCGTCAAAAGTACGTAGAAGCCCATTTGAAAAAATCTCAAAACCCAAATTCTCATTTATCATTTTGACGTATTTGATACCGTTTTCATTTTTATAATCCTTATTGGACTCCTGTAAGGCTTAGTTTGTGCTGCTGCGGGAGTTTTTTGAATTGAATTACTTGACTTAGTAAACATAAGGGCAAAAGCAAAAAAAATTATAGCTATAGTTGAAAATCCTAAACCAACCACAAATTTTTTTCTCACAGCTTATCTCCTTACTTTCGCCCCAAATAGGTTCACATCGTTAGTCAGGTTGATATCGACGTGTATGGATTTTTGGTACATGAGAATTACAACTATAGCTACCGTAAATACTCCATGCTCCGAAGGATTTTTATGGCATCATTTGGGTTATCCCGCCAGTCTAGCTGATACCACTCAGAATCATTCACCTTCCAAAAGATTTCTGTTGTTGGGTGGTTTGCGCCAAGATAAAGGAAATATAATTTCCCGGGGGAATCCGAAAGAGCCAGTCCGTTTACTCCAATGGTTTTGATGATCTCGGAGGCATAATTTCTGGCACTATCCTCTTTATTGTCCATTCGAGCCACAACAAAGTAACTCCACTGGCCTTTTTCCCATGAGATTAACCTTTCAAAATCACGGTCCTCAATGTATTCCTTACTTTCAATTCCATTAGGAAGGTTTTGCTTTCATTGATAATCTGCTCTACTATCGGTGGTCCTTGATGGTTCTCAATGTTACCGGAAAGTGTACCGGCATATATACCACCTTTAGCTCCTGGTTGCCCCTCGTCGATTTCTATCCCAAACTTATTTTTACTTACGTCGAGATTATCAAGATTAAGAAGCCACTCCATTCTCTGGTCAGGAGTTGGAGGAAGATAAGCGGGCAGATAAACTGGGAAATTACTGGTTTCTAACAACGTTTTAGCAATAGGTCTAAATGGTGCGGCAATTTTGGCAAGTGATAAAATTGTTAGTTTTGCTGAGCTATTTTTGACTTGGTCCGATTTATTACCTGAACAACCAGCAGCGCCAATGACCGAAAATATGATTATTGGAAATAACCATTTCCATTTATTGAATTTACCCATGGCGATCGGAAAACCTCTTTCACACTTGTTAAATATGTATTTAAATGACGTCCGCTTTACTTCCAACTCTGACCGCCATCGTTTGTCCTCAGTAGGAGATTATCCGAGTTGCCGTTCCGGCTAAATAGCAACAGCCAGCCTTGCTGCGAGTTGATGAAATCTACCTGGCCGACGAAACGGCCGGACAGCGCCGTTTGCAGCGTAGAATCAATGTGTAGAGGCTGCCAGGTGCGACCGCCGTCTTTCGTAAAGTAGACCTGGTCATTGGTGATTTGCCAACCAAACATGGCATCTTCGAACACTGGGAAAAATCCTTCTTTGATGGGCGTGGTGCCTCGAACAGACCATGTCTGGCCGCCATCCTGGCTGGCATAGAGGACCGCATTGTTCTGGAAAATTACGGTGACAAGGCCGTTTTCGCCGAAAAACTCAGGCTTCGAGACGGAATCCGTCTCTTTCTCATTGGCTGCTGACAGGGGCAGCTTAACCTGGGACCAGGTTTTGCCGCTATCCGTACTTTTATAGAGCCAGACGAAACCGGGACCACCCAGACTTCCCGCCGCCCTTTGCCCGCCGCTAAGCCAGAGAGTGCCATCCTTTTGGGCCGTTAACTGACCGCCAAACGGGAGGCTTCCATTTTGATCAGTAGCAGCCATACGCTGCCACGTTTTCCCACCGTCATCGGTAGCGAACATTTCACCGCCAAGCTGGCCCATGCCAGCGGTCATGTCTTCGAACCAACCGTGCCAAGCATCGGCGAAAGCGATTAAAATGTTGCCGTCGCCGTATTTGACGGGGACAATTGCCAATTGGGACCATGTTTGACCGCCATCTTTGGTGCCGTAAATAGTTACGCTTTTTTCCGTCTGCAACTCAAAAGCCCAGCCGTTTTGCACATCAACAAAATAACCCGTGTCGATTGGCACAGGATTGTCTCCATGTATCCGGGGAGTCACGCCGATCAGCAATTGTCAAACTTTTCTGCGCCCAGACCATACGCCCCCCGCCGCTAACCATGAGCAGCTGACCTTGGGGTGAAACAGAAAGCCAGTCCCGATACGCCAACCCTGTGGTTAGGAGTTTGGCCTGCGCATCACCAAACCGGAGACTCATCAGGCCCAACCCGTCAGCCGCTAGGGAAGCAGAATGAAGTGGATCTACCCAATATAATAGTCCTTTGCCATTTGGCCACCAGGCGGCAATCTCAATTCCGGCCCCAGGGGCCGTTGTCTCCTTAACCGCCTGACCGGTACTTAAAGTCAGTGTGTATAGAGCTTCACTACGGCTTTCCGGTTTATTTTTATCATAAGGGAGCATAACGCTGTAAGCGATGGATTTGCCGTCCGGCGACCAATAAGGGGAGGAAACTGAACCCTTCACCTCAAGCTGCGGTGTCCCATCCACCGGTACCAGCCATAAACCATCCGTTCCACTTGCCGCTAAAACATCAGACGTAGGCGACCAGGAAAAACTTTGTCCCTGAACTTGGTGGGCTTGTTCTCCGTCCCGGCGGACAAGCCAATTTTGGCCGCTATTGCCAGTCGGACTGTTCGTGGAAATAAACGCAATCCATTCGCCATCATGTGACCAGGCCGGATGTTGGGCCTTGCCTGAGTTCGTAAGTTGCCTCACTTCGCCGGTTTTCCCGTCGAGGACGTATAACAAACCCTGCCAAACAAAAGCCAAGTCACCCCTATTCTTAAATGCTGCCGTATTTAGGTCCATAGAACTCAGCAAAGCAGATTTTTCTTGAGATTCATTAGTATTAGTTGTCGAACTGCTGTTGGGAGGGTCTGTTGACGTTCGAGACTCACTTACATTTTGTGATGGTTGGACAACAGAAACCGAACCGGCGGCGAAATTACCTGTGGATATTTGAGCGATATTTTTAGTTGAACCGCATCCACTCAAAACTAACAATAAGCTGGTTGTTACCAAACAAGTCAAGAACTTTCTCAATCTTTTCACTTCCTTGTTCTCTGCACCAAGTCTTTGCGCCATCCTGGATTTAATAATCAGTGGTCTGATGAGACAAACCAAACTGAGAATCCTTTTCGCTGAATACCATTCACTATTCCCCATGTTTTTACAATATACCTTTTTTCAAAATACATATTTACAAAATACCGAAGAAATAGTTACAAAATGCTTAATTCTTAGTAGCAATCCTTACATCACATAAACTTAAGGACCCTGACACTGCCGTCTCCCCCAAATTGGCAGGGTCTATTTCAATTTTGGGAGTGAGCGCATAATAGCTGGAGCTAAGAACTTCGGTTTTAATCAACTTGCCGTTTAAGAGAACTGTCCTGGTCGTGGTGACCTTATACCCTTGCACTCCCTCCTGTTTCACCCATTCCTGGCCAGGGGGAAAGGGAATTATCCGTAACCCTCTGTTCGTATTATAGGTGGAGGAACTGAGTTCATTTTACCTTCCCCCCTGATAGAGTGTTCGAATCACGAACCCGCTTCAACCAAAGAGTACACTTTATCAACAGAAAAACGTCCTCCTATGTCAAATTTACTTGGAGGACGTATTGTTAACCTCTATTGAATTAATTTGCGGTCAGCAGTTTCAGGTGGCCTTTCTAGCCAGTTATGTTCAATCATTATGTCAGTCCCATCTTTGGCGAATCCTAGAAGCTCAGCTATAAGACGACTAAATGTTGCTATAACATCTTTTCTCGCACTATTTGTTAAAGCAAAACCGTAACCTAAAATTGTATAGGCTAATACTACTGTATAGTGAAAGAGGATTAACCTATCACTAAATGGGGATTGTTTTGAAGTAGTTACTTCATAGTCAAAAGTTTTCGGTGTGGGTAAATCCTCTCCTTCGAGAATGTCGCCAAGAACTTCAATTTGCAATAAACCTTTTGCTAACAGTACATCGCTAGCTCTTTGGTGGATATCCCGTGACGTATTTATGCATTCAGAGAAAAAATCACGGATGTCTGTACGGGTTGCTAAGCTATAAGCTTGACAATAATGCTGCAAAACGTATTCATTCATAAGTCTTGTATAAGTTAATTGAAAAGAGTCAGCGTATAATTCTTCGGCATTAATATCCACATCTTTCTCGCCGAAAGCCTCAGGAATGGGATAATTTACCTTCTTTCCAATGAGTGATTCTATAGGATTCATCGGGCAAAAGCCTTAGCTTATAAATGCTACTCTGGGTATGTATTTCTAAATAGTTCGATACTTGAATAATGTTCGTAATTCGGCTGAGGTTAGTCCTCTTACCTAGTCCATCTTCAAAATACAAAAGTTTCCCCTTGGAGCCAACTTCAATGTCTTGAAGCCAAACTATTCTTCCCCATCTATGAAGAGACGCAGGTACTTCAGGCAAAACGATGTCGTAAACACCCTCAATAATAGCAACATCGTTGTTCATATATACCCATCTCCTTAAGGTTTTTTAAAAACATCCGTTAGTGCAGACTCTAAGCTGGGAAAGCGGAACTTAAAATCAGCATTAAGAGCTTTTTTCGGCACCACCCGTTGACCATGTAATAACATTTCCGCCATTTGTCCTAATGCCATTTTCAATAAGAATTCGGGAACCGGTAACCATGACGGCCTCTTTATCACTTTCCATTGATTACCTGTCCCTAACGGGTATCTTTGTCTGTTAACTCAAAATAGGCCGCAACTGAGATAAAGTCAACCTTGCCAAGTACAGGATTGTTAAGCTTTTTAGCATATGTATCATTCTGGTTATCTTTCTGAGTGTCCCACTCGGCGGTATACCACCAGTTTGTTTTATAAGTTATTTGGCCTTTAAAATTTGCTCTAACAAAATCAGCGACGTTAATCCAATTATCATATTGGTTCTCAAACTGATCGAAGTTTGAACCAATACATAAAGCGTAGACTTTGTATGGCTTGGCAACATCATGGATCATCGGAGTAAGTACTGTTTGCTTCCAATTCCAGAACCACTCGTTTAAATCAGTCGGTTTTAATTGTGTCTCATACTGCTCACCATTATGGATAAAGGGATATGGCTCTACAATGACATTGATTCCCTTGTATCTCAATTTCTTTATAAGCTCAATTGCTTTCTTTTCGCTGGCCGGATTAATAGCCATAGTATTTGACGATAAGGTAGGAATGTCAATTTCAACAGGGACATTTACCGTGTTTAACCCCAACCAGCTGACATCAGATAATGTTGTTCAATAGAATAATCTACTGAGAGGTTACCGGATTTTATCTTCTCACCCCATGGAGTAATGATCCGGTTTTTGGCGTACTGATGTTCAACATCGACTATATTAATTAACACTAATTTCACAAAGAGCGTCATCAATATTAAAGAACACAGCAATATAAGCTTTTTCTTATTACGTTTAAAGAAAGTAAGAAACATTATAGCGTCCTCTTAAATTAAGTTTTATGCCGTTTCTTCTTTTTGAACTATATACCACCCGTTATCTTTGATTTGGGCAATGAAAATTATCTGTACGTCTTTTGCTCCACCGATGAGTTTATGATCTGCATCGTAAATGAAAGCAGAATAAGTCATATAGACGCTAACCTTATCTCCCTGCTTCTTTTGCGAAATTTCCTTTAGGCTGAAATCAATATTAAGGGGTTTCTTAATCCCCCGCTGCTCTATCCGGTATGCTTTGTAAATGTTTGTTCTATTAAATACGTCTTGAGCCATGTATTTGGCCATTTCATCTGTATAGCCCTGATCGGTGAGAAACGCATCTTTGACTATGTAATAGATGTCGACATATTTGACATCTTTAGAAGCGCCAGTGCTACAGGCCGTTCGAGTCATTAGCAAAACCACGGTCAGCCCTATCCGCCAAATTCTTATTTTCTTCATCTTAATTTTGACCCCTCAACCCGGAATAGTTATTTCAAAGCTAATTCCTGTACTATATTCTTCATTGCCGTCATATCGCCGTTCAGAGAAGATTCATCCGTATCAATTGATATTCCGAATGCTAAATTGCTATTACTTATTGGCAACACAACATATATCTCGGTCCATCTCCTTTGTTCAGCGGAAGCCGCCGGTGTATCCCTATCCAGGATATACATTTTACCTTTACCCAGTCCGGATGTTATATCCTCTGTCTGGACTATGGAACTGTGATTTGGAAGGCTACTGTTGTTACCATAGTAGCCAATCATTTCGATTTGGCCAACAACTTTGCCTTTCTTTAGAATTTGACCGTCTTTATCTCCATTAAGATTTATGTCCCAGCCGGTTGGTAAGCCGTTTATCCTTAATCCAATTTGGTTTGTAATAGTGCTTATTTTGAACCAATAAAAGATTTGGTGATTTCCGTTGTAACCCCAGTTTACTTCTAGTTGAAATAAAAACTCACCGTCTTCTTTGGGCACGTATATAGAGCTGTTATCAACCGGATAGCCTATAAGCTCTTTATTTTTACCTACTAACTGTACCTTATAGGATGGTTTATCTAGACCAGGTACATCTGCGGCCTTGAAATCGATGCGTGACCCCATCATTACAACGTGAGCCGGTAATGACAAGGCATCGTCCATTTCCACACCAAAATTCGAGTTGCCAATCAGGACATCAGGTTTTGAAGTGTAATTAGCAGTACTTCTAACCCAATTGATTTTTATGGAGCCGCTGGTGATGTCCAACTTTGGATATTTCGAGATATAGCCCGGTTGATCAGCGGTTATATCATCCATCGGCATTGGAGGGAGTATCTTTGTTGCCGTCAATAGTAATTGTCTGCCGCTTGAATCGACTAAGTAATAACTTGGAGGGCTCTGGGTATCATCTTTAGTAATCTTCGTATAGCTACTATAAGTAATCCCTTTTATTGGGCCAGCAAATTTATCCAGAGAATTGTCTGTGCTCATAGTTATTGTTTTGCCGTCATAGTCTAAAACCTTGATAATTGGATCACCCTCGGTAGTGTAGGTGGTTATTTTCAGTTTGGATGCAGTACCTTTATCAACAGCTATCATGAAATTCTCTAACTTCTCCAGATTTGTCACTTGGCCGTGAACGTCTACCACATCGCCATTAGCAATGGCTTGTTGTGGGGTATATAATTTTAAAGCTTGTTTACTGGAGCAGCCCGTAAGGAAAAACACCATAATTATAACTGTAGCGGTTCATTCAATATGAGTAATTCATGTTCCATTAGCCGTTTATGTTTTTTCGATAACCTGACAGCCTCGTGAAATAACCCCACCTTAAACCAATTAATTAATTTTGCTTCTTCGAGGTTTACATTACAGGTGTCAAGTGTCAAGTGTCAGGTACCATTTTATTTCATCTCCTATCCTCACTAATTTCGCCCTCAATTATTAAAAAGAAATAGGGAGTTAATTTGATAACCCCCTATCGCAGAAAAATAGCCTTATTTACTCTTTGTCCAAATGCTCTTTTATCAGCCTATCCAAATCATTTGTTTCCCATATAACATTTGGCTTATACCGCCGGATAGCTTCTAATATCCATAAAGACAAATCTGAGCAGGCATCATCATAACCTAATTTATAGCTATATTTCTTTAATAAGGGCGACAAACGATTAATAAGTTTCTCGGGGGCTTCTGAGTCTCCATTTTGCGCTTCAATAATGAGTTCCTTTAAACTTTTGTTTTCGTTCAATTTTTTCACCTCTTTTCTGTTATCAAATAATAAAACTGCCAACTATCATTTAGGCAGTTCACATAAATGTAGCGGTCAGGCTGTCATAATGCCATTCGGCACCTTAGACCCTATAACTTTGCGCCCCTACCTTTAGGTAAGTTAGCCCATGTATTTAGTTTTTGCATTATTTATCCTCTCAATAGAAAAAGACAACCCTATGTCCCTTTTGCAACAAAATAAGTATGAATAAATTGTAAATATTGGAACTTTGTATAATCACATCACAATTGCCTCAACAAATGCCTCTCAAATTCCAAGGAGAAAAATAGCCCCATTTTGTAAACATAAGCGCTAATAAAATTTTCTAAATTACCGTTCACTTAGCATAATAGAAATCATAACCACCGGCCGTGCCGGTGGTTTGCACAGGCCCCCTTAGGGCCTACTACCAGCTGAGCCTATAGGCTCAGCGAAAATATCCTTCCAGCCATGCCAGTAGGTTCATCAAAATCTTTCGCTCGCATGACTCACCCTACTGCTATTGAAATAGCAATATCTTTTCATCTATGTTAAGTGCTAATTCGTTGGTTGGTATTTTCGGGGGTTCCTCGCTTCGCTCGGATAAGGAAACTGGGCAAAGCTAAAGCTTTTTAGGACCACTGGCACAGCCGGTGGTATTCTTAGACAAAGAAAGCCGCGAATACAACAATTGCTGTATTCGCGGCTTTTTATGTATGTATAGAAATATCTATTTAAGCATTTTGCAGCAATAACGGAAACCAATGAAAATATTATTGTTGCAGTTTGTCCATTTAAGTTGTCTTTAATATCGGGATGGAAATTTATGGTTAAATATTTGTTGCTGTTTACCGACAAGGTACGACACATGTAAATAATTAATTAGCGTATAATGGTATTAATTGGAATTTTAAACAAAATGACTTCTTATGTACGACTTCCTTCAAAGGAGTGATGAATCAAATTTCTAATATCACCATAACAAAAGATAGGAAATTGAATAACGCGATAAGGGCAAAGCTGTTAAAAGACAGCGACGCAAAGCCGAGGGTCTAAGGTACTATTTGTAGTAGTGCTATGACAGCCTGGTTACCGAACGGATCTCAGATGCGATATAACCCTGCCCTTTTAGGCAGGGTTATATATTTTTCGCGATTCATAACTTTAAAAGCTATGATTGGGGCTTTTTCGGCAACATGTATTTTGCACTTTGCCCACAGAAGAAGGAGTGCAAAAGAGGATTATGATAAAGATTGCTCTAAGAGGCCCGAAATAAAGACATTCTTCATGGCATTCGTAATATTCAATACATAGAACAGTTCATTGGAAATTCGGACATAAAAAAGCCCGCAATTTGCTATTGCCAAATTGCGGGCTTTTTTGGCTGTTTAAATAAATCTTCACTTACCTCTTTTCAATTGGGGTTGATATGGACAAGCCTCCACAAAGGGTTATTAAAAAATAAATTTCAAATTTTTGTCTGGAAGTTTGCCAAAATCCGTTTTTCAAACGGGATAGTTATTGAAAGGGAAAAGAACACCGCCTTGCGGGTACGGAAGGAGGTGAACTCTATGGAGCTATCTTCTTCCCAAAGGAAAACCATCAGGCACCAGTTTGACAGCTTCTGCAAAAAGGTTTTGCGTGAAGAATACCGTGATTGTGTGCGTGAAACCCAGCGGCGCTTGCAACATGAAATATCTTTTTCAGAACTGTCCCCACAGGAAATGGATCAGCTATACGTTATGGACGAATATTCCACCGACAGCCACCATTTCAGCGTGTTGGGACACGACATTGCGGTAAAGGACGATCTGATCAACGCAGCCTTGGCCGCTCTGCCGGAGAAAAAACGTGACATTATCCTGCTGTCCTATTTTCTCAACATGACAGATCAGGAAATTGGAGAAACGCTGAACATAATACGTCGCACAATCCAATACCAACGGACCATCTCACTCAAACAACTCAAAAAACTATTGGAGGGAAAAGCTGATGCATAAGCATAAATTTCGGAATACAGGCTTGCTTCCTTTCCCCGTCATCAGGTTAGCGGCTGACGGCAATGTTGACGCTATCAATGCCGTGCTGAAGCATTATGAGGGTTATATAGCTGCCTTGTCTACCAAGCGGTTCTATGATGAATACGGCAATCCTCATTTGTGCGTAGACGAGGGACTCAAGCGCAGACTGGAAACCAAGCTCATTACCAAGATCCTTACCTTCAAGATAGCATAACCCATAGCCTGTGCGGGAGCGTGTCCCTTTCCACGCCCCCGTTTACGGGCTGTTCGTGTTGCCGATCTGTAAAAGTCCATCGACTGACGATGAGCTTTTACAGGCCGACAAACATGGTCGGCCCCTGGTCCTTGAAAATTGAATATACGGTATTTCAGGTACATTCCCCATGCTGCTCCAAAAGAGTAAGCGACAAAAGGTTCGGCGCCACGACAGCCTATGCAAGAGCGATAAACGATGCCTTAAATCTGGCTGTGGCAGGCCGGTACGCGACAACAGGCATGGGTATAATGATCCTTCCTCACGGCCCCCTAAAGACTTGGGGGGAGTTTCTGCGGTATGCGCTACTCTGGCAAAGGGCGGTACAGGCGGAGCTATGATGCCGGAGCCACCGGCAGCCTGGAGTATTCCCGCACCGGGGACGCGTGGCAAATACGGTGGAATTAACATTAGAAACCATAGGCTGGCTTTTGCTTTTTTAAGCTGGAGCCAGCCTATTCTTGTGATGTTAATGCAAATAATGAATTTCTGGAGGTGAATCAAGTGGAAGTCAACACTAATGAAGTCTACCGTTTGATATTCAAGGAATACCCCGATGTCCTTGATGTAAAGCAGGTCAGCAAGCTGTTAGGAATAAGCACAAAGACTGTCTATAAGCTCATAAACAATGGAACCCTCCCATGCCTAAAGGTGGGGCGTGAATTTCGAATACTAAAGGTTGCAGTTATGAAATACATGAGGGCTTTTGGAATCCCTGAAATATAAAAAAACGATCAATAAAAGTGCAACACATATAGACGTGATAGATTTTTCTTACTAAACTGTAAGTGTCAATGGTAGGTGAAATCTATCTGTATGAATGGAGGATTATATTATGATCGCAGATCGCCTACAAACCGATGATGTTATTGAAGTTGCAGGCCACCTTGAAGAAAAGCGCGGCATCTATCAAATGGCGCTGAGCTGGGTAGACAACGATGGTAATCGCAATCGTAAGAGCATTTCGACTCACTTACCAGTAAAAGGCAACAAAAAACGGGCTGAAACAATGCTCCAGAAAACTCGGCAGGAGTATGAAGAAATGCTCATGCAAGCTCAACAGCAAGAGGCTCTCTTGCAGCAAGAAAAAGACGAACAGCCAGAAAATCAAGAGGAAGATTCAAAAATATTGTTTGCCGACTTTATGGAACAGTGGCTCGACGTGATTAGGCCCGAAATCAAGCTTACCACCTATGGCGGCTATTGCATGAATGTAAAATCCGCGATTGCTCCTTATTTCCGTGAAAAGGGTATTTACCTGCAAGACTTGACGGCTTCGGATATCAATGACTTTTATGCTGAACAGCTCAAGCGCGTAAAGGCAACTTCGGTTCACAAGTATCATGCCAATATCAGCAAGGCACTCAAATATGCGGTCGAAAAAGATTTTATACCCTATTCTGTTATGGGTAAAGTCAAAAGGCCCAAAAAGGAACGCTTTGTTGGAAAATTCCTCAAGCAATCCGAAGTTGTTGCACTTTTTAAAGCAGTACAGGGCCACAAACTGGAATTAGGAGTCATCTTAGGTGCATTTTATGGGTTGCGACGTGGTGAGATTGTAGGGTTGAAGTGGGAGGCTATTGACTTTGAAGCCAATACGATCACCGTCGAGCATACCGTAACGATGGCAACAATTGACGGGAAAAGAATTGTAGTGGCAGCCGACACAACGAAGTCAAAGTCCAGTTATCGTACCTTGCCACTTGTGCCACAATTCCGAGCAAAGTTACTGGCTGTGTGGGAGGAACAGCAGTATTATAAAAAGCTCTGCGGAAAATCCTACAACAAAGTCGAAGGTGTTTATATCTACGTGGATCAGCTTGGCAATCGTATAAAGCCCGATTACCTGACGCGCGAGTTTCCTGATTTTATGGTTGAAAATGAATTTCGCAAGATGCGCTTCCACGACCTTCGACATTCGTGCGCCAGCTTGCTGTTAGCCTGCAGAGTCCCGCTAAAGCAAATTCAAGAATGGCTTGGACATAGTGATTTTGCAATTACGGCCAATACATACGCCCATTTGGAGTTTAACTCAAAATTGGCGTCGGCCAGTGCCATGACATGGATTGACAAGACTTCCCTCGCTCAGTTACCGCCTGAACCAATAGCGCCGCAACTACAGTTGCCTGAGCCAATACTAACGTAAAATTAAATAAGCTGTCAGCTCATAACCTAATGAGCTGACAGCCTTAAAGACTGGCGGAGGCGGTGAGATTCGAACTCACGAGCCGGTTTTAAGCCGACCGAACGATTTCGAGTCGTTTCCGTTATGACCGCTTCGGTACGCCTCCGTATAACAAAGTATATGATCTTCCTCTAAAGGCTACTCGGAAAAATGTCAGACCTTTAGAGCAGACATAGCAAGCATTAAGTTGTTCCTTCTCCGCACGAACACCCATTTTACAAGGGTTTGCGGGTCTTACCTATCCAATTATATCACCGCATTTCGAGACCGGCTCCTTAAGCCTCTCGGACAACCCTCCGAATTATTAATTATTTTAACACCCCGGATAGAACTCGGATAGAACAGCTCAAAAATCCATGTTTATTTGAACTCCGGGGGCAGTAAAAACCGCATAAATACAAGGTTTTCGACTACATGTCTTCCACGTTACTCACTCGATTTCGAGTCGTTCTCGTTATGACCACTTCGATACTCCTCCGTAGGAAAAAACACTATTTCTCAAGAAAATATTATTTGAAGAATCTGCTAAATCAAGTCTTTTCAATAAAGCAGAAGAAATGACTACTTGATTCCGAGTAAACCAATTAGAATCTATACTACCGCCGCTTATGAAAGAAATCCTTTAATATTACAGAACATTCTTCTTCAAGAACACCTGCAACAACTTCAACACGGTGATTCCAACGATTAACGTCGAGAACATTCATGACCGATCCCACTGCACCACCTTTAAGATCAGCAGCCCCATAGACCAGGGTCTTCAGACGTGCTTGAACTAAAGCACCTGCGCACATCGGACAAGGTTCTAACGTCACATAAAGTGTTGCTTCAGATAAACGCCAAGCACCTAATTTCTCAGTAGCCCTCTGCACGGCCAAAACCTCAGCGTGGGCTGTCGGATCATGCTTTAATTCCTTCTCATTATGAGTAAGAGCAAGGATTTTATTATCTTGAACTATAACCGCGCCAATCGGAACTTCGCCTAAATCATAAGCAATTTTGGCCTGTTCCAGTGCTAAGCGCATCCAATCTTGATGACTCATATTACCTCAATTAGTGGTGGCCCCGGGAGGACTCGAACCCCCGCAAGACAGGGTTTAGGAAACCCCCGCTCTATCCACCTGAGCTACGAGGCCAAAATGCTATTTCCTTATAAAATGGTGCGCTCGGAGGGATTCGAACCCCCGGCCTTCTGATTCGTAGTCAGACGCTCTATCCAGCTGAGCCACGAGCGCATGAAATGGCGGAGGGGGTGGGATTCGAACCCACGGCCCCTTTCGGAGTCACTGGTTTTCAAGACCAGCTCCTTAAACCGCTCGGACACCCCTCCAAATCGATACGTTTGATAGTATATCACATTTCTTGTGAACTGTAAATGTCAAGCCTTAACTAAATAAGAAAGAGCTGCAAAATGTATTTTGTATTTTGGCAGCTCTTTCCAAGAAATATTTAATTGTTAAAAATCTCTAAATACCTTGCACTTAGCCGATAATCTCTACACCCATATATGGTTGCAAAGCCTTTGGTACACGAACACGTCCATCTTTTTTCTGATAATTTTCTAGAATTGCTGCGACGGTACGCCCAATAGCTAAGCCACTCCCATTTAATGTATGTACATATTCTGGCTTCGCCTTAAGTTCCCGTCGAAAACGAATATTTGCCCGTCGCGCTTGGAAATCTTCAAAATTACTGCAGGAAGATATTTCCCGATACATGTTAAAACTTGGAAGCCAAACTTCTAAATCATACGTCTTAGCAGAGCTAAAGCCCAAGTCTCCAGTCGAAAGGGCCATAACGCGATAAGGAAGTTCCAGCTCTTGAAGAATAGCTTCAGCATCCCGCGTTAACTTTTCCAGTTCCTCATAGGAATTCTCGGGGAAAGCAAACTTCACTAGCTCGACCTTATTAAATTGATGCTGGCGAATCAGACCACGCGTATCCCGGCCAGCTGAACCAGCTTCAGAGCGAAAACAAGCACTATATGCGCAATGATAAATGGGAAGCTTTTCAGCCTCGAGAATCTCATCACGATATAAGTTGGTCACCGGCACTTCGGCAGTAGGAATCAAGAAATAGTCTGTACCGGAAACCTTGAACGCATCCTCTTCAAATTTAGGAAGTTGTCCTGTCGCGATCATCGAGTTCCGATTCACCATATAGGGTGGAAGAATCTCGGTATAACCCTTGGCCGTATGTCGATCAAGCATAAAGCTGATTAAGGATCGCTCGAGTTTAGCCCCTAACCCTTTATAAAAAGTGAAACGTGCTCCCGTAACCTTAGCCGCCCGGGAAAAATCCAAAATATCTAGACTTTCCCCAATATCATAGTGAGCCAATGGCTGAAAATCAAACTTTCGAGGGTTCCCCCAAGAACGCACTTGAATATTTGCATTTTCGTCCGGACCGACAGGAACGGACTCATGCGGAATGTTCGGAATTTCATACATAACCGCTTGCATTTTTTGCTCAAGATCGGTCAGTTGTTGTTCTAACCCCTTTATTTTTTGCCCAACTTCACGCATCTCAAGAATCAGAGATTCAGCATCTTCCCCGCTTTTTTTACGACGCCCGACCTCTTCAGAGACAGTATTGCGCTGTGCCTTCAAATTTTCAACTTCGAAAAGCAACTTTCGGTATTTTTCCTCGTGTTCGAGGAAATCATCTAATTTTAAGGATGAATTACGATTTTTGAGAGCTTCCTTTACAATCTCAGGATTAGTTCGTACAAACTTAAGATCTAACAACTGAAACCCTCCCTCGTCCAGCCATTACTTGGCCATTTGCTCATCAACAATCGAGAGAAAATAGTGATGAACTCTTCGGTCTTCCGTTAATTCGGGATGAAAAGCGCTCGCAAGCATATTCCCTTGCCGAGCAAAAACAATTTTACCCTCGTATTCTGCTAAGATTCCAACATTCGGAGCCACTTCTTTAAGGTACGGAGCTCGAATAAAAACGGCTCTTACCGGATCCTGGCCTAGTGCGGGCACCTCTAAATCGGTCTCAAAGCTTGCAACCTGACGTCCAAAAGCATTTCGTTGAACCGTGACATCCATTAAACCTAAGCGATATTGGTCACTGTCTTCAATATTTTTACTTAACACAATCATTCCTGCACAGGTGCCAAAGATCGGTAAGTTTTTCGCCGCTAATTCCTTGATTCGTTCTCCGAGTCCATCCACTTGGAGAAGCTTTCCCATTGTCGTACTTTCCCCGCCTGGAATAATAAGTCCGTTAATATCTTCTAAATCGCTTGATTTGCGAACTTCCGTGACCTCACAACCCAAGCTCTCTAAAGCCTGCCGATGCTCACGAAAAGCACCTTGCAAGGCTAATACACCAATCTTTCTCGCCATTGAATTACCAGCCTCGCTCCTGCATGCGTTCACTGTCTTTGAGTGTAGAAATTTCAATTCCCGACATCGCTTCTCCCAGATCTTTAGAAATTTCTGCCAGCATTTTAGGGTCGTTATAATTTGTTGTCGCTAAAACGATTGCCCTAGCCCTTTTTACTGGATCACCCGATTTAAAGATTCCCGAACCAACAAAAATACCATCCACACCCAGTTGCATCATCAACGCAGCATCAGCTGGTGTAGCAATTCCACCGGCAGCAAAATTAACGACTGGTAGTTTGCCATGTTCAGCTACATAGACAACTAAGTCATAAGGAGCACCCATATTTTTGGCAGCAGTCATTAACTCTTCTTTAGGCATCGTTGATAAAGTCCGAATTTCACTCATCACAGTACGCATATGACGAACTGCTTCAACAACGTTACCGGTTCCAGGTTCACCTTTAGTACGAATCATAGCAGCCCCCTCGCCAATGCGGCGAAGCGCTTCACCCAGATTTCTAGCTCCACAGACGAATGGAACTTTAAAGTCATTCTTATTAATATGATACATATCATCGGCTGGTGTCAGGACTTCACTCTCATCGATGTAATCAGCACCCATCGCCTCAAGGATTTGGGCCTCGACGAAATGACCAATCCGGGCTTTCGCCATAACTGGGATCGTTACCGAATCCATAATCCGTTGAATAATTGTCGGATCTGCCATTCTAGCAACTCCACCTGCAGCTCTGATATCTGAAGGCACTCTTTCAAGAGCCATGACGGCGCAAGCTCCGGCTTCTTCCGCTATTTTTGCTTGTTCGGGTGTAGTTACATCCATAATAACTCCACCTTTAAGCATTTCTGCTAATCCTGTCTTAACTTTCCACGAGGCAATTTCTTCCATGATAATTCTCCTCCAGACCATTTACGCGTCTTTAATTGTTTGTTTGAAATACTAGCACTTTAATCATTTCTTGTCAATTTTACTCATATCTATGAATGATTTCAGTGCAAAAAGTCTTTGAAATTGTAACCTATTTTTCCTCTGTAGACTGTTATAAATTCATTTTACCATCTTATGGATAATATTATCTGGATCATCCATCGAAAATGGCGATATTAACA
>Ga0255336_100749_pt1 | contig 38003 bp, 25 predicted proteins | sample MeOH1_35cm_T3_17_FD_189102 | JGI IMG/M metagenome (GOLD analysis project Ga0255336, IMG submission 189102) | Sandy soil microbial communities from University of British Columbia, Vancouver, Canada - MeOH1_35cm_T3_179 | ecosystem: Engineered > Artificial ecosystem > Sand microcosm > Unclassified ...
TGAAGACCTCCAGCAGGCTGCGGGTGATACGGGCTCGGCGTTCTATGGGCTGCCAGGGATCGGTGGCAGTACCCATGACGATCTGGTCGGTGGGATGGTGGCGGCGCAGCTCCTGCTCCAGCAGCCAGGCGGCGTTCTGCTTGAGGAAGATGAGCCGTTCGAAGGTGTGTGGGTCGCGGAAGTCAGGCTGCGGAGGCTGACCTGGGGCGGAGGAAGGTTCACGGCCCGGGGCGGGAGCCATGAACTCGTGCGTGTAACGGGCATAGCAGTAGCGGCAGGCGAACTCGCACCCGCGGTAGGGGTTGATGCCCCAGGCGATCCAGCTCATGCGTTTGGAGATGGAGCGGTTGAGGATGCTTCGGACCTTCAGAGCGCGGAACTCGATGAGGTGTCCATCCTCGGCGTGAGTGGACTCAAAGGCCATGCGGGCGATACCGACCGGTTGAGGTAAAGGCTTGTTGAGGATGGGGAAGAGCGATTCGGAAGTGTCCTCTGTTTTCGCCATTTGTTCGCCTCAATGAAATTGAGAATAGGCGGAGCCCGGAGGGACGTCAAGGGCGAATTCGGGGTGATCGGTGGATTACTCGAACGAATTTATCTCGCGCGAAGGGAGGGGGACAGAAGGGGGAAGTTGAAAATAAAAATGACGGTCGCGATTTAAAAACCGTAATTGTTAAAAAGTTTCGGTATAGTTGAAAAAAAATTAAAGGCCGCAATAAAAAAAGATGTGTGGAATTGCAGGATTTACCCATGTCGCTCGCCCTTTTCTGCCTGAAAGAATCGATGAAGCGGTAGCTTCGATCCTTCACCGGGGTCCCGACGATCAGTCCGTCTGGCAAAATCCCGTTGTTTCGCTCGGGGCAACACGTCTTCGCGTGATCGATCCGGCTGCTGGGGCTCAACCCTTTTTATCTGACGATAAAGAATTTGTACTCGTATTTAACGGCGAAATCTATAACCATGACGAGCTTCGGCGAGAGTTAATCTCGCGGGGCCATCGATTCCGCACGGCCTGCGACACCGAGGTGGTGCTGCATGCCTTTATGGAGTGGGACACCTCCTGCATTGAGCGGTTCCGGGGCATGTTCGGCTTTGCCATATGGCAGGATTCGCGTCGACGTCTCATACTTGCCCGCGACCGCATAGGGATCAAGCCTCTTTATTACGCCCGCAATGGCCGTGAGATCTACTTCGGCTCCGAGATGAAGTCCGTTTTGTGCCATCCCGAGGTTAGTCGCAATATCGATCTTCGGGCTCTCGACACCTACCTTGGCCTGAACTATGTTCCCGGCTCGCACACCCTGGCCGAAGGGGTTCAAAAGCTGATGCCGGGAAACTTCCTCTCCTGGCAGGATGGCGAAGTTACGACGCACAGCTATTGGCAGATCGACCGGGTCGATCTCAGGGCCCACACCAGCCTTGCCGATTCCAGCGAGCGTCTCGATGCTCTGCTCTCGCAGTCGGTCAAGGAGCACCTTACCGCCGACGTTCCCGTGGGGGTCTGGCTGAGCGGAGGGATCGACTCCTCGACGATGCTGCACTACGCAAGCCAGCACTCCGCCACGCAGCTCAAGACCTTCTCCATCACCTTCAACGGCCGTGAGTTCGATGAATCTCCCTATCTGCGCGAGATGGCTCAGCGCTACGGAACGGACCACCACGAGCTCGACCTTGGACCCTCTGTGGTTACGCCAGACTCTATCGAGGAGCTTGCCTACTACGCCGACGAGCCCAACGCCGATGCAGGTGCCGTTCCCGTATGGCACCTCTCGCGGCTGTCGGCCAAGCATGTCACCGTCGCGCTCAGCGGGGAGGGCGCCGATGAGCTCTTCGGCGGCTACGTCACCTATCTTGCAGACAAGTATGCCCGCCGTGCCCGCGTGGTTCCGCGCAGTCTGCTGCGCCTCTCGCTGCGGTCGGCCAATCGTCTGCGAGCCTCGAACAAGAAGATCGGCTTCGACTACAAGCTGCAGCGCTTCCTTCACGGCACGCTGATGGACGAGCGCAGCTCGCATGTGTTCTGGAATGGGACCTTCTCGCAGCCGCAGCGCCGCGATCTGATGGTCTCGCAGAACAACACGCACATGCTCAAATTGCTGGCAACAATTCCGGTCAAGGGAGACCTGCGCCGCTTCATGGCCTTCGACCAGGCGTATTATCTGCCTGACAACCTTCTGGTGAAGGTCGACCGCATGAGTATGGCGCACTCGCTCGAGGTGCGGCCCGCCTTTCTGGATCACCGCATCGTCGAGTTCGCCGCGACCTTGCCCGCCAACTACTGTATCCGCGGCCGCAATCTCAAGCTGCTGTTGCGGTACCTGATGAGGGACAAGCTGCCCCAGAGCATCCTTGCCAAGAAGAAGCAAGGCCTCGATATTCCCGTGCATGACTGGTTGCGTGGTCACCTTAAGCCGCTTCTGCTCGACACCCTCAACAAGAAGACCGTCGAAGAGACCGGCATTGTTCACTGGCAGCATCTTGAGTTGCTGATTAAACAGCACATGGAAAGAAAGGCAAATTACGGGTATCACTTATGGGGCATGCTGATGTTGTTCCTATGGATCAGACAATGGAAGATCCAGTGCGGCGAGGATATCCAGGCCTCCGAGGACTTTTCAGTCGTCTCAGCGTAGACGCGATCGTTCTTATCGTTGCCTGCTGCGCCTTTCTTCCGCTGGTCCTGAGCCCGCCGCATTTGATGGACGACGTCGACGCCGTACAGGCGCAGATCGCGCGCAACATGCTGGAGAGTGGAGACTGGGTAACCGCCCGGCTCAATGGCGTCGCCTATCTTGAGAAATCGCCACTTATCTATTGGATTATGGCGGTGTCGTACAAGGTTTTTGGCGTGCACGATTGGGCTGCAAGGTTGCCGCTGGCTCTCATCAATATCGCCCTTTGCTGGGTTACGGCGCGCTTTGCCCTATGGGCCTTCGGACGCCGCGCTGCGATCTACTCCGGCACAATACTTGCCACCTGCATCGGCATCTTTCTCTTCACTCGCATTCTGATTCCGGATGCAGCGCTCACGCTTACCATCACGCTTGCGTTGTGGTCGATGCTGCGTCTGCTTGATGCGGAGGAGCAGCATCCTGTCCGCTGGTTCTTTGCGCTGTATCTCAGCCTCGCCTGCGGGCTGCTGCTCAAGGGACTCGTCGCTGCCGTCTTTCCCGTCTTCATCGGGGGCATCTATCTGGGGATCACGCGACAGGTGTCTCTCCGTGAACTTTTCCGTCGGCTGCGGCCTTTCAGCGGCCTTGCTGTTGTCCTCGTTATCGCCGCGCCGTGGCACATCCTTGCAACGCTGAGAAATCCGCCGTACTTCGACTGGACGATGCACTCCGGCCCCGGGGAGTATCACGGCTTCTTCTGGTTCTACTTTCTCAACGAGCACCTCTTCCGCTTTCTCAACATGCGCTATCCTCGCGATTACAACACCGTGCCGCGTATCTGGTTCTGGCTGTTGCACTTCGTCTGGCTCTTCCCCTGGAGTCTCACGCTTCCTGTGGCTCTGCGGCGCGCCATTCCTTCCGGCGACTCTGCCACGCGAGCAGGGAAGACGCGCCAGCTTGCGCTCGTCTGGATCCTGTTTGTCCTTTGTTTCTTTACCCTCTCGACCACGCAGGAGTATTACTCGCTTCCCATCTATCCAGCGCTGGCGATGCTGCTTGCCAGCCATCTGGCTACCCGAGAGACCTACCCCGGGATTGCGCGCGCGGTCCTTGGCGGAGTCCTTGGGCTTTGCCTTGCAGCGATCGTCTTTCTTCTGATCTTTACGGCGAAACTGCCTACGCCGGGCGACATCTCGGCGGCCCTCACCCAGAACCCTGATCTCTACACGCTCTCGCTTGGCCACATGAGCGATCTCACACTGAAGGCGTTCGCCTACCTGCGCCTGCCGCTTCTTATTGCAGGAGCTGGCCTGCTGATCGGTGTTATTGGGCTGATACGTGTCCGGCGGACCGACATTACCGTAGCCGTGCTTGCCGGGATGATGCTCGCCTTCCTCCAGGCGGGAAGGCTGGCGCTTATCACCTTTGACCCCTATCTGAGCTCCTACCAGCTTGCCGATGCGCTAAAGAAGTCGCCCCCGGGCGATCTGATTGAAGGAGATGCCTATTATGCCTTCTCGGCAACCTTCTTCTATACAAACCGGCAGGCGCTGCTCTGGAACGGACGCAGTGCCAATCTTGAATACGGCAGCTACGCTCCCAATGCCAGGCACGTCTTTATTGGAGACGCGGAGCTGAAGAGTCTCTGGGTTAGCCCTCGCCGGACGTACCTGCTCGTTTATGGCACTGACATGCCCCACTTGAACGAGATTCTTGAAAAACAGCTGCGGGTTGTTGCGACCAGCGGTGGGAACTACCTGTTGAGTAACCAGTAACAGTCCTGCCGCGCTCGTTTTTCTTGCCCTGCCAGCAAGTTTCTGGCATAATCATAAGAGCGTCTCAACTTGCCGTTGAGACCAGTCGATTACCACGCCCCGGAGTGTTAAGTCCGAGAGGGGTGGGAGATGAGGGAAGATGGCTAGGAAGATCTCTAAGAATCTGGCGAAGGCGCGTGCGCTCGTTGAGCCCCGTCCTTACGTCCTGGCGGACGCGGTTCCGCTGCTCCAGAAAGCAAAGTACGCAAAGTTTGATGAGACGGTCGATCTGACACTGCGTCTTGGTGTCGACCCCCGGCACGCTGACCAGATGGTGCGTGGCACTGTGGTTCTGCCGCACGGTCTGGGTAAGACCAAGGTTGTGGCTGTTATCGCTTCGGGCGACAAGGTTCGCGATGCCGAGGCGGCGGGCGCTGAGTTCTTCGGCGGCGAAGAGTTGGTCGAGAAGATTCAGAAGGAAGGTTGGACGGACTTCGACGCCCTGATCGCGACCCCCGACATGATGAAGTCGGTCGGACGCCTGGGTAAGGTGCTCGGTCCAAAGGGTTTGATGCCGAATCCGAAGACCGGTACGGTGACCACGGACGTGGCTGCTGCGGTTAAAGAGATCAAGGCCGGTAAGGTTGAGTTCCGTACGGATAAGACGGCTCTGGTCCACGTTCCTGTGGGTAAGCTCTCGTTCGATCCACAGAAGCTGATCGACAACGCTTCGACGGTTATCTCGAGCGTGGTGAAGGCGAAGCCTGCGGCAGCGAAGGGCAAGTACATCAAGGGCGTTACGCTGAGCTCGTCGATGGGGCCTGGGATTCAGCTGGACTACTCGGCGGCCGAGGCTGCCGGCAAGGCGTAAATCGCTGGTTTCGATTCGGATTTGGTCGCGATTGAGCGGCTCATAATTTTCAGCTAGCGATTAGGGGCTAGCAGTGAAGGCTAGGTTTTTATGGCACTGTCCAGATCACAGAAGTCGGATAAGGTAAAGAAGCTTGCGAGCGAGCTGGAGACCTCGACCTCGGCCATTATCGGTACGTTTACCGGGCTGACGGCGTCGAAGGACTTCGACCTGCGCAAGACGGTTCGCGCGGCGGGCGGAAGCTACCACGTGGTGAAGAACAAGCTGGCGGCGAAGTCGGCGGAAGGAACCAAGATCGAGGAGGCGCTGAAGGGCCTAAAGGGTGTTACTTCAGTGGCATACACCTCGGGTGACCCGGTCGCCCTGGCGAAGGCTCTCTCGGCGTGGGTCAAGGATAACTCCGAGTTCACCTTCAAGCTGGGCATCGTGGACGGCAAGGTGATCACGGTTCAGGAGATTGGTGAGCTGGCGACGATGCCGGGCAAGGAAGAGATCTTTGCCAAGCTGCTGTTCCTGATCAATGCTCCGGCTCAGCGTCTGGCAACGGTGATCAATGCGACCGGACGCGATCTGGCTGTCGTGATCAACCAGGGCGTCGAGAAAGAAAAGTTTGCTGGATCGGCTCCTGCGGCTAAGGCGGAGGCGGCACCTGCTGCTGAGGCTCATGTTGAAGAGTCGGTGGCGGGCGAGCAGCCTTCGGGCGCAGCGCAGCCGGAGAATGCGACGGCTTCGCAGGCTGGTGAAGCGGCTGGTTCGGAGCCCGTCGAGGGATAAAAGGTTTCGTCTGGTCTTGTTCGGGTGCGCTGGTCTGGGCGCTACGGAAACCCGGAAGGGGTCAGGCAACGGGGGCGGAGCAGGCTTCCGGAGAAATAATCAGCAGTAAAGTTCAGTAGTATTGGAGAGAAAAATGGCGGACATTCAGCAGTTGGAAGATTCGATTGTTAGCCTGAGCCTGCTTGAAGCATCGGCTCTGGTAAAGAAGCTCGAGGAGCGTCTCGGCGTTTCGGCTGCAGCTGCAGCCGTGGCAGCGGCTCCTGCGGCTGGCGGCGGCGCTGCGGCGGCTGCTCCGGCTGAGGAGAAGACCGAGTTCACCGTTATCCTTAAGGATGCGGGCGCGAACAAGATCAACACCATCAAGGCTGTACGCGAAGTCACCGCTCTTGGCCTGAAGGAAGCCAAGGACCTGGTCGACGGCGCTCCCAAGCCCTTGAAGGAGAATATCTCGAAGGATGACGCAGCAGCCATCGCCAAGAAGTTCGAAGGCGTTGCGACCGTCGAGATCAAGTAGTATCCCACCCAGTTGCACAACCGGGCGGAACGAGCTATTCTTTTAGAGAAGATTCGTTCCGCCTTATTGTGTTTATCTGGCGGAAGCATCAAACTGGCGGATTACAGAGAATACGGCGGTACTCCGGTCCATCCTCTCGCGGAAAGAGGTTAAGGGGCCGGCCATCATGTGTCTCAAGCGGCGGATGCACATGGTGCAACGGATTCAGGCAGACGGCAGCAGATTTTGGGGCAGGCGAGCCTCAAATGGCGGCAGAAATTTCTATTAAAAAGATCGAAATAGTGCACAAGTCGAACTTTGCGCTCGTGGGACACGCTGTCCTTTCGGGCGCTTCGCCGTGTTTTCAGGTGTCCACGTCTTGTGGATCAGGGGTATCGGTGTCCAGTACGCGTTTCTTATAGCAGATTCGTTCAGCGATGGACGAGTCGAATGCTGTGAAAAGTTTTTGAAAGGTTTTCGAAAAGGGAATGGCCGTCAGGCGAGTGACGGCGAGACATTTTGCGCACGGGCCGGCCGAAGTCGAGGGCGGCAGGGCCCGAAGAGATCAGAGGCGCAGGCAGAACCAACCAGGAGAGCCAGGACCGGGGCTCTCCCCTTTCGAAGAGTGGTCTGGATCGCTCTTTTGAAAGGTCCTCGAAGGTACGTATTCAGGGAGAGAGCATGTCCAGCGAAATGCGCGCTATCCGCAGTCGTCTTGATTTTTCCAAGATTCCAACCGCAATCGAAATTCCCAACCTTATCGAAGTACAGCGCCGGAGCTACGAGCGCTTCCTGCAGATGGATAAGCTTCCGCAGGAGCGTGAGGACAATGGTCTGCAATCGGTCTTTACTTCTGTCTTCCCGATCACCGACTTCCGCAATGTAAGCGAGCTGGAGTTCGTCGACTACTCGATCGGAAACTGGGAGTGCAAGTGCGGCTACCTCAAGGGCCTCAATCACCTGCGCACGGCCTGCGTGAACTGCGGCCACATGGTCATCACCGACCCCTTCCATCCGGGCGATGTACTTTGCAACTTCTGCGGAACCTACAACAAGAACACCCCGGACTTCTGCACCAAGTGCGGCGACCCTGTGGGTCTGCAGCTGAAGTACGACCAGGCTGAGTGCGAAGAGCGCGGCATGACCTATTCGGCTCCGCTGAAGGTCACGATTCGCCTGAAGATCTACGACAAGGATCCGGAGACAGGTGTAAAGACCCTGCGCGATATGAAGGAACAGGAGGTCTTCTTCGGCGATATTCCGCTGATGTCGGCCAACGGAACCTTCATCGTGAACGGAACCGAGCGCGTTATCGTCTCGCAGCTGCACCGTTCGCCCGGCGTCTTCTTTGAGACGGCGAACAATCGCACCTACTTCCTCGGCAAGATCATTCCGTACCGCGGAAGCTGGGTGGAGTTCGAGTACGACCAGAAGAACACTCTGTACGTTCGCATCGACCGCAAGCGCAAGTTCCTCGGCACGATCTTCCTTCGCGCCCTTGGTCTGCGCACGGACGAAGAGATCCTGAAGACCTTCTATACGGTCGATACCATCAACGTGAAGGACGGCAAGCTGAGCTGGAAGGTTACCCCGGAGGGAACGCCGACCAACCTGCAGGGAACGCGTCCTGCCGCAGCTGTCACGGTAAAGGGCGAGGAGGTCGCTCCGGCCACCCGCAAGATCTCGGCGCACTCTCTCAAGGGGCTGCGTTCGCACAAGGTCGAAGAGGTTGAGGTCGAGACCTCAGAGTTCGATGGTGCGATGATTGCCGCGGATGTGATCGATCTGACGACCGGTGAGCTGCTGTACGAGGCCAACCAGGAGCTGACCGCCGATAAGCTGCACAAGATTCAGCAGTCGGGCGTGACCAGCTTCGAGGTCTTCTTCCCCGAGCGCGACGATGTGGGCAACATCATCACCAACACACTGCGTCGCGACTCGGTACGCAAGCCTGAAGAGGCTCTGATCGAGATTTACCGCAAGCTTCGTCCGGGCGATCCGCCGACGCTGGATACCGCAACTGCGCTCTTCGAGGGCATGTTCTTCGATCCGCGCAAGTACGACTTCTCGCGCGTAGGCCGTCTGAAGTTCAACATCAAGCTGTACGAGAACGCCGAGGCCACCGGTCTCGATCGTCGCACGCTGACGCCTGAGGACTTCTACGGCACCATCAAGTACCTGTTGAAGCTGCGCAAGAACATCGGCGTTGTGGACGACATCGATCACCTTGGCAACCGCCGCGTCCGCGCGGTGGGCGAGCTGATGGAGAACCAGTTCCGCATCGGCCTGGTTCGCATGGAGCGCGCGATCAAGGAGAAGATGAGCGTGTATCAGGAGATGTCGACGGCGATGCCGCACGACCTGATCAACGCGAAGCCTGTCATGGCGGCCATCCGCGAGTTCTTCGGAAGCTCGCAGCTGTCGCAGTTCATGGACCAGACGAATCCTCTGTCGGAGATCACGCACAAGCGCCGTCTTTCGGCCCTTGGGCCTGGCGGTCTGTCGCGTGAGCGCGCCGGCTTCGAGGTTCGCGACGTGCACCCGACTCACTACGGCCGTATCTGCCCGATTGAGACGCCGGAAGGCCCGAACATCGGTCTGATCTCCTCACTGAGCTGCTTTGCCCGCATCAACGAGTACGGCTTCATCGAGTCGCCGTATCGCCGCGTGAAGGACGGCAAGGTGCTGGACTATGTCGCGGTATCGAATGCCGGTGAGAGCGGTCTGCGCCAGGGCGACTACCTCGAGGTAACCGAGGCGAAGAAGCTCAACGACCAGCTGAAGAAGGACAAGAAGCGCACGATGGACCTGGTTCCGTTCAGCTTCTACCTGTCGGCGTGGGAAGAAGATCGCCACACCATCGCGCAGGCGAACATCGAGCTCGACGGGGATCTGAAGATCGTTCAGGACATCGTCGATGCCCGCCGTCAGGGCAACTTCGTCTTGGTGAACAAGGCCGAGGTCGACTACGTCGACGTCTCGCCGAAGCAGCTGGTATCGGTTGCTGCCTCGCTGGTTCCGTTCCTCGAGCATGACGACGCGAACCGCGCCCTGATGGGTGCGAACATGCAGCGTCAGTCGGTTCCTCTACTGGTCTCCGAGGCTCCGTTCGTCGGAACCGGTATGGAGGGCGTGACGGCTCGCGACTCGGGCGCCGTGATCCTTGCCAAGCGCAACGGTATCGTGGACTCGGTCGACTCGGAGCGCATCATCATCCGCGTCGAGGGCGAGCATCATCCGACGCAGCTCTCGCGTGAGGTCGGCAGCGACATCTATCAGCTGACGAAGTTCAAGCGCTCGAACCAGAACACCTGCATCAATCAGAAGCCGGTGGTCCGCAAGGGCGACCGTGTGACCAAGGGGCAGGTGATCGCCGACGGTCCGTGCACGGAGCAGGGCGAGCTTGGCCTTGGCCGTAACGTTCTCGTCGCCTTCATGCCGTGGCGCGGTTACAACTTCGAGGACGCGATCCTGATCTCGGAGAAGCTGGTCCGCGAGGACTACTACACCTCGATCCACATCGAGGAGTTCGAGATCGAGGCCCGCGACACGAAGCTGGGACCGGAAGAGATCACTCGCGATATCCCGAACGTGTCGGAGCATGCTCTGCGCGATCTGGACGAGAGCGGCATCATCCGCATCGGCGCGAAGATCTCGCACAACGACATCCTCGTGGGCAAGGTCACGCCGAAGGGCGAGACGCAGCTCACGCCGGAAGAGAAGTTGCTGCGCGCGATCTTCGGTGAGAAGGCCGGCGACGTTCGCGACGCTTCGCTGACCTGCCCTCCCGGTATCGAGGGAACGGTTGTCGACGTCCGCATCTTCTCCCGCAAGGGACAGGAGAAGGACGAGCGCGCCAAGCAGATCGAGCAGGAGCAGATTGAGAAGCTCGAGCGCAACCTGGCCGATGAGATCCGCATTCTGACCGACGAGCGTCTGAAGCGCCTTGAGGCGATTCTGGGCGGTAAGGAAGTTCTTGCCGACCTGCACGACGAGCGTACGAACAAGAAGCTGCTCTCGAAGGGCGAGATTCTCAACCGCGACACCATCGAGCTGATCTCGACGCGTAACCTGAAGCGTATTCGCTACGCCGACAAGGATCCGCGCGTGAACGAGCAGATCGACGAGATCGAAGAGATGACCTCGCGTCAGATCGACGTTCTCCGCAAGATCACGAACGAGAAGATCAGCAAGATGTCCAAGGGTGACGAGCTTGCTCCTGGCGTCATCAAGATGGTGAAGGTCTACATCGCGATGAAGCGCAAGCTTTCGGTCGGCGACAAGATGGCCGGACGTCACGGTAACAAGGGTGTCATCGCACGCATCCTTCCCGAGGAGGATATGCCGTACCTCCCGGATGGAACGCCGGTCGAGATCGTTCTGAATCCGCTGGGTGTGCCTTCGCGTATGAACGTGGGGCAGATCCTCGAGACGCATCTTGGTTGGGCCGCGCATGAACTTGGTCAGCAGGTGGCCGAAGCTGCGGAGAAGATGCAGAGTGCCAACGAGGTTCGCGAGCTCTTCAAGGCGCGCTTCGCGGGAACAGCTGCTCTCAACCAGCTTCTTGCTCTCGACGACGAGCAGACCATGCGCGTCGCGGCGGGCATGAAGAGGGGTATCTGGTTCGGAACGGCGGTCTTCGATGGCGCTCGTGAGAATGAGATCAAGGCGCTGCTGAAGTCTGCCGGACTTCCAAGCTCCGGCAAGAGCATTCTGCATGACGGCATGACGGGCGATCCATTCGAACAGCCCGCCACGGTCGGTTACATCTACATGCTGAAGCTCTCGCACCTTGTCGACGACAAGATCCACGCTCGTTCGATCGGACCGTACTCGCTGATCACCCAGCAGCCGCTGGGAGGTAAGGCTCAGTTCGGCGGACAGCGCTTCGGTGAGATGGAAGTCTGGGCGCTCGAAGCCTATGGCGCAGCCTACATCCTGCAGGAGCTGCTCACAGCCAAGTCCGACGACGTCTATGGCCGTACGAAGATCTACGAGGCCATCGTCAAGGGTGAGGCTGCGATCGAACCCGGCGTGCCGGAGTCGTTCAACGTGCTGATTCGCGAGTTGCAGTCTCTGTGCCTCGACGTTGAGCTCGTGAAGCAGGGAGACCAGAAGAAACAGCCGCTGCCCGCAATCGCTGCGGCGGATTAATGCAGTAAAGCCTGAGGAGGCCGGGATGGCCTTCTCAGGCGCCACTCCGATGTGGCAAGACAATCGAAATTGAGCTTCAGCTTCAGAGTTACGGCAACGCGATGCGCCGAGAGTTATCGCCGAAAGATTTAGTAACCGCAGCAATACGCTGCAACGGAGACGCCAAATATGTTCCGCTCCAGCCCATTCGAACTGACCGGTCCGATCGCTGACTTCGACGCGATTAAGATTCAGCTTGCCAGCCCGGAGAAGATCCGCAGCTGGTCGCACGGCGAAGTTACCAAGCCTGAGACCATCAACTACCGCACCTTCAAGCCGGAGCGCGACGGCCTCTTCTGCGCCCGCATCTTTGGTCCTATCACGGACTGGGAGTGCCTGTGCGGCAAATACAAGCGCATGAAGCACCGCGGAGTGATCTGCGACAAGTGCGGCGTCGAAGTCACACTGTCGAAGGTTCGCCGCGAGCGGCTCGGACACATCGAGCTCGCCAGCCCCTGCTCGCACGTGTGGTTCTTCAAGGGCCTGCCTTCGCGCATCGGCCACCTTCTGGACATCTCACTGCGTGAGCTCGAGGCCGTTCTCTACTTCGAGAGCTACGTCGTCGTCGATCCAGGCGACGCTCCGGTGAAGGAGCGCGAGGTCATCAAGGACGAGAATCGCTTCCGCGAGCTCGACCAGCAGTATCGTCCCACCGGCTTCAAGGCCATGATGGGCGCCGAGGCCATCAAGGAGCTGCTGAAGCGCGTTGAGATCAGCGAGCTGGCGACAGAGCTGCGCGAGCGCATGAAGCAGGAGGCATCGCTTCAGAAGAAGCTCAAGTACTCCAAGCGCCTGAAGATCGTTGAGGCCTTCCGCAAGTCCGACAACAAGCCGGAGTGGATGATCCTCGATGTGATTCCGGTCATTCCGCCTGAGCTTCGTCCGCTGGTGCCGCTGGATGGCGGCCGCTTTGCGACCTCGGACCTGAACGACCTGTATCGCCGCGTGATCAACCGTAACAACCGCCTCAAGAAGCTCATGGATCTCCATGCGCCTGAGGTCATTGTGCGCAACGAAAAGCGCATGCTGCAGGAGGCTGTCGACGCTCTGTTCGACAACGGCCGCCGTGGCCGCGTGCTGCGTGGCGCGAACAACCGTCCTCTGAAGTCGCTCTCCGACACCCTGAAGGGCAAGCAGGGCCGCTTCCGTCAGAACCTGCTCGGTAAGCGCGTGGACTACTCGGGCCGTTCCGTTATCGTCGTCGGTCCTGAGCTGAAGCTGCACCAGTGCGGTCTTCCCAAGAAGATGGCGCTCGAGCTCTTCAAGCCGTTCATCTATCACCGTCTGGAGCAGACCGGTCACTGCACGACCATCAAGCAGGCCAAGGAGATGGTGGAGCTGCAGGAGCCCATCGTCTGGGACATCCTCGAAGAGGTCATCAAGGATCACCCGGTTCTGTTGAACCGCGCTCCAACGCTGCATCGCCTCGGCATCCAGGGCTTCGAGCCCGTGCTGGTGGAAGGTAAGGCCATCAAGATTCACCCGCTGGTCTGCACTGCCTTCAACGCGGACTTCGACGGTGACCAGATGGCCGTGCACATTCCTCTGTCGCCTGAGGCACAGATCGAAGCCAGCGTGCTGATGCTTGCTTCGCACAACATCCTGTCGCCTGCCAGCGGACACCCGATCACGGTTCCGACGCAGGACATGGTGCTTGGTCTTTACTACCTCACCAAGTCCAAGGTGAACGCCAAGGGCGAGGGCCGCGTCTTCGCGAACATCGAAGAGGTCCTGATGGCGCTCGAAGCCGGCCAGGTGGAGACGCTGACACCGATTCGTCTGCGCTATACCGGACCTGTGCTCGATATGACCACGGCCTACGACGACCAGGACATCCTGCACACCGAAGCTGTCGAGTTCAACAAGCAGTACGTCAACACCACGGTCGGTCGCGCGATCCTGAACGACTCGCTTCCCGAGGGCATTCCGTACATCAACGGCCTGCTCAAGAAGAAGGGAATCGGCCAGCTGGTGAACTACTGCTACCTGAACCTCGGACTCGAGACTACGGTAAAGACGCTGGATCGTATCAAGGATCTCGGTTTCCGTTATGCGACTCGCTCGGGTCTGTCGGTCGGTCTCGATGACATGGTCATCCCGGAGTCGAAGTACACCGTCGTCTCCGAGGCGGAAAAGCAGGTCATCAACGTGCAGCAGCAGTACCTTGACGGTGCGATCACCAACGGTGAGCGTAACAACAAGGTCATCCAGATGTGGTCTGCCGTAACCGAGAAGGTTGCCGACGAGATGTTCGGCAACATGAAGAAGGCCGACAAGGACGGCGCCATGAACCCGATCTACATCATGGCCGACTCCGGTGCTCGTGGTTCGAAGCAGCAGATTCGTCAGCTCTCGGGTATGCGCGGTCTGATGGCGAAGCCCTCGGGCGAAATCATCGAGACCCCGATCACGGCAAACTTCCGCGAGGGGCTTACCGTGCTGCAGTACTTCATCTCGACGCACGGCGCTCGTAAGGGTCTGGCTGATACGGCGCTCAAGACTGCGGACTCTGGTTACCTTACCCGCCGTCTGGTCGACGTGGCGCAGGACGTCATCATCTCGCAGAACGATTGCGGAACGGTGGAAGGCATCTATGTGACGCCGATCATCGAAGCCGGCGAGACGATCGAGCCTTTGCGCGACCGTATCATCGGCCGCGTCTCGCTTGAGAAGCTGAAGGACTACGAAGGCAAGACCATCGTCGACATCAACCAGGAGATCGACGAGGATCTGGCCAGCGCAATCCAGGCTGCCGGTATCGAGAAGGTGAAGATCCGCTCGGTGCTCACCTGCGAGTCCAAGCGCGGAGCCTGCATTCTGTGCTACGGCCGTAACCTTGGCTCGGGCAAGATGGTTGAGATGGGAGAGGCCGTCGGCGTTATCGCGGCGCAGTCCATCGGCGAGCCCGGAACGCAGCTCACCATGCGTACCTTCCACATCGGTGGAACGGCATCGCGAGTCTCCGACGCTTCGCACATCGAGGCGAAGAACGCCGGTACCGTACGCTTCATCAACCTCGTCACCGTCCGTTCGAAGAGCGGCGACCTGGTAGCGATGAACCGTAACGGCTCCATCGCGATCATCGACGAGAAGGGCCGCGAGAAGGAGCGCTACGCGATCGTCTACGGCGCCAAGCTGAAGGTTGAAGAGGGTGCTACCGTTTCGCTTGGCGACAAGCTCGGCGAGTGGGATCCATACACCTTCTCGCTTCTGACCGAGATCGCCGGTACGGTCCAGTTCAAGGACCTGCAGGAAGGCGTGACGCTGCACGAGGAGATCGACGAGGTTACCGGCCTGTCGCGTCTGGTCGTTGCCGATTCACCGGATGAGAAGCGTCAGCCGACCATCGTCATCAAGGGAGCGCAGGGCAACAAGCGTTACCTGATGCCGAGCCGCGCTCACCTTATGGTTGCCGATGGCGACGAGCTCTTCCCGGGAGACATCCTGGCGAAGATCCCGCGCGAGACCACCCGTACGAAGGACATCACCGGTGGTTTGCCGCGAGTCGTCGAGTTGTTCGAGGCACGCAAGCCGCGTGATCCCGCGATCATCTCGAAGATCGACGGTGTCGTTCGCTTCGGCGATGTCTCCAAGGGACAGCGCAAGGTCTACGTCACTGCCGACAACGGTCAGGAAGAGGAGTACTCGGTTCCGCGTGGTGTGTACGTCAACGTGCAGGAAGGCGAACGCCTCCGTGCCGGTGACGCTCTCATCGACGGTCCGCGTAACCCGCACGACATCCTTGAGGTGCTCGGCGAGCGCGCTCTGCAGCAGTACCTGGTGAACGAGATCCAGGAAGTCTACCGGTTGCAGGGTGTGGCGATCTCGGATAAGCACATCGAGGTCATCGTCCGGCAGATGCTGCGCTGGGTGAAGATCGAGGATGTGGGCGATACCAGCTTCCTCATCGACCAGCAGACGGATCGCTTCCGCTTCAACGCGGAGAACCAGCGCGTTCTGATGACGGGTGGACGTCCGGCGATTGGCCGTTCGCTCCTGCTCGGCATCACCAAGGCGTCGCTTTCGACCGACAGCTTCATCTCGGCCGCCAGCTTCCAGGAGACGACGCGTGTTCTCACCGAGGCTTCCATCAACGGCGCAGTGGATACGCTGCGCGGCCTCAAGGAGAACGTTATCGTCGGTCGCTTGATCCCCGCCGGTACGGGCATGGAGTACTACCGCAACGTTCAGCTCTCTCCAGAGTTGGAAGAGGCGGCTGCTCAGGTCCAGGCCGAGGTTCAGGAGGCGCACGACGCCGAAGAGCGCGAGCTCGAAGCGATGCGTATGGAAGGCGAGCAGGAAGAGATGGCCGCCGAGTAAGTGCTACGCGCACGGCGAAAAGCGCTTCGCGCATGAAACAACCGGCAGAGCTTCGGCTCTGCCGGTTGCCTTTTAAGCCGCATGATCCTGTTGTGCTCTTATTGCTGCAGAAAGCTCCCAATCCGTTTCATGATGGCGTCGGGGCCATGCTCCGGATCCGTCAGAACCTTGCGAAACCGCATAAAGCCGTGAATCTGTCCGGGCACATTCAGATGCTCTACAGCGACACCTGCAGCTGTCAGTCCCTGCACAAGCTCGACGCCTTCATCGCGTAGCGGATCGAACTCCGCGGTGATTACGATGGAGCGGGGAAATCGAGGGAGCTGAGAGGATCGCAGAGGGGCCAGATAGGGATCGCCTGATTCAAGATGAGGATTAAACTTCCGGCCCAGATACTGCTCCCAGAACCACTGCATCTTCGCGGTCGTCAGGGAGTATCCCAAAGAGAATGTTCTGTAACTCTCCTGTTGCAGCGATACATCGGCGATCGGATAGATGAAGATGGCCGCGTCTGGAAGAGGAAGATTCTGTTGTGCGAGATGGTGCATGGCAGTGGCGATGAGAAACCCTCCTGCACTGTCACCGCACACAATCAATTCCTTTATCTGATAGCCACTCTTCGCGGCGAGATCACATGCCAGTTGCATGACCTCAGCCACTTCATAGATTGGTTGAGGATGAATCTTCTCTGGTGATCTTGAGTAGGAAAGGCTTGCCACCAGACAATCGGTGCGTAGAGCCAGAGCACGGCAGAACGTGTCGTAGGAGTTCAGAGTACCGCTGACCCAACCACCGCCGTGAACAAACAGAATCAGCGACGTTGCTTTGGAGGCGCTTGGAGTATACCAGCGCATCTCCAACGGACCGAAACTCGTCTCAACGGTGTTGTTCCAGATGTCGCCTACTGTCTCTCCGGGGCCGGCCAGCAGAGCGGTCAACGACTCGTGTCCGGCGCGAATACCTTCTACGGTGAAGACATCGGCATTTGTGCCTGGGGGCAGGACGGTTGTAAGCAGCTCTTCAACTTCCGGGTGAAGTTTCTTTACCATCTCCGCAGTTTACTGCGCCGATCAAGCCAATATCTCGCGCAACAAAAAACGGCGAACCCAGGGCAGGGTTCGCCGTTGCTACTACATCAGCAGGAAACTTAGCGGGCCGGAACGAGATTGATCTCAAGGTTCACAGGGAAGTTGATGGGCTGGTTGCTGACGGTGCCGGGCTGAAAGCGATACTGGCTGACAGCTTCCAGAACATTCTTGTCGACTATGGGGCCGGCTGACTTCAGAATCTTCAGGTCGGTGGGCTTGCCGGTCGTGTCGACGATCATGCCGACAGTAACGGTCTTATCGAGGGAGACATTGCTCCAGGGCCGGGTGTCTTCGGAGCTGATGCTCACAGAATGAACAAGCTTGGGGGCCGTTACTCCAGTGGAGATGCGCAGATGGGCAGGAGTAGTTCCGCGATCCGCAGATGCGGCGAGTGCCTTCGGTGCTGCCAGATTGGACTCAAGAGCGATCTGGGGTTGTGCAGGCGAATTTGCCTGGGCGTGAAGCAGGACGGGAGACAGGATAAATGTGGCCAGAAGTGCTTTACGCATCTTATTTCTCCTAATGGATGAAAAGTACCCATCACCACTTTATGTCCTATACACAACGATTGTCAATCGTTATTTGAAAATAAAAATAAGTGCTTATTTTTCAATGATTTTTTAGGTGGAGTGGTCTCTTGAATAAGTCGAATCATAAAGTTCGATATTCGAATAAGAGCTCTCAAGAGGTTTATTTATCAACGCGTTCTCGTCAAAAGAAAGCGGGTTGCACTGTATGCTTTCTCCAATGAAAAACGTCCTCGTTATCGACATTGGCGGCTCGCATGTAAAGGTCGCTTCCACGGTTCAGCGCGTCCCGCTAAAGATCCCCTCTGGGCCATCCATGACGGCGCAGCAGATGGTCGAGCAGGTCATTCTCGGTACCAAGGGCTGGAAGTTCGACTGCATCTCAATCGGATATCCCGGCCCGGTCACCAACGATCGACCGCTTGCAGAGCCTCATAATCTCGCTGCCGGATGGATTGATTTTCCCTATCAGAAGCTTTTCAAAAAGCCGATTCGATTTATCAACGATGCTGCCATGCAGGCGCTGGGAGGCTATCGAGGAGGCAAGATGCTTTTTCTGGGAGTTGGAACCGGCCTTGGCTCAGCGCTGATCTTTGAGGGCGTTGTGATTCCTCTGGAGCTGGCGCATCTGCCTTATCGCAAAGGACGAACATACGAGGACTACGTAGGGAAGGTGGGGCTGGAGCTTCGCGGAAAGAAGCGGTGGCGCAAGTCGGTTCTGGATGTTGTTGAGCGACTGAAGGCGGCGATGGTCTGCGAGTACGTGCTTCTGGGAGGAGGCAACGCAAAGCTGATGCAGCGGTTGCCGCCTCATGTCATCGTCGGGGCTAACAGCAACGCAATCGATGGAGGTATCCGGCTGTGGCAGAGCCCGGAGGAGATAAAGGTTCTTCTCGCACCGGAGAAAGATGGTCCGCTTCGCATAAAACGGACGCGTTCCACAACACGACCTGCGCGAAAGAAATAAGCGCAGGTCGTTGTCATCTACTGTTTCAACTTCTGGTTTAATCTGAGATATCTCGCATCATCCAAAAGGAGCCGCGATCGCTACGCAAACCATCTCCGATCTATCGGCCGGACCGCAATCGGCGGAACCGGTGATCGCTGCCGCACCTGCGGAGCCGATGCCGACCGAGAAGAGAGTTGCTGCCCTGCAAACGATCCCTGCTCTCGAAGGGCTTGCCGAGCAGGAGTATCGCTGGCTTGCGACCCACTGCACAGAACGTGTCGGTTCCGATGGTGCTCTCATCTTTCGCGAAGATGAGCCCTGCGTCCACATGAACATCATTCTGCAGGGCGAGGTGATGGCGCACCGGCGCAAATCCGGGCCTGTCGCGCGTTTCGTAGGCCGCACCTCGAGGGTCACAGGCAAGCTGCCCTTCTCGCGAATGAAGACCTGGGGAGCGGATGGCCGTAGTGTGGGACCGGTCTGGGTACTGGACATTCACGAATCCCTCTTCAGCGAGATGCTGAGTGCTATTCCCTCGATGGCGCAGCGCTCCGTCACGCTTCTTCTGGATCGCGTACGTGACTTCACGCGAATGGATGAGCAGGCGGAGAAGCTGCTCGCGCTGGGCAAACTGGCGGCGAACCTCTCGCACGAGCTCAATAATCCTGCCTCTGCGGCACAGCGCTCTGCGGCGAGCCTTTCAGCGGAGCTCCGCGATACCGACGAAGCGAAGTATCGTCTTGGACGGCTCTTTCGTTCAGACGAGGAGATGAAACGGTATAAGGCCTGGGTCAAGAGCGCTCGCGCTCACATCAGCGCCTCCGCAGGTTTCTCGCTGATTCCGAAGAGTCCGCTTGAGGCGAGCGACTACGAAGAAGAGATTCTGAGATGGCTTGAGGACCATGGCGTCACAGAGCCCTGGACCATCGCTCCCGTGATTGCCGAGGCCAGAATCCCGGTTCTGATGCTGGATACGCTGGCATCTGTACTTAGTCAGGAGACCTTGTCCCCGGCCATAGCCACCTTTGCCGGTTCGCTTCGCGTCGAACGGATGGCCGATACGGTTGTGGACTCAAGCGAGCGCATCTTCGAGCTCATCAGTGCTATTCGCGGCTATTCCTTCATGGATCAGGCGCCGGTTCAGGACATCGATCTTCCGCAGTCGATTGAAAATACTCTGGCGATGTTCCGGTCGAGAACCGCTCACGTGGATATTCATCTGGAGTTTGAGCCCGATCTTCCTGCGGTAAGCGCATATGGCAGCGAGCTCAATCAGGCGTGGTCGGCGTTGATCGAAAACGCACTGGATGCCATGCACGATCACGGCACGCTTACGATCTCGATTCGTGTCAGCGGTCAGACGGCGATCATTGAGGTTCGAGACGATGGCCCCGGCATTCCGGAGGGCATTCAGTCGCGCATCTTTGAGCCGTTCTTTACCACCAAGCCGCTTGGGACAGCGATGGGCCTTGGACTCGATACGGTGCAGCGCATCGTAAGCAAGCACTCCGGCTCAGTTGCGCTGGACTCCAGACCGCATTCAACCTGCTTCCAGATCCGTATCCCCATCAATCGCCTGCAGGCCTACTAAATCCTCTTCCGGTTGTCCGTTCGAGACAACCCTCTGGCTCTCGGTTCAGAAAACTTTTGTATCTTTTTCATTTTCATGGGTCCAATCTCGCCTGAACGAGGAGTATGCTTGTCCGCACCACGGGATTATCGGGCCCTTTACCCGTCAAAAATCTAGCATTGGAGGAGCTTCTATGCTTAGCCTGCTCTGGACCGCAATCATCGGTCTTGTCGTTGGTGCCCTTGCCAAGCTGATCATGCCCGGAAAGGACCCTGGCGGAATCCTGGTGACGATGATCATCGGTATCGCAGGTTCTTTTCTTGGAACCTTTCTCGGACGTCTCATCGGCCATTACCAGGAAGGGGAATCGGCTGGCTTCATCATGTCCCTGATAGGAGCCATCATTCTGTTGGCGATCTATCACTTCATCAAACGTCGTCAAGCGGTGTAGCGCACGTTCGTCTGGGGCCGGATTTTAGATACTCTGCAGAACGCCGATGCCTGTGCGTCCCTGAGCCGAAACACTGAAGTCTTTCAGCGGTACAGGGACGCCGAGGTAATTTCCCTGAGCTTCGTCGCATTTGCGGCGCACGAGGAATTTAAGCTCTTCTTCGTTCTCGACGCCTTCGGCCACGACGCGGATCGCCAACCCGTGCGACATTGCGATGATGGTTCTGACGACGGCGGCCGCGTTGGGATCGGTGCCTGCCTGCTTGATGAAACTTCTGTCGATCTTCAGGCGGTCGACCTGGTATTGCAGAAGGTAAGAGAAGCTGGAGAACCCCGTACCGAAGTCGTCGATAGAGATGCGTGCGCCGAGCTCTCGAATCTTTTGTAGCTTTTCCAGGTTTCCGCTGGAGTTCACCATCAGCATGTTTTCAGTAATCTCTATCTCAAGATTACGTGCCGCAAGCCCGCTCACGGCCAGCGCATGCTCGATCACCTGAATCAGATTCCTCTGCTGAAGCTGGCGTGGCGACAGGTTGACCGAGATGGTGAGATCGGTGCTCAGCTCATCCTGCAATGCCTTGCCCTCGATGCAGGCGGTCATGAAAACCCATTCGCCGATAGGAACGATGAGGCCCGTCTCCTCAGCCAGAGGAATGAACTGACCCGGAGGAACGTTGCCAAGTTTGGGATGGTTCCATCGCAACAGAGCCTCGACTCCTGTGATGAGGCCGGTTGAAAGTGAGACCTGGGGCTGATAGTGCAGGCTCAGTTCGTCGTTGACCAGAGCGTGCCGCAATGCGTGTTCCATCGACAGCCGGTCCGCTGTCTCCTTCAGCATGTCTTCGCTGAAGATCTGATACTGATTACGGCCATTCTCCTTGGCTACGTACATCGCAGAGTCGGAGCGCTTGAGAAGGTGCTTGGCATCGGCTGCGAAGTCCGGATAGATGCAGACGCCGACGCTGGTCGTCAGGTTCACAAGTTGTTCGTCGACGCGGATCTCCGGCGACATTCTCGTGATAAGGTTTGCGGCGCAGTGCTCGACATCGGCAACCGTGGTGATGTCGGTCATGACGACGACGAACTCATCGCCGCCCACGCGCGCAACGACATCGGTACTGCGAACCGAACGACGCAATCTCGATGCAATCTCTATCAGAACCTGATCTCCCGAAGCGTGACCGAGCGAATCGTTGATGCGTTTGAACTGATCCAGATCGATAACAAAGACCGCGACTTTCGTGCCATATCTGCGTGCCCGTTCTACGGCCTCTACCGTCTTGTCTCGTAGAAGCGCACGTCCCACCAACCCGGTCAGCTGATCGTGCGTCGCCAGATGGGTGACATATTGCAGCATCTGCCGTCGTTCCGTGATGTCGACGGCGATGCCGACGAAGCCGCTGATCTCTCCCGTGTCGGAGGCAACTGCCCGCATGGCAAGATTGATCGGCGCGCGGCTGCCATCCCGCCTTACCAGCGTCCACTCCTTCTCCTCCATCTCACCTGCAACGGCTCCGGCTGAAAGGACCTCGAAGCCCGCCAATTCGACGGAGTCATCGGTTGCGGCAGCGTTGCGCGCCGCGGAGGCAAGTTCGCGCTCATCGTGAAGAACTGTCAGTGGAGCCTTGCCGACCAGCTCCTCGCGGCTGTACCCGGTCAGATTTTCTGCGGCCACATTCATCGCCGTAATCGTTCCCTGTACATCGGTCGCGATGATGCTGAACGGAGCGTTCTGAATGACCGACTCCGTAAACTCCACCAGGTGCTCGTAGCGCGCCTGTGTTGCCTTGGTTGCGCTGATATCGCTGCACGTAACGGCAAGACCGTCGCCGAGCTTTACCGCCTGATATCGAACCCAGGTGATCTGCTGGGGATTGTCCTCAGGAGCCGGATACTCCTGATCCAGCGGAACTCCGGTCTCGACGACCTCGCAATATCGTTGGAAGCGTCCCGATTCGGCGACATCGGGCTTCGACAGGCAGAGATTCCGACCTGTGAGCTCTGCACGTGACCGGCCGACCAGACGGGCGGCCCCGTCATTGAGGTATTCAATGCGGAAGTCGACGATTACTCCCTTTTCGTTGCGCATGGCTTCGATCAGAGCGAAGCCATCGAGACTGGCCTCAGCTGCGCCAGTGAACTTCGACTGCGTCTCTTCTGCCTGCTGGCGGAGCATTCGCTGCTTGCGTTCACGTCGCAGCGACCAGAGAGCCACGGAGATGCCGACTGCCGCGAGAATTGCTGCAAGAATCTCGCCGTACACCGTACCGTAAAGATTCGAGAATCCACCGATCACCACACATGCGGATGCCGGAGACGATTTCGTCTTCCACATCCACGCCCGGGGAGGATCAAGCGCCCAATCCCTCAAGAAAGTGCTCCAAAAAGAGGATTCGGTTTTACCGGTCCTGACTCACTAGCCTAACCCGGTTTCACCTGTTTTTTTCGAGATGCAACGAAGCACTAATTTCGTTCACCTTTGAGGGGGCACCGAAAGATCGGAGCAGTCCATGAATGAACTATAGTCAACTGTCTTCTTTTCTTGCAGATCGAATCCTGCATAAATTTCATTTTTTTGTATAGAGGGTACCTTCATTACTAAGGTCTATAGACTCATGACTTTTCCGATGGCCCTCACGTTCTCTTCCACGCCACCGAAACCCCTCGCGAAAAAGTAGGTCTAAGAGAATATGACTCGCAGTCGAAGCTCCTTGTACGCCCTGACACTCTTCTGTCTTGTTGCCCTCCCAGGCGATCTTTTCTGCCGCTTTGCGGTGGCTCAGCAGAAACCTCCAGCGTCAAACGAAACCCACCCTGCGTCCACATCTCCAGACCTCTCTGTCGATGCCCGCCTGGTTAATTTGCCTGTTGTTGTGCGCGACAAGAAGGGAGCCCTGGTTCGCAACCTGACGAAGGCCGACTTCACACTTCAGGTCGATGGTCATCCTCAGGTCATTCGTTACTTCGATATCGACACTAATCTTCCTTTAACACTTGGCCTTCTTGTGGACACCAGTCTCAGCCAGCGTTCAGTCATCGACGATGAACGCACTGCCAGCAGCGCATTTCTTGACCAGATGCTGACCACACCAAAGGATCAGGCGTTCATCGTTCAATTCGCCCGTCAGGTCGAACTTCTCGGCGATCTGACGAGCTCGAAGCCCAAGCTTCAGGCTGCTCTTAAAGAGATAGGCACACCTTCGCCGAATAATCAGACATCCTCCGATACCGATGACAACAACGACTCCTCCGGGCACCGTAGTACAAGACGTACCTATGCCGGGGGAACGACACTCTACGATGCGACGTTTCTCGCTTCTGACGAGCTGATGAGCAAGCAGAAGGGACGCAAGGCGCTCATCATCCTCTCCGATGGTGTCGACAAGGGCAGCAAAGAGAGCCTGAACAGGGCGCTCGAAAGTGCGCAGCGGGCCGATACGATCATCTATGCGATTTACTTCAAGGGTGAGGAGCCTCAGCAGGATCAGGACTGGGGACGGCGTGGAGGCGGAGGCGGTCGTTTTCCCGGCGGTGGAGGTTATCCCGGTGGCCGCGGTGGGGGCTATCCCGGTGGTGGCTATCCTGGAGGACGAGGAGGCGGCAGCTCTGCAAACCACGTCGATGGAAAGAAGATCCTCAAGCAGATGTCGGAGGAGACCGGCGGAAGACTCTTCGAGGTTTCGAAGAAGCAGACCGTCGCGCAGATCTACGATCAGATTGCGGAGGAGCTACGTGCTCAGTATCGCCTCGGCTATACTCCCGATCAGACTGCTGCAGCCGATGGCTACCACCAGATCGATCTCAAGACGCAGCGCAAGGACCTCTTCCTTCAGACACGCGACGGCTACTACACGGGAAAGTGAAACTCTGCAGCGGCCGTTGTGACCTTGTCGCGGCTCATGCATCTCAACTAAAGGCGATCTCCGAGCAGCGCCTGGAGGAATTCAATCATCATGCCGTTACGAACCCGCACCATAACTGCCCTTGCAGCCGTCGCGATTTCGATTGCGCCTCTCGCTTCTGTATCGGCGCAGATGACGGTGCCATTCGTCAAAAAGCATCTCTACTCCGAGACTGCCAACCCCAGAGCAGATATCGCCGCCGCACTCAAACAGGCGAAGGCAGAGAAGAAGCGCGTGATCCTCGATTTTGGAGGCGACTGGTGCGGTGACTGCCAGGTGCTCGACATCTATATGCACCAGAGTCCCAATACGGAACTGCTTAAGAAGCACTTCGTCGTCGTCCATGTCGATATCGGCCGAATGGATCACAATGTTGATGTGGCGGAGAAATATAAGGTGCCCATCAAGAAGGGCGTCCCCGCGCTCGCCGTGCTGGATGCGAATGGAAGGCTGCTTTATTCGCAGGAAAATAAAGAATTCGAGAATATGCGCAACATGAAGTCCAGCGACGTCACAGAGTTCCTTAATCGCTGGAAGGCCTGAACTTGGCCGCGGGCATTGTATGCTTGCGGCAGAGAACATTCAGGCTGACAGAGTGAGACAAGTGTTGCGCATCCCCATCATCGCTCATCGCGCCGCTCTGCGGGCCATGGATCATGATGTCTTGAACCTCGCTCAGTCCTCCGCCTACTCCGCGATGGTAGCGTTGTTTCCTGCGCTGATCGTTGCGGCTACCATCATCACTGTCCTTCCCGATGCTGCTCCGGTTCGCAGCCAGCTGGGAGCCTTCTTCGAGCGTGTTCTTCCTCCCGAGGTCATGCCGATGCTGGGCAGCTACTTCGATACTGCGCCGCACACAAGCAAGTCGGCGCGTGTGCTGATCCTCTCCTTTCTGGTCTCCGTTACCGGTGCTTCAAGCGTGATTGCGACCTACATGGAAGGTTTTCGCAGGGCGAACGATCTCCCCTTCGATTGCTGGACCTTCTGGGCGCGCCGCGCTCGAGCCTACCTCCTGGTTCCTCTCTCTCTGGTTCCCCTGGCTATCTCCAGCGCTTTGATCGTCTTCGGACAACTCTTCACCCGCTGGGTTGCCGACCATGTAGGTCCTCCCGTCAGGACAGAGGTTTATGTTTTCGCTTTGATTCTTCGCTGGATCGTGGCCCTCACCGGGTCGATCGGATTGATCGCGCTGATATATCACATGGGAACTCCGATCCGACAGCCCTGGCGTCAGGTTCTCCCTGGAGCCATTGCCGCCACCACCATGTGGTTTCTTACCACGCTCGTCTTCGGCTGGTACGTAACCCGGTTCGCCAACTACTCTCAGGTATACGGATCTCTGGGGGCGGGAATTGCGCTCCTTTTCTGGCTCTATATCGTCTCCCTCAGCATCTTTTTCGGTGCTGAGTTCAACTTTGTCTATCGGTCTCACTACCATCCATCTTCTTCTTCCTGAGCTGTTTTACCCATGTCTGGCCGCTCACGGTTAGAATGGCGAACGGGTACCAAATTCATTGGTCATACCATCGAGGACTCATCCGCGACGGTTCACAAAGGATCCAGCAGTATTTATGACTACATCCGCGAATCCCATGCTTACCGACGCCTTCTCTACTGGCACCGACCGTGTTCGTCGCGCCAAAATTGTTGCCACTCTCGGCCCCGCCTCCAGCTCCATTGATGTCTTCCGGCAACTTGTTCGTGCTGGCCTTGACGTAGCTCGCCTCAATTTCTCGCATGGATCGCATGAGCAGAAGGCCGAGCTGATCCGCATGGTTCGCCAGGTCTCACGGGAGGAAGGCAAGCCCATCTGCATCCTCGCCGACCTGCAGGGACCCAAGATTCGTACCGGCAAGCTGAAGGATCACAAGCCTGTGCAGCTTGTCGCCGGCAAGCAGTTCATCATCACTCCGCAGGAGATCGCGGGCACGGCTGCGATGGTCGGCACCACCTTCACCACGCTCGCCGAAAACCTCGAGCCCGGCTCGCGCATCCTGCTCTCCGACGGTCTTATCGAGCTGCGCGTCGAGCAGATCAAGGGTGGTGACGTTGTCTGCAAGATCATCAACGGTGGTCTGCTCGGCGAGAACAAGGGAATCAATCTTCCCGGTATCCCGGTGAAGGTTCCATCGCTCACCGAGAAAGACGAGGAAGACCTCGTCTTCGCTATTGGAGAGGGCGTCGACACGATTGCTGTCTCTTTTGTTCGAACTGCGGACGACATCCGTCACGTCAAGAACCGTCTCGCCGCGCTCAACTCCGATGCCTGGGTTGTAGCCAAGCTCGAAAAGCCGCAGGCCATTGAGCATCTCGACTCCATCCTCGAGGCCACCGATGCCATCATGGTGGCTCGCGGCGATCTCGGTGTCGAAGTTCCGCCTGAGAAGGTTCCAGCCATTCAGAAGCACATCATTCGCCGCGCCTCCGAGTATCGCAAGCCGGTTATCACCGCCACGCAGATGCTCGAGTCGATGATCGAAAATCCGCGCCCCACCCGCGCTGAGGCCTCCGACGTCGCCAACGCCGTCTACGACGGCACCGATGCCGTCATGCTCTCCGCCGAGAGCGCAGCCGGAAAGTACCCCGTAGAAGCGGTCGCGATGATGGCCAAGATCGTCACCGAGACCGAGGAGCAGATTCACCTCGATCCCCCCGCCAGCTCCCGTCATCCGCGTGGTCTGCGTCTCTCAGTCGCCGAGACGATCTGCGAGTGTATGGCGCACGCTGCCGACGATCTCGACGTGGCTGCCATCGCTATCTTCACCGAGACCGGCGCAACTGCCCGTCTGCTCTCCAAGTACCGTCCCGACCCTCCCATCTATGCTCTCTCTCCCTTTGAGAAGGTCATCAACCGGTCCATGCTTCTCTGGGGAACCTATCCCATTCTCTGCGGCCGCTTCCACGACACCGATACTCTCGTCAACATGGCCGAGGAGATCCTCGAGAGCAATAACTGTGTTCAGGAGCGCCAGATCGTCGGCATCGTAGCCGGAACCCGTACCCGTTCCGGCGCCACGAACTTCATGCGCCTGCACATGATCGGCGACCGTGAAGCCGAATCTGCCACGCCTGCCGCAACCAAGACGGCAGTAAAGGCAGCAAAGAAGGCAGCGAAAAAGCCCGCCGCAAAGAAGCGCTAACTCTTTCGCAATCTGAATCTCCTGACAGCCGCCTGATTCCAGGCGGCTGTCGTTCGTCACCAATCTCTTGTGAAAGCCCTCTCCGCGAGTTACCCTGTGCGCAGCGAGTGCAACCCCGTCTGTTCCTCGTACCTCTCCCCCGGCCATAAAAACATTCACTCGCACAGCTGTCCGCCAGGAGCTAGCCATGCCTTCTCTTTCGAACGATCTTTCCGGTTGTAGCCCTTTCTCTCGCCGTTCCTTCCTTCGCTCCGCCTCTGCCGCGCTGGCTGCCGCGCCTATCCTCACCGAGGCGCATTTTGCTCGTGCTGCCGCCATGAGCGCAGGAATGGTTCCTGAGTTCTCGATGAACGGAATCTACCTCGACGCCAACGAGAATCCGCTTGGCCCCTCCGACTCCGCTCGCAAGGCCATCGCCAACATCATTCCCAACGGCGGACGTTACGCTCCTCCTCTCTACTTCAGCCTGATGAAGCTCTACGCCGAGCAGATGGGAGTTCCCGTCGATCACGTCATGGTCTACGACGGCTCCAGCCCGCCGCTCCACTACACCTCTCTGGCCTTCACCTCACCCACGCGCAGCTTCGTCTGCGGCAATCCCACCTACGAGGCCGGTCAGCGTGCCGCAGAGATCGCCGGGGCAAAGATTCACGCCATCCCGCTGGCCAAAGACCACTCCCACGACGTCGCCGCCATGGTGAAGGCCGACCCCGGCGCAGGTCTGATCTACATCTGCAACCCGAACAATCCCACCGGCACCACCACCAGCAAGGAGCAGATCGACTACGTCGTGGCCAACAAGCCTGCGGGCACGGTGCTTCTGGTCGACGAGGCCTACATCCATCTCTCCGATGCCACCTCGGCCATCGATCACGTCAAGGCGGGCAAGGACGTCATCATCCTCCGCACCTTCTCGAAGATCTACGGCATGGCAGGCATCCGCTGCGGCTTCGCCATCGCCCGTCCCGACCTGCTCAAGAAACTGGAGAACTACGGACAGTCGCCGATGCCCATTACCGGCATGATCGCCGCGCAGGCCAGCCTCATGGACGCTGATCTTGTGCCCACGCGCAAGAAACTCATCGCCGATACCCGCAACAAGACCTTCGCCTGGCTGAAGGCCAACAACTACTCCTTCATCCCGTCAGAGAGCAACTGCTTCATGATCGACGTCAAGCGTCCAGGGCCTCAGATTCGCGCCCTGATGGCCAAGGACGACGTTCACATCGGCAGAAGCTGGTCTGCATTGCCTACGTACGTACGCGTCACTGTGGGGCTGCCGTCGGAGATGGAGGCCTTCCAGACCTCGTTCAAGAAGGCGATGGACACACCAGCCACAGCCTTCAACGAAGCTCCCCTGCGGAAGATGCACCGCGACGGCATCTACGCCTAGCGCAGCTCCGAAGGAGGCTGTGCCATGGAGGACGCTATGCCATGGCATAGAAGAGGCAACCAGAAGAGGCAACGCCACAAAACAGCCTCGTCATTCTGAGCGAAGCGAAGAATCCCTGTATTTCGCCAGTATCGCCACCTATCTCCAACCAGATAAAAAGGCCTCCCAGGCAGGGAGGCCTTTTTGCGTACATATCATTATTGTCATTCACTACTTCACTTCAGCTTCAAATGCGATAGCTCCCTTATCCATCTCATCAGGCGTCACTGCATGCGACGAGATCGTGACCCGATACTTGAAGGTAGCCGAAGCGCCCTTCTCCACCGTGTAATCGAACTGCGGCTGCTTCGCGTCGAAGATCTTCCTTCCCAGCGGGTTCGCCGCAAACAAGCCGTATCCACGAGCATGCCAGTACGTCGGATACCCGGGATTGCCGGTGTGATCGAAGATCGCAATCGTCTCAGTATGGCCATCTGCAGTGTGTCCCGTCAGCTCGCACCACTTGCCGCGAGTCGACCACACCGCATCGCCCTCCACTCCCTCGCTGGTCTTGTAGACTCCCGTAGCTCCGGCGGTATTGCCTTCGACCTTCGTGGGCCGTCCGCTCGCGTCAGCGAAGGTGCCGCCCTTCTCGGTCGGTGACTCCAGGAAGTGCGCCACGCGAATCCCCAGCACGCCCTCCTTGTCGTCATGGAAGACTACCTTGTCGAGCGCGGTCAGCGTCACCGTCATATCGATGATGCGGGCATCGCCCTTTTGCGAGAAGACATACTTCGTCCTCTGGTTGAAGATCTTCCGCCCTTCGCCCGTCTCCCACACCGAGTCCACCACAAGCTCGCCCTTCGCTCCGCTCCTGGACGAGACGATCTGCTCGTGATGAATCGTCCCCATCTTGTGGCGATCCTCCGGCTTGATCGCATCCGAGTTGTTCCAGAAGTCGAAGCCGTTCGCATTGCCGTAGTTGAACCACAGCCCCGCATGGTGCGGATGATCCACCCGCTCCGTCTCTCGCGGAGCCAGCGGATATCCTCGCGTCACCGTCACTCCATCGGCGGCAACCAAAGGAAACAGCACCGGCTTCTTCAGCGTGGAAGGCCACACATACGCGGTAAAGGGCTTGCCATCGATCGTCACGTCCACGCGCTGTTTCGCCTCGTCCGTAACCACCTGTACACCCTTTGCCGCTGCACTCGCCACCTGTGCTCCGCACATAGCAATCACACAGCCCAGAACGGCCCTACGCATAGACCTTGCCTCCAGCCATGATCTGCTGCGTCTTCGCGTTGAAGGTGATCTTCTGCCCTGTCTGAATCGCCGCAATGTTCATGCACAGCGCCACCGAGTGGCTATAGCCCGCGTCCACGTTTGCATTCGGCTGCTTGCGCGACCGCACGCAATCCATCCAGTTCCGCATGTTCGCCGAGGTCTGCTTGTCCACGCCCGTATTCGCATCGGTCGAAGCAGCCTCGCCCTCGCCCAGCGAAAAGCTTCCCAGCTGGTTGGCCTTCATCCCCATCTCGGCCGCGGCCTTTGCCGTCAGTCCGCCGGTGGAGTTCACCACCTGCTTGTCCATATCCAGCGAGCCGCCGTTCGAGTAGTAGATCTCCTTGATCCCGCCCGCCGAGTTCGTCTGCCGCGATGAGTACAGTACCTGGAACCCCTTCGTCGGATCGTCCTCCGGGCCGTAGTCGAAGACCGCCGTCATCGTGTCCCAGTTCCTGCGTCCGTCGTGCCACTGGTAGATTCCTCCATTGGCGACCACGCTGCGCGGATTGGGGTAGCCCGAGAACCAGTGCACCGTATCGATCTGGTGGACCAGCCACTGGTCGGGAATCCCTGACGAGTACGGCCAGAACAGGCGGAACTCAAGATACTTCCGAGCGTCGAACGGCTCATATGGCTGATCCATCAGGTAGCGCTTCCAGTCCGTGTCCGCTTCCTTCAGCAGAGGCACCACATCGGGCCTGCGCCAGCGTCCGGGCTGGTTCACGTTCCAGGTCATCTCCACCATGTTGATGTCGCCGAACTTGCCCGACTTGATGTACTCGTAAGCCTTCTGGTAGCTCGGCGTCGACCGCCGCTGCGTTCCGATCTGTACGATCTGCTTGTTCGCATGCACGGTCTCCCGGATCGCGCGCGCGTCCTTCATCGAGTGGGCCAGCGGCTTCTCGACATAGGCATCGCGCCCGGCTTTCACGGCCTCCACGCCATGCTTCGCATGCTGAAAGTCCGCAGTCGCGATCAGCACGGCATCCACATCGTTGCGTGCATACAGCTCATCGTTATTGCGAACGGTCTCGACCTTCGGCCCGCCCAGCTTCTGGATGTAGGCCACACCCTCTTCGCGCCGACGGCTCCACAGATCCGAGATCGCCACGAACTCGAAGTTCATCTCCTTGTTGTGCTGAAGAAAGGAGGGAATCAGCGAGCTCTTCATACGGTCGCCGCATCCCACCACAGCCGTCCGAACACGGTCGTTTGCCCCCACAATCTTGGCGTAGCTGGTCGCGTTCCATGTCGCAACCGTTCCGGCTACCGCCGCTCCCATCTTTACGAACTCACGCCGGCTCGTATTCTGCACTGTCATCGATCGCCTCCTCGGTGAAATGTCTGACCTTTAATCCTGCTGTTGCTGGAAATGCCCGTCATTTGATGGCGAGCGAAGTGTACAGAAGTTTGAAGAGGTCTGGCCACTTTTATCTCAATAACCTTTTTTCCCCGCTTCGGATTTTTGTTCCTGTCAGGGGACTGTCATAACGGATCAATTCAAAATTGAGCAAAAAATTTCACACCCCAGGGAAAACGCAACTCCCGATAACTTGAATAAAAAGGTGAGTTTATGGCGTTTTTTGCGCCTCCGGGAGTTTGGCCTTCCATGTGCTTTATGCCAGAGGGAGTTCACAAAACCTCTTAGGCAGGTTTCAAACAATGCGTAATTTTCTGAAGACTTTAGCTTTCGCCTCTCTCGCCCTGGTTCTGTCCGCCCCCGCAACCCTTCTGGCCGATACCATCACCTATAACCTCACCCTCACCCCGAACCCTGGTTCCCTCTATGGAGGCACCGGATCTCTGACCATCGAAGGCGCACCCTCCGCCACTGGAATCTCGGATTACACCCAGGCCAATGGAAAGCTGGACGATGTGGTCTTCAACATCGGTGGCCAGACCTTCACCCTCGCCGGGGCAACCGGAGGCACACTCGTTCGTTTTCTGGATGGTGAGCTGAACGACATCACCTTCGCGGAGACCATCGGAACCACGCCCTTCCGCTTCACCTTCCACTCCACCAGCGGCTACGTCTTCTACTACAACGACGGTCAGGCCGCCTCTTACGGAACCTTCACTGCCGCACCTGCCGGTGGCTCGCCCGTACCTGAGCCCGCATCGCTGCTTCTTCTGGGCACGGGACTTATCGGTGGGGCTGGAGAGCTCTGCCGCCGTTTCCGCACCGCCCGCGCCAGCTAATCTCTGGAATTGGTATGTGCTCCGGGTATCTTCGTAACCCGGAGCACACATCCTTCATCAGCCTTGTCGAAGTCTCCCTCTCGCGATGGGGAACTAGCGAACCAGCGGAACATAAGCCGGTGTCGAACGTTGGTATTGGACAAAGCTGTCCCCGAATCGTTCGCTCAACAAGCGATCTTCGATTCTGACCCGGATCTCGGTTCCAACAAGAAACACTGCTGTCGCCGCGACAAACAGCCAGACTGACGCGGCGATAAAACCCATTCCCCACAGCAGACACAGCATGGAAGCATAGACCGGATGCCGGATCAGCCGATAAGGACCGCTATGGATCAATTCATGCTCCACGCCGATGGCGGCGTCGAAACGCATCTGTCTTCCCAGGGCTCGGGTCGCGGTCCAGGAGAGTACAGCAGCAAGTAGAAAGAATCCTGCCGCTGTCACGACTCTCCACGACATATCTCTTACCTCCCAGAAGGGGCCACCCAGCATCAAGGCAATCCCCAGCACTTGAAGCAGCAGGCCCCAGCGCGAACGTCGATCTACCGCCGCTAACTCGCCTGAGCCTCGCTTTGCAGGCAGAAACGGGGCGATCCACAAGATAGTTCCAGCAACGAGAATCACAGATCCGAGCATAGGTATCCACTATGCCTGTTTTGCCCTTAGTGATGTTTGAAGTATTGAATTGCGCGCTCGTGCTCTTCAGCCTCTTTGCGCGTAGAAAACGTGCCAAGATTCTTCCGCTTTTTCGTCTTTGGCTCGACATGACGCGAGTAAATCCGAAACTCGCCGGTCTTCAATTTGCGAATCATCTCTGTACACCTCTATCCGGCTAGGATGCCACATAGTTTGCACCCCGTTTTCCGAATCGAGCCGTCGCCATACAATCAAGGACATGGGCCGCATCCGCATCCTCTCCGACCTGGTGGCCAATCAGATCGCTGCCGGCGAGGTTGTCGAGCGTCCGGCCTCCGTCGTCAAGGAGCTGCTCGAAAACTCTCTCGACGCCGGAGCCACGCGCATCCGCGTCGAGATCGAAGGCGGCGGCCGTAAACTCATCCGCATCATCGATAACGGCCACGGCATGATGGCCGACGACGCTCTGCTGGCCTTCGAGCGCCACGCCACCTCGAAGCTCCGCACCTCCGACGATCTGCTCTCCATCGCCACGCTCGGCTTTCGTGGAGAAGCCCTCCCGTCCATCGCCTCCGTCTCGCGTCTCACTCTTGAGACGCGCGCTGCCGAAGAAGACGCCGGAACCGTCGTCGAGATCGCAGGAGGCAACATTCTCCGCGTGGAGCCCGCAGGTCTGCCCGTCGGAACGACGATCACCATCCGAGACCTCTTCTACAACACGCCTGCGCGTCGTAAATTTCTCCGCTCCGAGCAGACCGAGCTCTCGCACATCGCCGCACTCGTCACTCACTACGCGCTGGCAAATCCAACGCGTCACTTCGAGCTGCACTCGTCCACGCAGGCACTCCTCACCGCGCCCATGGCATCGACCAGCTCCGACCGTCTCTTCCAGATCTTCGGCAGAGAGACCAGCTCGCACATGATTCCCGTCGCAGCCGAGACCGACTTCGCCCGCACCGGTCTACCCGAGCCGCCACCATGGAAGCGCGAAGCCGACTACGAGCCTCCTGCACCGGGCTTTCTTCGCATCTCCGGCTTCGTCTCCAAGCCCGAGCTGCAGAAGCTCAACCGCAACTCCATCTACATCTTCGTCAACGGCCGTCTGATCCGCGACCGTCTCATCCTGCACGCGCTCACGGATGCCTATCGCAACATCATTCCGCCAACTTCATACCCTGTAGTTCTCCTGTTCCTCGAGATGCCTCCGCAGGAGGTCGACGTCAACGTTCACCCCGCGAAGACCGAGGTGCGTTTCCGCCAGTCCGCCTTCGTTCACGACTTCGTCCGCGACAGCGTGCGCACAGCTCTCATGCATGCTCGTCCCGCAGCGGATTTCCTGCAGGCGCTGAACAACAGCCCTCTGGCCAGCGCCTCTCTGCTCGTCGATGTCAGCCCTCTTCCCGGTGGACCGGAACAGCCTGTCTTCGATCCCATTCGCGATCCCACAGGCTTCGGCTCCGAATCTGAGCCCACCTCTGCGGATGTGACCTCCTTCACACTCGATCCGATTGCAGTTCCGCCTTCACCGGGTCGTCTCTCCTTCACCGAAGCACCGATTCCTGTTGGCTACGACGGGCCAATCTCTACAAACGGCCTTGAGCCCGACGGCGAAGCCCATACCCTCAATGCTCTGGCCACTCTCAAACCTCTGGGCCAGCTTCACGACTCCTTCATCCTCGCCGTCAACGATGAGGGCCTATGGATCGTCGATCAACACGTCGCACACGAGCGCGTGCTGTTTGAAAAGATCCTTCGCGAGCGAGAGGTCGAGCGTGTCCAGCGTCAGCGCCTCCTGATGCCGATGCTGGTGGATCTCCTTCCCGCGCAGATGATCGCCTTCGCCCGCCTCGCCGAAGAGCTGGAGCGCAACGGCTTCGAGGCCGAGCCCTTCGGCCCCCAGACGATCGCGATCAAAGCAGCACCGGTAGGCCTCGAAGGCCGCGAGCTGGAGCGCATGCTCGAAGAGGTCCTCTCTGTCCCCGACCGCGAACAGCAGGTAGAAAACTCCGAGGCCCGCGGAACCCGCATCGCTGCCTCCATCGCCTGCCACGCCGCCATCAAGATCAACACGCCTCTCGATCCCGCCAAGATCAACTGGCTACTGGCCGAGCTGGCGCGAACCGAGCACCCCACAAGCTGCCCTCATGGTCGTCCCATCGCTCTGCGCTACTCGCTGAAGGACATTCAAAAGGCCTTTCACCGAATTTGAGACGAAGATGCACCACGGGCAGCCCATTACCTCAGGCCGCCCGTGGGTTCCGCAAAATCAACGTAGTTTCTTTACTGCCCCTGCCCACTCGGCTGAGCGGGAATTACATTCAGCGTGAGCTTCGTTCCGCTATCCAGCGAGATATTCTCCCCAGCAGCGTCCAGCACACCGGCGCTCTCGGGAGTCGTCGGTGCGCTCAACATTACGTTGGGTTTATTTCCCACTGCCACACGGTCCTGCGAGTTCTTCAGCATCGCACCCTGCGCCGACTGTGCCTGACTGCTTCCTGCATCGGACGACATCGCAGGAGCACTGGGAGCAGGGGAGGCTCCTGCCGACGAACCGCTTCCACCGGCGGATCCAGCCGAAGCCGAAGGTGCCGCAGCTCCTCCCATCCCTCCTCCACCCGAGGACATATCCATTGGGGCGTTCGCAGGTGCCGTTACCGACGTGACTGCCGACCGTATCGGCACCTCATGCCCATCCTTCAGCACAACGCGGTTCAGAGCCAATACCAAGTGCGAGTTCTTTTGTTCCTTCGACTTGGCCGTCACATCCACAACGTTGCCGACCAGTTTTGTTCCCTTCGGAAGATCGGTGCCGTCCGGCAGCTTCGCGGGACTGGTCGTCTTCGCATTGATCTCGTCTCCAACCCTTGCCTTCTTCGAGTCGATCCCCTTTGTCAGCTCTGCCGACACGCTCGCAGCCTGAATCTGGGCCGCTCGCTGACTCGCCTGCGAATTTGCAGCATCAGTTGCCGCCTTAGGCTGCGATTCCGTCTGCGTCGTACCCGGGGTCATCGCCGGATCGGGACTCTGAGGAGAGGCTGGGGTCTGCGCCTGTATGGCCACGATCATCACCGCGAGCGAGACCAGCGACAATGTCTTCGTCATAGCGCGTTCTCCTTTCATCGGTGCAGGTGTTGTATCGCCTGCACCCAACCTCAGACGGCTCCCAATGGACCCGCGTTGCCTCAGTGGAGGGCCGCAAAACCGAGGCCAACCGATCTCCGTAAAAAGGTATCTTTTGACCGCTCGGAACCGCGTCACTCCGATGCAATTGGCCCGGATAACTTCAGCCGTCCAGCCCCGGGATCGCCCCTCATGCGGTATTCTGTTAATCGACGTGCAGCGGAATATCTTGTGCCGATCCATCGCACGCCGCTCCTATTGAAACCAGGGATCGTCATCCATCGGCCCAGGCTTATGGATTTGCCGTTGCGCCCCGAAGAACTGCGCACGGCAGGAAGGCATTACGTTGAATACCCCCATAGCACCATCTGCCGGTCAGCTCGCCGCCACGCGCCTCGCGCACTGGCACCACGACGCCCAGCCGCTTCTTACCCTTGAACTTTTGCGCGACTGGATTACCGCCACCGGCCTGGTCGTCTATGCTCCGCGTCCCCAGCAGCTCCCGGTTTCCGCTCCTACCTTTATCGAGACCGTCCTCGGCGCTGCCACTCCCACCCCCACGCTTGCCGACTTCGATCAGCCTCGAACCTTGCTTGCTCGCCTCGTCGCGGAAGGAGCGGTCATTCCGCTGCATCTCTTCGGCTCGCCTACCGGCGCAGGCTCCGAGACGCCCGACTTCCTCGCCTCACCCGCAGTTCTCCCCTATATCTTCACGCTTCGCGGCGATAAATCCTGGAAGCAGCCCCCTGTCACCAGCGGAGCCGCCCGCGTCTCCCCGCTCGCCCTTGCGAGCTACAATCTCCTCTCGACGAAGGGCCGCCTCACCGCCTCAGAGCTTGCCACTGAGCTCGGCAACGAGGTCACCGAGGCCGCTGCCCTTCGCGCCCTCACCGAGCTCTGGGAGCACCTCCGCGTCCTCCCCGTCCATCAGGGCGACGGTACCTCCACGCTCTGGGAGCTCACCACCAGCCGCTACACCAAGCAGATCAAGTCCGGAGCCAACGCCGGTCTTCCCAGTGCGCTCTCCGCTCTCATCTCCCTCTACCTCGGTCAGGCGATCCTTCCCACCGAAGACGAGGTAGAGATCTTCCTCTCTCCTCTGGCTTCTCGCTCGCGAATTCGCGAGGTCGTTCGGGCTCTCATCGCCGCGCGCCAGCTCGACACCCTCGTCATCGACGGTAAAAACCATCTCTATGTCCCCGGTGAACTCCCCCTCTTCGCTCCTGTAGTCCAGCCCGTACCGGACGATATCGATGCCATTGTCGTGACCACCGAGGGCGATGCCAGCGAAGTAGCTCCCGCAGAGCGCATCGCAAAGTTCGTTCCCTCGCGCAAGCCGTTCGAGAAGCGCGGCTTCCAGCGGAGCGAGAGCGGCAGGCCAGCATTCAAAAAGAAATTTGTATCCGAATCCGATACAAATAACCGATCCTCGCGTCCGCAGGGCGATTCCGACCGCGAGCGCCGTCCCTTCCGTCGTCGCGACGATGATCGTCCATCCACTGGTCGTCCTCCGCGTCGCGACTTCACACGCCCCTGGGACGAAGAGAAGCGCGATCGCCCTGCCCGTCCTCCTCGTTCTTTTGAAGGGGCCGGCCAGTCTGCTGAAGGCGCAGGCTCACGCAAACCCCGCTTCGACCGCGAAGCCAAACGCCCCTTCGGCGATAAGGCGCGCCGCAGCTTCGGAGGAGACAGGCCGTCCTTCCGCCGCGATGACTCCGATCGCCCTGCCCGCCCTCGCCGCGACTT